>RCNE010000066.1_pt1 | contig 44145 bp, 44 predicted proteins | sample 2041361 | NCBI WGS metagenome assembly RCNE01 (sample SAMN09708229, study PRJNA481090) | Marine sediment metagenome, whole genome shotgun sequencing project. | reverse complement strand
GCAATTTCGGTCCCGGCGATCATCCTGCAAGGCGAAAAAGACCGGTTGGTCGATGTCGAGTCCGCGCGTTGGCTCGCAACGCAGCGGCCTGACTGGAAGCTCGAGATCTTCGAAGACGTGGGCCATGTCCCAATGCTCGAAGTGCCCGAACAATTCCTCGATGTGGTCGGTTCCTGGCTTGCCGAGCGAGCTTCCGTCAGTCAGTCCACCGATCGATGACACGTTGGACGTGGCCATCGATTTGCAGGTCGGAAAGCGCCGCGTTGATCGGCTCGCGCAACGGCGAGTTTTGCTGGAGACCGAACGTCTCGAATTCTTCGTAGAACACATCGCCCACGCCAATCACGTCGTACTGCTTTCCGAGCACATCGAGCGCAAACGGGTTGGTGACGACCACATCGATGACACCCGACTCGGCTGCTTCGAACATCTCGGTCTGTGAGTCGAAACCACGAACGTCAACCGCCTGTTCGACGAGATAGGCCTCGAATGTCGAGCCGGACACTGTTCCGACCACTCGTCCATCGAGCTTGTCGAGTGACGTGACGCTGAGCTCGCGCGCTTCGGAAAGGTCTGCGGTCACTTGCGACACGAAGGCTCCCACCAAGAAGAGACTCGCGAGCATCGCAAACAAGGCTACGAATCGGCCTTTCAGCGACTTCGGTGCCATGTCGCCGTAACCCACGGTCGTCACAGTCACCGCTGCCCACCACATGCCGTCGATCACGCCCCGGGGGTACGAATGGTGAAAGTCACTCATGTCTTTGTCACGTCGCTCGACGAGCCAGATCAGGTGGCCGAGAATCACGAGTCCGACACCCGCGAACAAGAGCACCCGGAGGGCTCCCGATCCAAGAAGTGTTCCGAGCAAGGAGGTTCGGGACAAGACCCGTTCATGAACACCCAGCTGTGGTCCCGAGCTGATCACGGCGGAGGAGAAGTCGAGGCGTGCCTCGCGTTCGGCTGTTGGCGCAAGCGGCGCGACGGCAACATCGGCATCGCCCCGCTCCAATTGTTCGAGCATGCTCGAGAAGGAGTCGGCCCAGACCACGACGTAGTCGACGCCGATTTCGTTCGCGACGTCGTCCCAGATCTCCATGTAAAAGCCGTCGGGCCGATCGCCCGCACGCTCGACAAACGGTTCGATCTCCGTGGTCACGACCGTCAGGCGTTCCGTTTGAGATGCCACACCGCTCATGTTGGCCAGCGCAGCGATCCCGCACACCAGCACTGCCAACAACACCTTCACCCGAGTCACGCAGACAAGATAGCTTCACAAGATGATCGAACACTTCGTTGACATCAAGACTGCGGACGGCTCCATGAACTCGTTCGTGATCCATCCAGAGGAAGACGGGCCACATCCCGTCGTCCTTTTCCTCATGGATGCCCCAGGAATGCGTGACGAGATTCGAGATATGTCGCGTCGCCTCGCAAGCGTTGGGTATTACGTGATCGCCAGCAATCTTTACTACCGGCGAGCGCGAGAGTGGAATCGATTCGAACTCGGGGGAACGCCTGAAGAGTTGCAAGGACACATGGGGAGTTTGACGAACGAGATGGTCGTCGCCGATGCAGGATCAATGATCGACTTTGCCGATGCTGATCAGGCCGCAGATGCAAGTCGCATTGGAACGCTCGGGTACTGCATGAGCGGACCGTTCTCGCTGATGACAGCTGCTCGGTACAACGATCGAGTGAAGGCTGCAGCCTCCATGCACGGAGTGAAGCTGGCCACCGATGCCGACGATTCGCCCCATCAACATCTCGACGAGATGCAGGCAGAGGTGTACATCGCCGCGGCCGAGCTCGATGAGCACATCTCACCCGAAGAAATAGAAACCTTTCGCTCGGCACTCAAAGCCTCGTCCACGATGGGTCGAGTCGAGTGGTACCCGGGCGTCGATCACGGCTTCACGTTTGCCGGTCGTGGTCCCATCTACGACAAGGACGGCTCCGAGCGACATTGGGAACGGCTACACAGCCTGTTCGACCGCAATCTTCGCAAGCGCTGACGAAGCTCGGCGAGCTCGCCGAATCGATCGGAACATCACAATGCCGCCAACGACTGTTTGCGCAGCGATCGTGCCAAACATCAGCACTTGAAGAATGTCCTCACCGGGATCGAGCTCCCAGAGGGCGGCATAGGTTGCCGTAGCGCCCACGCCAACCAAGATGAGCGGCGCTGCTCTGACGAACGGGAACCTCCCGTGGAGTTGTTCGAACAGGGTCGGACCCTCGTACGCCTCTCGATGGGAGCGTAGCGCCCACACCTGTAGCCAAACGTAGGCAACGAACATCGGCAAAGCCCATGGAATCACAACCGTCCAACCAATAACCCCGAGGAGTACGAGCGCGCCGAGAAGTTGCCTGGTTCGGCGACCCAATGTGAACGATCGAGGCCAGAGGAAGCTCAGTAGAACATGCGCAGCGATGAGAATGAATGTGAACGTGCCGGCATACCTGGCAAAGGCTGTCGGATTGAGCACCACAAGCTCCCCGAGGTCCGCAATCATCTCCTCGTCCCCGGCATTCTCGGGTAAGCGCAGCGTGGACGACCATGCGCCCCAGAAGATGCCTAGCCCGATGGAAACGATGCTCAGCGCACGCCAGTTGCCGTCGAGTAGCCAACGTCGAACACTCACGACGAGTACGAAGATCGACAACAGGCCGTGCCACGCCGCGAACCACACCGGGAAGAACGGCACGAAGGGACCGCCCGAGTAAAGAATCGGTGTGAGCAAACCCTCGGTCAGATACGCGTAGATCGGAAGCGCGAGCATGAGTGGCCAACCGTTGCTCACCCGAAAACGATCGATCACGAACAGCGTGACGACCACCGGGATCAAGTAGAAGGCAACACCCTCGAAGTGTTGGCCGATCGAGGGTGTCCAGAACCAGAAAAATCGCTCCGAACCAACGACGGCGATCGTGGTGACGACGAATACAAATGCGAAACGTTTTGCAGTCCGAGTCGTGGTGGTGAATAGAGAGCTGGCTTCGATCTGCATAACGCCATGGTGACGAATTCGTCCCGTCGGCACCATCGGGGATCCCCCTGACGCGACCCCGAAAGTCGACTTCGAAAATGCGAGTCAGTCGGTGAGTGACTTCGCCAGGCGCAGGCTCGACACAGAACTAGGTGCCGCAAGCGCCTGCATTGCGATGTCGTTGTCCGGCAGCGAGTACACCTCGCCATCGTCGGTGATCATGAGGTATCGATCGAGCCCGCGGAGGAAGGTTCGGTCGTGGCTGACGGCGATGACCGTGCCGACGAAGCTGTCGAGCGCCTTCTCCAGCGCGTCGGAGGATTCGATGTCGAGGTTGTCCGTTGGTTCGTCGAGCAAGAGGACGTTGTGACCCTCGAGCTCGAGACACAACACCTCGAGCCGAGCCTTCTGGCCGCCCGAGAGCGTTTCGAACTCCTGATGAGCATGCGAGGCGAGACCGTATCGAGCGAGTGCTCTCATCGCGCCTTCTTCATCGTGGAGTCGTTCCCGCACGATCTCGACGGCCTCTCGGCCAATGAAGTCGGGGCGGTCATTGATCTGAGTGAAGGTGCCGACAGACGTGCGTGGTCCGAGGCCAATCGTGCCTTCATCTGGCTCTATCTCAGCGGCAAGTGCTCGCAACAGATGGGTCTTGCCGGTGCCATTCGGCCCGATCAGACCCACCCGCTCTCCGAAGTGCACTTCGTCGGAGAATGGGAAGAAGAGGTCGCCGATCGAGACGTCGACGATGTTGAGGACGCGTCGGGCCGAGTCTGCCCCGCGTAGTTTCACGTGAATCTGCTGATCGGCGACCGGTGGCGGCGGTGGTCCCGCCTTGACGAACTTCTCCCAGCGCGTCTCTGCGGCATTGGCCTTCGTCGCGTTCTTGAAGTTCTGCGCAGCCCGCACCTTCATTATTCGCATGTGTGCATGTAGCCGGCGCTCCTCGTCGGTCCAACGCTTCAATGCGTCACCAAGCAGGGTCTGACGATGCTCCCGAGCCTCGGGGAAGGTCACATACGAGCCGCCATGCACCCAGCATCCGCTGCCTTCGAGCACGATTATTTTCGTTGCCACACGTTCAAGCAGTGAGCGGTCGTGGCTTACCATCAGGATCGTGCTCGAGCACCCGAGAATCTGCTCCTCCAGCCACTCTCGGGTGGGGATGTCCAGGTAGTTGTCGGGTTCGTCCAGAAGCAGCACATCGACACCGCTGTTCAACAGCAGGTCGAGCACCAGTCGCTTTCGCTCGCCGCCTGACAGCTCGCCGACAAGCCGGGTCGAGAAATCGTCGACCGGCGTCTTCACGCTTCGTTCGGCTGCAGCGCCCCACTGCGACTCCAATTCGTACCCGCCGAGCTCACCCCATCGAGTGATGGCTTCGGCGTAGGCCATCCCGTCGTCCTCGCCGGACGCCATGGCGCGTTCCGAGGAAATGAGCTCGAGTCCAGCGGCCCGGAGCTCCGGAAGGGCAACGTCCAACAGCATTTCCCGCAGCGAGGCATCTGGGCGGCCCATGCCGACGTCCTGGGTCATCGTCAGATACGTGCCGCCAATCGCGAAGTCCCCTCCATCGGAATCGATCTCGCCAGACAGAATTCGCAAGATTGTGCTCTTGCCGACGCCGTTCGCCCCCACGATCGCCGCATGGTCGCCAGGGGACACTCCGAAACTGATATCGAAGAACAACGAGTCCGCTCCCGGGGGTGCGTAGTCGAGTTCGGAAACAACGATGCTGCTCACCGCTCCAGCGTAGGGTTCTTGGCTTGAGCCGCCGCCTTGTTCTTACAACTGTCATCGTGGTGGCCGCGCTAATCGGTGGGAACTTCTCTGCGCTCAAGTTCGCTCTGGAGCACACCACACCGTTCTTGTTGGCCAGCATGCGCACGGTGATCGGCGGCACGTTTCTGATCGCACTCGCGACATTGCGTGGAGAGCGCTTCCCGGACCGGGCCGTGGACTACCGCAACATCTTCGTGGTCGGGTTCAGCATCACGACGGTGTCGAGCGCCCTGTTGGTCTTCGGAGTCAACCGAGTGCCGGCTGGAGTTGCATCCCTGGTCTCCTCGACCATGCCCTTGTTCACCGCGGTTATCAGCCTGCTGCTCCTCGGGGCCAAGACGAGCCCACGTGGAAAGGCAGGTCTTCTCGTCGGTTTTGTTGGGGCCGCAGTTCTTGCAAGCCCTTCGCTCGGCGGGTCCACTGCCGCGATCGGCATCCTGTCGCTCGCCGTCAGCGCGGTCATGTGGGCTTTTGGAACGGTGTACATGAAGTGGCAAGACTTCAGCGGCATCTCACCGATCATGCTCGTCGGCGTTCAGCTGGTGATGTCAGCGATCATGCTCGTGCCGTTTGCGCTGATTGTCGAGGGGACGCACGAGACCGACTGGTCGCTCGGACTTCTCGTGCCTCTGCTGTATGCGGCGATCCCGGCCAACGCACTCACGTTCTCGCTGATGGCGACCGTGGTCAAAAGGGCAACGCCCACGGTGGCTGCGAGTACGGCATACATGATTCCGCTCTTCGGGGTGTTTTTTGGTTGGCTGATTCGTGACGAACGCCTCGGTCTCGTTGAAGCCTCTGGCGGACTACTCGTGATCGCAGGTGTGTACGTTGTCGTGTCGGCGAACGCGCGAGCCGTGGCACCTTCGAAGGATTGATGATGCGGGCTCTGCTCATCTACACGACCAACTTCCTGCTCACGTCCGCTCTTGGGGTGGTCTTCGTGTTTCTGGAGGACGTACAGACCGAGTTCGGGCTCGCCGATTGGGAGATCGGCGCCATTGCGGGCACGGGCTTCGGCGCCTCGTTTGTGGCCCAACTTCTCCTGTCGCCCTTGGCCGATCGTGGGCACACAGGCCCGCTCGCCGTGGTGGCCATCGTCAGTGGCATCATCGGTCCAATCGGGTTTGCTTTCGGAACGTCCGCAGGTGTGCTCGCCGTAAGCCGCGGCCTCACGGGGATCGGACTCGGCCTATTCTCGCTTCTTGCCCGCAAAGCGCTGATCGGTCTCGACGCCACGGGTGGCGGCGCCAAACTCGGCGTCTTGTTATCCACGGCCGTCGCAGGTTTCATCACCGGTCCATTGATCGGTGCGCTGTTCGAACCGCTCGGGATGGAAGCACCATTCATCGTCGTGAGTGTCGGGCTCGCTCTTGTCGGCATCCCCGCAACCCGAGCGATTCTGCAATCTGAGATCGCGTCCGCCCCAGTCGACTACGGCGATATCCGCCGCCTGCTGGCTCGCCCACGAATCCAGGCTGCGATGATCGTTCAGGTGATCGTCTTCGGTTTCATCGGTGTGTTCGACGCCGTCATCGATCGATTTCTCACCGACCTTGGGGCGTCGACCCAGATGGTGGCTGTGGTGATCGTGTTCGTTGGCGCACCGATGCTGATCCTGCCGAGAATCGCTGGCAACCTCGCGGAGTCTCGCGGTGGTTCTGCAGTGATGCTTCCAGCGCTCCTCGTACTGATCCCACCGATGCTGGGGTACTCCTTTGCGTCATCGGTGGTTGTCGTCATTGCGTTCGGGGTCTTCCATGGCTCAGGTGAGTCCTTCGCCTCGGTGAGTTCACAGGTCCTCGTGCTCGAAGTGACCGGCCCTGAGCGGGCGGCGGTCGGCTCGGCTCTCCTCGATGCTGCTGGCCTTTCGGCTGCCGCGGTCACAGCCTTTCTTGCACCGCTGGTCTACGGCGATGTCGGCCAGACGCTGTTCCTCTACACCGCTCTCGGAGGAATGGTGCTTGCTGCTCTCGCATATGCCCGGGTGAGGAACGCCTGGGACTGAATTGATGTCGTAGGGTCGGCGCCATGACCAAGCTCGGCTACCAAATCCCCAACTTCACGTATCCCGACACCGCGCCACACGAGATCTTTGGCCGCGTCGTCGACCAGGCCAAGGCCGCTGAAGCAGCTGGATTCGACCGCGTCTTCGTGATGGATCACTTCTACCAGTTGCCAGGAATCGGCGAACCACATGAGCCGATGTTCGAGTGTTACTCCCTGCTCTCGGCGCTTGCGCAACACACCGAGACCGTTGGTCTCTCGGCGCTCGTCACGGGCAACACCTACCGCCACCCCACGCTCTTGGCCAAAGCTGTCACGGCACTCGACCATGTGTCGGGTGGACGTGCGACCCTCGGTATTGGGTCGGGTTGGTTCGAGCTCGAGCACGATTCGCTCGGTTATGAGTTCAATACGTTCACCGAACGATTCAAGAAACTTGAAGAAGCGCTTCAGATCATCGGCCCGATGCTTCGAGGTGAACCCGTCAGCTTCGAAGGTGAGTATTACAAGGTTGTCGACGCAGTGAACTCGCCAGCGCCCATCAGTAAGATTCCGATCATGATCGGTGGTTCGGGCGAGAAGAAAACGTTACGCATGGTGGCGCAATACGCCGATGAGTCGAATCTTGCAACCGGTCCAATTGCCGAGATCCCCCGCAAGCTTGAAGCGTTGGCCGAGCACTGCGAACGATTGGGACGTGACCGCAGTGAGATTTCGGTGACCAAGTTGACCATGTGTATCATGGCCCCGACAATGGAGGAAGCCGAAGCCGATATGGCGGAGATGGCTGCGGTTAAGGGATGGGACGACGAGATGCTTGGCATGCTCAAGAATTTCTTCATCTATGGGGACAAAGACACGGTGGGCGCAGCGCTCGAAGAGTCGATGGCGATGGGCCTCGATGGGATGACGATCAACCTGCCAGTGAACGGCCACAAACTTGAGCGCATCGCGCAACTCGGCGAGCTCGCATCATCGATTGTGAAGTGAGTTGTGCGACTTTCGTGGGATCTACCCCTCGATCCTGACGGTGTCACCGGCACCCTCGAAGATGGCACACCATTCGTCATCCGACCGCTTCGGCCAACCGACGGACCAGCCCTTGAGGCGTCGTTCGAGCAGCTCTCACCGCGATCTCGTTACTTGCGGTTCTTCACCGCTCGCGAACGTTTGGGTTCGGAGTTGCTCGATTCGCTGATTCACATCGATCACGATCGACACCGAGCTTGGGTGGTCGCGGACCCGACCACTCCATCAGACGTTGGCAGCGATGAAGGTCGCGGTGTGGCGATCGCCCGTCTCATCGTGATCCAAGACGCTCCTCGAGTGGCCGAAGCTTCTCTATCGGTGGTCGATGAGTACCAAGGACGGGGATTTGGCCGCTTGCTGCTCGAACTCCTCATCGGCACGGCGCGTGACACCGGGGTGGAGTTCATTCGGTTCGAGACACTGTTCGAGAATCGGGGAATGCGTGCGCTGCTGTCTGGACTTGATGCCAATCGCAACAACGAATTGAGCGACCGCGAAGTACTCGTGTACGACGTACCCGTCGACCCCGAAGAGGATGGGCTCGCCTACGGAGCGCTCTACGAAATTCTCCGCTTTATCGCGGCTAATGACATCGCGGCCAGTGACATCGAGGACGCCTGAGAACGGAGACCGACAGAACCTCAGATGAACGGGAGATCGAGGATCTGTGCGGTCGTGGTCCCGGTTGGCGTCTGAACATCGACGGTCTCTCGAGCTTCGACAACTGTGCGATTGATCTGTGCGATGCCTATCGTGCGGCCGAGTCGAGGGCTATGGACGATCGCGCTCAGCGTTCCTACGGCTTCGCCGTGGAGGGTGATAGGGGTGCGGTCAGGCAGCGGCCACGGCTCGGTGAGGTCGGCATCGACCTCGACGCCGACCAAGAGACGCTCGGGGCCACCGTTAGCCACGACTGCTTGAAGAGCGGCTTTGCCGATGTATTGCGCCCCGATGTCGGTATCGACGAATCGACCCATCCCGACTTCGAACGGATTCGAATCTGGAGTGTTGTCGCCTCCAAAGCTCAGCAAGCCGCTCTCGACCCGTTCGATGTGGTTGGGTGCGCCCGGGCCGATGTCGTACTTGGCTCCAGCAGCGGCGACCGCATTCCAAAGGTCTTTTCCGCGTGACCCGTCCTGTAGGAACAGTTCAAATCCACCCTGCTTGCTCCATCCGGATCGGCAGAGAACGAGCGGAATGCCGTCGAGGCTGGTTTCGATGAACCAGAAATACTTGAAGGTGCGTATGAACTCACCAAAAAGGTCGGCGACGACGTCTTGTGCTTTGGGTCCTTGGATAGCCAAGGGTGACACGTCCGGTTCGGTGACCGCGACGTCGAAACCTTTCTCCGCCGCGATGGCCTTGCACCAGAGCAACATGTCGTTGTCGGCAATCGAGAACCAGTAACGATTGTCGGTCAGCTTCATCAAGATTGGATCGTTGAGAATGCGACCAGCGTGGTCGCACATAGCGACGTACTTCCCTTGTCCTGCCACCATGTTGGAGAGATCTCGTGCGGTGAGGTACTGCGTGCATGCATCAGCATCTGGCCCGCTGATCTGCACCTGTCGTTCCACGGAGACGTCCCACATCGCAACGCCACTGATGAGCCGTTCGTATTCGGCCCGTAGGTCGCCGTACGAGGTGGGCATGACCATCTTGTTGTAGATGCTGACATCGCTGACGCCAGCGCTGATTGTCGCTTCGTGAAAGGGCGTCTTGCGGATGCGCGGGGTGAGGGTGATCCGATTCATTTCCACAGTATCTACATGAACTGGACGATCGTCCAGTCAAATCTAGAAACTATCCTTTCAGGGCTGGCCGATCGTCACGAAAGAAACTCTCGCCGCAACGACAGGGCCTGTGCGTTTGTCGGGGCAAGACGGTCAACTTCATCAAGGGAGCGTTCACCCGCGGCGCTGTTGTTCAACTCGAAATAGATGATTGCGAGGTTCAGGTGCGGCTCGACCGCAACAGGGTCGAGGAGGGCTGCGTGTTCCAGTTCTCCGATTGCATCTTCAGACATGCCTGCGAGCGCGAGGGCGATTCCGTGGGTCAATTCGGTTGCTGGATTGTTTGGATCTGTCGAGTCGAGATGGCCGAGCGCTTCCAGGGCTGCATCGAGCGATTCCTCGCTCCGGTCACGACGGGCGATCTCGAGGAGCACGATCCCGCGCTCGGCAAGAAACGTCGGGTCACGTGGCGACGTGGTCAGGCCGGCGTCGAGGCGAGTCAGCGCCGCCCGGAAGCCGTCCACTGTTTCATCGCTGGCCGCAGTACGAGCTGCGATCAGGTCGTACCGGATCGAGTCTGGCCTGCGACTCCTGGCGCGCTCTGCCGCGGTGAGGGCTTCGACCTCGTCCTCAGCATCGATCACGTCCGTGACGGCGTGGTCGGCGGCAACGTCGGAGAGACCCGCCACTGCGCTTACTGCGGCCAGGAACCCGGCGGTGAGCATGACCACTTGTTTGGCGCGCGAAACCGACGAGAACAAGGGTGGACTGTGCGCGGCGCGTTGTGGGCGTCGAGCCACAAGTAGCCCGGCGAGTATCCAGAGAATCGGATCGAGCTCGGCCAGCGGGAACAAGAAGAACTGTTGGACCAGGTAACCGAGAACGGCCGCTCCGAGCGCGGCATCGACGGGGTCGTCTGCGCGGAGACGTTGTACTGCGGTCACAAGCAGGCCGAGCTGCAACAGGGCGAGGCCGGCTCCGGCGATCAACCCGCCAGAGAGGCTGGTGTCAAGCAGGCTCGAGTGCGCGCGATCAGCAGCCACGTCCCGGCCATGTTGGATCACGTACTCCTCATCGACGTGCGTGCCAAAAACCGTGCGATACCCCTCGGGTCCGTACCCCCATGCCGCGCTGGTTGGACTCTCGAAGAGGGCGTCGACCCCGACCTGCCACTCGTCGAGGCGGCCGGCCACGACACCACCGTCGAATTCGGTCAGCGTCGCTGCCCGGTCGCCGAGTGACGTTGTGAAGAACAGCCCGACAAGGAGGGCAAGGCCAGCAGCGCCAATCACCCATTGACGACGACACAAAACCACGAGTGAGGCAGCGACCGCCGCTCCGACCCATGCAGCCCGCGACTGCGACGCTCCAAGGGCAACCGACCCGAGCACGCTGCCAACAACACCAACGATTCGCCAGAGGGTGCCCGACTGTCGATCCACGACCAATGCAAAGCAGAGCGGTATCGCCAGCACCATCGCTGCGCCGAGGAAGGCGGGCTGGCCGAACGGTCCTCCCGCCCGATCACCAGCAAAGTCGCTCGCGAACCCGCCGATGTCCCCGAGCTCGAGCAACGTGTACGCGCCGCAAAGTGAGGTTGCAATCGCCATACCCCGCTGCACGGTCGGTGTTGCCGTCTGTGGATACATCGACGCCGTGGCAAAGAGACCGGCGAACATCATCCACGCGACGAGGCCGAGATGGCGGTCTGGGGTTCCGACGAGCGCATGCCATTTGTCGGCCGCTAGCGCAGTGGACAACGTGAGTCCGAACGCCGTGATGACCCACCCCAGAACGGCCCAGCGAGGCAGCGCTCGAAGGCGTACGTCACCGGAACCTAGTGAGATTGCGATTGCACTGAAACCAAGTGTGCTCAGCAGCGCCCAACGGAGCGGACCGAAGTGATCCCAGCCCCACGGATCCACAGCAAGGAGAGCTGCACCTATGAGCAACCCGAAGCGCATCACGAGGCCGAGTTCATCGCGTCGGCACGACGTCTCGAGTTTCTTTGTATGTCACAAAGTAATCCTTGTGCTATGCACCGGCCCAACCATACGCTTTGACGTGCCCCGAGACGAAGAAGAGTCATCATGAAACAAATCGACCACCTGATCAACGGCGTTGCTGTTCCAGGAACGTCAGGCAACTCGAAGCCGGTCTTTAATCCGGCGACCGGAGAACAGACGGCGGAGGTAGCACTTGCATCGGTCGCCGAGGTCGACTCTGCGGTTCAAGTTGCGCAGAGGGCGTACGAAGAATGGCGACATGTCAGCATCGCCCGCCGCACCAAACTCATGTACAAGTTTCGAAACCTTGTCGAGGCAAACAGCGACGAGCTTGCTCGCCGACTGACCTCTGAGCACGGCAAGGTGCTCAGCGACTCGGCTGGCGAGGTGGCGCGCGGCCTCGAGAACATCGAGTTCGCCTGCGGTATGGCCGACGTATTAAAGGGCAGCATTAGTGAGAACGCCTCGACAGGTGTCGACGTGCAGACCGTCCGACGTCCACTAGGAGTTGTCGCTGGAATCACCCCCTTCAACTTTCCAGCGATGATTCCCCTCTGGACGATCCCGAATGCAATTGCTGCTGGAAACGCGTTCATCCTGAAGCCGTCCGAGCGCGACCCGTCGACGCCTATGTACATTGCCGAGCTCTTCCACGAGGCGGGTTTTCCCGACGGGCTCCTGAACGTCGTCAATGGCGACAAGGTCGCCGTGGATGCATTGCTTGAGCACGAGCTCGTTCGCGCAATCAGCTTCGTGGGATCTACTCCGATTGCGAAGTACATCTACACAACGGCAGCGGCCAACGGTAAGCGCGTGCAGGCCCTCGGCGGAGCGAAGAACCACATGGTGGTTCTGCCCGATGCCGATATCAACCTTGCGGCTGATGCCGCTGTTTCGGCCGGTTACGGATCGGCGGGCGAACGTTGCATGGCGATTTCGGTCATCGTTGCTGTGGGCGACTCGGCAGATCCATTGATCGAGGCAATCCGTCAACGAACCGACCGTCTCGTCATTGGCGACGGCACCGATCCAACGAGCGAGATGGGTCCGCTGATCACCGAAGAACACCGCGACCGGGTCGCTGGCTACATCGATGCAGGAGCGAAGGCCGGGGCAACGGTCGTGGTCGATGGTCGGGATCAAGCGTTCGAGGGTGATGGATACTTCCTCGGCGTCAGCCTGATCGACAATGTCACGACCGACATGTCGGTCTACACCGACGAGATCTTTGGTCCGATCTTGAGTGTTGTGCGTGTCGAGACCTTCGCTGAGGCAATCGAGATGATCGAGAAGAACCAGTGGGGTAACGGCACTGCACTGTTCACCCGTGACGGTGGCGCCGCTCGCCAATTCCAAGAAGAGGTCGAAGCAGGGATGGTTGGCATCAACGTGCCCGTTCCAGTACCCGTCGGTTATCACAGCTTCGGTGGCTGGAATGACAGCTTCTTTGGAGACACCACCATGTATGGCCCCGAGGGCATGCGCTTCTACACGCGACCGAAGGTCACGACGACTCGATGGCCAGACCCGGCAACAAGTTCGGTAGATCTTGGGTTCCCCACGAACTCCTAGCTGCCCGCGAACAAAACGAAAAAGGCCACCGCTGCGTCAAAGAGCGGTGGCCCTGTTCGTTCTTGAAGGAGAGTTCCTCAGATGGGGTTGCCGTTCGGGAAGATCGGCAGGAATTCGCCGGGCGGAACCGCGATGGCTTGATTGTTCAGAACCTTGTCGTACAGGGTCTTCTTCTCTGCATCAAAGAGCATCCAGAGTGACCCGACTGGCAGGCCGCAGATGATCGAGTTGAAGATCGTGGACACGATGTAGCGAATGGCTGCGCCGCCCATGCCGAGCATGCCGCCGTCGTTGTTGACGACTTGTACACCTTGCATTCGTTTACCCGGTGTTTGCCCGGTGGTTCCGATGTTGCCGATGTACATGTACAACGCGGCGGCAAAAACTACCAGGTACAAAACGAGAGCGGCGAGGAAACCAAGGATGCCACTGATCTGTCCGATGATGAACACGATGATGAAAGCCGGAATGAACATCGCCAAGACGATGCCAAAGTCGATCAGAACGGCAATAAGCCGTTGAACAAAGGTGGCTGGAGTTGCTCCGGCCACCCCCATTGGTGGTGGTGCTGCTGGAAAATCGCTCATGTCCCGTCCTTTGTCGAAGCACTCCGTCGCGCTTCGCACTTGTTTGACATGATTTTAGCATCCACTCCAAACGGCAGCCCACGCGGAGTATGGCGTCTCTTTCTAGCAACTCCCCGTCCTGCAGGTCGTCGAACGGAGATGCTGTGGTAAGCACAGGGAATGACTAGACCCACAACGCTTGGTGAGCTGATCAAGAGCGGATGGACCTCGGTTCCCGTCGCCGAAGAAGTTCGAAACAACGCGGTCCAGAGAATCCGTAACGGCGACCCTCTCGTTGCCCATGTCCTCGGCTACGAAGACACGGTCATGCCGCAACTCGAGAACGCTCTGCTCGCCGGACACGATGTCATCTTCTTGGGCGAGCGTGGGCAGGCAAAGACTCGAATCATCCGAAACCTCACCGAGTTGCTCGACGAGTGGATGCCGATCATCGCTGGTTCGGAGATCAACGATGATCCCTTGAATCCAGTCTCGGCACATGCAAAGGCTGTCGTCGCAGAACAGGGTGATGACACACCGATCGACTGGGTGCATCGAGACCACCGTTACGGCGAGAAGCTGGCAACGCCGGACACGTCCATTGCCGATCTCATCGGTGAGGTTGACCCGATCAAGGTGGCCGAGGGCCGTTATCTGAGCGACGAACTCACGTTGCACTACGGATTGGTGCCCCGCTCGAATCGAGGCATCTTTGCAATCAACGAGCTGCCGGACCTCTCCGAGCGTATTCAGGTCGGACTTCTCAACGTGCTCGAAGAACGTGATGTGCAGATTCGCGGATACAAGGTTCGGCTGCCGCTTGACGTGATGTTGTTTGCGTCCGCCAACCCAGAGGACTACACGAACCGCGGTCGAATTATCACACCGCTCAAGGATCGATTTGGCTCACAGATTCGGACGCACTATCCCCTCGACGTCGAGACCGAGATGACGATTGTCCAACAAGAGGCGATACTCCCTCCTCCCGAGGTCGTCGACGTTCGTGTGCCTGAGTTCATGCTCGAAGTGGTGTGTGAGTTCTCTCAACAGGCCCGCGAATCGAGTCAGATCAACCAGCGGTCTGGTGTGTCGGTTCGTTTGAGTGTTGCCAACTATGAGGCGATCGCCGCCAACGCCGTTCGGCGAAGCCTGACGTCTGGAACGTCAATCGCGGTGCCGCGCATTGGCGATCTCGCGGCAATCGCCGCCACGACTTCGGGCAAGATCGAAGTCGAGGCATTCGAAGATGGAAGTGAAGGTCGCGTGATCGATGCGTTGCTTCGGTCTGCGGTGCACACGACGTTCATGGACTCCGTCGATCCCACACTGCACGGACCGATCGTGGAGGCGTTCGAGGAAGGCACGACGATCGATGTTGGTGCCGACGTTCCGGCCGACGTGTACGCGGAATTGCTCGCACAGGTCCCCGCCCTCCAACCCGCCATCGATGCGTTGTTGGCCGACGATGAGATCGACGCAACCGAACCAGCGGTTGTTGCGTCGGCGATCGAGTTGATTCTCGAGGGCCTACATCTTGCAAAACGTCTCAACAAGAACGTGCACGGCTCGTCTGCGCAGTACCGGGGTCGTAACTAGATTCCCCCGCTCTCGGCCCTTCGGGCCAGGCCGCTCGGGCCACCCCGTGGGCCGACTCGCGTCATGTGATTGCAACCTCTTCTTTACCGCACGTTTTTCCCCATGATGCCTACTGTGCGTGGCCCGGCTTGAGGAGATCAGATGCCCGTCCAGGACAATCCAGACGAAGGTGGTGTGACCCTTCTGCCACAGTCAGCCGAACTTCTTCCAAAACGGCTCGACTCTCCAACAACTGGCTCGACCGAACTCTTTGGTGTCCTCGTCGCTGGATTCTTTGGAAACCTCGTTCTTCGCACGGGTGTCGTCGCCTCTGCAGCAACGGTCTTGGTAATCCTGACGCTGGCAGCCGTTCTTGTGGGCAGCGGCCGAATTCGCCGACGCGAACCTCTCGTCTTCTTGGTGCTCGCTGCGGTGATTGCGCCGTGGGTGGCTATCCGGGCCGACAACGCGCTCACGGCGATGAACGTGGCGATGGTCGTGATCCTCCTGGGCGTGGCGACCGGATTGTCCTTTCGTGGGAGTGTGTTCAACGCCAGGGTTCGCGATCTTGCCTCGCATGTGTGGTCACCGTTGTACGAGTGGATGTACGGCCTCGGCCTCATCGGACGATTCGCGTCGATGGCGACATCAGAACACAAACTCGCACCGCTCCTTCGAGGAGCGGCTGTTGCGGTGCCGGTGCTCATCGTCTTCACGACACTTCTCGCTTCAGCCGATGATGTGTTTGCGGAGTTCCTCCTGCTCGACGATCTCCCCGCCCTCGTAGGGCATGTCCTTTTGACGCTCGCTGTGGCGGTCCTCTTGTTTGGTTGGGTCAGTCGCTCCGCGCACGTCACTCCGACGTCGAGCAACCCGCGCAACATTCGGGTGCTCGGCCCACTCGAGGTGACCATGATCCTCGGAAGCCTCGCAATACTGTTCGCGGCCTTCGTCACAACGCAGGTCGTCGTCGCTGCGGGCGGAGCGAATCACGTCCTCGAGACGGAAGGGTTAACCCAGTCAGAACATGCACGTGACGGATTCTTCCAACTCCTGTGGGTCGCTGGCCTTGCCGTGGCGCTCGTCGGTGGCCTCCGAGCCGCCCGGGTTATCGAGCCAGAGACAGGTCGAGACCGGTTCACTCCGCTCGCCCTCATCACGCTTGCCCTCACTTTGCTAATCGCGTTCGTGAGCATTGAGCGTCTCGGGCTCTATGTGGAGTCCTTCGGCCTCACCCCGCTTCGCTTCTGGGCGCTTGCTGGCGCAGGCGGAATAACACTTCTCATCGTGACATACGCGGTGTCGATCTCGGGTTGGCGGTCGAGTAGTGACTGGTTTCCAGGCGTTGCCATCGTGGTCGGTTCCTTGTTCACGTTGGGCTTGAACGTGGCGAATCCCGATGTGCGCGTTGCCGACTACAACATGGGTCGTGCAGCACCGGTCGATGTTCAGACGTTGGGTTCGCTGAGTGATGATGCGGTCGTGACGATGATCGGCTCGATCGACACGCTCGCTCCCGCAGATGGCGAGCAACTTCGCAATCAGCTCTGCGCACGGCCGGACCGACAGACGTCGTTCGGGTTGTTCGACTTCAATGCAGGGCGGGTGGCCGCCGATGATGCGCTCGACGAGTACTGCGCTGGACGGCAATCGAGCCACTCTGCTGACCGCTAGCCTCGGCTCTCATGAAACGTGTGTTCAGCGGAATCCAACCATCGGGTGATCTCCACCTCGGAAACCTCCTCGGAGCGCTCATCAACTGGTCGAAGATGCAGGACGACCACGACGCCGTCTATTGCATCGTCGACCTCCATGCCCTGACGCTCCCGCAGGACCCAGAAGTACTTCGGCGCAACACGATCGAGCTCGCACAGCTACTCATCGCCGTCGGCATCGACCCTGAACGTTCGATCCTGTTCGTCCAGAGTCAGGTACCGCAGCATCCCCAGCTCGCCTGGTTGATGGAGTGCACGGTCAGCTATGGCGAACTCAGCCGTATGACCGCATTTAAAGACAAGTCGAATCGAGATACGACAAAGTTTGTGTCAGCGGCGCTGTTCACCTATCCGGCCCTCCAGGCAGCCGACATCTTGTTGTATGACACCGACTTCGTTCCGGTTGGCGATGATCAGCGGCAGCACATCGAGATCACCCGCGACATTGCCGAACGTTTCAACTCGCGCTTCGGCGAGACCTTCGTCGTCCCCGAGCACGTGATCCCCGCTACTGGTGCGCGTGTGATGGACCTGCAGAACCCCGATCGAAAAATGTCGAAGTCCGAGGGGGAAAGCCCCGGCACCGTCTTCGTTCTCGAGGATCCAAAGAAGATCGAGAAGAAGTTCAAGCGAGCCGTGACCGACTCGGAGTCCGAAGTGCGGTTCGACGTCGACGCGAAGCCCGGAGTGTCGAACCTTTTGTCGATCCTCAGTGCGTGCACCGGCAAAACCCCAGAAGTTTTGGCTGAAAACTACGAACAGTACGGCCCACTCAAAGGTGACACGGCCGAGGCAGTGATCGAAGTTCTACGACCGATCCAGGCGCGATTCGCCGAACTTCACGCAGACCCGGCAGAGACCGAGCGGTTGCTGAAGATAGGCGCTGATAAGGCTGAGGCGATCGCGGCCGGCGTGTTGGCTCGGGCAAAGAACAACATCGGGCTCCTCGCCTGATCATCGAGAGCTACGGAGACCCGAGCTCGTTGAAATGGTGAAAGGCGATGGCCCCAGCGTTTGCGACGTTGAGCGAGTCGACGTCTTGGGCCATCGTGATGCGGGCTTTAACTGAGGCGGCGTGCAGCGTGCCGTCGGTGAGACCTGGCCCCTCTGCCCCGAGCAAGATCGCGACCTTCTCGGTCCGCTCGACCTCGCGAAGCTCGACGTCGCCTGAGGGGGTGAGTGCAACGGTGGTGAATCCGTGCTCATGAAGCACTTTTAGGCCGCCAGGGAACGAATCGAGTCGTGCATGAGGTATCGCGAACACCTGACCCATCGAGGCGCGGATCGCACGTCGGTAGAGCGGGTCGGTAGAGCGGGGGTCGAGAAGCACCGCATCGATTCCGAGTCCGGCAGCGTTTCTGATGATCACACCGAGGTTGGTCGGGTTGTTGATGTTCTCCAGCACGGCGACCGTTCGCAGCGAATCGAGCACGTTCCCGACAGGCACGACAGGCGGACGAACGAAACACGAGAGTGTGTCTCTCAGCTTTGGTCGACCCGTGATCTCTGACAAGACGGACGCGCTTGCGAGAAAAACGTCTACGTCTTCGGTGACACCCGTTGGTAGCGGGTTTGTGCGCGTTGCGGGAAGAAGAATCGATCGAAGTTCGAATCCATGATCGAGCGCTCGGCTGATTACGAGGTCACCCTCGGCAATGAAGAAGCTGGCCATGTCCCCGCCGGGAAGTTCGCGCATTTGACGTGCTTCGTGGTCGCGGAGCCCGAGGTACACCGAGATGCGTGGGTCGTCTGACTCCTCAATACGAATCCTCACGGTTCCGAAGACTAGTGCGGAGCCGCGCATCTGTATCACCGTTGTGGGGCGTATTCCAAGCAACAGGGGAGTGCAGGGCATGGACGAGGACAGCCAAACGAGGTCGACGCTGTCGACCCTGATGCTCGACGTCCACGACCTCGTCACCGTGATCTCCGAAGTTGGTGTCGACGCGTTCATGGACGAGATGATCGGCACGCTCCGGTCATCCATTGCCTCGTTCGATGCTGCGGCCGTCGAACATCAAATTCGAGCTGGGTTCAACTACGACGCCCCCGAACACGGCCTCGTTGAGTGGATGCCCACGATGGTTATCGGTGACGTGGTGTCGGTGAAGACCGTTGGGTACCACCCGGCAAACCCCACACGACGTGGCCTCCCAAGCGTCTTGGCGACAACGGCTTTGTACGACACGACGACCGGTCGCCTCATGGCCATGTGTGAATCGACGCTCCTCACCGCAATCCGCACCGGGGCTGCATCTGCGATCGTCACCGAAGCAGTGACGCACGCGAAACCGGTCCGACTCGGCGTCGTGGGATGTGGCGCTCAAGCGGTGACCCAGATTCATGCAATCAGTCGGGTTCGCGACATCGAATCTCTCGTCGTGACCGACGTCGATCCCAGTGTGGCAGCATCGCTTGGTGATCGCCTGCCAGACGGGGTTGTTGCGCCCGAGGTAGTCACGGTCGATCGATTCTCCGACCTAGTCGCGAGTTTCGATGTCGTGAGCACCTGTACGTCGGTGCCGATCGGCAAAGGGCCCGTCGTCGATCTTGGACACGCACGCCCAGATCTGCACATCAATGCTGTCGGTGCGGACTTTCCCGGGAAGACCGAACTTCCCCTGGACTATCTGCAATCGGCGGTCGTCATCCCCGACGTCGCCGAACAATGCATGATCGAGGGCGAGTCGCAACGATTGACATTGGCTGATCTCGGGCCGTCCATGATCGACGTGGTTGGCGGAACAGTCGACGGTCTCGATGCACGCCAAACCGTGTTCGACTCGACCGGATGGTCCTACGAGGATCTCCTCGCAGCACAGCTCTTTTTGGGCCATGCACAACGTATGGGTCTGGGCACGACCATAGACATGCAGCTCGAACCCCGCGATCCGTACGATCCATACGAACGGGTGCGTTCGGCTACTGCTGCGCTGCGATCCAACCGAAGCTTGGCTTCGGTTCGCGGGACCGGCTGAATACACCGCTGTCTACAGACGATTTGGATGCAACGTCGTAACCATCGATTGCGGGTTCGATGAACGTGCCCCGAATTGGCAGACCTTCGTTCCCTGCTGCGGCGATCTGATCGAGCCAGCCTTCGAACAACTCCTCTCGCCAGCCGTCGTCGCTGGTGGAGGCGCCGAGACCAGTGACGAACAGGTCTTTCCCGTCGAGGAGCTCGGCTGCTCGCTGCAGGGTTTCGCCGAGTTCATGTGGGTTCGGCGTGCGCTCTGCGTCGTCGCGCCGTCCCCGCTCGGGCCACGCGACAAGTGCCCCTGTCGGCTCGACGCCAATCGGACTGGCAATTCCCACGCCAATAGCGTCGAAAGCATCGGCTATGTCGGGTCGTTCGACGGCTGCTCGCCAAGGCAACTCGAGAACTCCCTCAGCGATAGCTCGGGTCCATGAGCGCCAGATGATGTCGTCCCAGTCCGTACGTTCGCTGTCAGCCTCGGGCTGTGTCGAATGCAGCGTTGGAAGGCCGAAGCTACCAACCACGGGTTGCGATCCTGACGACAACAATCGGTGCGCGTCGAATGTGGCATCGAGTACTCCCTCGATGGCATCCATGAACTTCTCCGGCGACCGACGGCCGGGCGGGCGGCTGCCGCGGTGATAGGCATCGATGGCCCATCCAATGGGGTCTTCGACGGGCCACCATGCCGACACGTGGGAGTCGAACATCTCCGCCATCTGGTCGACGTGTCGAGACCAGTGAATCGACGGCCCGCTGGTGGTACAGAACCCATCGGTGTCCTCGGCGAACCAGCCAGGTAACGAGCCGTGGTGAAGTGTTGCCCATACCGACAACCCGGCCTGACGGGCCGCGAGCAGGACCATCTCCACGTGTTCGATTTCATCTCGGTCGTGGCGTCCCGGGAAGGGCTCGATACGGGCCCACTCGAGGGTGAGACGAAGGTGCCGAAGACCGTGCTCGGCGAGCAGCTCGAAGTCTTCGACGTACCGAGAACGAAAGTTGTTGCCATCGGCCGATGGGTCGACGCCAGGGGTCCCTTCCCAGCGATACCAGTCCGACCGAAGTCCCGCTCCTTCGATCGCAACAGAGGATGAGCCTGCGCCCCAGATGAACTCGTCGTCGAACATCGTCGAATTCTCGCGCGACTAAACGCAGTTGTGGTGCGTCCCTGTCTCGAACACCTATCTGGAAGTGGGCGAAGCCTCCATGAATGACAAACCGAATGACACCACCGGTCTTGTACGTGATGACGATGACGAGAAGCTGTTTCACGAGCTCGACATGCCCGCCGCTCACCAGATCGTGTGGCTCGGACTCGCAGTTGCGGCGTTTATGTTGTTTGGTTCAGTTTTCTGGGGATAGGTCCTCGAAGCTTCGAGCTAGTTCGGGTTCTTGCGGTACCGCTGAACGTGGTTGAGGGCTTGCCGCTACAGTCCGAATATGGTTCTCCGTCGAGGTCGTCGTCGCCGTCAACAGCGCTTTACCTATTCGGCGTGGGACGGGACGCAGAACGATTACGAGATGACCGCCGACGATCTGTTTCGGCAGATGACCGACGATCTCGCGTACCACGGCGATCCCAACGCAGCCCTGCGAAACCTCTTGCAGAATGGATTCGAGCAGGACGGCGAACGAATGCAAGGGCTGCGCGACATGCTCGATCGGCTCCGCGAGCGGCGTGAAGAGATGCTCGAGTCGGGTGACGTCGGCGGAGTGTTCGCCGACATTGCCGAGAAGCTGCGAGACATCGTCGACGCCGAACGCCAGAACCTTGACGCACAGGCGGACTATTCCGCCGGCGGTGATGACCCCGAGCAGGCCGCTCGCGATGCAGCGGCCGCGACCGAACGAAACCTCGCGCTCGACATGCTTCCACCAGACCTTCCGGGTCAGGTGAAGTCGCTGCAGAACTACGACTTCACGTCGAAGCAGGCGCAACAAAACTTCGACGATTTGATCGACGAACTGCGGAATCAGATGATGCAGCAGGCCGTCGATGGTATGTCCGAGGCAATGGACGCCATGTCGCCCGAAGACATGCAGAAGATGAAGGACATGCTCGGCGACCTCAACGCCATGCTCGATCAACGAGCCAATGGTGACGAGCCCGGCTTCGACGCCTTCATGGAAAAGCACGGCGACTTCTTCCCGGAAAATCCTGAAAACCTCGACGAACTACTCGAGGCAATGGCGCAACGAATGGCTGCCGCGCAGGCAATGCTCAACTCGATGAGTCCTGAGCAGCGCGCGCAGATGCAGGAGCTCTCCGACCAGTTGCTTGGCGATATGGATCTGCAATTCCAGATGAGCCAGTTGGGTGACAATCTGCAGTCGATGTTTCCCGACATGAATTGGGGAGAGGGTTATGACACCCAGGGCGTCGATCCGCTGAACTTCGGCGAGGCCATGGACCTGATGAATGATCTTGGAGACCTCGACCAGATCGAGCAGATGTTGCGAGGAACGACAAACCCGGGAGCCTTGGCCGAGATCGACTTCGAACGGGCCGCTGAACTGTTAGGTGATGACACCGCGAAGTCGATGGAACAGATGGCGCAGTTCACCAAGATGTTGGAGGACGCAGGCCTCATCAACAACAAGGAGGGTGCGCTCGAGCTAACGCCGCGTGCGCTGCGAAAGGTCGGCCAGAACGTCCTCGATGATCTCTACACGAAGCTCTCGGCTGATCGCCTTGGGCGTCACAATGTCGCGGTCTCCGGTGTTGGGCATGAACGCAACTTCGAGACCAAACCCTACGAGTTCGGTGACCCTTTCACCTTGAATATCGAGCGCACGGTCCGAAACGCCATCCGGCGCACGGGCGGCGGCACACCAGTACAACTCACACCAGAGGATTTCGAGGTCGAGCGGACTGAACGCACCACTCGCACGTCCACGGTGCTCATGCTCGACCTTTCGTTGTCCATGCCCATGCGCGACAACTTCGTGCCGGCAAAGAAGGTGGCGCTCGCACTCGAGTCGCTTATCTCGGGCCAATACCCGCAGGACTATCTAGGCATCGTGACCTTCAGCGAGGTGGCGCGCGAAGTGCCAGCGCGAGATCTGGCCGAGCTGTCATGGGACTACGTCTATGGCACCAACATGCAGCACGGCTTCCAATTGGCACGTCAGATGTTGGCCCGCGAGTCGGGAACGAAGCAGATCTTGATGGTCACCGATGGAGAACCCACAGCACACATCAACCGCCTCGGTCGACCCGAGTTCAACTACCCACCGACTCACGAAACCATCGATCTCACGCTCAAAGAAGTCAACAAGTGCACCCGTGACAACATCCGAATCAATGTTTTCATGCTCGATGCAACGCCGTACCTCACGTCGTTTATCGAACAGATCACGAAAATGAACGGCGGGCGAGCTTTCTTCACCGACAACGAGAACGTTGGTGATTTCGTGCTCGTGGACTTCGTGGAGCAGAAACGAAAGCTGATCCGCCGAGCAGGCTGACGCTCGGTCTCCCTCTCAACGCAGCAGACCGCCGGCACGGACTTCGCCCTCCTCGTTGCACATCGCTTCGCTCGCTTCACTGAAAGTCGGGCTTCGTTCGCACCCGCATTCTCCTGCTTCGGCGCCCACCGACGTCAGCCGGCTCACGTCTCTCGGTGTGAGGGAGGTGTGTAGGGTTTGGCGATGGCTGGTGAGATGGTGGAGTACGACGAGTTCTCGTACTTTGCAGACAATGCGTCGGAGTTCGGGATCACCTATGAGGGTCCGCCGGCTGTTCGCCGTGAAACAGTGCCGATGCCCGACGGTCGATTGCTGAGTGCGCTTGTATGGGGTGAACAATCGCCCGAGCTCGTGCTCATTCACGGTGGAGCGCAGAACGCCCACACGTGGGACACGGTGTGCCTCTCGCTCAACCGCCCACTTATCGCCATCGACATGCCAGGTCATGGCCACTCGGGTGCGCCGGCAGATGGTGCGGCCAACGTGCACCGAAACGCACAAGACATCGCCGTGCTGATCCGGGCGCTCGCCCCTCATGCAGCGACGGTGGTCGGGATGAGCCTCGGTGGACTTACGACGATGACATTGTCGGCGCAGGAGCCTGGTCTGTTCGACACGATGTTCCTGGTCGACATGACCCCAGGCGTCACTCGCGACAAGGCCAAGACCATTGCCGACTTCGTGAACGGCCCCGAGAGCTTTGACAGCTTCAACGAGCTGCTCGCCCGAGCAATCGAGTTCAACCCCACACGAACCGAGGTCTCCCTGCGGCGTGGAATCCTCCACAACGCTGAACAGCGAGAGGACGGGAGTTGGGTGTGGCGCCACGCGCGGCATCGGGTGTTCGGCAATCACACGTCGGCAGCTCCTGCCGACACCTCCCGCGAGGCTGACTCTGCGCCGAACTACGAGGCGCTTTGGGTCGCCATCGAACAACACGATGGCCCGGTGGTCTTGGCACGAGGGATGCGAGAACAGTCGGTGGTCGACGATGCTGATGAGGCAGAGCTGCGTCGGCGGCGACCAGATGCCCGCATCGAGCACTTTGTCGAAGCGGGCCACAGCATCCAGGGCGACATGCCAGTCGAGTTGGCGTCGTTGATCGACGAGGTCGTCGATCGCGCCTGAATCGTCTTCAGCTTCTGACTGGGGGGTGAGCGTCAATGAACGCGACCACGTCTCCGGGTTCATCGAACACGGCAATCATGTCTGCGTAGGGACGTTCGCCTGCGAGTTGGCGCAAAAGAAGTGGTGCAGCGAGTTTGTCGTCGGCCCAGTATTGCGAGTCAAGAAAGACCATCGGCGACAGGATGCCGAACGTGGCGTAGTGATTCTGGGTGGCATCCATGAACACCTCCTGGACGGTGCCGGCGGCGCCTGGCGTGTAGACGACACCGTGGTTTGCGATTGCGAGCAGGCCGTCCTCTCTGATGCTGTTCGAGAAGTACTTAGCGACGTGGGTGGCGAAGTCGTTTGTTGGTTCGTGTCCGTAGAACCAGGTCGGAACCGCAAGGCTGACCGATCCGTTCGGATACCGCTCGACGACCTCGTGGCCCGCATCGAGGTATTCCGGTGTGGAGTAGTCGACGGCGACCGCAAGTGTCATCAATGCATCATCGAGCGCCTCGTCGGCTTGTGGGGCCAACCAGGCTCCGAGGTTGCCGGCTTCCATCGCACCAGGCCCGCCGCCCGTGATGACCAGGCGGTCAGAGCGGGTGAGTGTGCGAGCAACGAGGGCGACAGTGCGATAAGTCGCGGAGTCGCGTTTCAGGCTGTGACCGCCCATGATCGCCACAACCGAAGGATGATCACCAAGAAAGTCATGGAGCGCATCGTCGACTGCATGATCATGGATCCGTTGCGCCAGCGCCTCGAGAATTGGGGCCGGTGGGCTTTCGCGCCATCGGGCTTGGTGTTTGTAAATGTTCGCATCGAGGTCTCCGGCTCGGAGCTCTGCGGGCGAGTACAGATGCCCCCGGTAAGGGTTGTAGGGCAGGCCGTCGAATGGAGGGAAGACGGTGGCCCCTGATGCCATCAGGTGCGCTTCAGACGATGTGGTCAGCATGCAACCCAAGAACACGGCGTGTGGCCACTCGACGTTGAGTATTTGCAGCTCTCGCGCGGAGAGGTCAAGGCCTTGCACAGCCAGAGCTCGCTTGTTCCCGCCATCCTCGATCAACTGATCGAATTGTTCGAGCGTGGCGATCTCTGCGCACTCGGTGATCACCGCGTGGTGCGGGCCACCACGGTTTGATGAAATCGTCATGGGTTCGTCACTTTGTTGGTGCGCCTGATGTTGTGTGCGCGGAGGATGTTGCCAATGTTGCCAAAGTTCTCGCGAAAAGTTGGGATTTCAAGGATTCCGGCTTTACATCAGGACGATTACAGTGTTGTAATTACATCACGGAGATACGGCGAAGTCGTCGTTCATACGAAGAATCGGCGACACCGCTGGTGGTGCGCGCGTCAGTACGGCGGATATGTTTGGAGCAGGACACACAATGGCAATCATGGGCGCGCCCGATAAGGACGAACCAACTTGGCATGACTTCGCCAACTGTCTTGGCGTCGACCCTGACCTCTTCTTTCCAGAGCGTGGTGCATCCACCAAGGAAGCAAAAGAAGTGTGTCGCGGGTGTGTGGTTCGTGACGACTGTCTCGAATATGCCCTGCAGAATGGCGAGAAATTTGGTATTTGGGGCGGCATGAGCGAACGTGAGCGTCGCCGCATCAGGCGCCAACGTGCACTGGCTCGGGCAGCCGCGGCTTCCGAAGCGACGATGTAGTTGCTACAATCGGCACTATGAACCTCGGTGCACCAGAACTTCTCATCGTTCTTGTCGTCATTCTCGTCTTGTTTGGGGGAGCGAAGCTGCCGAAGCTCGCACGCTCCCTTGGACAGGCACAGAAGGAATTTAAGGACGGCCTTTCGGAGAGTAACGAAGACGAAGATCAGAAGTCAGCCTGATTCGTTTCTTCCCGCAAAACTGAAAAAATCGCTCCGAGCCAGAGGCCGGAGCGATTTGTTCGTTTTGACGTGCCGAAACCGCAAGGGCGTCGCAACCAGTCAGCTAGACGCGCTGCTTGCGCTCGACCTTCGCGGCTTTTTCGGCATCTTTGCGTCGCGCTTTGAGGATTCGACGACGTTGCCGTTCGGAGCATCCACCCCAGACACCATGATCGATTCGATTCTCCAGGGCATATTCGAGGCACCCATCTTTGACAGGGCACGTCGCGCAGATTCGTTTTGCCACCTCAACTCCGACCCCATCACTGGGGAAGAAGGTTTCGGGTGGCTGATTGGCGCAAAGGCCTCGTGCCATCCAGTTCGGTTCCATGGGAAACACCTCCGAGTGTTCGCACTAGTACTACGCCCAGACGGCACCGAAAGTTCCCGTAAAGGCGAACTTTCCATTCCACTCGGCCCAGTACATGCGTGTCTCTGGTCAGCAGAACGCTAGCCTGACTCACGAGTTCACGCGGGTTTGTTCCCGTTTCGAGAGGAAAACATGTCGAACACCATGGACGAGCAGCTTCCCGCTCAAGGTCACGCAAAGATCGTGTACCAGGGTCCCGTCGCGCCCCATTGGGACATTCGAACGATCTCGGGTGAAGCCCCGCTGATGGACGGCTTTCGTGATCGTGTGACCGCGCGTTTGCTCCTGTTGCCCCCACACGACCCACAGTTCCGTCGAAACCGTGAGCGGGTGAACCGCGACGGCGAGCGTGAGCGCATTTATATCGAGTGGGACCTCGGCTACGAAGAAGAGACTCCAACACCACGGCAATAGCCAATTCACGGCCGAACGTGATGCTCAGGTAAATTCGTTCTTGCTGCCTGGCATCGTTGGATCTCGTCGACTGAACTAAAGCCGTCTGCCGGTTGTCCGATTGGCAGTGGTATGTCCTGGGAGATTGCAGTGCACGACAACGAGGGCGTCATCGATATGGATGAGCGCGCCTTCACGGTTGCACCCGTCGATTTCAACGAGACCAACTATTTTAACCGTGAGCTCAGCTGGCTGTCGTTCAACGCACGCGTGATGTCGCTTGCGACCGATGCGAAGATTCCGCTTCTCGAACGGGTGAAGTACCTCGCCATCTATGCGAGCAATCTCGACGAGTTCTTCCAGGTTCGTGTCGCCGGGCTCCGTGATCTCGTCGCAGCAGAAGTGCGCGTTCGAACACCAGACGGTCGCACCCCCGAAGAGCAACTCGATGCAATCCGTCAGGCCGTGCAGCAGCTCGAGGTGCATCGGCAGGTCATCTTCAACCAGCTGTTGCCACAGCTCCACGCCCATGGTGTCTCAATCCTTCGATACAACGAGCTGTCACCGCTCGATACGAGGATTGTCGACGTCTACTTCGACGAGCAGGTCTTTCCGATTCTCACGCCGCTGGCCGTCGATCCCGGGCACCCGTTTCCGTACATCTCCGATCTGTCGCTGAACCTCGGGGTTCGAGTCAGGCGCCCTGGTGAGGATCGGACTCGGTTCGCTCGGCTCAAGATCCCCGACACGCTCGATCGCCTAGTGAAGCTCAGCCAACCCGGCCAGTTCATTCGTATTGAAGACCTGATCGTGGCGCACCTCGACCAGCTGTTTCGCGGGTTGACGATCGAGGAGTACTTGGCGTTTCGGGTGACGCGAAACGCCGACCTGAACTATCGTGACGAGGAGGCCGACGACCTCCTCGAGCTCGTCGAGATGGAGCTTCGGCGACGTCGCTTCGGCAACGCCGTCCGCCTCGAGATCGGTCCAAGCAGTAGCGACTCGATTCGTTCGCTCCTTCGGCGCGAGCTTGATGTTGCTGACAGTGACATCTACGTCGAAAATGCATTTCTCGCAATGACGGACCTTTGGTCGCTGCTCAAGCTCGATCGTCCCGATCTCCGCGACGAAGACTTTTCGCCAGTAGTGCCAGCACGTGTGTCGCAGCGCAGCGGGGAAGAGGTCGACATCTTCGACGAGCTTCGAACCAGGGACCTCCTTGTACATCACCCGTATGAGTCGTTTGCGGCCTCGACCCAAGAACTCATCCGTCGAGCCTCGACCGACTCTGAGGTCGTCGCAATAAAGATGACGCTCTATCGAACATCGAGCGACAGCCCCATCATCCGGTCCCTCGTCCATGCTGCTGAAAGTGGCAAACAGGTTGCAGTTCTGATCGAGCTTCGGGCCCGTTTCGACGAGAAAGCGAATATCGAGTGGGCAAAGACACTTGAACAGGCCGGCGTTCACGTCACCTATGGAATTGCCGGACTCAAGATTCACGCCAAGATCACCATGGTGGTGCGTCGCGAGTCGGGTCACCTGGTGCGGTACTGCCACTTCGGAACGGGCAATTACAACCAGGGAACCGCTCGGCTCTACGCCGACTTCGGCCTGCTCACCTCGTCGGAGAAGCTTGGCGCTGAAGTTGCGATCCTGTTCAACACATTGACCGGCTACGGCGGCGAGGTGAGCTATGACGATCTCTTGGTGGCGCCTGCAGGCGTGCGGTCAGGGATAAGCGATCTCATCCGCCAAGAAATGACGGCACCCAATGGGCGCATCATCTTGAAGATGAACTCACTGGTCGATCCCGGAATTATTGGACTGTTGTACGAGGCGAGCCAGGCAGGCGTCGACATCGATCTGATCGTGCGCGGCATCTGTGGGCTTCGGCCCGGGGTCGAGGGACTCTCGGAGAACATCCGTGTTCGGTCCATCATTGGCCGCTATCTCGAACACGCTCGCGTGTACCACTTTGGCAACGGTGGGGGTGTTGACGAACCAGCGACCTACATGGGTTCGGCTGATTTGATGCCTCGGAACCTCGACCATCGTGTCGAGGCGCTCGTCGCCATCTCTGAACCCGCCGTCGCCGATCAATTAGTTGGCATCTTGGCCATGGAGCTCGAGCCAAATGTGCAGAGCTGGCTTCTCGCCTCGGACGGCTCATGGGCGCGCAGCACTAATCCGGAACTGCTCGACCTCCACACGGCCCTTGAAGATGAAGCAATCGAACGCCGCCGCGCCGGTCGCTCGTCTCGGCGGACGTGAGAGAAGGAGTGTGAAATGAATGACGCAGAGGTGAAGGCTGCAGGAGGCGTGATCGTTCGAGGTCCCAAGAAAGGCCCGAAGGTCCTTCTCGTTCATCGCCCGCGTTACAACGACTGGAGTTTTCCAAAGGGCAAGCTCGAACCGGGCGAGAAATTCAAACATGCCGCATTGCGTGAGGTCCTCGAAGAGACCGGGTTCAGCTGCAAGATGCACAAGCCGTCACTCCCATCGCTCACGTACAGGGATCGAAACGATCGGTCGAAAGTCGTGCGGTACTGGCTCATGACGGTGTTGTCTGGCACGTTCAAACCCAATGACGAGGTCGATCTGATCGCGTGGGTACGTTCAGACAAAGTCACCGAACGGCTTACCTACACCAAAGATCAGCAGTTCTACGAAGATCTCCTCAGCTCCAGCCGAATCGATGACCTCCTCAACTAGAGCGGCACGTCGATGTTGCGAGCCCAAAGAAATCGCGCGGCCGATGTTTGGGCGCGCCAGCGCACAAACTCGGTTAGCGAGCGCAGCGAGCGGCGTTCACCTCCTGTTCATCTAACTGTCCCTTGCATGTAAATCGCGCTCCGTACCTTCCTCACTGCACATGCAAACGAGACGTTCGTTTGCACTCCCTGAGGAGGGTTTCCGTGACAACTGGAATTCGTCAGCTGCTTCGCATCCTGGCTCTGGCCGCAACACTGTCGCTGATCGCAGCGGCTTGTGGTTCTGACGCTGATGACACCGTGACCGATGCCGGATCATCCGACACCGAGTCCGATGATGTAGTCGAAGAGTCAGCGACCTCGGGGGAGATCTTCATCTCGGGTTCGTCGACTGTTGAGCCGATATCGGTTCGTGTCGCTGAGCTCTTCGAGGACGTCGCTCCTGATGTGTTTGTCGACGTCGAAGGACCAGGAACCGGTGACGGTTTCAAGAAGTTCTGTGACGATGAGACCGATATCTCCGGGGCATCTCGTGCGATCAAGGACGAAGAGGCTGCGAATTGTGCTGAGGCCGGTATCGAGTACACCGAGATCTTGGTCGGTATCGACGGCATCGGCGTCATGACGAACACCGCCAACGACGCAGTGGATTGCGTGACCTTTGGTGATCTGTACGGTCTTGTCGGTCCTGAGTCCAACGGCGTGAGCAGCTGGGCCGGAGCCAACGACATCACTGGTGAGGGCCTGCCAGATGCAGCGCTGGACATCTTTGGTCCGGGCGCAGAGTCGGGTACCTACGACTCGTTCATCGAGATCGTGCTCGAAGACATCGCCGAAGAGCGAGGTCAGGAACCACTGACTCGTGAGGACTACAGTCCCTCGGCCGAGGACAACATCATTCTTTCCGGCATCGAGTCGTCAGACACGAGCCTCGGCTGGGTCGGATTTGCCTTCGCCAACAATGCTGACGTGAAACTGCTCGAGGTCGACGGTGGCGATGGCTGCATCGCAGCGACGGCCGAAACGATTGCCTCGAACGAGTACCCGATCAGCCGGAACCTCTACATCTATGTGAACAATGCCAAGACAGCGGAGAACCTGGCGCTTCAAGAATTCGTCGACTTCTACGTGACGACCGGTCTTGACGAGGCCGTCTCTGAGGTCGGTTATGTCGCCCTCGCCGACGACGCCAAGGCCGACGTTCGATCAGCCTGGAACGGCTAGACGACATCAACCGACGACGCACCTTCGGAGTAGGTTTCGCCAATGGCTGACATCAGCATCCAGAACGACCCGATCAGTGCCGGTTTCGGCAATGATCTGCTGACCGTCGAGGCGCTCGCTGGTCCCCGCAGTCGAGCGATCAAGGAGCAAGTGATCCGTGGAGCGTTCTTCCTCGGCGCATTCGTCTCGATCATCATCTCCGCGCTGATTGTGTTCAGCTTGGTCAGAGAAGCTTGGACGTTCGTGACCCAGGTCGAATGGGCCGAGACATGGGGTCAGATCGGCTGGTTCCCTCGCCGCGGTCACTACGACATGCCAACCCTTCTCGTGTCGTCGTTGATCGTCACGGTGGTCGCGATGCTCGTCGCTGGCCCGCTTGGCCTCGGCTCGGCGGTTTATCTGAGTGAGTACGCAAGTCGACGCACGCGTTCGTTCTTGAAACCAATTCTCGAAGTTCTCGCAGGCGTGCCGTCCGTCGTCTTGGGATTCTTCGCACTGTTCTTCATCAGCCCACAAGTGATCGAGCGGATTGGGCGTAACGGCTGGCTGGTCATCGGTGCCGTTATCTTTTTGGCATACCTGACCTTCGTGGTTATCTGGGCCCGAAAACTCGTGCAGCGCGAGGCGGGCACCGAGATAACGACGCAGGTCAAACGAATCTTGATCCTCACCGCTCTCGTAGCGACGTCGCTCATCCTCATCTGGTGGATCAACGATGTCGCTGGTTCTGCAGATCCCACGTCGGACGAGTTCTTCACGGTCAAACGCAGCGGTCAGCTGGCGGCGGCAGCCGTTGGCGTCGGCATCTTGACGATCCCACTCGTCGCCTCAGTGTCAGAGGATGCACTGGCCTCGGTACCCAAGGAGCTGCGAGACGCCTCTGCCGGACTCGGCGCTCGCAAGTTGGCCACAACGGTGCAGGTCGTTCTGCCGGCGGCCGTCTCGGGAATCGTTGCAGCCTTCATCATCGGTATCAGTCGGGCGCTCGGCGAGACCATGGTGGTGTTCATGGCTGGAGGTGCAGCCGATGCCGCACCCTTCACGTCGTCGCCCTTCGAGGGCGGTCTGACGATGACTGCGGGTATGGCGTCGTTGGCCACTGGAACAGACAACGTCGTCGGCGAGGGTCTCACATTCCAGAGCCTATATTTCGTTGGTTTGGTGTTGTTCCTGCTGACTCTCACTCTCAATGTGCTCGCCGGGCGGTTCGTCAACCGCGTGCGAGAGAAGTACTAGGAGCCGGTTATGACATTTTCTACGATTGGTAACAACGACGCCACCCGTCGAGTCGAGGACGAGATCTTCAAGCAGGGCCGCGACCTCAAGGGTTCAGGCTTCCGAGTCTTGATCCTCTCGGCCCTCGGACTCAGCATTCTGATCCTCATCGTGTTGATCGGCCAAGTGCTCAACGATGGCTGGCCGGTCCTCACTACTCGATTCGGCGACTTCTGGAGCGGCACGCTTCGGAGCCGTTCAGGCGACGACAAGCTCGGTATCTCCCAGGGCCTCGTCGGGTCGTTCTGGATAGCCGTATTTGTTGCCGTGCTCGCCTTTCCGATCGGGATCTCTGCGGCCATCTACCTCGAGGAATACGCGCCTCAGAACTGGGTGACCAAGTCGCTCGACATCGCCATCCGAAACCTCGCTGGGGTTCCATCCGTGGTGTACGGGCTGCTCGGTCTATTCCTCTTCGTGAAGCTGGCGAATGACGGTCAGAGTGCGTTGTACGCAGGCGGGATTACGCTCGCAATCCTGGTCCTCCCGATCATCGTCATTACCTCAGCCGAAGCAATCCGAGCCGTCCCTTCGAGCCTGCGTGAGGGCGCTTACGGCGTCGGAGCGACGAAGTGGGACGTGATTCGTAGCCAGGTGTTGCCGTTCGCTGCACCGGGCATCTTGACGGGAACGCTGCTCTCGTTGTCTCGAGCCGTCGGCGAAGCGGCACCGCTCATTCTTGTCGGAGCGATCACCGGTCGTCTCGCACCGCGCGACGGTTCGTTCATCGGGTTCGACCAGTTCGGCGATCGTTTCACCGCAATGCCGATCATCATCGTCGGCTGGGTACAGGAATCAGGCCGCGATGATGGTTTCGGCGCAGCGGCCGGTGCGGCGATCGTGGTGTTGCTCGGTCTCGTGGTCATCATGAACTCCTTCGCCGTGCTTTTGCGCAACTACTTTGAGAAGAAGCGGGGATAGACCGATGTTCGATCTGACACCGTCAGAAGAAGAAGCGTTGAAAGGTATGCGTGTGAGCGCTGACGAAGAAGCCGCAGGCATCTCGATGAAGTTGGAAACCGGCGCGGCGGCCCGCACCGCTTCCGAACTGGTCGACGACGAGTTCCACCCCGAAGACCTGGTCTTCGACGTCAGCGACCTGAACGTCTTCTACGGCGAGTTTCGGGCCGTGCGTGACGTGAACATGCACATCAAACGCAACGAGATCACGGCGCTGATCGGTCCATCGGGTTGTGGCAAATCAACCGTGCTTCGTTCGTTCAATCGGATGAACGACCTGATCCCAAGCGCTCGGGTCGCGGGCAACCTGCTCTATCGCGGAGTCGATCTGTATGACCCACGCGTCGACCCCGTCGAGGTCCGTCGCCGTATCGGCATGGTATTCCAAAAGCCGAATCCGTTCCCCAAGAGCATCTACGACAATGTCGCCTACGGCCCGCGCGTTGCTGGCCGCAAGAAGGGCCTCGACGACGTCGTCGAGAGCAGCCTCAAAAAGGCAGCGCTCTGGGATGAGGTCAAAGATCGCCTAAAGGAGTCAGCGATTGGCCTCTCGGGCGGGCAGCAGCAGCGTCTCAGCATTGCCCGGGCGATTGCCGTCGACCCTGAGGTCCTCCTCATGGACGAGCCCTGTTCGGCGCTCGACCCCATAGCCACGGCCCGCATCGAAGAGCTCATGGCCGAGATCAAGAGCGAGTACACAATTCTGATCGTGACGCACAACATGCAGCAAGCTGCACGCGTCTCGGACCGCACAGCTTTCTTCTCGGTCGAGGTCGATGAAACAAGCGATCGACGAACGGGTTTGCTCATCGAATACACCACGACCGAAAAACTGTTCTCGAACCCCGATGACGAGCGGACCGAGAACTACATCACTGGCCGCTTCGGCTGATCGGAACCTGACATGGTTGAACTAAGAGGCAATTTTCACGAGGAACTCGATGCGGTCCGCGACCTGATCGTCACACTCGCTGCACACGTCAGTGAAGCAATTCCACGCGCCACCGAAGCGCTCATCGAAAACAACCTCGAACTCGCGCAGCAGGTCGTTCAGCACGACATCGAACTCGACCTGTTGTCGCTACAGATTGAAGAGCGCTGTTATGCCCTGATCGCTCTGCAACAGCCGATGGCATCAGACATGCGCTCGATCGTCACCGCCATGAAGATCAATTTGGACTACGAACGTTCGGGCGATCTTGCCGTCAACATCTGCAAAGGTCTTCGTCGTAGTTATGGCATGACCCTCACTCCGGCGTTACGCGGCCTCGTCACGTCGATGAGTGAAGAGGCAGTGCGTCTCACGCGCCTCTCGGTCGACGCGTACGCTGAGCGCAACATTGGTCTCGCTGCCGCGCTTCCAGACATCGATGATCGTCTCGACGATCTGCAGGTTGACTTCATTCAGGCGATCTTCGAGGCACACAAGAATGACGAGCTCCAGCTCCAAGAGACGGTGCAGCTCGCACTCATTGCTCGGTTCTACGAACGAATCGGCGATCACGCGGTCAACATTGGCGAACGCGTGCTCTACATGGTCACCGGTGAGTCGCCGGAGGCGGTTGGTGAGACTCGAGACAAATTGGCCGAAGTGTTCAAGGACACAAACGATGGTGAAGCCCGTGCCCATGGTGAAGGCGAGTCGGAATAAGCCCATGTGGCCGTTCTTCACGCTCGTCCTGGTGATCGTTCTCGGCATCTTGCTGTTCACAAACCAGCAGCGCGAGCGCAAGATCCTCACGAATTTGCGCCGCACGCTCGAGACCGCAGGTGACACGCGCTCGCAACCGACGTCGGTTGATGCGGCTCTTGACCGTCTCGCGAACACCGTGCATTCAGACGTGTCCGATGAGATGCCGCGACGAATGGTTGTGGCATTCGACGCGTTGAGTACCGGGGCTGTTCTCGTCGATGCCGACGGTGTCGAACTGCTGCGGAACACCCAGGCCCAGCCGTACGCCGACGGTCGACATGGAGACGCGCTCATCGAGAATGTCATTCAGGGGCGACTCCACGACGCGCTTATTGGTGAGGTCACCGATGAGGAGCTTCGACTTCATGGACCGCCCGAGCGAGTACTGCTGATCGTGGGTAGCCCGCTGATCGAAGGCGGTGAGCTGCTGGGGGCTGTGGTGTTGGTAGACGACATCAGCGAACAGCAGCGTCTCGACCAAGTTCGTCGAGACTTCGTCGCGAATGTGAGCCATGAGTTACGCACACCCGTCGGGGCAATGAGTCTTCTGGCCGAGACCCTCCAAGGCGAGACAGACAGCGACATCATCGCAACGTTCCTCGATCGAATTCAGGCTGAATCGGCAAGGTTGGGTCGGCTCGTCGACGCCCTCTTGGATCTCAGTCGAATCGAAGCGGGCGCCGAAGCACAACCTATTGAAGTTCATCTCGCAGCGATTGTGGAAGAGAGCGCAGTAGCCGTGCGCGCCGCAGCCGAAGACAAGAACATTTCTTTGACGCTCGATCTACAGCAGGTCCCAGTGATCCTTGGCGATCCGGCGCAACTGAGTTCTGCGGTCGTCAACCTCTTCACGAATGCAATCAAATACACCGACGATGGCGGGACCGTCAGCGGACGGGTCGTCACTCATGGCCAGGAGATAGCGATCATCATCGAAGACAGCGGTGTCGGTATTCCCCAGCGTGATGTCCACCGCGTATTCGAACGGTTCTATCGGGTCGATCGGGGTCGAGATGCAAAGACCGGAGGCACAGGGCTTGGGCTCTCGATTGTGCGCAACGTCGCGGTCAACCACGGGGGTCGGGTAGAACTGACCTCACAGGAAGGCGTTGGGTCAACGTTCTCGATGATCCTGCCGACCTTGGCGGACGGTGCCCACGAGGTGCCACCCGTCAGCAAGCGCCCCCCACTAGCGCGAACACCAGGTGACAACGATGAGTGAACTGTCTGTCTTGGTAGTCGAGGATGAGCCGAGCTTCGCCGAGGCTCTGACCCTCGGGCTCGGGCGTGAAGGTTTCGCGGTCACCGTGTCGTCGGATGGAGCTGATGCTTTGCGACGATTTGAGGAGGTCAAACCCGACTTGGTACTCCTCGATGTCATGTTGCCGACGATGTCGGGCCTCGACGTGTGTCGAGCTATCCGCGCGAAATCGAATGTGCCGATCATCATGGTCACGGCGAAAGGTGAAGAGGTCGACGCAGTTGTTGGTCTCGAAGTGGGCGCGGACGACTACGTCACGAAGCCCTACCGACTCCGCGAGCTGGTGGCCCGAATGCGCACGGTGCTCCGTCGATTCGAAGCATCAAGAGCCCCCCAGGCCGCGTCCGAAACTTCTTTCGATGCCCCGGCGCCAATTTCGGTGGGCGCGGTGACCGTCGACGTCGACCGCCACGAGGTCTGGGTCCGTGGCGTGCAAGAGGCGCTGCCGCTCAAGGAGTTCGACTTACTCACAATCCTCATGGACAACGCCGGACGAGTGTTGACTCGAGAGATGCTGATCGATCGAGTGTGGGGTTCGGACTATGTCGGCGACACCAAGACCCTCGATGTGCACATCAAGCGGTTGCGCTCGAAGATCGAGGCTGACCCGAAGAACCCCTTGCTCATCGTGACGATTCGTGGCCTCGGCTACAAGTATGAGGACAGCTTGGCAGGAGCGCCCCCGACGAACTGGTGAGCGTGATCTCAGTAGACGTTGATCTCGCCGTTTCGGACGAAGCCGGCGAGCTGAAGATTGCCAGCGTGTGCGGTCTCCACTGCGAGCGCTGATGGGGCACTCACCGAAACGACGGTGCCGAATCCGCCGGCCCATGCTTTTTGGACCATCTCGAAGCTCGCTCGACCGCTGACATAGAGGCCGAGGTCTGTGGGATCTTCACCGTTGATCACCATTCGCCCAACGATCTTGTCGACGGCGTTGTGACGACCGATGTCTTCGCGAACGACGATGACGTTGCCAGAGCGATCGAAAGAGGCAGCCGCGTGCACGGCACCCGTCTTGTCGAACAGTTCCTGATCGTGACGCACATGGTCGGCGACTTCTGCCAGCAGCAACGGGTCGAACGGCAGGGATTTCAGGGGCTCGAGCCGCGACGTCAACTCGTCGATGGCGTCTGCACCACAGATGCCACATGACGATGTGGTCGAGCCCAGCCGTGGAGTTGGCGGCGGCGCTTTGCCGTTGGTCTCCACGGTCACGATGTTGAACTGGCTGTCCACCGCAGATCCATCAGCGCAGTAGCGAACCGCGGTGACCTTGGCACCACCGAGCATCCCCTCCGCATGAAGAAACCCCACGGCGAGGTCGTAGTCGTTCCCCGGAGTGCGCATTGTGGTCGCGACGAGGGTGCCATCGAGTTGGATCGACAACGGCTCCTCGACAATTAGTTCATCGGGTCGACGCCGTTCGCCAGATGGACCATGACGTTGGACAAAAACACGACGGGTTCTTCCCCGCTGGCTGCGATTCGGCACGGCCAAAGCGTACCGAGCTGTCAGGTCGCGCGAGTGCGGTCGTCCGGTCGACGGCTCACCACGACGGCGGCAACGAGGGCGATGGCCGCGCCGCTCAGCCATGCTGGCCGATAGCTGTCGAATGCATCGATCGACCATCCAACGGCTGGACCGCCGATTGTTGTCCCGAGCAAGAAGCCGAACATGAGCCGTCCTGAAGCCCGGCCAGCATTGCCGCCCGCTCGGATCATCGAGAGATTGGCGGCTGTGTTCCACGAGCCGAGGGTCATCCCCCCAAGGACCGCCCCGATCCACACGAACGCAGTCGGCCCGCTGCTGGCCGACAGAACGAAGATGATCGCAATCGAGCCACCCGTGGCCATGATTGTCAGCATGCGACGGGCGGAGACGCCACGATCGAGGAGGATCCCGGAAAAGATTCGCGTGGGGATGGCGACGAGGCCTTGGAGACCGAACACTCGGCCAGCGGTGGCTGCGCTGAGACCAGCGGCCTCTTCGGCAAAGAGAGGGAGGAACCCGCCGAGACCCCCGCCGATCGTTCCCATGAGGAAACCAAACAACGCGACCTGAGTGACGAACGTGGGAAGGCCCGAGGAGGTGCGATCTTGGCCGTCTGATCCAGATACCGACGCAACGTGGGGAAGTTCGGTGATGAACGCAACTCCAGGTATCGCGAGGAAGGCGATACCTGCCATGAGCCAGATGCCTGTTCGCCAGCCGTATTGATCGGCGATCCACGGCATCGTGAACCCTGCCGTAAAGACCGCAAGTTGTACCCCCGACTGCTTGACGCCCGTCAACACGCCACGTTGGGCGACCTCGATGCCGCTGGCGATAGCTCGATTCGTGGCTGGATTGCCCAGTCCTTGACCAGCACCGGCAAAGGCCATGCCCAACAAGAGCATGTTGTAGTTTCGGGCGAGTGCGATGAACGCCAGGGTCGTGCCCGAAAGAATGAGCACTGTAGCCATCGCCCGCCGCCCACCGAGTGCGTCGCTGAGTCGGCCTCCCAAAGGCGCAAACAGCGCGCCGACCGCGGTGTTGACGCCAGCGATGAGTCCGATCTGGAGCTTGGAGATCGAGAACTCGTCCTGTAGCTGCGACGCGATGACCAGCATCGTAAAGAGCGCGATCACCGAGATAGCCATCGTGATGACGAGCATTCCCGAGAAGCCGACAAGGCGAAGTCGCATGGTGCACGTTATGTCCACGCTGCAGGGTTCACCGAGACGTCGGCCAGGCCGATTGGAATCTATGGCGGCGGGTATGGTGAAAGAACCGAACCGATCTACGAGAGGCGGGCGAATGCGAGATCGACTTCGTGAATTCTGGATCGAAAGACGTGCTCGTTCTGCTGGTCGCAAGGCAATGGGCAACGACAAGAACACGTTCAAAGCTGCTCGCGGAATCGTTGGACCGACAGGAAACTCGTTCTCGAATGCGTGGGATCTCCTTGAGAGTGATGGCGACGCGTACACGCGGTCGTTGGACCGCGAACGAGCAATTCCCCCGAGTTTGTTCGTGAGCGAGCGAGATCGGGTTCGCCTGGGTCAAGCCGTTCCTTTAACCGAGCGGTGCATCGAGGATCACGGCAACCCGGACGCGATGCCGGTTGGTAAATGGGAGATCGAGGAACTGGAAATCTGATCAGCAACTGAAATGTTCGCGGGAGTTCCGCGATGTATCGAGTGACGGGCATTCCCGCCACGTCGATCATCGAAAGGAAATCCCATGCATCGATCCCTCCACAAGATGTTTCTCGTTCTTGCCACCAGTGCGCTGGTTGTTCTCGGACTTGTAGCGCCTGCGGCAGCGCAGGATGTTGAACGGCCAACGAATGCCGAAACGGTTCGAGTTCGCCGCGACGTGAGACCTCACGTACGGCCCGACGTTCGCCCTGACATCGTCGTGCTGTCGCTTGGCTGTGATGCTCGACGCGACGACACCGGCAACCTCGGCGCCGCATGTCGTTGGAGCACGACCGACACGGCGCGCGGCTATCAGCTGTGGCGCATTGTTGATCGTGGTCACCGCGAGTTGATTGGCACCTATAACGCTGAGACGAACGTTGCACGCGACGATGCGCCAGATGACGCCCATCTTGTTCGTTATGCAGTGCTCGCCCTCGATGCAGATGGCGACATCATCGGCCGTTCGCGTGTCGTTCCCGTCCGTTTCCGTCAGGTCGACACACCCGACGTCGACGTGCGTCCAATTGAGACCGTCGAACGCCCAGCGAAGGTGCGGGTCCGTCGTCCAATCCACCTCCTGCCCGTCTGAGGTTGAGGATTTGAGCTCGGTGTCCACCGTCTTGCTCTCCACGGGGGCCACGCTTGATCGGGTGCATGCACAACCGCATGAAACCGACGAGCGGGTCCTCGTGGCTCGCGCCGTTACCGACCCGGACGCGTTCGCCGAGCTATACCGGCGCTTTCTTCCGCGAGTCCACGACTTCGCATACAGGCGAACAGGCAGCGTGGAGGCTGCCGAGGACATCTGCGCAGCGACGTTCGAGTCAGCTCTGCAATCGTTACATCGATTTCGATGGGGGAAGGGCGGCTTTGCGCCGTGGCTGTTTCGAATTGCGTCGCGGCAACTTGTCACCCACTACCGGCGAGAGGGTCGAGTGTCGTCCGACCGTGGCCAACGCGCCGCAGCTGACTTGACCCCAGGCCTCGCGCCGCCGGCCGATGATGCGATTAGCGGGATCGGCGACGACATCGAAGCGCTTCGACTGGCACTCGACGGTCTCAACGAGCGATACCAGCGAGCGATTTCGCTCCGGTACCTCTCTGACCTCGACATCGGCGAAGCAGCGAATGCCATGGGACTTGCTCGACCCGCATTCTCCGTGGTGCTTACCCGAGCAGTTGCCGCACTGCGAAGAGAACTCGAACAATCGAAAGGAGCAAACCATGGGTGATGATCTGGAAGAGGAACTCTCCGAGTGGGGCCGATCCGAGACGCCGCCCGTCGAGGGTGCGTTTGCCAATCGCCTCGAGACATCCCTTCGTCGAGAGATGCTCGATCGCTCGGCTGTCGCGAGCCGCGGATGGAGCGCGGTGTTCTTTAGGCCTGGCGTGGTCGTCATGGCCATTGCCGTGTTGATCTTCGGATTCGCATTTGTCTCCCGTGCAGCCGATGAGGTCGGGGTGGCCGATGGGAACTCGACCGTTCCCATTCCGACCACTGTCGTGGTCGCAACAACCAGTTCGCAGAGCACCCAGGCACCCGGGTCAACGAGGGATCCGATTCCGCCATCGACAGACAAGGATGTGCAACCGCAGGTCACCACGACCGCCAGTCTCCCCCCAAATACGACAGCGGAGACAGCGCCTACGGTCTCTGATCAGACGACGATTCCACGGCCAACAGTTCCGGCGACGACGATCCCTCCTGAGGCAACCATCGATCTGGCAGTCCGGCGGGATGGACGACGGGTGACGGCCTCATGGACGGCCAGTGGCGAAACTGATTCGATCGTCGGCTGGGTGTTGATTGCATCGATCGACGGTGATGGCGACCTTGTCGCGACCAGTCGTGAGGCCGAAACGAGATCTCTCTCAGGCCCGCTAACCGACCTCGGGCAGACGTTCCGCGTCGAAGGAAGAGACCGTGGGGGAGTAGTTGTCGTGATGAGTGAAGAGGTCGCTCTCAGTCGCGGCGAGTGACCTTGAGGGATCGGCGATCGAGTTCGGCTTCTATCTCCCTGAGTGGAACACCTTCAGCCGCCAACCGAGTCATCACGAAGAAGATCACGTCGGCTGCCTCGTGCACGATGTCAGACCGATCGGTCGCTTCGTTTAGCTCTTGGGCTTCCTCGGTGATCTTGCCAGCGAGCAGCTCACGATCCTCGAACAGGCGCTTGGTGAAGCTGCCTTCTGGGGCATTCGCGACACGGTCGAAGAGGCGCCGCTCGAGCTCGGACAAACCGTCGAGATCACCAAAACACGTCGTCTGGTCGAGATGGCAAAACCCTCGACCAGCCTGCGACACCGTGTATCTCAAGGTGTCGTCATCACAATCGGTGTCCATGCGAATAAGGCGTTGTGTGGCTCCGGAGCTGAGACCCTTCTGCCAGAGCTCGCCTCGGCTGCGCGACCAGTAGTGCACGTCTCCGGTCTCGATCGTTGCCGAAAGGCTCTCACTGTTGGAGTACGCAAGGCCCAAACTTTGCCCTCGATCGTTGGTGACGATTGTCGGCCATAGACCATCGGGTCGGTCTGAAGTCAGCGTCGCTTCGACGGCATCGGCCACACTCAACTCGTTCTTATACAACGCCATCCCGACCTGGGCGTCTGCGCCGAGCGCGTGGATACGTCCGATTTCGTCGGCGTCAGCAATTCCGCCGGCAAAGGTCACGCGCGCATCACCTGCAGCCTCGAGGTACCGAACAAGAGTGTCCGAGTCGGTGCCGGTCATTCGGCCTTCACGCTCGACAAAAGTCAGAAGAAACCCGCTGGTCAGGTCGCGAAGCTCGAACAGCTTGTCCTCCACGCGGGTGCCGGTGCCCTTGGTCCACCCATGAGTCACGACCTCACCTTCGAAGCTGTCGAGGGCGACCACCGTTCGTTCTGGTGGGAGCGCCGAGAGGACCTCTGGGGTTGCCGCAGTGCCGAGGACGACCTTGTGGGCGCCGGCATCGAGCCACTCGATGGCCGCGTCGACCGAACGGATTCCTCCTCCGACTCGACAACGGGCCAGTGGGAGCAACTCCTTGATGGCTTCGGTGTTGTTCCCGGTACCGAGTGCTGCATCGAGGTCGACGACGGCGATTTCACCGATACGTCCGAACTTTTCGGCAAGTGGGCGCGGGTCTCCAGCAGAGAGTGCGTGCTCCTTGCCCCCAATGAGTTGCACGGCTTGGCCGTCCATGAGGTCGATCGGTGGAATCAGCATTCGACCAGCATGAGGGGTAGTCGCCGCATCCCCAACATCGAGCGGGCAGTTTGGGCGTCGTGCGCCTCGCCCCATAACGTGTCGCCGATGGATGCAATGCACCCCGATACCTGGTTGATCTCACAGGGCCGACCGACCGAACTTGGCGACCCGCTCAACTGGCCTCCGGTAATGGCCTCGAACTTTCGCCTGCCTCACGACCGTTATTACAACCGCACCGAGGGCACCGAGACGCAGAACGCGCTCGAAGACTTGATCGGCGGCCTCGAGTCCGGACGTGCGCTCGTTTTCTCAAGCGGCATGGCAGCCGTGGCCTGTGTATTTCATGGGTTGCCGGTCGGTTCGATCTTGGTCATCCCGGAGGATCCATACCACGCGGTGAATGGGCTCGCCGTCGAAGGCGAAGAGCAAGGTCGGTGGACGGTGCGGCGCCTCGACCTGGCTGACACCCAGGGGTGGATCGACGCTGCGCGAGAGGCCGATCTTTTGTGGGTCGAGACTCCGGCCAATCCACTCATGACCGTTGCCGATCTGCCCGCAATCTGCAGCGCGCCACGCAAGCCTGGATGCCTTGTTGCCGTCGACGGCACCTTTGCCACCCCATTGCTGCAACGTCCGCTTGAGTTAGGGGCCGACGTGAGCATGCACTCGGCCACGAAGTTCATTGGCGGACACTCCGACCTCATGGCCGGCTCGCTGGCAGTACGCGACGACACGTTGTACGACGAGCTTTGGAATCGCCGTGTTCGTAATGGTGGCACGATCGGTGGTCTCGAGGCGTTCTTGGCCATTCGAGGAGCGCGAACGTTGGGCCTTCGGATGGAACGGGCGGTTTCGAACGCGCAGGTGCTGGCTGAGCGACTCTCCGAGCACAGTGAGGTGGCCGTCGTTCGATACCCGGGTCTCACCAGTCATCCCACTCATCGCAGCGCGGCATCATTCATGGACGGATTTGGCGCAATGATGAGCTTCGATGTGACCGGCTCGGGCGAGCGTGCGAGTGCTGTGGTTGAGCACACGTCGATCATCAACAACGCGACGAGCCTTGGTGGTATTGAATCCACGTGGGAACGTCGGGCGCTGATCCCTGGTCAAGAGTCGATGCCTGCCACGCTTATTCGGTTCTCCGTTGGGTGTGAACACGTCGAAGACCTCTGGCTCGATATCTCGAACGCGCTCGAGTCGACCGAGCGATTATGACTGTTCAGATCGATCCGGCCGCGGACTGGTTGGACGATCTTTCGTTGGTTCCGGGACCGCCCGATCTTCGGATGGGTACCCGGGCGCTGGACATCCGCCAGTGGCTGCCCGTCGATGTTCATACCTCGTCCGAGCTCGCTCTCAGACGGTCCATCCTTGATGCACGCGATGGTCTGGTTCGGCTGGTCCCCGGTCATGAACGTGCCGTCGAAGAATTGATGGCGCTCGCTGG
>RCNE010000305.1_pt1 | contig 45323 bp, 42 predicted proteins | sample 2041361 | NCBI WGS metagenome assembly RCNE01 (sample SAMN09708229, study PRJNA481090) | Marine sediment metagenome, whole genome shotgun sequencing project. | reverse complement strand
TGGTCGTCGGAGCAACCGTCGTCGTCGTTGACGTTGTCGTCGTCGGAGCAACCGTCGTCGTCGTGGCAGGCGTCGTGGTTGTCGGAGCAACCGTCGTCGTCGTCGGCACGAACGGATTCACCACCGTCGTGGTGGTGCTGGTCGTTGGGGCTGCTGGACCCGCTGTTGTTGGAGGTGAGGCCGGTAGTGGGCTGGTCCTGCGAGGCGACGTGACCGTCGGTGCAGTCGCAATTGGTGTCGTTGTCCCGGGAGAACTGACGAAATCGGTGAAGTCCTGGCGTCGAATCAATTCCTCGAGCGTGAGTCGGTTCACTGGTCTCACGACCTTGGACTCCACTGCGAACCCGCCGCTACCCTGCCGGGCAAAGACGGCATTCTCCGTCGATGCCAAGGCACTTGGGGTCTCTCCGTCGACGTCAGAATCAGCTTCGATGTTGACGTCTTCAATCATTGCTTGTGCCTGAACAGTGACATCCCCGATTACCTCGACCACGTCAACGACCTCGGTTCCGCTCGCGGCGGCGAGGACGACGAGTCCGCTGGCTCCAAGTTTGAACAACATAGACAAACCGTTCATGGCTACTCCGCAGATGAGGTGATTCGTATGACCCAGCTCAACGGCATGTTTTGCAGTTTTCTTGACGCTGTGCGTGTTTCAATTTCAAGACGAAACGTGCGTCCACGCGATAGAAACCCCGTATGAGCGACTTCGATATCGAGTTCTTCTTCGACCCCGTGTGCCCTTTTGCCTGGATAACTTCTCGGTGGATCGTGAAGGTGCAAGAACAGACCGACTACAAGGTCGACTGGCGTTTCATCTCCCTTCGTCTGCTGAACAAGGAGAAGGACTACGCCACAGATTTTCCGCCGGAATACGAACATGGACACACGGCTGGACTCCGCATGCTGCGAGTGGCAGCCGCTGTTCGCGCTGATCTTGGCAAGGACCCAATCGGTGCTCTCTACACCGAGTTTTCGGGTCAGACCTTCGATGCCGAACCAAACGAGGAATACCGCAAGTACCTCGGGAGCACCGAGATGATCGCCACCGCCCTACGGAGCGCCGACCTACCGGAAAATTACGCCGCCGCGGCCGACGACCTGACGTGGAACCAGGTGGTGGAAGAAGAAACCGAGTTGGCCCTAAGTCGCACCGGGCGCGACGTGGGCACGCCGATCATCACGTTCCGTCCTCCCGACGGACTGTCGTTCTTTGGGCCGGTCATCAGCCGCGTGCCAGACGATGCTGACGCCGTGCCCCTCTGGAACGCTGTCACCACACTGGCCGCATACCCCGGATTTGCTGAGTTGAAGCGTTCGTTGCGAGAGACGCCGCAGTTACGGGTCTTCGGTGAACTCGCGGACAGTCCTGAATTCGAGGATTGGCAGAGCGGCGCTCGCGCTGCCCGTCTGCCCGATAACAACTGACCCGAGCGTTGCTAGCGTGCTTGAAAGAGTCACCGAAGGAGCGCCAGATGGCCGGAACACCAGTACCCGAGGAATCGCCGAAGTTTGGATGGAAGGCCACCGTTGCAGCCCTCATCTTTGCCGTGGCTGTACTCGGCGGCTTTAGTGCTGCCACGGCTGTTTCTTACGAAGATGACAAGGGCCACGACGACCATGGTGAAGAGCATGGCGAGGACCACTCCGATGACGAGCATGATGAAAATCACGCCGACGAGGGTGAAGAGCACTCCGAGTAACGGGGTTCGACCCCGCGTGATCGTGAGCCCGAGGTGACCGAAACCTCGAACACAACTGAGCGACCGACCGGCGAAGAACTGACCGGACTCGGCCGCGCCGAGTTCATCACGTTGATGTCGATGATCACGGCAACGATCGCCATCAGCATCGACACCATTCTTCCCGCATTCGACGAGATGGAATCCGAGTTCAACCTAGGTTCTGCCGACTCCCCAATCTCGCTCACGATCACCGTTTTCTTGGTCGGCATGGGCTTCGGAATGCTGATCTGGGGACCGCTCGCCGACCGCTTCGGGCGCAAGAAAGTCATGTACATCGCACTCAGCCTCTTCATCACCGGCTCGGTGATCTCTACGGTTGCGACATCCTTCCCGATGTTTCTGGCTGGCCGCGTTTTGTGGGGAGCTGCGGGCGCGGGCCCGCGGGCGATCAGCCTCGCGATCACGCGAGACGCCTACGGCGGCGATCTCATGGCTCGAATCATGTCGTTGACCTCCGCTGTTTTTCTTCTCGTGCCAGTTATTGCCCCAGCCCTCGGAGAAGGGTTATTGGCCGTTGGTTCGTGGCGGTGGACCACTGCAACGGCAGCGATTCTGGGTGTGATCGCGGCGATCTGGTTCAGTCGGATCAACGAGACTCTCTCACCCGAGGACGTGCTGCCGCTCGAGGTCGGGCGCGTCACGCTCGCGGCGAAGACTGTCGTGCGCAACAAGACCACCGCCTACTACACGATCGCGACCATGGCGGCCTACGGCGCGTTCTTTCCCTGGCTCGGCAGTTCGACCACCATGATCGACGACATCTACGGCCGCTCTGATCAGTTTGCGCTTCTGTTCGGTGCGAACGCCGTGCTCATGGCGATCACCGTCGTCGCCGTTGAACGTCTCGTACGGCGTTATTCCACCTTCCCGGTCTTGGCGGTACAGACAGTGTTACTGGTCGTGACGGCTGCGGTGTACGTCATCTGGTCTGTCGCCCAAGGCGGTGTTCCAGATTTCTGGACGTGGTTCATCATCGCGAGCATCCTGACTGCGTTCAACGCTGGGGCCAATCCTCTGATGCAGACGATGTCGATGGCACCGATGGGCAAGATCGCAGGAACGGCATCATCGGTAACGGGCGCCGTCATCTTCATCGGTGGTGCACTCCTCGGGTCGCTCATCGATCGACAGATCATCGATACGGTCACTCCATTCGGCACCGGCTTCCTGCTGTACGGCATCGTGGCGATGATCGCGACGTTCCTCGGGCAGCGCGCCTCGATCAGAACCGACGTCGACGACGCCTAGGTAGGGTCAGCGCAATGACGCTGCTCATCGACGCCGACGACACGTTGTGGGAAAACATCCGAGTCTTTCACGAGGTCAACGCGTCGTTTGTCGAATGGATCGCGCCAACAGCACCACCCGAACAGGTACGAGCCGAACTCGATGCCATCCAGATCGAATTCGTGGGAATCCATGGCTACGGTCGTCAGACCTTCAAGAAGAGCCTCATCGCCGGCGTCGAACGATTCGGTGAGCGTTCACCCACAGCCGAGGATCACTCGACGGTGGAAACACTTGTCTCTCCCCTTCGCTGGGACACCCTCGATCTGATCGATGGTGTGACGTCAACGCTGACCGAGCTACAGACCCGACACGACCTGATCATGATGACCAAGGGCGATCATGAGGAGCAGTTGCACAAAATTTTCCGATCCGGACTCGCCGAACACTTCCACGCCATCGAAATTGTTCCGGAGAAACACACCGACTCGTACGTCACTGTGGTGGAGCGTCACGGTCTCGACCCACGCACAACATGGATGATCGGTAACTCACCCCGATCGGACATTCTCCCGGCCCTCGCTGCTGGGATTGGTGCAGTACACATCCCGCACGAGGACACATGGGGCCACGAGCACGACGACCTCGCGCACCACCCGCGCCTCATGCACCTGCCAACCTTCGACCGACTGCTCGATCACTTCTGATGTTTGAATCAACAGTGGGCCGAACCGTCGTCGTACTGGTCGGTGTGGGTTTGGCGATCTGGTTGTTGTCGTCAGCGGTTCGCACGCTGGTGATTCCACGACCGGAGCACGTCTGGTTAACGAGCGCCCTCTTTCTATTCGCCCGCTTCGTCACGGTGGCGATCGCCCGCCGCTTCGACGATCCGGCACGTCGGCACTGGCTCCTCGGATCGTTTGCGCCGGTCGTGCTGATCTCGCTGCCGCTGATCTGGTCGATCGGTCTAATCTTCTCCTTCGGCGCAGTCTTCTGGGGACTCGGCGGGGTGACAGTCGCGGAGGCGATCGAGCTCTCTGGCTCCTCGCTGACAACTCTGGGTTTCATCGACGCTCCGACGGTGTTCACACACATGATCGCCATCGTGGAAGCGTTGCTCGGGCTCGCAATCATCGCCCTGGTGATCAGCTTCTTGCCCACCTTCTACGCCATGTTCTCCAGAAGAGAGCTCGCCGTTGGACGGCTCACGACCCGGGCCGGCGAACCACCCACGCCATTTGAGTTCATCGTGCGACTTAACACGATCGGACGACTGGATGGAGTTGCCGATCGGTGGGAAGAATGGGAGAGCTGGTTCACCGACATCGGCGAAACCCATACCAACTTCCCCCCACTCGTCTACTTCCGTTCCGCGAGGGCTCAGCGATCGTGGGTCACCGCCGCGGAGACTTCTCTCGACGCAGCCGCCGTCGTGACAGCGTTGAAACTGGTCGAGAGCACAGGGCAAGCCCAGACACTCATCCGTTCTGGCTACCTGGCACTTCGTGGAATCGCCGACTACTTCGGGATGCCCGAAGAACACGACCCAACCAAACTCGACCGCTTGAGCGTCACCCGAACCGACTTCGATCGACTCGTCGACGACCTCGAGGCCAATGGAGTCCACACCTCCGTCGACCGCGACGATGCATGGGTTGCATTTGCCGGCTGGCGAATCAACTACGACCAAGCAATCGTTGGACTCCAGAACCTCGTCGTGGATGTGCCGTCCCACTGGACACTGCCCGCCACACCCAAGACGATCACGACATGATGGAAGCCGAAGTGGTCATTGAGTCACCACTGCGGTGGATCAACCCACCCCCTGCCACGAAGGACACACCATGACGACCGCCCTGAAGATCGCGACCTGGAGCGAAGTACCCGAGCGCGAACCGGTCGGTGTACTTGTTGGCAATGTCGATCTGGTCATCGTCCGCTGGGATAACAACCACTCGGTGCTCTACGGACGCTGCCTTCATCGCGGCGCCAAGATGAGCGACGGTCACGTCTCAGGCGAAAATCTCGTCTGCGGTCTTCACGGCTGGGACTACCAGTTCCGCACAGGCGTGTCGGCGTACGACAACAAGGAAGTACTTGCGCGGTTCGCCTCATGGCTCGAAGGCGATGACCTCATGATCGACGAACAGGAGGTCATCGCGTGGGAGAAGGAGTATCCGCAGCCGTTCGACCGTTCGGCATATCAGGGCGAGTTCCAAGATCCGCACGGCACCCAAGACGAACCCCACGTCGGGCTCATCCGCCGCCTGGCGACTGAAGGTTTGTCGAACTTGGGCCACCACGGACCCGTCAGCGCCATGGGTGTCTCTCGCGAAGAACTCCCGAAGTGGGATGACATACAGTTCGTCACGGCGCAGCTCGCAACCAAGCCGCTTCTCGACGAGGCTGCCGTTTCTTCATCGGTCGTCATTGGTCCCAAGGCAAAAAAACCTCTGCATCTCAAGATCCCGTTGTTCGTGTCGGATATGAGTTTCGGCGCCTTGTCGGAAGAAGCCAAGATCTCTCTCGCGAAAGGCGCTGAGCTGGCAGGCACCGGAATCTGTTCGGGCGAGGGCGGGATGCTTCCCGAGGAGCACGAAGCCAACTCGCGATACTTCTACGAACTGGCCTCGGGTCGCTTTGGTTGGCAACTCGACAAGGTGAAAGACGTTCAAGCGTTTCATTTCAAATTCGGCCAGGGAGCCAAGACCGGGACCGGCGGACACCTCCCAGGCAAGAAGGTGATCGGCCGTATCGCCGAGGTACGAGAGCTCGAAGAGGGACAGGACGCCATCTCACCTGCGACCTTTCCAGATTTGTTCACGCCAGCCGACTATGCCGAGGTCGCGGCGCAGGTGCGCGAAACGTCCGGCGGTATTCCAATCGGCGCAAAGTTGTCGGCGCAACACATCGAGGCCGACCTCGACGCAGCGCTTGAGATCGGTGTCGATTACGTGATCCTCGACGGCCGTGGTGGCGGCACCGGGGCAGCACCCCTGATCTTTCGAGATCACATCTCGGTGCCGACGATCCCAGCGCTTGGTCGAGCACGACGTCATCTCGATTCCTCCGGTGCCGACGATGTCACGCTCGTGATCACCGGCGGACTCCGAACCCACACCGACTTCGCAAAAGCGCTCGCGCTTGGAGCCGATGCGATTGCGGTCTCGAACTCGGCCATGCAAGCAATTGGCTGCATCGGAATGCGGGCGTGTCACACCGACAACTGTCCCGTTGGCATCGCCACACAAAAGAAAGACCTACGCGCGCGACTCATGGTTGAGGAAGCCGCTGTTCGGTTGCAACGGTTCTTCGAGGCGTCCGTCGAGCTCATGGGGGTACTCGCTCGAGCCTGTGGTCACGAGTCATTGAGCGACTTCACGATCGACGACCTCACCACGTTCGATCGTGACATGGCCCACCTCGCCGGCATCCACTACGGAGGCGTTCGCTAGAGGCTGGTTCCACCAGGGAGTCGTTCATCGACGTGCGGCCGATCGTGCTGCTCTCGCAGTTGACGAAGCCGAGAATGGAATTGATCTCTATCGACGTCACACAGCCGAACATGGCCGCCTTCGCCGTCGGTACCGAGGGCAGTACGGCCTTGGAGGACGCGGTGGTTGTCACGGACGATGGCTTGCCCGGCGTGCAAATCAACGTGCAACGCTCGACTGGGATCGTGCACGGCTTTCGTGAACGCGATCAGCGCGCGGTAGAACTCAACAACCTGCCGGGGTTCGATATCGAGTGGAGCCATCGTTCTCTCATCGAAACGAACACCACCGATCTCATGGTCTCGATCGAGCGAGATCAGCGGAGCATGGGCAACCAAGTGCACGGAATTGGAGTGACCAGCCGAGCTCTCATGGTGGCGAACAAACGGAACGCTGGTTTCCGTCAGCACGTCAAACGCATCGGGGTCACGGTCGCGAAGTGCTGCTGCCACCTCGAACCCGTCGACGAGAATCCACTCTCCACCGGTCGACGACGGCTCGACACAGTGTGAAATCGACACACCTGGTGGCGAGTACCGAAACGCGTCGCTGGTGTGTGGGTCGAGGGCCAGTCCCTCGTCGCTGAACTCCCAACCAACGGACTGCATGGTGACGTCGGACAACCGGCCCATCTCGGTTTCTCGGACAGAACCGAAGAGGGCGGCCAATGTCTCGGTACCTGAAGCATCGCCGGGGACGCCATTCACAATCGCTGCCCCTTCCCGAGAAACCGCGTCCAGGAAATCCGCGTGTTGTGTCGAACCGGCCCGTGGGAGATCAAATTGCCGGAGGTTGAACCCTGCTCGGAATTGCTCGATCTGACGAACCGCCCCCACGCGATCATGTGTTTCGTATGAGTGTGTCTCGAGCCAATCGAACCGAACGATCGATTCATGGCCGTCAGAGAATTCGATCAGGAGATCTCCGTCCTCGTTTCGTTCCGCGTCGAGTACAAACAGCTCGGGGTTGATGTCGATCACCGAGAAGGTGCGCGAGCCTGTTTGTCTGTCGCCGTTCCTCGCACAGTTGTCTCGTAGCCACAGGGCGTGAAATCGGCTCCTTCGCCCGTCGGACCAACCCACGGTGATACCCGTGTCGGTGACCTCGACTGTCGACGCCGCCAATTCCAGCTCCATCGTGATTCCTTACGCTGCGGTGAGGAAATCGGCGGCTCGTTTGCCGATGACCATGGTGATTGCCTGGGTGTTCGCATTCACGATCGTCGGCATGACCGATGCATCGGCAACGCGTAATCCCTCTACACCGCGCACACGAAGCTCGGCATCAACAACAGCGGAGTCCTCGGGGCCCATCGCGCAGGTTCCGACGGGGTGGTAGAGCGATTCGCTCTGGGAGCGAACATGTTCGACCCACTGTTCGTCCGTTGTGACGTCGACACCTGGGAGGTGTTCTCCGTCGACGAACGCAGCGAGCGCCGGCTGGTGCGCGAGTTCGCGTCCGAGTTTGCAGCCCTCAACCATCAACCAGAGATCGGTCGGGTCCGAGAAGTAGCGCGGATCGATTCGTGGAGCGGCGTATGGATCACTGCTCATGAGCGTGATCTCCCCACGGCTCTTCACGTCGACCAGAGTTGGTGCAATCGTCAAGCCGTCTGTCTCGGGTGACTCGAAGCCATGCGCGATGAAATACGCCGGCGCGAAATGGAACTGAATATCTGGCATCGCGCCTTCACCAAGCGTCACGAAACCTCCAGCCTCACCAACGTTCGAGCTGAGATGTCCGGTTCGTTTGGTCGCGTATTCGAGAAGTGGTTTGATCTTTTCAGCGTGCGCCAACGTGATCGGTTCACGAACGGCATAGGCAACGCCACATGCTGGATGGTCGATCAGGTTCTGTCCGACATTCGGAGCATCGTGGACCACGCCGATTCCCAGTGCCTGTAGATGATCCGCCGGACCAATGCCTGACAACATCAGGATCTGCGGGGAGTTGATTGCACCACCACTCAAGATGACCTCGGAGTCCGCGGTCGTGACGTGGTTTCCCGACTTGTCCGTCCACTCAACACCAGTGGCTCGCCCGTTCGCCACGATCACCCGGGTTACATGCGCGCCCGTGACGACGGTCAGGTTCTCGCGTTTCATCGCAGGCTTGAGAAAGGCCGTTGCTGCGCTGCACCGGACTCCGTTGCGCTGTGTGACTTGGTACAGGCCAAACCCGGACTGGGTGTCATCATTGAAGTCATCGTTTCGGTCGAAACCCATCGACTCGGCTGCATCAACGAACGCCCGCGATAACGGGTTTGGTGTGCGAAGGTCTGACACAGTCAGCCCGCCGCCAGTCCCGTGAAAATCACTCGGCCCGCGCTGTTGGTCTTCGAGGTTCATGAAACTCGGCAACAGATCGCCGTAGCCCCACCCCAGGTTCCCGTCGTCTGCCCATTGGTCGAATGTCGCTCGATGTCCACGCTGGTAAATCATGGCGTTCATTGAGGTGGACCCGCCGAGCATCTTTCCCCGTGGCCAATACATCTCGCGATTGTTCAACTCGGTTTGTGGAACGGTGTGATAGTTCCAGTCGTGCGTTGTTTGGAAGAGCTTTGAAAAGGCAGCCGGGATCTTCGCATTCGGATTTCTGTCCCGTTGGCCGGCCTCGAGAAGGGTCACCTTCGCACCGGTCGCCGACAGCTGATCGGCCAATACACACCCCGCAGCGCCGGCACCGACAATCACATAGTCGGCCACATAGTCGGCCACATAGTCGGCGACTGCGCGGTCACTCTTGCTCATCTGAAGGTCCTCCTGTTGTCGTCGCATAGACCTCTTCGGAAGGTGCGCGACCTTGCGTGGTTGCTTAGACCACAGGGTTCGTGCGAAGCAAATGGTTCCATCGACAGTCGGGACACACTTCGACCTCGTAACGAGTGAATTCACCTTTTCGTTGGCGAATCCGCTCGTAGTCTGCGTCGGTCACCATGCAACGACCTGCAGCGGGAAGCCGGGGTCCGAAGACGTAGGTCACGACAACGAGGTCGTGATCGCGGCAGATTGGACATCTGTCGGTCGTCGGGCGGCCACACTCTCGGGCGTTGCGCATGAGCTCGGACTGGGCGTCGCACACTTCGGAACGAGTGGCTTCCCCGGCAAGGTAGGCAATGATCGCGCGTTCACGAGCGAGGCGATAGTCAATCGACCCGCCCGCACCGTTGGCTGCGGCCTGCGCAACATGGCTCATGTGCTTACGGTACCGGGAAACTACAGTTCGTCTCATGCAGAGCTGGATGAGGTACACGACGGCCGGTACAGCGGGCCAACAACGCCCTCTCGACACGGTCGAGTTCGGACCTGGCGAGGTTGCCGGCCTCGACCGACGGCTTCTCGGGGACGTCAGCGGAATGCGAATCCTCGAACTCGGCACCGGTGCTGGCCATTCAGCCGTGGCGCTGTCTCGCCTCGGCGCACGGGTCATCGCAATCGATGCCGACGCCGAACAGGTCGAACTCGCCAAACGCACAGCGGACGAGGCCGAGGTGCACGTCGAAGTGCACCACACCGACCTCGCAGATCTCGCTTTTCTCCAGGCTGACGTCTTCGATGCGGTGATCTCCGTGCACGCGTTATCCGGTGTTCGAGATCTCGGCCGGGTGTTTCGACAAACACACCGACTGCTGAAACTCGACCGACCAATCATTCTCACTCTCCCCCACCCGGCATCGCTCATGGTCGACAGCGAAAATCCACGTGCGATCACCAGCGACTACGCCAGCACCGACGTGCTTGGCGAGGGTCCGTACCTCACTCACCGGCATGGGATTTCGCACGTCTTCACGCAACTCCATCGATCGAATTTTCGTGTCGATACATTGCTTGAACCGAGTGGCGCCGACCCCCATCCAGCTTCGGTCGTCTTCCGCGCCCGCAAGATCGGAAACTAGGTTCGAGGCTTCGCGGATACGAAAGCTCAGCGCCGACGGCGGTATTTCTCAAGCAGGAATGCAACTTCGCTCGCTCGATCGAGAGGCCCATCCTCGAACCGTCGTTCCTGGAGGACCGAAAGCGCCGCTCCGACCTCAGGTCCGGGATCGATTCCAAGAAGATCCATGATGTCTTCGCCGGTGAGTTCGGGCCTCAGGGATGCCAAGTTTTCTCGTTCGTCGAGATCTGCGAACAGGGCGCCGAGGCCTCTGTCGGGCATCTGGCGAACGTCGAGTAGTTCGAGAAGCAACGGCATCGAGTCGTGACCGACCCGATCGACCAGTCGGCGCACGGTTGATGCTTCGAATATTTGGCCGCCATGCGTCACCAGATCGAATCCAGCGAGCACGAGCCGCATCTCACGACTTTCGCTGTTCGAATAGCGCAATTGCTCAAGTTGATTCTTGCGATCGTTTGGGGCTGTCCTGCTGAACACAACCAGTCGTCGAAGTTCGCGATCGATCCTCGAGCGATCGAGATCTCCTCCCAGGTCGACGAGCTCGCTCGTCTCGATCGTCGCCGCGATGAACGTCCAGGCGCCGACGGCGGAAAGAAATCGAAGACCCTTCGACGGGTGAGGGGCAGCGAGCAGTTTGTCGAACTCGTCACGAATGCGTTCTTCGGACACGATCGACATTCGATCGATGAGCTGGACCGCCGCAGCTCTGACGGGATCTGCCACAGTCAGATCGAGACGAGCAAGAAACCGAGCCGCACGGAGAATCCGCAACGGATCATCGGAAAACGACACCTCGGGTTCGATCGGCGTTACGAGTGCGCGATCACGTAAAGCCACCAACCCATCGAAGGGATCGATGAGTCTGCCATTCGTCGTATCGATCGCCATTGCGTTCAGAGTGAAATCGCGTCGCGAGAGGTCGACCTCAATGTCGTCGCCGAAAACGACGTCGGGTTTGCGCGAGATATCGGAGTACGACTCGGCGCGATGTGTGGTGATCTCGTAGGGCCGGCCATCGATCCGACACCCGATCGTGCCGAACTTTTCTCCCTGACTCCACACGGCTTCGGACAGCGGAGCAACGAGCTCACGGATCTTGTCAGGACGGGCCTCCGTCGTCAGATCGAAGTCGAGATCATCGATTGGTACGCCGAGATGTATGTCACGAACGATTCCGCCCACCAGATACAAGGAAAACCCTGCATCGGAAAACGCCGTCGTGAGCAACTGCACTTCGGAAAGAACCTCAGGCAACATCTGATCCACGCCAGGTGAGGTTAGAGGAAGGCAAGTAACCTCAGCGTCATGTTGCTCGAACGCCTCTCGCGTCCCGTGCGCGGCGTTCGAATCATCATCAGGGAGGACTCGCCGCTCGGCGCTCAGATCATCCCGCATCGCAGGCTCGACGTACGTGAGGTCCGACAGTTGATCGACCACCTCGTCCCTCGCGTCGACGGTCCCGTGGTGACGAGCGCCCTGACCACGATCGAGCAAGATGGATTCCGAGAAGCCGGCTTCATCGAACGAGAGTCTCTCCATCTGCTCCGACATGACCTGCGTGCGACCCCTGAGTACAACGAAATCACCCCGACGCGTGCGGGCCGTCGCAGCGACACTGCTCGGGTGCTCGAGATCGACAGCGAATCTTTCGACGAGTTCTGGAAGCTTGATCGAGACGGCCTGACATCTGCGCGCAAAGCCACTCCCGTCCACCGATACCGGGTCGCGACGATCGACCAGCGGGTCGTCGGGTACGCAATCTCTGGACGTGCTGGGCGTGCATCATTCCTGCAACGACTCGGTGTCGACCCCCGCACTCGGGGCCAAGGAATCGGAGCGCAACTTGTTGCAGACTCGCTCCGCTGGGCGATCAGCGAGAGGAGTTCATCGATGCTTGTGAACACTCAGGTCGTGAACAGCGACGCACTTTCTTTGTACCAACGGCTCGGATTCGAACTCGACCGTGACCAGCTGAAGGTTCTCGAGTGGCCACGCTGAGACGCCCCACCCGGGTCCTTCTGGTGATCCTTCTTGTTGCGGCCCTCGGGCTCGTTTCCTCCACGTTGTTTTCTTCGCCTCTCCAGGCGCAAGGTCGGGGTTCGCTCGAGCTGGTCGCCCAAAGTGCCTGGGTCGACGATGGAGGCATCTACGACATTCAGGTCCGCGTGGCTGGAGCAGACCCGGATTCTTCGGTGGTTCTCCGCGCCTACCCACCATGGCCGGATCGAGGAACCTTCCTACGTCTCGACCTCCAAGATCAAGATCCCGTGCTCGAACTCGAACCGGTTCCCCTCGGCGAACTGCAGGGAACAAGTAACGAAGTACTCCCCCTCCAACTGGGAATCGTGGGTCCAAACACCAATATCGACGAGTCCGAGGATGACGCACCTCCCCTCGATCTTCTGATCACCGAAGGCGGGTCCGCGGTGCATCCAATCGAGGTTCTTTTGCTCGATCCCGAGGGCAACGTCGCGGACAGCATTCTGACATCACTGATCGAGTTGCCTCGTTCTCAGCGAAACCCGCCGCTTGGTACGTCGATCATTCTCGAATCCGATCTCCCCAACGGAACAAACCCCGACGGAACAACCGGACTCGAACCAGACGCAACGCTCGGACTTGCAACAATCGTCGACGCGGCGGCCACCCATCCCGACGCACGTGTCGCTCTGTCGATCTCGCCAGAGTCACTCGTCTCGCTAACACGGTCGTCCGAGGAGACCCATAGGGCCCTGCTCGACACCATGCGAGAAACCCTTCTCGATGGTCAGCTGTTACCCAATCCATACGTGGGAGTTGAGGAACAGGCATGGATCGACACCGAGCTCACCAGAGCGCTCGCTGATCTATACCAAACTGGGTCACAGGCCACGGTCGATGCGATTGGGCACACGCCAGACAGGTCAGTGATGTTGCTCGATCGAACGCTGACCGGTGAGGGTCTCGACGCCATGACCGACCTAGGGGTACAAGGCGTTGTTGTGCGCCCCGCACAGATCGAACCCCGCAACCGCACGATCTTTCCGCAGGCGCTGACCACTCTTTTTCTCATTCCGACCGCCGAGGGAAAGACAGTCCCGGCATTGGTTGCGGACGGTGGGCTATCAAATCACTTCAGCAGCCCTGGTGGCGCTGTCTACAACGCCAATCGCCTCCTGGCCGACTTGACCCTCTTGTCGTTGCAGAACAGCGATGTGCGACAAGGGGCGGTGGTCGTCCCGCCAGACGACTGGACTCCCGACGCGCAGTTCCTGAATGTCTTCCTGAGCGGAATCGAGCGAATTCCCGTCATCCGAGGCGTCACCCCCCGTGATGCTCTCGCAGGCACGGAGTTCACTCCTGCCCAAGGAATTGGAGCGCTCAGCCCCCCACTTCGCAGAGAGTTGTTGCCACGGCGCTCCCCCGAGGATCTTGGGTCATATCGCACCGAGTTCAATCAGGCCGAGGCGGCAATTAGAAGTTGGTCGAGTGTTATCGAAGGCGATCGTGACTCCACAACACGGCTCGACGAACTGCTCCGTGTGAGCGCCGACGCCCGACACACCTCGTCGAGCCGTACCGCGTACATCGACGCCATCTACGAGCTGATTGATTCACAGAAGTCCAATTCCATCACCACACCCGAGAACGAAACAATCACGTTGACCGGTCGTCTCTTCGATGTGCCGATCGTCGTCGAGAACAATCTCGACGTTGACGCGTCTGTTCTCCTCTTGCTCGACAGCGAAAAGCTGGCGTTTCCAGATGGTGCCGAGGTCCCAATCGTTTTGAGTCCCGGTCCCAACCGCATCGACCTACCCATCGAGGCCCTCGCGTCCGGCGACTCACCAATCCGGATCCAGGTGCTCAGTCCCGATCGATCCATCCTCCTTGGATCATCCGAAGTACTGGTTCGAACATTCGCCTTTTCAGGCGTCGGCATCGTCATCGGTGTCGTCGCAATTGTCGTTTTGTTGCTCTGGTGGCTGCGACACGTCCGATCGACCCGGGATACAGTCGAGACGCTTCCCGACAGTTTCCTGTCGGCCCCAACCGAAGAATCTCTCGGAGTCTGAACATGACCATTCGAATCGTTACCGACAGCGCTTGTGACCTCAGCGATGAGGAACTCGCCGAATGGGGAATCGGCATGGTGCCCCTGTCGATTCGATTTGGTGATGATGAGTTCGTCGATCGCACCGAACTCAGCACAGATGACTTCTATCGTCGTCTTGCAGCCTCTGAGCATCTTCCAGAGACATCAGCGCCGGCCCCTGGTGCATTCGTCGAGATGTTCAACGCAATGGCCGCCGAAGGCGCAACCGGGGTCGTATGCATCAACCTGTCCGAAGCGCTGTCGGCGACAATTCAGTCTGCGAGAACGGCAGCGAACTCCGACGATGTCGAGATTGACGTTCGTGTCCTGAATTCGAAGTCCGTCACTGGTGGGCTCGGATCACTGGTGCTTGCCGCAGCGAAGGCCGCACGCGATGGCGCCGACATCGACGAGGTGGTGGCGCTAACCGAAGAGCTCACCGGACGAACCAGGGTGTATGCAACGCTCAACACGTTGGAGTACCTCAAGAAAGGTGGCCGAATCGGCGGCGCCCAGGCAGCCTTCGGTGCGATTCTGTCGATCAAACCACTGCTCGATCTGAGCACAGGTGAGGTCGTCGCCGCAGGAAAACAGCGAACTCGCAAGCGGTCACTCGCATGGGTACGCGACAAACTGGCAGAAGCTGGCGAGGTCGAGAACCTTGCAATTCTTCATTCGAATGCCGACGACATCGCCGACTTCATGGCAAGCCTGTCGGACATTCCAAGTGTGAGCACCGCCCGCACCAACATCATCGGTGCCGTCATCGGCACACACGGTGGACCGGGCATCGTCGGCATCACCTATCAAACTAAGGGGTGACGCGGGCCGTGATGCCCCATGAGCGGACGAGAGCAGTAGCTTTTCTTCGCTATGTCGCACACGCCCACCGATAGCCGTCCAGTGTCTGGTCGTCGCCTCGCTGATCGCTACGAGCTGATCGCGCGCATCGGAGTTGGCGGGATGGCCGAGGTGTGGGAAGCAATCGATCACAGCCTCGGTCGACGAGTCGCAGTCAAGATGCTGCATCCGCATCTTGCCGCCGATCGTTCCGTCCTCTCTCGCTTTCGCAGTGAGGCGCAGGCCGCGGCTCGGCTTACACATCCAGCGATCGTTGGTATCTACGACACCGTCACCACCGAAGACTCCGATGCGATCATCATGGAGCTGGTCGAAGGTCGTGACCTTCGAACGATCCTCGACGAGCGACCAACCCTCGCGTCCGCCGATGCGGCCGAAGTCGGCATCCAGCTCGCTGGCGCACTTGGACATGCTCATCAAAATGGCATCATCCACCGAGACGTCAAGCCAGCGAACATCCTCGTTCGCCCAGATCGCAAGGTGAAACTCTCGGACTTCGGCATTGCAAAGGCGCTCGACCAAACAAGTCACACCGAGTCTGGGTCGCTCGTCGGCACGGTCAAGTACCTTGCCCCCGAACAAATCGAAGGGCACATGGTCGATGGGCGCACCGACCTCTACGGCCTCACGACGGTGCTCTACGAAATGTTGTGTGGCCAAGTCCCCTTCGCTGCCCAGGACCTAATGGGAGCAATGGACCGACTCCGCAGGGAAGCACCCCGAGCTCGCAAACTTCGTCCCGACATCCCTCCCGCGCTCGACGATTTCTTGGCCCGTGGACTGTCGCGCAATCCAAATGACCGATTTGCCGACGCAGCCACCTGGGCGGCTTCGCTCACCGCGGCCATGCGCGGCGACGCGACAGTGATCGAGTCATCACCGGCAAACACTCCTGTAGGTCGCGGACCCGCCACGATGAGCGCTGTCACTCCCGTCGTGGCGCCACCGATCATCGCTGTTCCTCCCGCGGGGACGCCTCCGACTGGTCCTGGTCCAGGCGCGTCGCGACCACCATCGATACCAGTTCGTGACTCATCCGGTCCCCCGCTGGCCAAACATCATCGAAGCCGAAACCGCCTGGCCTGGCTCGGTCCGGTGATCGCGCTTGCGCTGATGGTCGCCGCGGTCGCAACGGTGTGGATGTTATTGAAACCAGCTGGCGATGCAGTAAACGACCGACTAGGCGGCGACGATACGACCATCGACGAGACCACCACGTCGACGTCGAATGGCGAAGAAGCAGCACCCTCGAGCACAGACGAACTGGTTGCTGAAGAGGAGTCCACCAGCTCTGTCGAAACGACAACAACGACGGTTGTTGATTTCGTCGAAGGACAGCGGAGTTTCGGTTTCGACCCCCTCGGCGACAACGACGAACACAATGAGGCTGCCGCGCTCGCGATCGATGGTGACCCAACATCTTTCTGGTACACGCAGTCGTACACGACCCGTTCCTTCGGCGAGATCAAGGACGGTGTAGGCCTGATCCTCGAATTCGAGGAACCACAGCCGGTCGATCGGATCGTGGTTTCTGCGAGCAGAGTTGGGTGGGCGGCGCAGGTCTACGACGCCGACGAAGTTGCCGACGGACTTGCTGGGTGGGGTGACCCCATTGCCGAATTCAGCGATCTTCCCCCACAGGCTGAACTCGACGTACCAAACATCTCCGTCACGGCGATGTTGTTGTGGGTCACCGACCTGGGCCTCGCTCCTGACCAGACCGTCGAGGACTACGATGTGCAGGTGGCTGAAGGCGGATTCAATCAACGTCTCGAGATTTTTGAGATCGATCTGGTTGGCTGAATGCAGACCCTCGCCGATGACGACGACCTGATTCGTGCGGCGCAGAGCGGCGATATGGCATCGCTGGAAATCCTGCTCGACCGGCATCACGATCGTCTTCGTGCTGTGTGCGCCAAAGTCGTGGGTCGTGGCGCGGACGCCGATGATGCTGCCCAGATGGCCCTCATCTCGATCGTCAAGAACCTCGACTCGTTCGACGGCCGGGCGCAGTTCACGACATGGTCGTATCGCATCGCAACGAACGCGGCAATCGACGAGCTCAGGCGACGGACCCGTCGAAGAGCGACCTCGCTCGACGACGACGAGGGTCATCTGCAGATCGCGGCCATCGGCGATCTTGAGAATGCGACAACAGCGCGCCTCGACATCAACGACGCGCTCGATCAGCTCGCAGAAGACTTTCGAGTGCCAGTCATCTTGCGCGATTTGTGCGGTTTGGATTACGACCAGATCTCCGAAGTGTTGAACCTTGCACCGGGAACTGTCCGTTCTCGGATCGCACGAGGGCGAGGCAAACTCGCAGACATTATTGGACCTGTCACCGATGGCGGGAACCAATCGGATACTCGTGGCGTACAAGGACACGACGATGAGTACTGAACCCTTCACCGACGAGATTCTCTCGGCCATCATCGATGGCGAGGCCGACGAAACCACCGTCGCGGCCGTCGCTGGCGACCCCGCGGCCGCTGCTCGTCTGGCCCAACTTCGCAAAGCTGTCGCTCAAGTGGCCACGCCGGTTCCAGATGCCACTCCCGAACGCCGGAGCGCATCGATCGCTGCCGCCATGGCCGCCGCGACCCCAGCCCCCGAGGTCTCCTCGCTCGCAGCTGCCCGTCATGAACGAACCTTGCAACAACCGAAGGCCTCTCCACAGCGCGGTCGATGGTTGGCTGCGGTGGCCGCCGCAATCGTTCTGGTTGTAACAATTCCTCTTCTGGTGAATTTCGGTGGCAGCGACGCTGACGAGACAGCCTCGACATCATTCGACACGGGCGATTCTTCGGCCGATTCAGCAAGCGACGACACAACCGACGATGCAGCCGAGGTCACCGCTGAGGCCGCCGACGGATTAGAAAGCGCGGAGTCGGACGCAACGGACGAAGACGCTAGCGAGTCGATAGATGACAGCGCGACCGACGACGTCATGGATGAGGAAGACGCCATGGATGAGCCGGCCGCGGTGTCGGCCGACGACTCTCCAGTAGACACCGACGCACCCGCTGAGCAAGATTTCAATGACGCCGCCTTCGTCGCCAACCGCTTGCTCTCGGCTCCAACCGTTGACAGCGTCGAAAATGTACAGGAGCTAATTCTTGTGGGCGCTATCACACCACGGTTCACGCTCGAGCAGGCCGTCGAGGCTGGCGTTTCACCAGATTGTGGAGACTCCTTGGCTGCAGAACTTTCTCCCGATGCCATCGACAGTCCGCTCTTCGACATCACCTTTCTCGATGAAGATGGCGCCAGCGAACCACAACTTCTGCTCATCCAGTTCCATGAGGACGGAACCACAACCACGCTCGACGCAGAGGACTGCGTTCGGCTTGGATAGGCTTCCAGCCATGTCTCTGCCGAGTGACTCGACCCCCGACTGGCCCCAGCAAGCAACCGAGACGATTGTCAATCTCGTTGACAACGTCAAACACAAGACCACCGAGCCCGCGACAAAGGTCGTGCGGGCCATCGTGTATGGAATTGTGATCGTGCTTCTGGGTGTTCCAGCGGTGATCATGCTTTTGGTCGGTCTCGTCCATTTGCTCAACCAGATCAGCACCGACGTGCTGGGGTTGGGTGTCTGGCTCGTGTATCTGGTCCTCGGATCGCTCTTCACCATCGCCGGGTTCATTTTGTGGCGTAAACGCGTCGCCTGAACCTGGACAACTCCCCCACAAGGAACGTCATGTCAGACAGTGCCACCTCCGACAATGTCCGCAATGTCGTGATCATCGGCTCGGGCCCAGCAGGCCTCACCGCTGCGATCTACACATCTCGAGCATCACTCGAACCATTGGTTCTCGAAGGTGAGCCTTCGTCGACCTCCGATCAGCCCGGGGGACAGCTGATGCTCACCACCGACGTCGAGAACTACCCCGGCTTCCCCGAAGGTGTTATGGGCCCCGAGCTCATGATCAATTTCAAGGCACAGGCGCAACGTTTCGGCGCCGAGGTGCAGACCGTCAAGGTGTCAAAGGTCGACTTTTCAGAACGGCCCTTCAAGATCTGGGTTGGCGATCCCGAAACGGCAGAACCAACTCACCTTGCGCACACCGTGATCGTTTCGACGGGTGCGCAGTCGATCATGCTGAATCTCCCTCGTGAGAATGAACTGATCGGCCACGGTCTTTCCACATGCGCGACCTGCGACGGTTTCTTCTTCCGTGACCAAGAGATCGCCGTCATCGGTGGCGGCGATTCAGCACTCGAAGAAGCCAACTTCTTGAGCCGTTTCGCCTCGAAGGTTCACCTCGTGCACCGACGTGACGAACTCCGAGCGTCACAGATCATGCAGGATCGCGCGATAGCCAACCCCAAGATCGAGTTCGTCTGGAACAGCGAGGTCATTGAATACGTCGGCGAATCAAAGCTCGAGAGCGTGAAGATCAAGAGCACCGTCGACGGCTCGATCTCTGATCTTGCAGTGACTGGTTTGTTCATCGCCATTGGTCACAGGCCCAACACCGGCCTGTTCACTGGTCAGCTCGACATGAAAGACAACGGATATCTGCAAACGGTTCCTGGTCGAACCGCAACGAACATTCCTGGCGTCTTCGCGTCAGGTGATGTGCAGGACGACTACTACCGACAGGCGATCACTGCTGCGGGGTCCGGTTGCCAAGCCGCACTCGAAGCAGAACGCTGGCTCGAAGATCAAGGACACTAACTTCCGCTCGTTCCTCGCTCCCGGCAATCGCACCTTCGCCTTCGGCTCGGTGTGCTCTGCGGACTGCCGGAGGCCGCGAGCCGTTCGTCGTCCATCCTCACTCCGTAGCTGACGTCTCTCCGTGCGTATGCAAGCTCCAAAATCTGTGCACTTCACCACCTCAGAGGTGGTCAAACGCACAGAGAATAGAAGACAGCCCCACACGTGTGTTTATACGCATGGAGGACTCGTCAGGTCCGGAGGAAGGGAGGGACGAGAGCGACCGGACGCCGCCTTCGGCGCAGCAGACGAGCATCGAGGAGCGCAGCGACGAATTGCGACCGCTGGAGGGCGAAGCCCAGGAGAGACGTGTAATCGCGAGCCCGGGAATGTTGGAGCGGGCATACTGGTTTCAGTTAGAAGTACGACACAAGCAGCAAGGAACCCCTCCATGGCTTCAGAAAACGTAACCGTCCTCTCCGATGAGAACTTCTCGGACACCATTTCCGGTGATGGCGAGCCAGTTCTCGTCGATTTCTGGGCTGAGTGGTGTGGGCCATGCAAGATGATCGCCCCCATCCTCGACGAGATCGCCGACGAGCAGGTGGGAAGCGTCAAGATTGCAAAGCTCAATGTTGACGATGCACCCGAGACCGCACGCCAGTACGAGGTCATGAGCATCCCGACCATGATCTTGTTCAAAGATGGCCAGCCAGTGAAGAAGATCGTCGGCGCCAAGCCCAAAGACGCAATCATGGGCGAGCTCGCTGAGTTTCTGTAGTTCCCGGGCTTCGCCCTCCAGGGCTCAAATCCGTCGCTGCGCTCCTCGATTTCGCACCTGCTGCTCCTAAGGCGGTGCATGATCGCTACGCGAGCTGCGGTCCCCTCTCGCCCGAGGCGTTCGCTTAGGGCGTATACAGACGCACGGGTTGAACGGAAGTAACCTCGGGCTGATGGAAGAGACTGAGCGTCCCCGACTTCAACGAGGCGACGTTGGCGATGCCGTCGTCGAGCTCCATGAACGGCTGACGCTCGCTGGATACCTCGTCGAGACCGTGTACCTCGACCGCTTCGCAGGTGCCACCCACGACGCTGTGGTGGCCTTTCAGCGCCGACGAGGCCTCGAGGGCAGCGGCACCGTTGGTGGTGAGACCTGGAAGTCTCTAGATGAGGCTGGACACAACTTTGGTGAGCGGCTGCTATGTCGGCGCACACCGATGATGCGAGGCGACGACGTCGCCGAACTACAACTCTTGCTCGGCAGCCTGGGGTTCGACACCGGCTGGATCGACGGCATCTTCGGACCCGAAACAGAAGACGCCGTCAGCGACTTTCAACGAAATGCAGGGCTGCCCGTCGATGGCGTTGCCGGCCCAACCACAGTTGCCACGCTGACACGACTACGCCTCTCCGCCAACGCAGCGAGGCCGGTAGCAGCAATACGCGAGCAAGAACGACTACTCGATGGACCCGCTGGGCTTGTTGGTCGGAGAATCGTGGTTGGTGACTTCGGCTTCTCCCCTGTTGTCGCCGGCGAACTTGGTGGTGTCCTGCGTCGCGGTGGAGCGCGAGTGTTGTTGTTGCATCACAACGATGGGTCAACCCATGCCCGAGCGGCTAATCAATTCGATGCCGAGCTCTACATTGGCTTGATGGCCGTCGTCGACGAAGCTTGCCAGGCTTCCTTCTTCGAGATCGACTCGTACTCCTCGTACGGCGGCAAGGACCTCGCGAACTTCGCCGTGGATACTCTCTCCTTGGCTCTACGGACACCAGGCAGCGTCGAGGGCACACGCAGTCCAGTCCTCCGAGAAACCCGCATGCCCGCTGTGGTATTTCGGCTCGGGCCACGCGACGAACTCTCCGCGCTCAAGCGCCCAATTGCTTCGGCGATTCATGAGAGCATCTTGCGATGGATCACCATACCGAACCGCGAGAACGCCTAACGGACACGACGGTTCGGCTACTCCCCGTCTCGAACAAACGTTCGACCCAAGACCTATTGGGAGATGATTCGATAGATACGTTCGAGGTCGTCAAGATCCGCGTAGTCGATCGAGATCTTGCCCTTCTTTGTCCCCATGGACACACCAACGGAGGTATCGAGGCGTTCCGATAACAGGCGCTCCAGCTCTAGGACGGCTGGAGCCCTTGTTGTGCCAGCTGTTGACCGAGCTTGTGGCTTCTGCTCTCCTGCGTCCGGCGCCGGATCCGTCACGGGCGCTGGTTCGCCCTTGAGAATCCGCTCCGCATCACGAACCGTCAAGTCCTCGGAAACGATCCGTTCAGCCACTGCAAGTTGCTCGGCCTCGGTGTTCAATCCTAGGAGTGCACGCGCGTGGCCAGCGCTCAAGCGACCATCGGATACAAATCGTTGTATTGCCGTTGGCAGGGTCAGGAGCCGAAGAGTGTTGGCGACCGCCGACCGAGACTTCCCGACGCGCTTCGCGATCTTTGCTTGCGTGAGCTCGAAATCGTCCGCAAGTTGCTGGTAGGCGGCTGCTTCTTCCAGAGCGTTCAGGTCTTGACGGTGAAGATTCTCCACCAGTGCCTGTTCAAGCGACGCCTTGTCATCGGCATCACGAACGATGACCGGCACATCCTGCAGTCCAGCGCGCTTGGCAGCACGCCAGCGCCGTTCGCCGGCGATCAGCTCATAACCCTGTCCATCTCTGCGTACCAACAGAGGCTGTAGGACTCCGAGCTCGCGCACCGAGTTGGTGAGTGAATCAAGGGTTTCTTCATCAAAGTGCTCGCGTGGCTGATACTTATTTGCATGGATAGAAGAGATCGCGACCGTCTGAAAGATCGCCTCCGGGTCGTCCGTCACGCCCGAGGGAATAAGCGCCCCGAGTCCCCGACCAAGTCCGCTCTGCCGGGTCATGAGCCCTCCTCGGTCAGCGTGATGGGATCCTGTGGAGTGGGCTCTTTCAAGACGGGGTCTTGTGGGGCGGGCTCTTGTCGGGCGGTGTCATGCAGAACGGGCTCTTGTGGGGCGGTGTCGTGCAGAACGGCATCATTCAGTCCCGGTGGGATTGGCTCCGCGACGGGCTCGCTCTCCCCGACCGTCTCCCTGGGCGGTTCGGGTACGTCGTCATCAAGATCGAGATCATTTCCCAGCACCTCGTTGGCGAGATCACGATATGCCTGAGCGCCACGGTTCTCTGGATCAAAGACCGTGATCGGTTGACCGTACGAGGGCGCCTCGGAGAGCCGAACCACTCGTGGGATGACGATCTTGCAGACCTTGTCTCCAAAGTGGTTTCGAACCTCGTCAACAACTTGTCCTGCAAGTTTCGTCCGGGCGTCATACATCACCAGAACGATGGTCGAAATCTCCAACGTCTGGTTCAAGCTCTTTCGGACAAGCTCAACGTTTCGGACCAGCTGGCCCACACCTTCGAGTGCGTAGTACTCACATTGAATAGGAACGAGCACTTCAGTCGCAGCAACCAATGCATTGATCGTGAGCAGGCCAAGCGATGGCGGACAGTCAATGAAGACGTAGTCGTAGTCAGCAACGATGGGGGCAAGTGCATCGATGAGACGCCGCTCACGGTTGAAACCGGGGACTAGTTCGATCTCGGCACCGGCAAGGTCGAGGCTCGACGGTGCAACGAAGAGTCCTTCTACGTCTGCGGCGGGTTCGAGCGTGTCTTCCAATGGCGTGTCACCAAGAAGGACGTCGTACATGCTCTTTTCAATAGCCCGAGGGTTAATACCCAATCCAGTTGATGCGTTGGCCTGAGGATCAAGGTCTATAAGGAGTACGCGTTGTCCGAGTTCTGCGAGAGCGGCACCCAAGTTCACTGTGGTCGTCGTCTTCCCAACGCCACCCTTCTGGTTCGCAATTGCAATGACCCGGGTCTTTGACTGCGCGATGATGTCCGAAGAAGTCATATAGACAAACCGTAGCTCGTGTGTGACGAAGCCGGGTGACAGTAGCGGATTTTCTCATCGGTCAGACATGAAGTCTGTTTCACGTGAAACCCTTCAGCGGTATCCAGAGTGGCACACAGTTGCTGTTTCACGTGAAACAGCAACTCCCGGTATCGACTCTTCAGAAAAGTAGGTTCTTTCGCGCGCCTCGGCGGGGGAGACCCGGCCGTTCGCCGGCGGTGCGGCGGAACCTCGCGTACTTTCCGAGAGGCGTCGTCCAGGTAGAGACATATTCGAGGCCAACTGTATCCAATCCGTCTGCAGGCCAGCGTGCCTCAATGTCGCCATCAAAGGGTTCGCTGACCAGCAGACTCCCACCCACACGAAGAAATGGTGCGGCACACTCAGCGGTGTCTCCTGGAGGACCGAAAGATCTCGCGGTCACCCAATCAGCTTGGCCCCGGAGCAACGCACGGGCTGCAACAGCGACGTCCTCGGTAATCACCTCCACCCGATTAACGAGCTCGAGCCGGTGAATAGCCCGTGACAACAGTTCCGTCCGACCACCACGTCGCTCAATCAACGACCACGTCGTCCCAGGAAAGGCATCCGCAAGAATAAGGCCAGGGAGGCCGGCCCCCGAACCAATGTCAACCACGTGACCGGTGAAATCCTTGTTCGGGTCGTCTGAAAAAGCAACAAACCCCATGGCGTGATCGCCATGGGGTTTGCTTTCACCGCCGAATTGGCCTGCTCGAATCCCCTCCAACAGAACCTCTTCGGCAGAACGCATGCCGTCTTGTGTATCAGACGGGACGGATAACCACTCGCCTGCGGGGCTCTTCGCCCTCGGAACCTGTCTCCACGCCATCAATGTCGTTCACGGCATCGTGAACAACCTTGCGATCGGCTGGACCCATTGGCTCGAGAAGTTTCTCGGTTCCAGAGTCAATGACATCTGCGGCAATCTGCGCCGCAAACGACTGCAGTGCTGCAGTACGTCGTGCTCGGTAACCGGCAACATCAACGCGCAGTCGATCGGTCTTCGCACCGTCAGCCTCGCGCTGGACAACTGTTCGAGTGAGCTCTTGGAGCGAGTTCAGGGTGATTCCCTTTTGTCCGACAAGAAGGCCCAGTTCATCGCCGGTGACAACCATTTCGATGGCGTCATCGTCGGCTGGTTCCTCTACGACGGCTACAGAACCGGTCATGTGAAAGGCGTCCAGGACTCCCTCAAGGAAGCCTTGTGCTGCCTGCTCTTGGTCTTCTCTGCTCATGTGCTCGTCCACGATGTCCCTCTTCTCGTTGTTGCTCTTGGTCTGCTTCTCGCTCTTTTGCGGGGTCTCGCTCTTCCGAGCCTCAGGAGCACCACGACCCTCGGACTTGTTTCGTCCGTCGCTTCGTGATCCCTCATTCCCACTGTTCCGGCTGTTTCCTGACTTCTGCCGCTGACCACTTCCACCGCGAGATTCACCAGAGCGTGCGCCCTGCTGTTTCTGATCGTTGGAACTGTCACTGTTTCCACCGTCACGGTTCGACTCAGCGTTACGACCCTTGCCGTTCCCGCCACGTCCGCCGCCGCCTCCGCCGCCTTTTTGGTTGCGATTGCGGTTGTTTCCGCCGCCGGGGCTGCGGCGTCGACCACGGTCCTCCTTCACGGCAGTCTGCTTAGGCCGAACTCGAGCGCGAATCTTCGCTTCGCTCTTCACTCTCCCAAACAGGCCTTTTTCGACGTCACTCACTATGTCGAACTCGGCCTCGTCAGCGACGATGCCTAGTTGATCGAGTGCATGACTCTTTGCTTCATCGAGTGTTCGACCCGACGTGGTTATCCAGTCCATTTCTACCTCTTCTTCTTCTTGCGCGCCTTCGGCTGGACACTTGCGCGTGCGCTAGCTTGCCGACCGCTGGAGTTGCGACCAGGGGCGCCCGTGCGCGCTGCCGTTGACGTCTTCGATTTGGTTTTGGCTCGACCAGAGCCATTCTTCTTGTTTCCGTTGTTTTTGGAACCGCTAGATCCTTTACCGCCACTCTTGGTACCGCCCCCGGAGGCTTTTCCTCCGCCGCTTTTGCCGCCGGATCCCTTCTTGTCGCCTTCGCTGGAGTTATCGCCGTCTTCACGGTTCTTCCGTAGCTGTCCACCGAGGGATTCCTCACCGTGGTACATCGACCTCGTGATGTAGTACTGCTGTGCAATGCGATACAGGTTGGAGACGAGGAAGTAGAACACGATCGCTGCAGGAAGCGAGAACGAAAACACCGGCAAGAAGAACGGCATGAACTTCATGATCATTTCTTGCGTTGGATTCACAGCGGCACCTGTTTGGCGATTGCGAATCATCCGGTGCTGGGCCCACCCTGACAGGCCAACAATAAGGACCAGTAGGAGATAGGGGAGCGCGTCGACAATACCGTCACCGAGTACTTGGCTCGCGGAGCGGGCGAGATCGAAGCCGATACTGTTCATCTCGCTGGTATCCGACAGATCCTTGAACAACTGCGTGTCTTCGCCCACGTACGCCGGGTTGAAGAGCCGGGTCTCCCCCAGGTTGATGACCTCGGGCGTCGAGCCGCGTGACCTCTCCCAATTCCGAACCAACGTCAGTGGCTCGACGTGTGATGCCCAGGATCACGCGGTACAACACCAAGAAGACCGGGATCTGAAAGAGCATGGGAATGCAGCCGCCAACCGGGTTGATGTTGTTCGACTTGTAGAACTCCATCATTTCGGCGTTCATTGCTTCGCGGTCGTCTTTGTCGTACTTGTTCTGAATTGCCTTCAATTCAGGCTGCAGAAGCTGCATCTTCAGCATCGACCTGGTGCCCGTCAGGGTGAGCGGTGTCGAGATGACCAGTACAACAAACGTCAGCAACACGATTGCGACGACATAGGAGTTGTTCAGGTCATAGAAGAACGAGAGAAGGCTTGCGATCAGATCGAACATCAGTTCGCCTTTCGAGCAGGGATGGGATCGGAGCCATGTCCGCCCCAGGGATGGCAACGACAGATACGGCGAAGGCCGAACCAGGAACCGCGAAAGAACCCGTATTCGCTGATTGCCTCATCGGTGTAGTGAGAACACGTTGGTGTGTATCGACAGGTCGGCGGACGCGTCGAGGACCAGGCTTGGTAGATCGAAATCAGGCCGCGCGACAGACGTTTCACGTTGTGCTCCCTGTTGATTTTTCAATCTTTTTCATCAGCTCTAACACCTGACCATGGAGGTCTACGAAGGTCACTCTCGCTGCCCCTGGCAACACGATGACCACCGCAGATGTCACTGGTAGAGAAGTGGCCGAATCGAAGTACTCCGAGAAGATGGACTTCAAGCGCCTTCGAAGTCGATTGCGAACAACCGCATTCCCAACCTTGCGTGAAATCGAATACGCGATCCGCACAGACTCATCAACCTCCGCTGAGGCGTCGTTCATGAGGAACCGACACCGCAGATCTCGAGACCGAACGTGCAGACCATCAGATCGAAGACGAGTGAACTCGCTTCGATCGGAAATACCCGAGATCAAGCCGACAGCTTGTCGCGGCCCTTACGTCGGCGGTTCTTTATAATCTCGCGGCCAGCGCGAGTCGACATACGCGAACGAAAGCCATGTTTCTTGGCCCGCTTGCGAACATTTGGTTGGTACGTGCGCTTCATCTCTTCTCCGAATCGTCTGAGCGAGGGCCGATGTATACCAATGGCGCAACGCACCATGGCTGTCGGGGAGGGACACACGCGCGCCCGTCGCTGAAAGAGAACTTGCTAATGCTACGGCCTCGCGGCAGCGCGTTCCAACCATTGGCCGCGATTCGACCGCGTCGACAAGACGCGCGATGCTCGCGCCCACACTCTTCAAGTCGCGCGCAATTCCAACGTTTTTTAGAGTTATCCACACCAGTTGGCGCGCGGTTGGGGGACGCGCGAGGGTGAGTGGTCCGGGGCTGTCCACATCTGTGGAGCGACCTGTGGAAACAAGTGGAGTAGACGACGTGCCGAATGCAGATCAACTGTGGGAAACCTGTTCCGACCTCATTCGGGCACAGGTATCCGACGTCGTGTGGAACACCACATTTCGCGAGCTCGTAGCCATCGACCTGACGAGCAACGAGATCAAAGTGTCCGTTCCCTCCCGGGTAGTAAAGGACCGCATCGAGGCGCGATACCTCGGCATCGTCCGTGACGCGGTCACCGAATCCAACAACGGTCCGCTCGAGATGGAGCTCCAAGTACGCGTCGATGAACAAACCTTGCTCGGCCTCGACTCGACCGTTCTCGATGTCCGAGCGGACAAACCCCGGATCGACGTACATCTACCAGATCTGTCTAGAGCCGAACCGCTGCCGAGCCCGGCACCCATGGTCGGCCAAGACAACGGCGCAAATCGTTACACCTTTGACGACTTCGTCACGGGTACCGGCAATCGTTTCGCCCAGGCCGCAGCCCTTTCGGTCGCCGAAACACCCGCCAAGTCATACAACCCGCTCTTCATCTACGGAGATGCGGGTCTCGGCAAAACACATCTCCTGCGAGCTATCGCCGGATACGTCAATACGCAGTACCCACACTTCTCGGTGCGGTACGTATCCACCGAGACCTTCCTCAATGAGTTCGTCGATGCCATTCGACAGAACACGACCATTCAGTTCAAGCGGCGGTATCGAGAGATAGACGTGCTGCTCGTCGATGACATTCAATTCGTCGAAGGCAAAGAAGGATTACAAGAGGAGTTCTTCCACACGTTCAACACCCTGCATCAGGCAAACAAACAGATCGTGCTGACTTCGGATCGCCCACCAGACAGCATCCCGACACTCGAGGATCGCCTGCGCAGCCGATTCAAGATGGGCCTCATTACCGACATTCAGCCCCCTGACATCGAAACCCGGCTCGCGATCCTCCAGAAGAAGGCAGAGATCGCAAAGGGCGACATACCGCACGACGTGCTCATGTTCATCGCTGAGCGGGTGACCGACAACATTCGTGAGCTCGAAGGTGCCCTCATCCGTGTGACCGCCTACTCGAACCTGACTGGAGAGACCTTGAGCATCGACATGTGCCAACGAGTCCTTGGAGATCTCCTCAGTTCAAAGCAACCTCGTCAGATCACCCCTTCGATGATTTTGAACGAGACCTCCGACATGTTCGGATTCCCGATCGAAGAGATCATCGGAGCTAGTCGTAGACGGCCCCTGGTCACCGCACGCCAGGTCGCGATGTACGTCTTTCGTGAGGCAACGGATCTTTCCTACCCGGCCATAGCCCGCGAGTTCGGTGGTCGAGATCACACCACTGTCATTCACGCCGTCGACAAAATCGGCAACTTGATGGCTGAACGTCGCCAGATATATGACCAGGTCACGGAGCTCACGACCCGGATCAAGAACTCCCATCGGTGATGGGATTCGCGCGCCGAGTGTTCACAGGTGGGGACATCTTGTGGAAAACTCACCAAGAACAGATGCAGAGTGTTGTGGACCTAGGGGCCAATCGTGTGGGTTACGCGCGACATATACACCGCGCGGATGTTCGATTGGGTGAAGTCTGTGGACGTTGGTGGATAGACACTGGACAAAGAAACGTTCAGAAATCAGGTGCAAATGACTGTTGTCCACAATCCACACGCCTACTTTCTCCATTACCGAATCCAATCCTGACCTACTAAAGAGATGTGGAACGATGAAATTCCGATGCGAACGTGATGTACTCCTCGATGCACTGTCCACGACTGGACGTGCTGTTGGTGGCCGTGCAGGCAACGTTGCCCTGTCCGGTCTTCACCTAGAGCTCACCGGAGATCAGCTAGTTGTCACCGGCTCAGATCTCGACCTCACCATCTCCCAGCAATTGACGGTTGCCGGTGATACCGACGGTGTTGTGGTGATCCCCTCAAAGCTGATCGCCGATATTGTGCGAGCTCTTGGGCCAGGGGCTGTCGATGTCGTTGTCGAAGGTGACGAAGCGCAAATCACTGCGGGGCGGTCAGAGTTCTCCATGCGGACAATTCCCGCAGACGACTTCCCTCGTCTTGGATCGCCCGAAGGTGACGAAGTCACGCTCAATGCCAGTGACCTTTCGGCCGCGCTCAAGCAGGTCGTGAAGGCAGCATCGAGTGACGACTCCCGTCCGATCCTTACGGGGGTGCTCTTGGCTGCTGAAGGGGAAGGGCTTCGGTTGGTCTCCACCGACTCGTACCGCCTGGCGGTACGCGACCTCCCTGGAACATCAGTCCTGTCGGGCGATCAGTCGGTGCTTGTGCCCTCACGCGCTCTTGCTGAACTAACCCGCGTGTTTGGTGAACACGAAACAGTTGCGCTTCGTTTGGGCGATCGGGATGCGAGCTTCGAGGTAGGGGGCACCCAAGTGGTGACTCGATTGATCGAAGGTGAATTTCCGAACTACCGCGGACTGATTCCTGACACCTACCCCAACGAGCTCACCGTCAACCGCTCCGAATTGCTCGACGCTGTGCGACGTGTTCGGCTGATGGCGCAAGAGGCGACGCCGATCCGACTGAACATGCGAGCCGACGCGCTCGAGTTGGTCGCCGTGACCCAAGACGTTGGTCAAGCCCAAGAAACCCTCGACGCGTCGTATAACGGAGAAGAGCTGACCGTCGCGTTTAATCCCGACTATCTGATCGATGGCATCGAAGTCACGCCGGGAGAAGAGATCACTCTGCAGACCGTCGATCCTCTGAAACCAGCCGTGATGCGAGGGGCGGATTCAGCGGATTTCTTGTATCTCTTGATGCCTGTGCGTGTGAGCTAGCGGGCACGCGCTGACGCGGTGTCGATCAGCGCGGCGAGATCGAGGTCGTATTGGGTGATGCCGCCCGCGTCGTGGGTGACCAGATCAACTTCGACCTGGTTGTATACGTTCGACCATTCGGGATGATGATTGGCTTTCTCGGCGTGGACGGCAATCTCTGACATGAATCCAAATGCTGCAGCGAAGTCTGGAAAGACCAGCGAGCGATGAAGTTTTCCGGCACTCGAGACATGCCAGCTTGGATGATGGTCTTGTAACGCTGAAGTGATTTCGTCTGTCGAGAGTGGTGGTGGGAGTTCCATGGCGCACAGTCTTGCAGTGAAGGTTTCTATGGTGGAGATATGAGAACCACCGAACTGGCATCGCTGCGTCCTTCCGAACTGTCACTCAAACGACCAGGACCGCTTCTATTGGTGATTGCCGATGGCTTTGGATGCGCCGACGCTGGTCCGAGCAACGCGATCACCGAGGCCGCCACCCCGCGTCTTGATGAGCTCATGACATCGAAGCTTTCGACCCAGCTGCTGGCACATGGGCCCGCCGTTGGCCTGCCCACTGAAGGAGATATGGGCAACAGCGAGGTTGGGCATAACGCGCTTGGCGCGGGCCGGGTCTTCGCGCAGGGTGCGAAATTGGTCAACAAAGCAATCGCAGATTCCTCGATGTTCGACGGTGATGCCTGGAAGAATGTGGTCGCATCAGGGAGCAGCGGCACGTTGCACTTTCTCGGCCTGCACTCAGACGGAAACGTGCACTCACACACGAAACACCTTTACGCCATGCTTCGCCGGGCTGCCGCAGATGGTGTGACCAGCTGTGCGGTGCACATCCTCCATGACGGGCGTGATGTCGCGATTCGGTCGGCGCTGTTGTACATCGATGCGACCGAGGCGGTGCTCGAGGAGATCAATCGAACCAACGAAGATGCCGATTTCCGAATTGCGTCGGGTGGCGGGCGAATGACGATCACGATGGACAGATACGGCGCCGACTGGCCAATGGTCGAGCGCGGATACAACGCCCACACGCACGGCGTGGGGCGGCGCTTCCGATCGGCCACCGAGGCGGTCGAGGTGATGTACACCGAATCTGACACAGGAGACCAGAATCTCGCGGCGTTCGTGATCGTTGATGAATCCGATCGGCCAGTGGGACAAATGAGCGATGGTGACGGCGTGGTCTTGTTCAATTTCCGTGGCGATCGTGCGATCGAGATCAGTCAGGCGTACGAGGATTCGGACTTTGACCACTTCGATCGAGGCATGAATCCCCAGGTGAACTACGTCGGATTGTTGCAATACGACGGAGATGCACTGGTTCCAGCTACCTACCTGGTTGATCCTCCAGCAATCGATCGAACGATGAGCGAGTTCCTCTGTGCCGAAGGGCTTCGAAGTTTCGCGATTAGTGAGACACAAAAGTTCGGACACGTGACGTACTTCTGGAATGGCAATCGATCCGGGTACATCGACGAAACGCTCGAGACCTACGTTGAGATCCCGTCCGACAATGTTGAGTTCAACGAGACGCCCGCCATGAAGGTGCGCGAGATCACTGAGCGGACCATCGAGCTTCTTCGATCCGGAGACTTTGATTGGGGACGGCTGAATTTCCCGAACCCAGACATGGTGGGCCACACCGGTGATCTAGGTGCGACCATCGAAGCCATCGGAGTCCTCGAGGAATGTGTGGGACGGCTGCTCGAAGTGATCACCGAACTTGGAGGGGCGCTGGTTTTCACGGCCGATCATGGCAATGCCGACATCATGTACACCGAGAAGAACGGGGTGAAGACGCCGCTGACAAGCCACACGCTGTCACCGGTGCCATTTGCGATCGTTGATCCAACCAACGATGGCGCGTACGTGATCCAGAAGTTTGAAGGCGCAGGCCTCAGCAACGTCGCAGCCACCCTCATGAATCTCCTCGGCTACGAAGCCCCGCCCGACTACGACGCGAGCCTCATTTCCTGATTCCCGCTCGTTCCTCGCTCCCGGCAATCGCACATTCGCCTTCGGCTCGGTGTGCTCTGCGGACCGCCAGAGGCCGCAAGCGACCAGGTGCCGCCTCAGGCGCAGCAGGCGCGGAGTCGAGACATTTGGCGAGCGCAGCGAGCGCCGTGGCGGATCTCCGCCCTGGAGGGCGAAGCCCGGGAGTTAGGGAATAGAAAGTGCCACCCCGAAGTTGAGTGCAGGTGACTAAGGATTTCACCCTCGTGTAGATCGTGGTCGAGATCTGATCCGAGCAAACCACTCGCGAGAAGAGTTCGACTTCTACACTTGAGCGCCGTCCACGCAAGTTTTCCCCCCAAGATCTCGAAATATAGACACTCAGGAGCAGTACCCCATGTCCAAGGCAGTAGGAATCGACCTCGGAACGACCAACTCAGTGGTCAGCGTTCTCGAGGGAGGCGATCCAGTGGTGATCGCCAACTCAGAAGGTTCGCGAACCACACCATCAGTTGTGGCTTTCGCGAAGGATGGTGAAGTGCTCGTGGGCGAAGTCGCCAAGCGCCAAGCCATTACCAACCCAGACCGCACGATTCGTTCGGTCAAGCGCCATATGGGCACGGGCTGGAAGATCGACATCGACGGCAAGAACTACACCGCGCAGGAGATCTCGGCTCGCACGTTGATGAAGCTCAAGCGTGATGCCGAGGCGTACCTCGGCGAATCGGTCACGCAGGCCGTTATCACGGTGCCCGCGTACTTCGACGATGCCCAGCGCACGGCAACTCAAGAAGCCGGAACCGTGGCTGGCCTCGAGGTGCTTCGTATCATCAACGAGCCAACGGCTGCGGCTTTGGCATATGGCCTCGACAAGGGCGATGAGGATCAGACGATTCTTGTGTTCGACCTCGGTGGCGGCACGTTCGACGTCTCCGTCCTCGAGATTGGTGACGGAGTCTTTGAAGTGCGCTCGACACATGGCGACACGACCCTTGGTGGCGATGATTGGGACGACGCGGTTATCGACTGGCTCGTGAAAAGTTTCAAAAACGATCACGGAGTTGATCTCGGAAGCGACTCGATGGCGGGCCAACGACTCAAGGAAGCCGCAGAGAAAGCAAAGATTGAACTCTCGCAGGTGCAGCAGACGCAGATCAACCTTCCGTTTATCACCGCAACTGATGCCGGACCTCTTCACCTCGACTATGGCCTGAGCCGCTCGAAGTTCGAAGAGTTGACATCCGACCTACTGCAGCGCACACGTGTGCCGTTCGAACAGGCGATCAAGGATGCTGGGCTGACAAAGGGCGAAGTCGATCACGTCATTCTCGTTGGTGGCTCGACTCGTATGCCTGCAGTAGCCGAGTTGGTCCTGGAACTCACCGGCAACGAACCCAACAAGACCGTGAACCCCGACGAGGTTGTCGCGATCGGTGCGGCAGTTCAGGCTGGTGTGCTCAAGGGTGAAGTCAAGGATGTTCTGCTTCTCGACGTCACACCGCTGTCGCTCGGCATTGAGACCAAGGGTGGCGTGATGACCAAACTCATCGAGCGCAACACCACAATTCCGACGAAGCGCACGGAGGTGTTCACGACCGCTGACGAAAACCAGCCATCGGTCGAGATCCATGTGCTGCAAGGTGAGCGGGACATGGCGAGTTACAACAAGACACTTGGCAAGTTTCAGCTCGTCGATCTGCCGCCGGCCCCACGCGGTGTGCCGCAGATCGAAGTCACGTTTGACATCGATGCGAACGGCATCGTGCATGTTTCGGCAAAAGATCGAGCCACGAACAAAGAGCAGTCGATGACGATCACCGGTCAGAGTTCGCTCGACACCGATGTCATCGACCAGATGGTTCGTGACGCGGAAGCCCATGCCGAAGAGGATTCGCGTCGTCGCTCCGAAGCTGAGGCTCGCAACAACGCAGACTCGCTCATCTATCAGACTGAGAAGCTCCTGAAGGACCAAGGCGAGAAGTTCGAGGGCGACGAGAAAGCCGACGTCGAAGCCAAGCTTGCCGATCTCAAGAGTGTCCTCGAAGGAGAGGACATCGATGAGGTCAAGGAGAAGACCGAGGCGCTGATGACTGCATCGCAGGGCTTCTCGCAACGTCTTTACGAAGAGGCCGCTGCCGAGAATGTCGATGACAACCCCGACTTCACCGAGCCCGGTCCTGACGACGTGGTCGATGCAGAAATCATCGAGGACGACGTAGACGCGGATGCCGAAGAAGAGGCATGAGCAACAAGGACGACTCGGCGATCGATGCCATGGTTGATGAAGTGATGGCAGGTCGGGCGGCAGCTGAGGCTGCCGTTGCTCCACCAGACTTCATCGAACCAGCTGAAGAAGTGCCGGTAACCAAAGTCAACAAGTCGGGTCCTTCGATCGGATATGCCGAAGAGCTGGCCCAGTCAGACGCCGACGTGGATGCCGAGGAGCCGGCCTATCCGGGAGCCGAGGACGAGACGAGCGGGGTTGCTGAACTCCGCGCTGAGCGAGACAGTTATCTGGCCGACTCACAGCGGCTCGCCGCGGATTTCGCGAACTTTCGCAAACAGTCCGAGAAACGTGTGGCCGACACCGCAGCGACGCAGTCCGCGGGGCTCGTGAGAAGTCTGTTGCCTGTGCTCGATGCATGTGACAGCGCGCTCGATCTCGACGGAGAATCCGCGATCGGGTCGATTCGTTCTGCGTTGATTGGTGAGCTCGAACGAAATGGCCTCGAACTCCTGGCCCCGGCCGCGGACGACGTGTTCGATCCCGAACAACATGAGGCAGTAATGCACGAGCCGGCGTCACCGGACAGTGGGCACGATGGTCCGGTGATCAGCGAGGTTCTCCGAGCCGGATACCTGTGGAAGGGGCGCGTCGTGCGCCCTGCCATGGTCAAGGTCATCGGCTAAAAGTGACGACCATCTCAACGAAAGAGGGAGGTGAGTAGTGGACGCACAACGTGACTGGATGGAGAAGGACTACTACCGCATCCTTGGCGTAGAGAAGACCGCATCTGCCAAAGAGCTTTCGAAGGCATACCGCACGCTCGCTCGAAAATACCACCCCGATACCAATCCAGGAGACGACGCAGCCGAAGAACGATTCAAAGAAATCTCGTCGGCGTACGAGGTTGTTGGTGATGAGGCAACGCGGAAAAAGTACGACGAGTTCCGGCGACTTGGCGGTGGCGTCGGCTCTGGGTACGGCGGATTTAGTCAGCGCCCAGGGGCCCAGAACACCGGCGACCTCGGTGATCTTTCAGATCTTCTCGGTGGGCTGTTCGGCGGCAGCCGTGGAGGGACATCAAGTCGGAGTGGATTCGGGTTTGGCCCGATGCCAGGTACAGATCTCCAGGCTCAGCTGACGCTTTCGTTCGACGAAGCGGTGAAGGGTGTCACCAAGACTGTTCGCCTCAACTCCGAAGCGTTGTCGTCGCCCATGGAGGTCACCGTGCGAATTCCCGCGGGAGTTCGTAACGGCCAACGAATCCGAGTTCCCGGAAAGGGAGCGCCGTCCTCCGATGGTGGCGATGCTGGAGACTTGTTGGTCGCGATCACCATTCGACCACACGATGTCTTCGATCGCGACGGCAACAACCTGCTTGTTGATGTACCGATCACGTACGCCGAAGCGGTGCTTGGTGCTGATGTGAAGGTGCCCACGATCACAGGTGGAACCGTGACGGTGAGAGTGCCGCCAGGTACTCCTTCGGGCAAGGTGATGCGCGTTCGCGGCCGTGGCGTGAAAAGCTCGTCACAGGCTGGTGATCTCTTGGTGACCATTTCTGTGTATGTTCCGTCCGATCCGAGTGACGATGAGCGCGCCCTGGTCGAGCAACTGGCCGAAGTCTCCTCTCCGGCCCCACGGGACTAGTTCATGGCCCGCCGAGCGTCTGCCGTTTATGTGATCTCGGTCGCGGCCGAGCTGTCAGGGATGCATCCGCAAACGCTCAGGATCTACGAGCGCAAAGGGTTGGTTGAGCCGGCTCGAACGTCGGGTGGTTCGCGACGATACAGCGATGCCGACGTCGCACTCCTGCAGCGCATCTCCGACCTCACCTCACTGGGCATGAACCTCGTCGGTGTAAAGAAAGTTCTCGATCTCGAGACCAGGGTCGCCAAGCTCGAAGCCGAAGTCAAGACGCTGCGATCGCGAAGTCAGGGAGCGGTGAGCGATGCGATTCGGGAAACCGAACGAACGTATCGACGCGACCTCGTGCCGCTTCGACAGACGGTCACGATCTACGAAGCCGACTGACGCGCAGCATCTCGGGCCATCTTCTTGGCTGCTTGTTCTGCCCGTCGTTCATCGCCCACAGCTCGAAGGGCAGCGGGGTCATCGACAGACATGTAGGTAGAGCGCCAGTCTGGTGAACCTGTCCATTCGACTGGAATCACCACACTTGATCGAGGGTGGCGTGCCAGCGCCGCGAACTCTAGAGCGGTGCGCAGCGTTGTTTGCTGCTGTTCTTCGTCGCCGGGTGGTCCCACTGGGTTACCCAGTGGAAGATCGGTGAAGGCGAATCGTGGAACACCAACTTCGTCGAGAATGTCGCGCGCGGATCCAATGATGACAGTAGAGAGCCCTGCCGTTTCGAGTGTTCGTGCGGTCAGACCGACCGTTTGGTGACACACGGGTCAAAGGGGAATCAGAACGGCAAGGTCGACGCTGTCCTCGGTCAGTGTTTGGAGCACTTCGTCGGCCCACGTCGCTGTTCGGCGCTGGCTGTAGACGGTTGGTATGCCCGCGAATCGTGGTGATGCCGATCCAATGAATCCATCGGCGGCCATTTGTTCCAGGTGCGCAAGTGGAAGAAAGGACCCGAGGTCGTCGGTGTGCGTGGCTTCTTTGTGCCAGCTCAGGTGTTTGGTCTGCATGGCTGGCGGGGGAGGAGAGGAGGGAGCCGAATAGGGACCGAGGACGTCATGGTCTGCTGATTTGCTGGTGGTGACCAACCCAACGCGACATTCAGATAACGGCTTCGACAGGAGGGAGAAGGGTGCATTGCTGTGCGTTGCCCAGCGGTACGGCTTTGGGTATCCCTGCGCGGCATAGAAGTCCCGCGATTTGTCGATGTAGCTGACGAACGAACGATGTGAACCAGTCATGGCTTCATCGTCGACGAAATTGGGTGCGCGTTCGAACCGGCGAGATCAAGAACGGCTTGCGGGGCAGTCGGATTACCCCGGAGGTCTGCAGCGGCGTGTGGCTCGCCCCACCTGCTGATGAGGGGCACGACACCTGCCCAGTGGGGGCCGCCGAGGTCATCTTCCTCGTCGATTGGATCGCCTCCCCTGACTTTTGCCGACGCCTCGGTAAGAGGCACCGAGAGCACGAGTGTTTTCGTGAAGTCCATGTCGCTTGGTGCACGAGCGGTGTCCCAGATAGCCGCAGCTTGATCGTTGATCACCTGAAGCGCTGCTGCCTTTTCTGACGGATTATCGACCGCCGTGGCTGTGCCGCGGATGACGACCGACCGATAGTTCATTGAGTTGTGGAACGGAGTACGTGCAATGACAAGACCATCGACGATGGTGACCGTCACGCAGACATCAAGCGCGCGGCCAGCCCGCAGCAGCGCGTTTGCGACGGCGCCGTGGATGAAAATATGGCCCTCCTGTATTCCATACGCCATGGGCAGAACGAGTGGACCATCCTCGGTCGTGACACCGACGTGGGCGATCAGCCCTGCCTCGAGTACGGCGGTAACCGCATCGTCGCTGTACGCGGCGCGGTTCGTTCCGCGTCGGACGGTGGTGCGTTTTGAGGGTGCGTTCACAGCCATCGATACTCCGGTCGATCCATATTCGTACTGGTACAAACTAGAACCCACCAATCTCGCAAGTGGTCACCGCCCCGCCCAATGCGATGGACGCTCTTCGTAGGTAACAATGTGACTCGAATGTGGGCTTAATCGGGAATAATCACTGTGCTCAGAAGTTGAGTCAACTGTACTCAACTTTGAGGAGAGGACAACATGGCCATCGATCCGAATCAATGGACACAAAAGACTCGCGAGGCCTTTGTCGCCGCGCAGGAATTGGCCAAGGCCGAATCACATCCTGAAGTCACACCAGATCACCTCTTGCTCGCCCTTGTTGGGCAGGCAGACGGCATCGTCCTGCCCATTTTGCAGCGACTCGGCCAGGAGCCGCTTGCCGTTCGCAACCGGCTCACCGAACAATTGGGCCAACTCCCCAAGGCCTTTGGTGCCGACGTGCAGCAGTCGCGCGAGTTGATCAACGCGTTTGATGCTGCGGAGATCGTCCGTAACGACCTTGGCGACGATTACCTCTCGACCGAACATTTGCTACTGGCACTCTCAAAGAGGCTTGATCTCGATCGCAGCCAAGTGCTCGAGGCGCTGCGAGAGGTGCGCGGATCACACCGCGTGACGAGCCAAAACCCCGAAGAGCAGTACCAGTCGCTCGAGAAGTACGGCCGCGATCTGACCGCGGCGGCGCGAGCACAGAAGTTAGATCCGGTCATTGGGCGAGACGACGAGATTCGTCGTGTCATTCAAGTGCTCTCGCGACGCACGAAGAATAACCCGGTCCTCATCGGCGAGCCAGGGGTGGGCAAGACCGCAATCGTCGAGGGCCTGGCAAATCGAATCGTTGAAGGTGATGTTCCTGAATCGCTGAAGAACAAGACGATCATGTCGCTCGATTTAGCCTCGATGGTTGCGGGTGCGAAGTACCGCGGTGAATTTGAGGAACGACTGAAGGCCGTGCTGAAGGAAATCGATGACGCCGATGGCCAGATAATCACCTTCATTGACGAGCTTCACACCGTCGTCGGTGCAGGAGCGGGCGGCGATGGCGCGATGGACGCGGGAAACATGCTGAAGCCAATGCTTGCTCGAGGCGAGCTCCGGATGGTCGGTGCGACCACGCTCGACGAGTTCCGGAAGTACATCGAAAAAGACGCGGCTCTCGAGCGACGCTTCCAACAAGTCATGGTCGAACCTCCGTCGGTCGAAGACACGATCGCAATTCTTCGAGGTCTGGCCGAGCGGTATGAAGTCCACCACGGCGTTCGCATTCAAGACGCGGCGCTTGTCAGTGCGGCTGTGTTGTCCGACCGATACCTCACCGGGAGGTTCCTGCCAGACAAGGCCATCGATCTGATGGACGAAGCGGCATCGAAATTGCGCATCGAGATCGACTCGGTACCAATGGAGATCGACATTGTCGACCGACGCGTTCGTCAGCTTGAGATGGAACGTGTTGCGCTCGCAAAAGAGTCGGATCGAGCGTCGGCTGAGCGCCTTGTCGACCTCGAGGTCGAGGTCGCCGACCTGACCGAACAGCTCAGCGCCATGAAGGTTCATTGGCAGGGCGAGAAAGACGCCATCGATGAGATCCGGACTCGTAAGGAACAGCTCGAACAGCTCCGACTCGACGTTGAGCGCGAAGACGATCTGAACAAGGCTGCCGAGATCCGTTACGGCCTCATCCCCGAACTCGAGGCAGAGATCGACGAAGCCACGGAACGTCTCGACACCCTTCAAGGCGACAATGTGATGTTGAAAGAGGAGGTCGACGCCGAAGACGTCGCCGAGGTCGTCAGCGCCTGGACGGGAGTACCGGTCTCGCGACTCCTCGAAGGAGAAATCGAGAAACTCATTCGGCTCGAAGACGTTTTGCATGAGCGGGTCATCGGCCAAGAGGCCGCGGTCGCTGTTGTTGCGAACGCCATTCGTCGCAGTCGGGCTGGTTTGTCCGATCCGAATCGACCAATCGGTAGTTTCTTGTTTCTTGGACCCACGGGTGTTGGAAAGACCGAACTTGCCCGCTCGCTGGCCGACTTCATGTTTGATGACGAGCGGGCGATGATCCGCATCGACATGAGCGAATACATGGAAAAGCATTCTGTGTCTCGGCTCATCGGCGCACCTCCGGGGTATGTCGGTTACGACGCGGGAGGCCAGCTGACGGAAGCTGTCCGGCGTCGTCCATATGCAGTGGTCCTGCTCGACGAGGTCGAGAAGGCGCACGCCGATGTGTTCAACGTGTTGTTGCAATTGCTCGATGATGGACGTCTCACCGATGGCCAGGGCCGGACGGTCGATTTCTCGAACGTTGTCTTGATCATGACCTCGAACCTGCAGGGAGACCCGAAGGACTTCTTCCGTCCAGAGTTCATCAACCGAATCGACGACATGGTCCGATTCCGCGAGCTCACAGAGGATGATCTTCGCGAGATCGTCGACATTCAGCTTGACCTGTTTCGCAAGAGGCTCTCCGATCGGCGCATCACCCTTGTTGTCGATGACAAGGCGCGGGCCTGGCTGGCTCAGGAAGGGTACGACCCCGCTTTTGGCGCTCGACCGCTCAAGCGAGTCGTGCAACGAGAGATTGCGGACAAACTCGCAATTCAGCTGCTCGACGGCACCTTTGCTGAGGACGCGACCGTGTCGGTTGAGGTTGCTTCCGACGGTGAATCGCTCGTATTCAGCGCTCAAAACTGATCGAACCGCGCCTCGGGCCCAGTCTCTGAGGCCGAACGACCCATCAAATTAGGGTCGAACGGCTTTTGGTGGCACAGGAAGTGCAGATCTACTCTCGCGGTATCGACCCGGATGAGAAATTCATCTTGGCGAAAGATACTCGAAGGAGACTGCGGTGGAACTCAACACGACCTTGACTACCCGAATCGTCGGCTTCGCTGCTGCAGCGTTGCTGCTTGTAGTGCTTGCCGTTTTGACCATGGCCGGATCGGTCTCGGCACAGACCGGACCCGGCGCGACATGCACGGGCGACACGGCGACAACATTCGGAACGAACTACTGGGGCTTCGAAGAATGGGGCAACCGAATCTATTCCACGTCTCCTACGAGCCGCGACTTCGCACTCTCTTCTCCACTTGAGGCCGGAACTTACGTCCTCGACGGAGTGTCCTACGACGGCTACCCCGGACGCGAAATGATCGATGCTCAACCGCGTGAGCAGTGGTTCGCAGAACTTCTCAGCGCAGATGGAACGGTCCTTGGTACGTCAGGCGTAACCGGCGATATTGCCGACGGTGTGGAGGAAGGAACTTGGTCGGGTGCCCTTGGCGAAGTCACGATTGGTCAGACGGCCACAGCGGTGAGGATTTCCCATGCAGCTCCTGGGTCGATTTCGGTCAATTCGGTCCGACCTGTGTGTCTTGGCGCAACGGGAGGACCCGTAGCTCCCGCTCCGACACCACCACCAAGTTCCATCGTTGTTGACTACGACAGCACCAACGCCGCTGCCTCTGATGTCATGGTCGTCTGCGGCAATCTCGAAGAATCGGCCACTGGTACATCGGTGGATCTGATGATCGATGGGATTCCCGCTGAATCGGGCTGCGCCGTGCGGTACACGCCAGGGCTGGTCTGCACCGTCGTGGTCGACCCCGACTCGAGCGTGGCAGCCACGAGCGGTGACGGCGTGAATATTCAGATACCAGATGCTGGCGACGCCGCGATCGTCGTCGACATCGACTGTGCCGGCACGATCGCCGCACCAGCTGCCACAACCACGACAGCACCTGCGGTTGACACCGAGGTGCAAGGCCAGGTCGAGGCGCCTGCGGTTGCACCGACAGCTCAGGTGCAGCCAGGTACTCCAGCTTTCACTGGCTGATGAGAACTCGATTCGGTTGGGCCCCTCGGGTCCCAGCCGAATCAGGGTTTCGAAGGTTGTGACGACCCTCGACCAGAAGTATGCCGAGACGGCACAATCCGACCGATAGGCTCGTGCGGTCGGATTCGACCGGAAGGACTGCGCACATGGGCGCAACAGTCATTGTCGGCACCCAGTGGGGTGACGAAGGAAAAGGCAAGTTCACCGACTTGCTCGCGAAGGATATGTCTACCGTCGTTCGTTTTCAGGGCGGACACAACGCGGGACACACCATCGTCGTGGAGGGTGAGAGTTTTGCGCTCCAACTCGTCCCGTCGGGCGTGCTCTACGACCACATAACCCCCGTCATTGGGAATGGTGTTGTCGTCGATCCGGGGGTCCTGCTCAAAGAGATTTCGATGTTGGAGGCGAAGGGGGTCAACACCTCGAAGCTGCGGGTGAGCGGCAACGCCCACCTCATCTTTCCGTACCACCAAAGCCTTGATGCGCTCCAAGAGCGTCACCTTGGCAAGAACAAGCTTGGTACGACCAAACGCGGCATCGGTCCCGCCTACGCCGACAAGTCGATGCGCACCGGCCTTCGGGTGCAGGACATGCTCGATGAGAAGATCTTCCGGCAAAAGCTTGAGGTCGTGCTGCATCAGCTCAACCCAGTCATGGCCCGGGTCTATAACAAGTTGGGATTCGACATCGACGAGATCGCTGACACGTTCCTCAACGAATACCGACCCAAGATCGAGCCAATGGTCACCGATGCGATCGCGCTTGTGCATGAGCGTCTCGAGGCTGGTGACGAGATCCTTCTCGAAGGTGCGCAGGCGACGTTCCTCGATCTCGATCACGGCACCTATCCCTACGTCACCTCATCGAACCCGACCGCGGGTGGCGCGTGTGTAGGGTCGGGCGTTGGTCCGATGTACATCGATCGTGTCGTCGGCGTTGCCAAGGCGTACATTACGCGTGTCGGCGCCGGACCATTTCCCACGGAACTCTTCGATGAGATCGGCGAATACATCGTTGATGTCGGCCATGAGTACGGCACCAACACTGGCCGTCGCCGTCGACCGGGATATTTCGACTGCGTGATGATGCGGTATGCCCGTCGCGTGAACTCGTTGTCGGAGCTTGCAATCGTGAAACTCGACGTGCTCGACCAACTCGACGAGATCAAGGTTTGTGTCGCGTACGAACACGAAGGTGAACGGATCGAAGACTTCCCGTATCACCAGACCGTGCTTCACAACGTCACGCCGATCTACGAAACTCTCCCCGGGTGGAAGACCGATCTGACGCAAGTCACCGATCGGTCCGAGCTTCCCAAACAGGCCGAGGACTACCTCATGTTCTTGCAAGAGCAGTGCGGTATGCCGATCCGACTTGTTGGTGTTGGGCCGGGACGGAAACAAGTTCTCGGTTTTTCGGCCTAGTTCATCGCCAGGGGAGTACCCATGACTCGAGTTGTCGTCGTTGGATCAGGAGGGCGAGAACACGCCCTCGCAGATGTTCTCGGTCGGACTGCCACCGACGTGATTGTGACGCCTGGGAATCCTGGTATCCCCGGGTCGGTGTCAACGCCAGCGACTCAGCTCGAAGCCGACCTGTTCGTGATTGGTCCAGAGGTTCCGCTCGTCGAGGGTCTCGCAGATGAGCTCCGCGCACAGGGCAAGCTGGTCTTTGGACCGGGTGCCGATGGCGCGCAACTCGAGGGCAGCAAGGTATGGATGAAGGAACTCTTCGTCGCTGCTGGTGTGCCGACTGCGGCGTATGGGTCGTTCACCGAGGCTGAGCCCGCGCTTGTTTTCCTCGACACGATGAACAAACCATTCGTCATCAAGACCGATGGACTCGCTGCAGGAAAAGGTGTCCTCGTCACCGATGATCGAGCCGAAGCAGAAGCGGCAGTTCGCAGTTACTTGTCTGGAGACGCGTTCGGTGCGGCTGGAGCGACCGTTGTCATCGAGGAAGGTCTGACCGGACCTGAAGTGTCGGTGTTCGTGGTGTGCGATGGCACCAAAGCCGTGGCTCTTGCACCGGCCCAGGATCACAAACGAGCGTACGACAACGACGAGGGCCCGAACACCGGTGGGATGGGTGCCTACACGCCGTTGCCGTGGGCCGATCCCGGCCTGGTCGACCTCGTCATGCACGACTGCATCGAACCCACACTCGTCGAACTTCGTCGCCGTGGGATCGACTATCGCGGTGTTCTGTACGCGGGGCTCATGCTGACACCCGATGGTCCAAAGATGCTCGAGTACAACGTGCGTTTCGGTGACCCCGAGACTCAAGTGGTGCTTCCTCGGATCGAAACTGATCTTGTCCAACTTCTCACCGAAGCAGCCTCCGGAAAACTCGAATCGACGCCGACGTTTTCTGACGACGCATTCGTCATCGTGGTGTGCGCCAGCGAGGGGTATCCAATCTCGGCTCGCACGGGCGATGTGATCCAAGGACTGGATCAGGCGGGGGTACTCGATGGTGTTTCGGTCTATGCCGCCGGGGTCGATCGAAACGCCGACGGCGAACTGATCACCGCTGGCGGGCGGGTGTTGAATGTGGTTGGACGAGGGCCCGATGTGGCCGCCGCACGCGACAAGGCCTATGCCGGGGTTGCAGCGATTCGTTGGCCTGGAATGTTTGCCCGCACCGACATCGCCATTCGAGGAGTCGTCTGATGGTCCCCAACGTTCTCGCCGGTCGGTATGCCAGCACTGACATGCTCGGCATCTGGTCTCCCGAAGCAAAGATCATTCTCGAACGCGAGCTGTGGATCGCCGTCCTTCGAGCGCAATCTGAGCTCGGGGTCGATGTACCCAATGGTGTGATTGCTGACTATGAGGCAGTCGTTGGTCAGGTTGATCTTTCATCGATCGCGGAGCGCGAGCGGACGACTCGCCACGACGTGAAGGCTCGGATCGAGGAGTTCAGCGCGCTCGCCGGTCATGAACACATCCACAAGGGCATGACCTCGCGTGACCTGACGGAGAACGTCGAGCAGCTGCAGATTCGCAGGGGCCTGGAACTGATCCGGTCACGGATCGTCACCACGTTGTGTCGTCTCACCGAACGTGCTGTGGAGTACTCCGACGTTGCTATGGCGGGTCGGAGTCACAACGTCGCCGCGCAGGTCACGACGCTGGGCAAGCGGTTT
>RCNE010000062.1_pt1 | contig 45517 bp, 33 predicted proteins | sample 2041361 | NCBI WGS metagenome assembly RCNE01 (sample SAMN09708229, study PRJNA481090) | Marine sediment metagenome, whole genome shotgun sequencing project. | reverse complement strand
CATGGATCCGGGTGCTGTGCTGGGGCTGGTCGAAGACCCCCGTGTTGATCCTCTGGCAGACCAGGTTAAACACAAGCTGGAAAATGTGCAGGCTGCACTCTAACCACATCAACTCAAATGATTTTGCAGACATCGAACGGTAAGCGCCTGGCCATCGCCTTTATCTCGCTATTCGCGCTGATTGGGACACAATCTTTGTTTGCCGCCGGAGCTGTACTTCCGTCTGCCAATAATCTCAGCGAAATAGGCCGGATTTCACGGCAACAGGATATCCCCGTTATCGTTTTTGTTTCCCGTGATGCCTGCCCCTATTGCCGCACCTTACGCGACACCATTTTAGGACCAATGCTTACTGCAAATAAATTTGAGCATAGAGCGATATTGGTAGAGCTCAGCCTGGACAGGTCTGAAACGTTGACCGGCTTTGAAAACAAGCAGATGACGGCAGCGGCTTTTGGTGAACGCTACCAGGCAAAAATTACGCCAACTTTACTGTTTCTGGATTCAAAAGGCCGTGAGGTCAGCAAGCGGATAGTCGGAATCTCCAACCTGGAGTTTTACGGCCACTACCTGCAAAAATCGAATGATGAGGCCTTGCTGGCCATAAGTTCAGAGGCTCAGCAGCACTGATGTTTGATTGAGAGGTTGAAGTAACAACCCCGGGCCGGGCGGCCCGGGGTATAGCCCAAGAGTATAGCGTTAAGTCTTAACGCCAGCCGTAGCTGAATTCAAGTTCCCATTGATGCATTTTAATTGAAATGTCCTGGGAAGGATCCAGTGGGTTAACACCGGTGACTTTTTTGTTGAATCCCCACATGAAGGACGTGTTGAACTCATTGCCTGATTCCAGTTTGCGGGTGAAACCAAATGTTGCATGGTCTTCAATCACGCCTGGTGCCAGGATATTGAACAAAACTTCAGAATCGGGAATGGGTTGTTTGCCGTGGCTAAAGCCAGCACGCCAGGTCCAGTCTGAACCGGAGGTCCACTGTGCACCGATTTTGTAAACGTTCATGTTTCTCCAGCCGAAACCGGGTCCTCTACTGCCACCCAGGCAATAATCCGATGAACCCATGGGGTTGACCGAGCTACACATGAAGAGATTGCTGAAAGGATTACCAACCGCTTTCACATTGTTATACCAGATCTTTTCATAATCGAAATTCAACGCAAAATTGGATGATGGACGGAAAGTCAGGCCGAGCTTCAGATCGGCTGGTATATCCATACTGCCGTGGCCTGCAAACAGGTCTGAATAGTCATCCAGCTTGCCCATATTGATTTTCATCTGGTAGGCGGCTGCAAATGAAAAGGTATCGGTTACATCCCACTGGATACCGAATTTACCACCCACACCAAAAGACTGGTCATGGCCATTGTTGGATAAACTGGTAGGTGGCAGGCCCAAGGCAGCGGACTCTGTGAACCCACCAAAAGTACCGACGCCCCTTGCGGCAAATACCTGCAATACACCGACGAGTGAAGCACCCCAGGTGAACTTTTCACCAGCACTGCGTGCGTAGCCGGCTTCGAGAAATGCCTGACTGAGATCCACACCGGTCCCGCCATTGCCACCCAGGGCCCCACCGCCGTAGGTTCCGGGAAAAGTTCCGACATTCGCGCCGGTCTGGGTCGGATCGAAGGTGGCGGTGCCACCTGTCCACTGGGTATTCATTCCACCCTTGCCATAAAAAACAAGAGACCAGGCGCTATTGTCGTTGATTGCCCAGGCACCGGCCATGTGGGGGATGTAATGGTAATCGTTGTCGCTACTAAGATCGTTGGGGCCTACGGTGAATGCACATCCCATGGGGCTACACTGGCCGTTGGCAAAACTTGAGGTTGATTTGTAGTCGCGTTTTGGACTGAATATTGCGATACCCACATCGTATTTGCCGGCGCCTGCCATTGCGGCGGCCGGATTATTGGCCGCATCTATTGCATCTTGGGGCATTGCCAGGCCAGAGCCTGCCATACTTTTGTTCTTGGTTCCGGTACCATGGGTAAAATAACCGTTGGTCGCCCAAAGCGGTGTCGTGAGGAGTAAAGTGACGATGGCCGTAGTTAGCCGGTTTTGTTTATTGAGCTGCATTTCAACAATCCTTTGTGATTTAGAAAAGTGAAGACAAGTTGCATATAAACTCTTGCATACACAACGTTTGTTTAAATTACGTTAAATTAATGTTAGCAAGCCCACTATAAGTATTTATACTTATAAATCAAGCCATTTTGAGGGGTTGAAGCGCTGTTTCTTGATCTGTGTCATGAAAGCCGGCCAAAATTTCAGCGTACGCACCCCTCGGGTGCGCAAAACAACTCGTAGAGCACTTCCACGATTCTTGAGGCCTCACCACTTTTGAGTGAGTAATAAATAGTCTGTGCTTCTCTGCGTGTTTCAACCAGGTCTTCTTTACGCATTCTGGAAAGATGTTGAGATAGGGGAGACTGGGGAATTTCGAGTAATTCGGCTATCTGGCCCACTGATTTTTCTCCACCTGCAAGGTGGCACAGAATCATTAGACGGTCTTTGTGACCGAGTGTTTTCATCAGGGCGCTGGCGCGTGTGGCCGATTGAGCCATTTGGTCCAGATCTATATTTGCATTGTGTTCCATTTAAACGTTGTCCTTTCCTGTGTACTATGCAATTGCTAATGAAATCGAATATCAAAACCCAACGCAATCCAGGTCGTCTGCGCTGAGGAGCGGTCCGCTGAATTGGGATCGAATCTGATTCAGGTTCTCTTCCAGATGTTTAAGGCTGCGAGCCATGAAGTGACTTAATACCAGCTTACCAGTTCCAGTTTCGGCAGCTATCTTACCAATAAGACTCGGTGGTGCGTGTAATTTCCTGCCCACGCCACCGATATTTTCGGGTACTGGCATGTGCATGACAAGCACGTCAGTGCCGCGCGCAAAATCGATGAACGCCTCAGAGTTGCCATTCTGGTCACCTGAAAAAACAATACTTTGCTGCCCGATCCGGATTCGATATGACAGTGCTGGAACCGGGCCATGCGGAACACCAAGTGCATCAATTTCAATGTCAGCAATGGGATCTGCATAAACCCTGGTCTGTTTCCTGAGCTTTGTATCAACTTCGATTGGCTCAAGTTTAACCAGGCCGGCGCTGCCGTCGAGGTATCCAGCCAGGTAGGCATAAGCACCATTATCCTGATCCAGTAACCGCTTGAGGTAATCACCGGTGCCGGGATAATCACCGCCAGCCGTGGGACCACTGATGCTCAACTTGCGGGTACGGTTTGAAAAATAGCCTGATTTCAGCAGGGCTGACAGGTCAGTGGAATGATCGGTGTGGAAGTGACTGATAGCGATGTGGTTGAGGTCTTCGAAGTGTGCACGGGCTTCACCAAAGCGCAAGAAGACTCCACCACCCGCATCTATAAGAAACCGTGACTTGCCACCGATCCAGACCAAGTAACCGGATGATGCCCGTCCATCATCTGCGATGGGTCCGCCTGAGCCCAGTACCTGCAGCATGAGTTCATCAGAACCGGCGCAACCGGCAGAGCTTTCGTCAGCCGTTAAGTCAACGCTTGCGATGCTAAGCAGGGTGATTAGAATTAACAGTCGGAATTTCATCAAATTTAAGCAAGTGTTAAGTTTGTATCTATTAAAATTCCAGTTTTACCCAGAGTTGTTTTTTATGTTAAGATTTTCTAATATACACCATCTCAGGGCATTATTGTCCATAAATCTCAAATCAGGAATTTAAATGTTTTCAAAACCCGGTAGCGGTCCTGCCGTATTGAGAAAGGTTACGCAGGAAGCAAGTAAAGTTGATCCGGCCAAGCGCCGTGATTTTCTGAAGAAAGGTCTGATGGTTGCAGGTGGAGCAATTGCGGGTACGCAGTTTGCCTCCACTTTGCATGCGTCTCAGAATAATCTTCCTCCGAATTTGCCGGAGTGGAGTAAATCCCTTGGTGCAGGTGTGATCACCAATCCCTATGGTCAGCCTTCGCCTTTCGAGGCTGATATCGTACGGCGCACTGTGCCCTGGTTGACGGCGGACCGTATTGCGGCCATCAGTTTCACACCACTGGCTGAGCTTGACGGCATCATTACCCCTAGTGGACTGGTATTTGAGCGTTATCACGCGGGTGTGCCGACCATCAACCCGGATGAATACCGCTTGATGCTCCACGGCCTGGTTGAGAGACCCCTGATTTTCACTTTAGATGATTTGCGGCGCTTCCCAAGCACCACGGCGATCAATTTTCTTGAGTGCCCGGCCAACGGTGGTATGGAATGGCGGGCAGCACAAATGGATGCGTTGCAGTTTACCCATGGCATGATCAGTTGCTGCGAGTGGACCGGTGTGCTGTTGAGCACCCTGCTGGAAGAAGTAGGGCTTAAACCTGAAGCCAAGTGGATACTCGCCGAAGGCTCGGATGGTTCACATATGAGCCGCAGCATTCCGATGAAAAAAGCGCTGGAAGATACCCTGATCGTTTACGCCCAGAATGGCGAGCCATTAAGACCGGAGCAAGGGTACCCGGTACGCATTTTCAATCCCGGTTGGGAGGGCAATACCAGTGTGAAGTGGTTGCGCCGCCTGGAAGTGGGGGACAAACCCTGGTATCACCGCGAGGAAACTTCCAAATACACAGATTTGCTGGCCGATGGCCGTGCCAGGAAATTCAGCTATGTGCAGGAAGGCAACTCAGTGGTCACATTCCCCTGTCCTGAGAAGCCATTGAAGGAAAAAGGCCGCTATGAACTGGAAGGCCTGGCCTGGTCTGGAAACGGCAAAATCAAACGTGTCGATGTTTCATTCGATGGCGGGGTTAACTGGAAGCAGGCCCGGCTCAAGGGCCTGGTGTTGCCCAAAGCACTAACACGTTTCAGCCTGGACTTTACCTGGGATGGCTCACCTGCCTTGATCCAGAGCCGGTCCACAGATGAGACCGGTTATGTTCAACCTACTTTTACCCAGTTGCGGGAAGCACGTGGTAACAGTTCGATTTACCACAAAAATGCAATTCACACCTGGCGTTTACATGCAGACGGGACGGTGACCAATGTCCAGATTAGCTAAGATGGTTTACGTTGTTTTCTTATCGGCTGCGCTGCTGGCAGCGTTGCCGGTCTCGGCTGAAGTTGGTGCTTATGGTATTGGTACACCTGCAACTGCCGGGGAGACCGCCGGCTGGGATATCGATATCCGGCCCGACGGCAAAGGTCTGCCACCCGGTAGTGGTTCGGTCGAAGATGGCGAAATGATGTACGAGGAGCAATGCGCCTCCTGTCATGGTTCATTTGGTGAAGGTGTTGGGCGTTACCCCGTTTTATCGGGTGGCGAAGGCACGCTGACCGCTGAGAGACCGGAAAAAACTGTCGGCAGTTACTGGCCGTATGCAAGTACGCTCTGGGATTATATCCACCGCGCAATGCCGTATCCGCAGCCTCAATCACTCACAGATGAAGAAGTCTATGCCATAACGGCCTATGTTCTTTACTTGAACGATCTGGTTGAAGATGATTTTGTATTAACAGCGGATAACCTGGCTTCCATTGAAATGCCGAACAAGGATGGTTTCTTTTTCGATGACCGGCCTGACACCAGTAACACCGGTTGCATGAAAAACTGCAAGGATCCGGCAAGTGTCAAGATCATTTCTGAACCGGCTATTGCCACTCTGCAGGAAGACGAGAGTGTTGCGGTTGTTGAAGTGGCCCCGGAAGGTGGGGAGAAGGTCTATCGTCAAGCCTGCCTGATGTGTCATGAAGCGGGTGTGGCCGGGTCTCCTATGACCGGCGACAAGGCCGCCTGGGCCGCCCGTATAGCCCAGGGCCGTGATAAGCTGGTTAAAAGTTCAATCGACGGGATCGGTGTCATGCCGCCAAAGGGCGGGCAGACCCAGTTGAGCGACGATGAAGTCGCATCAGCGGTTGACTTCCTGATCCAACAAGCCTCGCAGGATTAAAAATAGCCTATGTTGAATAAAAAAGTACTACTGATGGCAAAACTCAGCGTGATCGGCGGCTTATTGTGCAGCCCGGTTTTTGCTGAAGAGGAAAGTGACGGAATGAGTACGCTGGAGCAGGGCAAGGCGATTGCATTCAATCGTTTCCAAGGCAATTGTCTGGCCTGTCACTACGTTGAAGGTGGTGAACTGACCGGCAACTACGGACCGCCATTGATTGCAATGAAAATCCGCTTTCCCGATCGTGATGTATTACGCGCGCAGATTTGGGATGCAGCGGTCAAGAACTCAGACACCAGGATGCCGCCTTTTGGCCGTAACCGTATATTGACCGAGGAAGAGATCGACCTGGTCACAGATTATATTCAATCGTTATAAGAGATTTTTTTACAGGAGTTATTCGATGAGATTACAACGCAGGGCTCTGATCAGGAGTATGTTAACCGCCGCTGCCGTGCTGGCAGTTCCACGTTGGCTGTTTGCAGCAAGACCGGATGCGGCATTTGATGCAGATAACAGCGAAACCGTTGTTAAAGATTTATTTGACGGACCGATTGTAGAAAGCGACCAGATTACTTTGAAAGTTCCGGATATTGCAGAAAATGGTGCCGTGGTACCGGTTTCTGTCAAAACCACTTTGACGGATGTTGAGTCTATCAGCGTGTTGGTGGAAAACAATCCGACGCCGTTGGTTGCATTGTTCGAACTGTCACCACAATCCGTTCCTGATATTTCAGTCAGGATGAAGATGGGTGAAAGTTCGGTCGTGCGCGCGGTCGTCAAAGCAGGTGGAAAGTATTATTCCGCCAGCAAAGAAGTCAAAGTCACCATTGGCGGTTGTGGCGGCTGATTGCTGTCAGACGTTGAAAACAAAGGAATTTTATTATGGGTAAACCAATCAAAATCAAGGCAAAAATCAAAGGTGATGTTGCCGAAGTGAAAGCGTTGATGCCACATCCGATGGAATCAGGTGCAAGGGTTAATGCCGATACCGGTGAAAAAGTACCAAAGCACTACATTCAGGAAGTCGTGTGCAAACACAACGGCACCGTTGTAAATACCGCCTTTTGGGGCACGGGTGTGTCGAAGGATCCTTACATGGCATTCAAGTTCAAAGGTGCCAAGTCGGGTGACACACTGGAGATCAGCTGGCGGGATAACACCGGCGATACCGGTGTTGGGGAAACCACATTCAAATAAGTATGTTGAATAGAAACCGGCAACAACAAGACCTGAAGTCAGGGTTAACGGAGAGAAATCTGTGAAAAATTTCCTAATTGCATGTTTTCTGTGCGTGGTGATGACGAACGTTTATGCCACACCTGAACAGGACAGGCTCGCGCTCAGGGAGTTTTTCACCCAGCGTTTTCCAGATCTTGATCTGAACGAAATGATCAATGGCCTGTACGCCTTTGATGAGGGTGCGCGCGAACAGTGGCTGGATATGGAAGATTTCCCGCCCTATGAAATTGCCATTGAAGAGGGTGAAGAGGCATTTAATACGCCCTTTGCCAATGGCAAGGGTTATGCTGATTGCTTCGAAAATGGTGGTATCGGTATCAAGCAGAACTACCCTCGTTTCGATGTTGATTCCGGTGAAATTATCACTCTTGAATGGTCGATTAATCAGTGTCGGACCGACAATGGTGAAGAACCATTGCCGTGGCGGACAGGTGAGCTGGCCGCTGTTTCGGCTTACATGGCTTACACCTCGCGCGGTAACAAGATGAGTGTTGTTATTCCGGACGACCCAAGGGCGCTTGAAGCCTATGAGTCAGGCAAAGAGTATTACTATACCCGTCGCGGTCAGTTGGAATTTGCCTGCGAGAACTGCCACATGCAATCGGCCGGAAACCTGCTTCGTGCCGACCGTTTGAGCGGTATGCTTGGACAGGCTACCCACTGGCCGGTCTATCGTTCCAAGTGGGGTGAAACCGGCACACTGCACAAGCGTTTCATGGAGTGCAATATACAGGTCCGCGCCAAGCCATATGAACCTCAAAGCCAGGTATACCGGGAACTTGAATTTTTCCTGTCGTATATGAGTAATGAGATGGAAATGAACGGGCCGGCTTCACGCCGCTAATGGGGAATCACGAAATGAAACTTAATTTATCAGTACTGGTTTTTGCCCTTTTGGCAGTTTTGATGCTCAATACAACTGCCATGGCCGCGGATGACGCCGAATATCAGGCGGCACTGGCAAAGGCCCAGGAAACGCTCAGTGATGCAGAAGGGAAGGTTCAGTTGTGGAGCACCTCTGAAATTCTGTTGAAAGATGCTGAGGAGGCCGCAGCTGCAGGTGATTTTGAGCTGGCTGTCAAGCTGGCAACGGAAGCAAGGCTTCAGGGTGAACTGGCTGTAGCAACGGCCGAAAGAGAAAAGAAGACCTGGCAAAACGGCGTTCCAAAATAAGCGGAGATTCAAGCCATGATGGATAGACGTGAATTTCTCACGGTTATGGGTGCGGCAAGTGCCGCAGGTTTATTACCCGCCTTTGCAACAGGCAAGTCACCAGAGGATTTTTATAGCCTGCCGCCATTCGGCAATACACGCTTGTTGCACTTTACCGATTGCCATGCGCAACTGGAACCGGTGTACTTTCGTGAACCGAATGTCAATATTGGTATAGGCGCTGCTTCAGGTCGTCCGCCTCACCTGGTCGGTGCTCATCTGCTCGATTATGTCGGTATCAAATCCGGAACAGCGAAGGCGCATGCGTTTACCTATCTTGATTTTGCTACCGCTGCCGAGACCTACGGTAAAGTGGGTGGTTTTGCCCATTTGAAGACGCTGGTTGACCGTCAACGCGCGCAAGTCGCCGATGGTCATTGTTTACTGCTGGACGGTGGCGACACCTGGCAGGGTTCGGCCACAGCGTTGTGGACACGCGGCAAGGACATGGTAGAAGCCTGTAACCGTCTTGGTGTGGACATCATGACCGGTCACTGGGAATTTACCTACCAGCAGGATGAGATTCTCGAAAACATCTCCGAGTTCAAAGGCGAGTTCATTGCACAAAATGTCTATGTAACTGAAGAGGCGATGTTCGATGATGCACCTGTCTATGACGAAGACACCGGACATGCATTCAAGCCTTACACGATCAGGGAAATGGGTGGACGTAAAGTCGCCGTCATAGGCCAGGCATTCCCTTATACACCGATCGCTAACCCCGCGCGGTTTATCCCCGATTGGTCTTTCGGCATTCGCGATTCCGACATGCAGGAACTGGTCGATCAGATCCGCGCTGAGCACAACCCTGATGCAGTTATCGTGCTGTCCCATAACGGCATGGATGTTGATGTCAAGATGGCCAGTATCGTTACGGGCGTCGATTTTATCCTCGGCGGTCATACCCATGATGCGGTTCCCAAACCGGTTGTGGTAGGTAACCCGGGTGGTAAAACAGTGGTGACCAACGCCGGTTCCAACGGTAAATTCCTGGCGGTACTTGATCTCGATCTCGGCGAAGGCAAGGTCAACGATTACCGCTATCGCCTGTTGCCGGTTTTCTCGAACCTGCTGCCGGCCGACGCCGGAATGCAGGCGTATATCGATGAGGTGCGAAAGCCTTTTGCTGATAAATTAAACGAGCCACTGGCCGTTGCCGAATCATTGCTATACCGCCGCGGAAATTTCAATGGTACCTTCGACCAGGTGATCTGTGATGCCATGCGCGCAGTCGGTGGTGCGGAGATTGCCTTATCCCCAGGTTTCCGCTGGGGAACTTCAATTCTTCCGGGCCAGACCATCACCATGGAACGACTGATGGATCAGACCGCCATGACGTATCCGGAGACCTATGTCCGGGATATGCAGGGCTCAGAGCTCAAGATGATTCTCGAAAGTGTGGCTGATAACCTGTTCCATGAGGACCCCTATTATCAGCAGGGTGGTGACATGGTACGTGTCGGCGGGCTCAGCTACAGTTGCGACCCGGGGCAGGCAATGGGCAAACGTATTGAAAATCTAAGCCTGCACGACGGCAGTCCCCTGAGCGCTGACAAGACCTACAAGGTGGCCGGTTGGGCCACGGTAGGATCGAAGTCTCCCGGGCCACCGATCTGGGATATGGTGGCGGAGTATTTGCGCGATAAGAAAACCATTAAAGTCGAAAACGTTGACACGCCCAGGCTGATCAATGTGGCTGGAAACAAGGGTGTCGCTGATTACGCCGGGAAGATAAGCTGAACTTGATGAAATCAAAAATCACCCTGTTTGGCTTCATGTGCTCATTGCTGTTGGTCACCACGCAGATTGCAATGGCCAATGAAGTGAAAGGTGAAGAATTCAAGCCTTTCGCAGAGAAACACATAATTTTGCAGCTTAGCGATCAGGCCAACGAAGCCGTCGTGCTTGATACGGCCAATAACCTGATCAAGAATTACGGCGGCCCCGATATGATCGATATCGAAATTGTGACTTTTGGCAAAGGTGTCAGACTCATGTACGCCGATAGCCCCCACGAGGTCCGCATATCTAGTCTGGTTGATAATGGTATTCGTTTTTATGTCTGCCAGAACACGCTGGATACCATGGAAAGAACCCAAGGCGAGCGCCCGAAAATCAACCCTGCCACCATCATGGTGCAGGCCGGTGTGGCGCATATCATTGATCGGGTTGACGACGGATACATACTGATCAGACCCTGAGCTAATCTTAATACTGTTCATACCCCAGGGTACCCTCTCGACCAGTACCTGGTCTCACCTTGTCATGAACATGGCCGCTCTTGCGCATCCCTGCGTCCGCGGCATACCGTTCATCCTGAACATAACTGGCCACACATGCATGTACACTTTTTATCAGCAGGGGAGCCGAGGGTGTGCGTTACCTTACTTCAGGACTCGCTCAAGCACATCCTGTGGCGCTCGATACTCGACTCCTGTCTCGTACGGTCCTGAAGTAAGGTAACGCACACCCTCGGCTCTGTACGTAAGCAAAGGTTAGTGGTTTCTGATAGATGCACCAGAGTGAGGCTGAAGCTGGGGCGGGTATTGTCTTACCGGGACCGTACGAGGCAGGAAGCCGAGTATCGAGCGACACATGGATGTGCTTGAGCGAGTCCCGGTAAGACAATACCCGCCCCAGCGCCCCCACTGCTTGGTTCCGGAAGCGCCAGAAATCTGATAAAAATCCCTGGACACTTGGCATTGCCCATTCACTGATGCTGTGCAAAACCGAAACAATCGCGCCGCACATCCATGTGCTCACTCGCGATATACCGTTCATCCTGAACATAATCCTGAATATAAAAAAGGGGGTCCGGAGACCCCCTTGAAAATGCCTCATCACACGGGATGGGTGATGGGCCTTGCTCTATTCGTAACGGTCTTTCAGTACTCTGAATATCAGTAGCAACAGGATGGCGCTGAACGGGATGGCGATCCAGATACCGTTACTGACATTGAAGACGCTGGCCAGTGTGATTTGGCCAAAATTGGTGAGATTGATCAGGGGGGCCATTAATGGATAAACGAAGGCGTAGAGTGCCGCACCGACGAGGCCGCCAAGCAGGGTGAGCATGGCGTCTGTTTTTCCTTCCGCAGAAGCCAGTACACAGGTGCCGGGGCAATAGCCGGAAATGGCAAATCCGACACCAAATATTAATCCGGCAACAATGATACCCACGATGTAAGTTGGTTTGATATCCATGTTGGCCATATCAACCAGGTCAAGCGCGTAGATGCCGACCGTGGTGACTGCGATGGTCATCAATATCAATTTGATAATTGTCATGTCCTTCAACAGCAGACTGCCCAGGATTTTGCGGTAGCTGGAAGCACCGCCCAGTTGCATGACCGCGCCGATAGCCGTACCGATGGCCAATCCGAGTAACAATTTCATGATGATGATCTCTTTCTGTAAAGGCTACGGGCAGTAAGGATGCCCGAGGCGAAAATGGAGGCACCAAACACAAAAGAGCCTACGGTCAGTTGTGAGATACCGCTGATCATGTGACCAGAGGTACAGCCACCTGCTAAACGTGCACCGAACAGCAATAACACGCCGCCGATAAAAGCCTGTATGAGTCGTTTGCCCTTGTGATCACCGAATTGCTCCTGCCACATGGATGGCATCGAAGGATTTTTACGTTGACGAAACCGGTTGGTGGCAAGCGCTGCAATACCGCTACCCAAAAACATACCAAGTACCAGCATCCAGCCATAGCCAATACCCCAGTCGGATTTTTCACCGTACTTGTTCAGGTATTCATTGGATTCTGCAGCTGCAGGTGCAGTGCTATGCAAAACAATTGCGTCTGTGACAACGTACTGGGTTGATACACCAAACGGTTTAACCAGGGCCGTTGCCAGTATCACCAGTAATCCGAGCAACAGGCCGGCTACCTTCCACGAAAGAACAGGGGAGTCTTGCATATTAAAATCTCTTTGATTGATTAGGCGAAGGTTGCATATATTAGCTAATTATAATATAAAGTCAAATCGGATTTATCTATCATCAATCCCGATTGTGCGCATCTACGCGGATATCATATCCGACTGCGGATTAACAACAGATTAAGTTTTCTATTGGAGGCCAGTGTTATGAAGCCCGGTGTTAAAGCATTTTTTGATGAAGGGACTTTTACTGTCACCTATGTGGTGACGGATCCGTCCAGTAACATCTGTGCAATCATTGACCCAGTGCTCGATTTTGACCAGGCTTCCGGCCGGACTTCAACCGGCTCTGCTGACCGGGTGTTGGAATTTATTGATAGTAGTGGGCTTGAGCTTAGCTGGATTCTGGAAACCCACGTACATGCCGATCACCTTTCTGCCGCAGCTTACATAAAATCAAAGACTGGCGGGAGGACGGGTACAGGCCGGTTTGTCACCGGGGTACAGGCCACTTTCAAGGATGTATTCAAGCTCGGTGATGAGTTCGTACCCAATGGTGAGCAATTTGACCGCCTGTTTGATGAAGGTGACCTGTTGGAGTTGGGTTCAATGAATATCAAGGTTATGCATACGCCGGGCCATACGCCTTCGTGCGTGACATATGTTGCGGGTGATGCCGCTTTCGTAGGCGATACCCTGTTCATGCCGGATTACGGTACTGCTCGTACTGATTTCCCAGGCGGTGACGCGGCTGAACTGTACCGTTCAATCAGACGAATTCTGGATCTGCCTGCCGCGACCCGAACATTCCTTTGTCATGATTACAAAGCCCCCGGTCGTGATATATACCAATGGGAAACGACGGTCGAAGAGCAACGCGTTTCAAATATTCATATTCATGATGGTATTGACGAGCAGGCTTTCGTTGAATTCCGCACTCAACGTGACAGTCAGCTTGGCATGCCAAAACTGATCCTGCCGTCTATCCAGGTCAATATACTTGCCGGCGAAATGCCACCGGCGGATGAAAGCGGTGTGGTCTTTCTGAAACTACCCGTCAATGTGTTGTAAGCAAAGGAAGAAAATGTAATGGGTATGTCGGTGCTGGCATGGCTGGGTGCGATGTCGATTGGTATCAGTCTTGGCCTGTTGGGTTCCGGCGGATCAATCCTGACGGTACCGGTACTGGTCTACCTGATCGGACAGGATGAAAAACTGGCCATAGCAGGTTCCCTGGCCATCGTTGGTTCAATTGCTCTTGTCGGTAGTTTGCCTTACCTGAAGAAAAAGCTGGTTGATTGGCGAATCGTGGCTTTGTTTGGTGTGCCGGGTATGGCGGGCACTTATATCGGTGCCTGGCTTGCAACCTGGATATCCGGTCTGGTGCAACTGGCATTGTTTGCTGTCGTCATGCTGGTGGCTTCCTGGCAGATGCTGAAACCTGTGGTGCTGGATGACTCGCCGCACGAACCAAGAGAGGTCTGGAAGATCGGTCTTGATGGACTGCTGGTCGGTATCCTCACCGGTCTGGTGGGTGTCGGTGGCGGTTTCCTGATCGTACCTGCGTTGGTGCTGTTGGGGGGCTTGTCGATGCACCGGGCCGTGGCCACCAGCCTGGTTATCATTGCCCTGAAATCATTTACCGGTTTCTGGAAATACCTGGATGTGCTCGAATCGCAGGGGTTGGCACTGGACTGGAATGTCATTGCGACTGTGACCGCACTCGGTGTTGCTGGCAGTTTTATCGGTTCGCGCATCGCCGGTCATGTCAATCAGCACAAACTCAGGAAAGTATTTGGATTTTTCCTGATAGTAATGGGAATATACATCCTGGCTCGAACTTTACCCTCGGTTTTGCCGTTTTAGCCTGTTAATACGGCTTAACCTACGTGACGAATACCTGGAGAGATTTGATCAATGGAAGTTAAAAGAATTTCACCTTTTTTATCTGTTTCACCGCAAATCTATCCCGCACACGTGGAGCGTTTGGCCGCGCAGGGTTTCAAGACCTTTATCAATAATCGTCCTGACAATGAAACCGATGATCAGCCACTCGTGGAAGAGCTGTCGGCAGAGGCTGAGAAGCACGGTATTGAGTTTATCAATATACCGGTCATTCCCGGTGAGTTGACCGAGCAAAACGTGAAGGAATTTGGTGATGCAATGAAACGTGTCACAGGACCAGTACTGGCCTATTGCCGGTCGGGGATGCGCTCGACCAGTTTATGGGCTTTGTATGAAGCCAGGCATATGGGTTCAGATACCATCATCAGTTTTGCCTCGACGCTTGGTTACGACCTGAGTTGGCAAAGGGATTTTCTCGATGATGCCCTGGCACTTGCGGCCGGTATTGAAGAGCCGGTTCATCACCACAGCGAGGCCAATACCTTTGATGTGGTGGTTGTCGGTGGTGGCAGCGCGGGGATTGCAGTGGCATCCAGCCTGCTCAAGCGCCGGCCACAACTTGATATCGTTGTGATTGAACCTCGTTATAAACATTTTTATCAACCCGGATTTACGATGGTCGGAGGTGGTGTTTTTTCACCCACGCAACCTCAAACATTCACCAAAAAGGTTATGCCTGCCGGTGTACGCTGGATCGAGGCAGCAGTCGCGTCATTTGAACCCGAAAAAAACCAGGTGGTCCTCGAGGACGGCAGTCATCTTGAATATCGTCAACTGGTAGTCGCACCCGGTTTGAAACTGGACTGGGACGCGGTTGAAGGTTTACGTGAAAGCCTGGGCAAGAACGGTGTCACCTCTAACTACCGTTTCGATTACGCACCCTACACCTGGGAACTGGTCAAAAACCTGCGTTCTGGTCGCGCCATATTTACCCAACCACATATGCCGATCAAGTGTGCTGGCGCGCCGCAGAAAGCTATGTATTTATCCTGTGACCATTGGTTACGTAACAAGGTGCTGGATAATATCGATGTCAGGTTCTGCAATGCGGGTGGTGTGTTATTTGGTATCGACCACTATGTTCCGCCACTGATGGAATACGTCAAAAAGTACAATGCTGAACTGGAGTTTTTCTATAACCTGGTAGCGGTTGATGGCGAGGCTAAAAAGGCTTGGTTTGATGTCAGTCAACCTGGCCAGGATACCGTTCGCGAAGAAATGGATTTTGACATGCTGCATGTCTGCCCACCCCAGACCGCGCCTGATTTTGTAAGTAGCAGCGCATTGGCCAACGACGCCGGCTGGGTTGACGTCGCCCAGGATACCCTGAGGCACAACCGCTATGGCAATGTTTTCAGCCTGGGTGATGCTTGTTCTGCTCCCAACGCCAAAACCCTGGCCGCTGCAAGGATACAGGCGCCGGTGGTGGCCGAAAACCTTATCGCCGTATTCGATGGCAAGGAACCATCTGCTGAATACAATGGCTATGGTTCATGTCCGCTGACGGTTGAAAGAGGAAAAATAGTACTGGCCGAATTTGGTTACGGTGGCAAGTTGTTACCCACTTTCCCCGAGTGGCTGATCAAGAGTGACGAGCCCAGCAAGTTGGCCTGGTTTGTGAAGGAAAAGATGTTGCCGACGGTTTATTACCAGTTGATGCTCAAGGGCCGCGAGTGGCTGGCAAAACCAGAAAAGCTGGGTGAGAGTTAGGGTGCTAATGATGACCGATCTGTTTCAACCTTTAAGCTTCAAAAGCGGTGCCATTATGAAGAACCGCTTTATGCTGGCCCCACTGACAAACACGCAAAGCCATGCCGATGGCCGCCTGTCAGACGATGAGTATCACTGGCTGACCATGCGCGCGAAGGGCGGTTTTGGTCTGACCATGACCTGTGCCTCCCATGTACAAGCCAACGGCAAAGGGTTTCCCGGTCAGTTGGGTTGTTTTTCGGATGATCACCTCGATGGTCTTACCCGCTTGGCAACAGGTATAAAGGCAGAACAAAGCCTGGCCGTGCTGCAGTTACACCACGCGGGTATGCGTTCGCCTGAAAAAGAGATTGGCGAGCAACCGGTGTGTCCTTCTGACAATGAAGAGACCGGTGCGCGTGCATTGACGCTGGAGGAAGTTGAGCAACTCACGGAAGACTTCATAGTCGCTGCTGAGCGGGCCGAAAAGGCCGGTTTTGATGGTGTCGAAATTCACGGTGCCCATGGTTATATCCTCTGCCAGTTCCTGAGCCCGACCATCAACCAACGCACCGATGAATATGGTGGTTCGCTGGAAAACCGGGCACGGATCATTTTCGACATTATCGACGGCATTCGACAGCGCTGTTCCCCCGGGTTCTTACTGGGTGTCAGGTTGTCACCTGAACGCTTTGATATGAAGTTGGGTGAAGTCCTGGAAGTTGCCCAGCGATTAATGAGCGAAGGCAACATCGACTTTCTGGATATGTCGCTTTGGGATTCATTCAAGGAGCCGGTTGAGGAGGAGTTCCAGGGAAAAACCTTGTTGAGCTATTTCACCGATTTGGATCGTGGCGAAGTAAGATTGGGTACGGCGGGTAAAATACACACACCGGATGATGCAAGGCGGTGTATTGAAGCGGGCGTCGATTTTGTCATATTGGGACGGGCTGCGATCCTGCATCACGATTTTCCACAGCTGATGTTTGAGAACCCTGATTTTGAACCTGTGACGCCGCCGGTGACACGGGATTACCTTAAATCACAGGGGCTGGGTGAAGCTTTTATAAACTATATGGCTGGTTGGAAGGGATTTGTAATGGAGCCAGCCAAATCATGATAAATACCTACCGGCATATGTCACAAAAAAATTTGATGAGTATCTTAAATATGACAATACACCTTTAATGCGTCCTATACATTTTATGGCGCCAGCAGATTCTGCTCCTGTAATTGCCAAAATACCAAGTGAATCAGCGGTTGTATTGGACGTCAACATTGCCCTGTTTGGCCGCGCGGCCAAACCAGTCAAAAGCGCTTGCGTGATCATAGAGGTTCAAAGCCTCAATGTGAACTCACAAAGACAGCAAGCCGGTAACCAGTCCCGGATTTTCTATTTTGGCTGAACCGGCAGCCGGGAAAACGACGCTCGAGCTGCCCGGTTGCATCCACTCACAGACTTCAGCCAGGATTTTTTCTGTGGAAGTCTGGCCAAGAACGTCGGCACCGGAAGTTTCCAGTGGAACCCTGCCACTTTCGTCTGGGTTGGCTTCCCGTTCAGGGAACATTTCGCCGTAAAGCCCGCCGCCGACATCCGTTCCCCAGAGAATGGAGTAGAGGCCACGGCCATGATCTGTACCCGCATCCCCGTTGGCGCGCAATTGCCGCCCGAAATCGGAAGAGAAGTACAACACCAGGTTATCCCTGGCAGCCTGTTTCACGTAGGGCAGGGTTTCAATTTCTGACATGGTGGTTGCCAGACCACCCGATGATCCGAATAAATCTTCAAGGTTGTTTCCGATACGGTTAATCTCATTGTTATGTGTATCCCAGCCATCGTAACGCATTGATAAGGTCCGAACATTCAGGATATCGGGAGTCAGGCAAACGTCGTACAGATTGCGACACTGTTGTGCAAAATGACTGGAATTGAGATTGAGATTCGCCAATGAGGCTGGCAAGGTTCCGCAATCGTTCAGACGTGATTCAACAGCGCCTCCGAATTCACGAAGGGCCGCATCGTGCTGAAAGAAAACCGAGTACGGTGAATTTGTCTGGCCTGCAACTTCTGCCCCTCGTGCTTGGTAATAGGACTTCAGTGCACGCGATAAAATGTTACGGCGCGAGGCAGGATTGCCACCATCGTAGTTGGGTAGCGCTATGGAACGGGTATCCTGCGCATGTATGACCTGCTGCAGGCGCTCCCCGGCATTTGTTCCATTACCGAAAACCGAAATTTCGTGCGCCAGCTCCACGGTGTTTACAGAACCCGGTAACTGCTCAATCAGGCGTCCGCCCCAACCATCTCGATCGTAGTGCAACGCGTTGAAAACGGGGTCACCTGCATTGGCATTGAGCTGGCTTTGATCATGCCTTCGGTTTGTTGAACAGAATGAATTGGCAATGACCGCGACACGGCCTGCATCGAACTCGGATTTCAGCCATCCACAGCGCTTGTAAATACCAAAATTCACGCCGGTCTTGCTATCGGTGGTCAGCAAATACTCATTGTCGAACATATCGGTATAGCTTGGATAAATTCCACCATACAGCGACGACCGGGCTGCCCATATCTTGTCGAGGTAATTCGAGCTGAAGTGGCTGGGTGCCGGCATGAAAATGAACTTCGAGTCCATACCGCCGTATAACATCAGGTTGACCAGTGTGCGGGGCATGTCGGCGGCATTGCAAGCTGCTGAAGCATGCAGTGGCAATGTCAGGCCTGCGCCGGCCGCCATTGATGCATACATTGAGTTTTTAAGAAAGTCTCTGCGTTTCATGTTACTTCCCCTCCATAACAAAGGCATAAGGTGTCATCGTTATAAAATTAACCGCCATACCTACCCGGATATTGGCAGCGTTCGTATTGAAATTCATCAGTTCAGCGGCCTTGGCCTGATCTATGGCTCTGGCCGCACCGTTGACGATATCATCTGAACTGTATGCAACATCGGGACTGGACGAATCGACGACATAACCAAAGTCGCGGTTATCGGCCAGCAGCGCGTGCACCTGGGCTCGTGCTATGGGATCAAAATTTTTGCCACCGTCTCCTATAAAGCGATTCCACAGCCACTCGGCAACATCTGCCACGACATATTTGCCTTTTGAGTTGACCGGGATCACGCTACCCCAGTCCTTGGTCCACTCGTAAACCGGGGCGTCAGCTCCCGGGTCCAGTTTATAGGTATCCTTAATATCAAGAAGGAACGCCGATGCGCCGACATTACTCCAGTATGCATCTTTGAAAAGATAGCGGTTATTGGCCGCCTGGAAACCGGTTTGACCACCAAATACGTCATGTGCCGGATCAAAAACCAAGGCACCCTGGTCACGCATACGGCCGAAGGGCGAGTCGAAAAACTCGCGGCCAAATGCTTCTTCATTATCGAGTGTGTTCATGTTCTGGACAAGCAGGTTGCGGTCAAATGCGGTGCGGTATTTGAACGTATTGGTATTGTGGAAAGCTGTGGAGGTGGCGTATTTGCGAATAAACTTCAACAGGTCGTAATCAGCATCTTCCCACGAACCGCGGATTGCCTTGATTTTGTTAGCGTCCAGGTTGTCATCGGCAAAAAAGTCGATAATCGTCACCGGAACATTTGCCATGCTTTCGGGGTGTTCGCCAGCAATCCTGGCCAGCTCAGCAATTTTTTCACCGGCATTATCACCGCAAACAGTCGAGTGAAGAATCTCCAGGCAGCTGTCCTCACCCGTGTTGCCATGATAATGAAGACTTGTGTTTCTCAGTCTCCTGGGATTTGTATAGTCATCGTAGTGATTTGAGAAATCGATCGGGCCAATGTACCAGTCAATCCTATTCACGCTGTCATACGCACCCTGGTTGCGATCGACGTTCATGCCGGTCAGCATCCACGCGGTGTGTTCAATGGTCGTATCTTCGTGATACGCCGTGTTTTCGGTGGTGCCGTTAATGCGGAAAAGCAACTGGTGGAATTCCCGGGCAAAATCATCTGTGCCCTTGAATACTTCGGTATTGTTATTGTACTTGCTGAATTGGTGCCCGTACGCTCTTGCTAATGCTGCATCACTGGCTGCCACGGTCATTACATCAATGAAATCGCCGCTGTTACTCAAAGCCGCTATAACACGGTCGTAGTAATCCCGAATTAATCCTGCACGGGTTTTTTCTACGGAGATCGAGGCGTGGTAGTTGGTAATGTAAAGCGCCATTTTATGCAGAAACGGATTGCAACCGCGGGTGCTGATCGCTTTTACCCAGGTGCGTTGCAGATTCAAGGTACTGAGTCTACCGTTGGCATTCAGAACGGCGTAGCGACTGCGGTCACCGTATTTCATCAGGTTGTCGGGGTCATCACTGCTCCAAAAAGCCTGCAGGCTGGCAAGAGATCCACAATGCAGTGAAGTGTAATCACCCGCTTCCGGTGGCGACAATTTATTATTGACACTATTGAAGGTCAGGATTTCGGCCACCGCCCGGCGGGGTCTCATCCTGCTCCAGGTGTCAATTTGCGCGTCGCTGGTCAGCCCGCCATAAGCAAAGGCAGCAAGCACACGCCGGACATGGGATTCGTCCCAGTTCCGGGAACTTACATTAATTAAGGAATCACCACGTGCAGCATAAGCAGAGCTGACGAAAATAGTGAAAGAGAGAATTAAAATCAGCCTTGTTGGCCAGTTGCGTATAGTCACTTGTACGACCTCATTGTTGTTGATTTTTATTTGGCCGCGCGAAGGTTCCATGCCTGCTTAAGGGCCACGAATAGCCAATCGATTGAATCGAATTTAAACTATCGCGTATCCTTACGCTTGTTTGATCGTAGTTCAAAAATTCTGACTTTGCATAGCGAACTGGCAATTTTAATTCAATATTTATATAAGGCAGCGCGACCCAAACCGTGGATTTTTGACAACGTAGCTTCTATGCTTTTAACCTCTTACTATGCTGGCACCACTACACACATACTGTTCTCCATACAGGTCAAATAAACTGTTTTTTAGATTTCCGGGCCCCGGGAGTGTATTCAATAAAATTAATGTTTAACTAGACAAACAGAACCTTTGATTGTAAGATTTTTGTTAAGGGAGAGGTAAGCTAACGGGGCTCGGCATGGATGCATAGAGCGGGAATGCAAACAGCGCAGTTGTTGTCAATTACTAAATTCTCTCACTTCAGCCCCAACTTAAGCTTCAAACATTTCCTACCGGTCGGGTAATTTCCTGCCGCTAGGAAAATAGGCTAACCGCCTATTTGAAAGGGGGATAGACAAGTCTAATGAATCTGCTGGCTGAAAAAACCGATCTGACTTCATTACTACATAACGCGGCTGGAAATATTTTTGTTTGGCAGCGATTTCTTGAACAACTTGCCCTGCGGCTGAATTGTGACTCCAGTGCTTTGCTGGTGACTGATCTGGCTCAACCTGAAAACACACGTTTTCTTTTCAATGCCAATATTCCAGAGGAACATCAGGAACGGTATGAAACCGAATTAAACAGCCTGGATGCTTTTAATTGTTTTATTAGCAAAAACCCACTAAAAGTTTTTTGTAATCAAAACTCAAAAGACAGTCATGGCAATTTAATCGAGGGTAAGTTTATACAAGCAGAAGGACAGAATTACCGTTTTGGTTTATCAATACCTTTCAATCATAGCCATTCTTTCAGTCTGTTGGTCAATCGAAAAAAAATGTTCAATGATTTGGAATTGCATCAGGCTACCAGATATTTAAAAAGCGTTGTTCCCTCCCTGGAAACAGCCATATACGAAGAGCAACGACTCAAAATTAGCAGTCAATTGTTTAATTATACAGGTGTTCAATTCGATGGATATATAATTGTCGACCGTGAATTAAACATTCTTTTCTCAAATCCGGATCACCCTTCATTTATTTGTGAGCTGGATTGTTTGAATATTTCAGAGAACCTGCTTGCCATACAAAATCCTGCGATTGAACAGCGTTTGGAGTCGTTGATTGAAAATGACGATCAGAATATTTCCACACATAATCAGTGTCATTCCTGCCAGATAACACTTATCCGAATGTCCTCCCTGGAAAACCTTTATCCGTGGGAATGCCACAAAGACGGATTTGTTTTCATGTTTGCTCATGACTATAAACAAAACGCGATTATCAACCGCCTGGAGGATATTTTTCGACTATCCAGGTGTGAAGCAGTTTGTGCACTTAATTTTATGAATACTCCCTCAATTCCAGATATTGCGACCAGTACCTTTCGCTCTAAGGAAACTATTCGTAATCACATCAAACGTACGATGCAAAAAATGGGTGTACACAGCCAGGCAGAATTGATGAAAAAACTGATTACGCTGGCAGCAATATAAAGCAGAAAAAAGCCGGAGGCAGATTTTCTGTCTGCCTCCGGCTACTGTACTAAAACAGCTTAAGGTCAATCAATAATCGTTGCAGTCAACTTCCCCGACAAGTTCTTTGAAATATTCGACCTGCCTGAGTTCACCGGCCGGCACGGGTTCCCAAAATGCCTTGAAGGTCTCTAACGCAAGTGGCATCACAGCTTGATTGTCAGAGCCGTCCCCCCGGGTTCCGGAGTCATCATCGAGTCCGCACTCTATGCGTAATACGAGCTCTTTGTGAGCGTCTTCGAACGCCATAAACCCCTCGTAGGTCGCGAAATCCAGTGCCCGTTTTTGGTTAGCATGGCAAGAACGACACGCTGGTGCGATAGCCTCGAGATATAAGTGTGAAGCATCAGCCCAACCGTCCGGGACAAATTCGCCATCAAATGTATCATTGGGCAATCCCGGTCCGCCATACCAACCTTCTATCAATTCCTGTACTGCCGGAAATCGGGCAATGCCGGCTACTTCATCAAATGTCGCCGTACCGCGATGATCAATCAAGACCATTGCGTTCGTCTTCTTGTACCTGCGTTCTTGATTTGCTTGAGACAGCCTGGCGCGATCCGGATCAAACTCGAAGTTGTCCAGGTCCAAAGGCAGAAAGTGGGCCCCGGTATCTCCGTTCTCCGGATAGCTGCCATCAGTGTTGAGAACCCGCGGTGCGCCGCCATGACAGGAACTACAAAGACCTGGTACCTGTTTATTTCCACGACCATCAAGATCAGGTGCAAAAGGGATACCAACACCGAGCTGATCCTCCGACTGATCCCGTGTATCCTGGAACGCTACAGGGGTAGCAGCCGTTGTACCCGTATACGCGTAATAGGTAATAAACTTCCTGGACGGATTGCTGCCATCAGGCGCAGAGGTCAGTTCCATCGCAACGGATGCAAGCCTGTTTTTTCTGCGTGCCGCATCTTTAAAGGTGGGATAGTTTTCAATTACGGAATAGACATCAGGGTTAGGGTGGGAACAGCGCGGTTTACAGCGGGTAGTTACCCGTCGAATGAAACCCAGGTCTGCCACGTTTTGGTGGACCACTACTTTGCTACCAGCATTTAGTGGCATGCGGCCGGAGGATGTGAAGTCCGCTGGAGCGTTGATAAACCCTGCTTCGAAATACCAGTCGGCAATGGTCGTTTTCCTACCCGCCGGATCAATGGCTTCGTAATACGCTCTTGCCGAGGCTGTATCTTCCGGCACAGACCTTTCGAGCAATGTCAAAAACGTGTCTGGATCCTCTGGGCAAGTGTCGCAAACCGGGTTGGCCGCTCCAGCCTGAGCGTTAACAGCAATACACGCAAGCACCAAACCTGCACGGATTATGTGTCTTGTAAAGTGTTGTTTTTGATGTTTTTTCATAATTATTTCTCAGGTCATCTTATCTGATTAATAAAGGAATGAGAATTGTTCTCATTAGCGATTGGTGCATTCGATCCTACGCCCACAAGAAAAAAAACACAAATCAGACCACAACCCAAATGGGTCAAAATCAAAAAGGTTCAATTTATTTTGAGTTAATTATCTTTTTATTTTTGAGGATAAAAATAACGGACGGTAGTTCGCTACGGAAAAGCTGCTGCAATCCGGCAGTTGAACGGAGTTAAGCCTACTTAACATGTTGAATTATAAGATTTAAAAAAATTTCTGGTATTTAACGTTTTTTGAACAATTGAAGCTGTTTGGGCCGCAAAAAAAGATGCCATTAAAACCTCCGGTTATTGGTAACTATCTGTTTATTTATTGTATTCCTTCCAAAACTCGTGGTAGACAACTCAAACTCTTGCTCTATATTAATAGACATAAGGCGAATTAAAACATGGCACGGAAGCATATGTTGGGGGGAGCTTACGGTCATCGCAGCTAATTGCCTGAATGACAACCCGTCTGTTATATCAATTAGAACTAGTTATGTATCAATGCATTATTGCGGAGGAGTTATATCCATGTATTACAGAAATCGAGGCATGCAGATTTTCAATCCTGTGGCTTGCGTGAAAGCACTGTTGGTGCTTTTCGCGGCAGTGCTGATGGCGCCGAGCGCTTTGGCGCAGGTAACACTCACGGTGGAGGGTGTAAACAATTGTGCACCGCTCGAAACACCAGATGCTTGTACAACGACTACAACACCGGTTAACAGTTTCCGTTGGCAGGTCGAAGAAGACAGGACCTACCATGTGCCGTTGGACGACGACGGATTGGTCGAGTTTGATGGGACCGGGACCGCACCGGCCATCGACCCCAACTGGGATCAGCCCAATACCGTGTCGGTCAGTTTCCACCACAGCTATATGCCGGTGGTGATGAATGGTAACGCCACGAATGTGGCGCTATTGAACAGCCTCGATCCGACCAAGAACTATTACATTTCGGTATTGCCAGATGCAGCGGGAGATAACAGTATTCTCTACTCCATCGGTGGTGCCCAGATCAACGCCGGTGATACCGAGGTGACGGTCTACGTCAACGCGAATCCAATCCCGACTGCCCAGGTCGTCGTCTTTGTGCATCAGGACGCTTCCCCCATCAATGCTGTTTGGGACCTGGGCGAGAATGGTCTCGCAGGTTTCGCGATTATCCTCGAGGATGCGGGTGGCAAGTACGGCGCCTCTGCGGGCATACAGTCCCAGGACGCCTTCGGCAATCTGCTGTGTACCACATACCGGTTTACCGACACCAATGGAAATGGCGAACATGATCCGGGTGAGTTGTTCCAGGTAAACGGGCAAGGTGAACCCATAGTCCTGCAACAGGGTAGTGGTTGTGTAACCGGTGCGGACGGCACCGTCACCATCCGCAACCTGGCACCGGCTAAATACGGCGTTCTGGCCGTTCCACCGACCGATTCCAACTGGGCCCAGACCTCCACCATCGAGGGTACGAAACTCATCGATGCATGGGTCAAGGCCAACGAACCCGCCTTTTTCGGAGAATTCGGCCCCCCCGGCCCGCACGTTTCCATCGGATTCGTGGCGGCGGGACCCGATACGCCTTATATCGACGCCACGGTACTGACCGGTGGCGCCACCATCAGCGGCCTGGTAACCAACCTGCATTTGTCGCGTCCGCCGGATACCACCTTCTTTAACGGCGGTCCTTTCCCGCACACCACTCCATGGGTTGGTCTGAACGTGGGTCCCCTCGGAGAGGGCAAAGGTATTTATGCCGCCCGTACCAATGACGGCGAATTTTCTATCCCCGACGTGCCACCGGGTAGCTACCAACTGGTGGTATGGGATGACAATATGGATATTCTGTTCGCCAAGAAGGCAGTCGTGGTTGATGCCGGTGCAGCGAGCTGTAACAACGGTGTCAATACTGGCTGCGAGCTAGGCGATGTGCCGGTATTCCAGTGGTTCGCCCGTATGGAGAACTACATCTACAACGACGAGAACGAGAACGGAATCCGTGAGGAAGGTGAGGAAGGCATAATCGAGCAGGCGGTCAACTTGCGCTGGCGCGATGGCACCATCTACCAGTCTTTCCCCTCTGATGGCGACGGTTTCGCCCCCTTTGACGAGGTATTTCCATTCTTCTCCTGGCTGGTCGCCGAAGTGGACTTTGCCCGCTTCAAGGCAACCGGTGTCACGGTCACCGTCGACGACGGCGGACCCATTGGTGAGGCCGCTGAAGGTTCCGGTACCAACTGGAACAGGGTGCTGAGCCCGCAGGCCCAGAATTACCCCGTAGACCCGGACAGTGTTCTTCCAATAGATTCGGCGTGCGCCGCAGATTTAAACTGTCGCACCGAGGTCGGCCCCGTACTGTCACAGGGCGTCCAGGCTTTCCTGGGACAGACCAATGTCTTTGAGTGGGGCAAAAAGGCCTATGGGCCAAACGAGAACGGCGGTATTTCCGGTGTGGTTATGTATGCGGTCACACGTGCCGAGGATGACCCGGAGATGGCTGCGGCCGAGCCCTGGGAACCCGGTATACCCAATGTGACGATCAATCTTTATGCCGCAAACGGTACCACCCTGCTCGCCAGCACCACCAGCGACAGCTGGGACGGCAGTCGGCCAACCCTTTGCCAGTTCGGCTCTAACGCCGGCAGCGGAACCGATGAACCTTTCAAATTCCGCGGTGAGGAAACCGACTGCTACGACGGTATGCGTAACTGGAACCAGGTGCGCCCCGGTGTATTTGACGGCGGTTATGCCTTTGGTCCTGAGATAGACTGCGATGACTTCGTAGACCAGGCGACGTGTGATAGTGTCACAAATCTGGTAGGCGATATCCGTTACATCAAACCCAACAATTACGTTGTGCAAGTCATTCCACCCACCGGTTATGAGGTCATCAGGTCCGAGGACAGAAACGTTGACTTTGGTGATACTTTCTTCCCAAGTCCAGAGCTGTTGCCCGCTGCCTGCGTTGGTGCAGACTATGTGGTACCTGCTCAGTTAGCTCTCTACCCTGGCGAAGACGCACCACTTGTCGGTCAGTCTTTACCACTGTGTGACAGGAAACTGGTTGCTCTGAATAACGGCGCCAACGCGGCGGCCGATTTCTCCCTCTTCACCGAGGTGCCAATCGCGGGTCACTTTATCGGCTTTATTCTGGATGATACCGCTAACGAGTTCGATCCTTCCTCACCGCAGTTCGGCGAGAAGTATGCGCCTCCGTTCCTGCCGGTGTCTATCCGCGACTGGACCGGACGCGAGATCTCACGTACGTATTCGGACGAGTATGGTGTCTACAACGCGCTGATTCCCTCCACTTTCACGGAGAGCCTGGGTCAGCCCAGCGGTATTTCACCCAATATGCTCACCACTTGCATGAACGCCAAGTCGAAGAAGAATCCCGATTACAATCCTAATAGGTCTGATGAACCGGAATTTGCGGAGTTCATCGTCGACCCGCTGCACAATTCACAGTACAGCCAGTTCTGCTATACCTTCCAGTATATGCCGGGTTCTACCACCTATCTTGATACACCGGTGGTCCCGGTAGCAGCTTTCGCCGGGCCTGACCGGAATCCGCTGGACTGCGAGTTTGTGACTCACACTCCGAGAATCCACAGCGTCCGTGTACGAAATGGTGTTGGTGGCGGTCCCTATGCCCCTGCCACCCTTGATAATCAGGGCGAGACAGTAATCACGGGTAATGGCAGAATCACCATCAGATCCAAGGGATCTCAAGTCGAAGTCCCGAACCCTGCCTATGATGGCGTAGGCGGTCTCAATCCCAAGACCATTACCCGGGACTACGGTTTCGGTAATTTTATAGGAACCGTCACTATCGGTGGTACACCAATCACCATTCTCGCCTGGAACAAAAAAAGGATTCTTGGCACCATACCGGACGGCACGAAGACCGGCGAGTTAGTGGTGACCCGTGGCAACGGCGGCCTCTCCACCGTCACCGGTGTTACCGTGCAGGTAGGTCTGCGCACGGGGTCCAATGTGCTCGTTGTAGACAAGCGTAGCAACGCTCCAGCAGGCGCTTATGGAAAGATCCAGGACGCCATCCAGGACGCTGGTGACAACGACCTGATCCTGGTCGCGCCCGGCACATACGACGAGTTGGTCATCATGTGGAAACCGGTCCAACTGCAGGGCTGGGGCGAAGGCTCAACCACCATCAACGCCATCAAGACGCCCTTTAACAAGCTTTCCGCATGGCGCATTCTGGCCGAGTCCCTGCTGAACGACGTTCTCGTTGATCTGATACCCGGCCAGGAGCTTGGTTTCGGTGGTATTGAGCCGGCAACCTTCTTCAGTGAAGAGGGTGCTGGAGTATTTGTACTTGCCAAGAAAGGTGTCTTTGACCTGAAAAATGGCCAGACAAATAACCGGCATGCACGCATCGACGGTTTCACTATCAGCGGTGCTGACACCGGTGGTGGCATAACGGTCAATGGTTACGCCGATCGCCTGGAAATCTCAAACAACCGCGTCGTCAACAACAGCGCTTTCTTTGCTGGCGGCGTGCGTGTTGGTCATGCGGTAATCACCAAAGAGGTGTGCGCCGAGGACCTCATCGCGCTTGGGGTAGATGGCTGCCTTGAGTATTCCGATGCCGAGAACAACCGGGTGAACATCCACCACAATACCATCAACCAGAACGGCGGCCTGACTGGTGCCGGCGGTGGTCTGGCCATGTACAACGGTTCGGACTCCTACCGGGTGACCGACAACTTCATCTGCGGTAACTTCACCACGGCAGGTGGCGCCGGTATCGCTCACTTTGGTTTGAGCCACAGAGCCGGAAATAATAACAACGGAGACATTAACCTTATCAAGGACAACACCGTGCTCTTCAATGAGAACTTTAACCAGGGCACCACCATCCACGGCGGCGGCATCCTGGTCGAAGGTCTTCCTGGCCTGGGTTGCCTGATTGATCCTGTCACCGGAGATGCGAATCCAACATGCCTGGCCGATCAGGCTCAGCAGACCACTCCAGGCACCGGATCGGTGAATATTTACGGTAACCTGGTCCAGGGCAACTCTGCCGGTGTCGGTGAAGGCGCGGGTATCCGCCTGGCTCGTGTCAACGGGCAGGGTGTGACGGTAGGGAATAATGGCAAGCCCAAGAGCAAATATCGTATTTGGGTATACAACAACATCATCGTCGATAATGTCGCAGGCCTGACCGGCGGTGGTATCTCGCTGCAGGATGCACTGGCTGTACGCATTTGGCATAACACTATTGCCAACAACGACAATACTTCGACCTCAGGCGCAGCCTTTTTAACGGGCACACCCGACCACTCCATCGGGCAACCAGGAGCCGGTATCGTCTCGCACGGTCACAGCGCCGACCTGAACCCGTTCGTGGGAGTTATATCGACTTTCTCCGACCCGAACCTGAGGAACAATATCATCTGGCAGAACCGCAAGTTCTACTGGACTTTGGAAGACGGCGAACTGCCAGTTAGATACGGCCTCTGCCCGGATATCGGTGGCGACGTGGGTACCGGCGTGGGTTTGCTCACTTGCGGTAGTAATCAGGCTGATAACCCGGATTTTGTTGATAATAACAGTCCGGTCTACGACGACCTGGCGGTGCTGGATACACCAACGGGTACGGAGACACTCAACTGTCGCAGATGTGTCATGACCGACGATATTACCAATGTCGCCCCCCAGAATGCCCCTGAAGACCCGCTTTTCGTTAGCTCGTATGTCAATGGCGCCCGTAACGATATCATCATCGTGGAAGGCACGACTGGGATGAACGCCACACCGGCCTTTGACGAGGGTGGCAACTTTATCCGCCTGCGTTTTGGTCCGTTGACGCTGACCGATCCTTCTGGCAACCCGTTTGGTGACTATCACATACAGGGTGCCTCGCCGGCCAAGGATATTGCATCGGGTACCAGGATTAAGGATGACTTCGACGGTGAGCCACGGAGCCCCGTTGATGCCAATAACGTAAATGACATCGGCGCAGACGAGATCCAACCATATTAGTCCGAAGTAGCAAATATGAACCATTCCCGTCAGGGCAACCTGGCGGGTAAGGTTCAAACCAGAGGAGAACTCAAAATGAATTTCAAGACAATTAAAAAAGCGCTGCTTCCGACGGCCGTTATCCTGGCCCTGGCTCCAGCAGTGGTGTCCGCCGCAGTGCAGGTTCAGTGTCCCACTGACCCCAATGGCCAGAACGCAGTCAGTGGCGATCCAAACGTCCAGTGTATGCATTTGTCGGCCGGTGACGGTTTCGCAACCATGGCCGATGGCACCACCAGCTATATCTTCAGTTTCGGGGATATGACTGGCAGCAAGACCAGGACCGCGAATCAAAAGCGCGTAGTGGTCCAGAGGGGCCTGCTCGCCGCCGAATGGCCGGCACCGACCATCGTATTGGAAGAGGGGCAGGAGTTCTATCTCAGCCTGACCAATGTCGGCATGGTGATGCGACCGGATCTGTTTGACCCCCATTCAGCTCATTTCCACGGATTCCCACAGTCGTCGACCGTTTTCGACGGCCTGCCAGAGAGCGCCCTGTCCATCGGTATGGGTGCCACCCTGACTTATTACTACAAGCTCAACGATCCGGGTACGTATATGTATCACTGTCATGTTGAAGCCACCGAGCATATGCAGATGGGTATGCTGGGTAATCTCTATGTCAAGGCAGGGCAGAACAAACTGGCCGATCTCACAGATCTGAACGGGTATACCCACCAGGCCGGTGATCAATATGCCTATAACGACGGTGATGGCTCGACGTATTATGATGTGGAGTACCCCGTTCAGCTAGGCTCCTTCGACGGTGCTTTCCATGATGCCAGCGGCAGTACACAACCGCTTCCATTTGCGCTGATGAGGGACAACTACCCGATGATCAACGGGCGGGGTTATCCGGATACAGCCGACCCCAGGACGGATGGTACGGACGGTGAACTCCCGTTCCCGCCGGCCGTTGGTTTCAATACCACCAACAATAACGGGACTAATAATCCGTTTGTAAATCTGACCGGCCAGCCAGTCAGTTCACTGATTGAAGCCACCGCAGGCGAAAAAGTCTTGCTGCGCATTTCCAATCTCGCGATTACCCGCTTCTATACATTACAGAGCTTGGGTATCCCGATGCAGGTGGTAGGTAAGGACGCCAAGCAGTTGGTTACCCAAGATGGTGCGACCCATCTATATTACAAAACCAATTCGGTCACTCTGGGTGGCGGCGAATCATACGACGTTATCCTGGATACAACCGGTGTGGCAGCGGGCACCTACTATCTCCACAGTGCCAATTTGAACTACCTCGCCAATGATACAGAGGAATTCGGCGGCATGATGACCGAGATAGTAATTAACTAAGCGAAACAACGAGGAATTTAAAATGAATATACAATCATTACCAAGAAAAGGTGCCTCCGCGTTACTCGCGGGTGTGCTCCTTGCGCTGGGAAGCGTCGGCGCCCAGGCGGCGATCGACGGCATCAACGGCCCCGTCTTCAACCTGACGGCCAAGGTGGATAACGTCAGCACCGCCGATGGCGGCAGCGTTATGATTTGGGGTTATGCGGATGCAGGCAACCAGGCGGGCTTCAATACCCGGGCTCAGTATCCGGCACCGACCCTGATCGTTAACCAGGGCGAAACTATCACCATTAGACTGAGAAACGACTTGAGCGTGGCAGCAGGTAATGTGCCAAATGTCTCCATCTTATTTCCGGGACAGGCGGTTACGACACTCTGTCAAAACGGAGGAACAGATGGTAGCTGTCCCGACGGCGCGCTTACCATGGAAGCGGGTACTGACGGTGATGTCGTCAGGTACAGGTTCATCGCCACCAACGCTGGTACTTACATGTACCACAGCGGCACCAATCCGGGTCTGCAGGTGGAAATGGGTCTGACCGGGGCACTGATCGTACGGCCCGCTACCGAAGGACAAGCCTACAACCATGCGGACACAGCCTATGACCATGAGGAACTCTTTTTCTTAACCGAAATGGACCCACTCATACACCAGGAGGTGGCCTTTAACGGTCCGGATACCGAGTTAGTCCAGACTTTATTGGATAACTATTTCTCCAATTACTGGTTTATCAACGGTCGTACCGCACCGGATAACTTCAGCCCGACTTATGTCAACTGGTTACCAACCCAGCCCTATCAATCAGTACCCCGTATGCATCCTGGTGATAAGTTGCTGATGCGGGTGGTTGGCGCCGGGCGCGACATGCATCCGTTTCACCACCATGGAGAACATGCACGTATTATCGCCCGGGATGGCCGCATGCTGGAAAGCGCACCGGGTATGGGTCCGGATCTGGCAACCAAGGTCTTTACCACGCCTTCAATACCTGGCAAGACCAGTGACGGCATCTTCGAGTGGACCGGTGCAGGTCTGAACTGGGATATTTACGGCGGCATCGACGTTTGGCCCGAAATGGCACACGACTGTAATGGCACCAACACAGACCCGGATAACACTTTTACCGCGGAAATGTTCGACCCGGTTACCCATGAGTACTGCCCCGACCACGGCAAGGAATTTCCAGTGGTTCTACCTGAGAAGCTCGACCTGGCCTTTGGTGGCTGGTGGAGCGGCAGCCCGTACCTGGGCAGTCTCGGTGCATTGCCGCCGGGTGAGGGTGGCCTCAATCCAAACGGTGGTTTCAGCTTTATGTGGCATTCTCATACCGAGAAAGAGCTGACCAACTACGATATCTTTCCTGGTGGCATGCTGACCATGATGATTATCGAAGCCTACAACGTGCCGATCGACTGATCATAGGAGATTAGGAAAATGAAACATAATACAATTAGAACAAGACCGATCAGTCTGGCACAAATGCTGGCTGGAATCGGACAGGCACCATTTACATTTTTCGACCGTGCGGTAAGGCAGTCAGCGTTCGCGGCACTTCTCATACTCGGCGGACTTGCCACGGCAGGGGCGAACCCCCTCGACGCGGGCACTTGGACGCAAGTTGGCAAGATGTCGGTTGGCGGCGGGATGTTCAAAGGCGATTGCAACCTGTCGGATTCATGTAACTTTGACAACGGCACGGATTTCTGGTCCGCGTTCCCAACCTTTGCCGGCCAGAAAATGCTTTTCATCACGGGTGACCGCCAATTCTGGGTCGTCGCAGACTATGGATCGGTAGCTTCGATCGTTGCCGGGCCACTTGTGATTCCCCCAAACATCACCTGGCTTGATGCGGGCATCAACGGCATGTCCCTCGGCAATAGCGTGGTCGGGAACCTTATCGCCAACGCCGCAAACCCCGTTTTCCCGTTGGTCACGCTGCGGGGAGGGTACTGTGCGAACCAATCTACTGCCATACCATTCCCAGGTGTGGACGACTGCAATCTCCTTCTCTGGGGCGAGAACAACTGGAATAATTCCAACGGAGTCCCGGCGTCCCTCAAGGATGAATCAGAGGGCGTGGAGGTCTATGTCTCTTCTGAAGTTGACCTGGTGGCCATAGCGGGACAATGGTCACCGGACGGTGGCACCACCCAGATTCCAATGTGGGGTTTTGCTGCTGATATAAACCAAGCCTGCAATTCGCTGCCTACGTGGGACGTCGGTCCACAACTGACAGACGCAGACCTGGTAGGAGGCGACCTGACTATTAACTTGCGCAACTGCCTGAGCGAGGGTGTTTCTATCGTCATCCCCGGCAAACCCGCGACAACATGCAACACTGCCAATTGCGTGCCAAGGGTCGAGAATGACTCTCAAGATCGGCCTCGTGTAAGGTCGTTCACAACGGAAGCATCCGGTGGCGGTGGAACAATGACTTACATCTGGACCGGCATCAGTGATGGAACCTATCTCTACCAGAGCGGAAGCCACCCGGCCAAGCAGGTACAGATGGGTCTCTACGGTGCGCTGACAATAAAAGGCAGCAGTTATCCGGGCAGCCCTAATGAAGTCACCTTGCTATACAGTGAAATCGATCCTGAACTGCATAGTCCACCGACAGCGGCCACACCACTGGGTTACAACCCCAGTCACTACCTGGTCAACGGCGGGACGAGTGCATCGTTTACTGCTGCCGGTGACACCAGCAACCCGACATTGCTGCGTTTTCTGAATGCCGGTCTTGATTTCCATGTACCGGCGCTGAACACCGGTTACATGGAGTTGGTGGCTGAGGACGCTAACGAATACCCCTTCCCCAAGCAGCAGTATTCGGCCAACCTGGCGGCGGGTAAAACCATCGATGCCTTGTGGCTGGCCCCAGCGGATGGCGATTACGTTATCTATGACCGCCGTGGTAACGGCATGGTCGCAACACTTACGATGGTCGCGAATGCCGATCAACCGGTTGCGAATAACGACTTCCGCGCCTTAGATGAGGACACCGATAAAAATGTTGGCCAGCAAGGTACTTACTTTAATGATACTTTAGCGAATGGGGGTCCGATCACTGGTGCGGGTAATGTCCCTAATAACTCATTGTATCGGCAAGACGTGTTTCTCAGCGTTCCATCTAACGGATCTGTGGAGCGAGTCGATCTCTGTGAAGTTGAAACTCCTTGTTATTCTGCATGGGTTTACAAACCGAACCCGGACTTTAACGGTCTGGATACATTCACCTACAAGTTCAGGATCGGCGACGGCAGCGGCACTGTGTGGGGTAGTTGGAGTAATATCGCCACCATCACCATGAACGTGAGTCCGGTCAACGATCTGCCGGTAGCGAATAACGTTGCCTACGACGTAACTGAAGGTACAGCGCTGAGTGTTGCTGCACTGGGTGTGCTGGTCAACGACACCGATGTGGACGGCGATGCGTTGAACGCGGTTCTGGGTACTGATTTGACGAGCGGTACCCTGACGTTGAATGCTGAAGGTTCCTTTGATTACGATTCGACAGGAGTTGCTGTTGGCACACCCGAGACTTTCACCTATTTCGCCAACGACGGTACTGTAAACAGTGCAGCTGCGGCCACGGTGAGCCTCAACATCATTGCTACAACCAATAGCGCACCGGTAGCGGTGGAAGACTTCGCGACCATGCCACGAAGAAGTCCGGCGACCTTCATAAACCTGACGGGTAACGACAGTGATCCGGACGGCAACCTGGGGGATTCTGTCACAGGTGACGTGGCGCCCGGGGATATCACCATCACAACCGGAGACAAAGGCACACGTGGCGGCATAGTGGCGGTAACAACCAACGGCGTTGATTACACGCCGAAGCGGAGATTCCGCGGCACCGACACCTTCAACTACACGGTTACGGATCTGGAAGGCGCAGTATCCAACGAAGTGACGGTTAGGGTCAACGTGGTCAAAGAGTAACTCTGAGGCTCAACCCTGGTTGAGATGCAGCAAGAAGAACCCCGCCCGGCAATGTAAATACGTCGGGCGGGTTTTGCATTCAGACAGTACTGAACAGGATAGGTAAAACAGGCAAAGCACGTGACCGGCAATCGTTCGGCACAGCCTGGAAACAGAAGGGACAAACATTGTGAATAGAGAAACATCAATCAAAGTTTCGCAGTGGAGACGCCAGGCCCTGGCACTCTTACTGCTGGGGGTAACAGCAGTGCTCAGTGCGCCCATCGTCGCTGATGCCAATATCACGACAACACAGGACGGATTTATACACCAGACTGAGGAACAAAAGCAGGAATTAAGTGAAAAGTGGGGTATCGAACTGGTAGCCATACGCAGCACGGCAGAGGGTCACATGGTGGATTTTCGTTACAAAGTAACCGATCCCGAGAAGGCTGAACCACTGTTCAAAAGGCAGACCAAGCCTTATCTCATCCACCAGGAGAGTGGCAAGGCGTTGGGCGTACCCAATACTGCCAAGGTCGGTGCCCTGCGCAATTCAAACATGCCCCAGGCCGGGCGGACCTACTGGATGTTTTTCGGTAACCACAATCGCATTGTGCAAAAGGGTGACCTGGTCACAGTGGCGATTGGTGATTTTCAGATAAAGGATTTAATGGTGCAGTAAAAGGTGCAATGACATGAAGAACATTGCACATTACAAAATATCCGTCGTACTGGCCGCCTTCATCGGTACCTCCATGTTGGCCGCGACAGCCCAGGCAGGTCAGATAGACGCTGATCTACGGCAGGCCATGCAAAACAGCGGCGATGTAGACTTCATCGTGCGTTTCAGTGATCAACTGGACCTGAGCAGTTTTCCCGGCAAAGGCAAGGGTAAGGGCAAAGCCAAGGGAATGCAGCGCAGGGCGCTGCTCTGGGCCCTGAAGGACCAGGCGGGTGTTAGCCAGTCTGATGCTGTCAAACTGCTCCGGGCCAGTGGTGCCAAGAGGCTTACCCAGCTCTGGTCGATCAACGCGCTGGCAGTCACAGCAAACCCGGCGGCGATCGAGCAACTGGCTGCACTGCCCGGGGTTGAAAGTGTCACCCTGGATTCGAGCTTGACTGAACCGACCCCGCAACCGGCAGCAGCAGCCATTTCCGAGTGGAACCTGCACAGCGTCCGCGCCCCCCAGATGTGGGCCGCCGGTTATGATGGAACGGGTACCGTGGTGGCCAGCATGGACTCGGGCGTGGATTACCTGCATCCGGATCTCTTTGCTTCCTGGCGCGGTGGCGCAGACAGCTGGTTTGACCCGAACGGTGAACATGCCACGCCATACGACTCGACCGGTCATGGTACACAGAGCACCAGTCTGATGGTTGGTGGCGATGCCGGTGGAACCAATATCGGTGTGGCTCCCGGTGCCCAGTGGATCGCTGTCAAGATTTTCAACGATGCAGGTCTCGCCTCCCTGAGTGTTATCCACCAGGGATTCCAGTGGTTGCTGGACCCGGACAATAACCCGGATACAAATGATAGTCCCGATGTGGTTAATAGCTCATGGGGATATCCGAGTGAAGTTGGCCTGTGTTTTAATGAATTCAATGCTGATATTGGCGTTCTCACGGCCGCAGGCATAGCCGTGGTCTTCTCCGCTGGCAACCAGGGATCGCTGGGCAGCGTAAGTCCGGCAGACAATCCCGAGAGCTTTGCAGTTGGTTCGGTCGATGCTTCGCTACATGTTGCCGACAGCAGTAGCCGTGGCCCTTCTGCCTGTGATGGCAGCTTTTTTCCGGAAGTTGTTGCTCCCGGCGTCAATGTCATGGCTGCGGATCTCACGTTTGGTGGTATATTCCCGGACTCCTATGTGACAGTTTCCGGAACTTCCTTTGCTGCACCCCACGTGGCGGGCACCATGGCGTTATTGCGCCAGGCCAACCCGGATGCCACAGTCGCACAGCTTGAACAGGCTCTGACCGCTTCAGCGTTTGATCTTGGTTCGTTTGGAGCCAACAACGCAAGTGGTTATGGACTCATTGATGCAGTGGCGGCCAATGACGTGCTGGTCAGCAATTCCGGTCCCACTTGTAACGATGCTGATAGCGATGGTTTCTTTGCAGAAGCCGATTGTAGTACTGTATTGGATTGTAATGACCTTGATGCCAACATCAATCCGGATGCCTGTGATATCAAGCGTGATGGTATTGACCAGGACTGCAATGGCAGAGATCGGCGCATAGGCATGGTCTGTCCCGTCAGCGACCCCAACCCCGATTGTAACGATGCTGATGGCGATGGTTTCTTTGCAGAGGCCGATTGTAGTACTGTAATGGATTGTAATGACTCTGACGCCAACATCAATCCGGACGCCTGTGATATCAAGCGTGATGGTATTGACCAGGACTGTAATGGCAGAGATCGTCGCAAAGGTAAAAGATGCAAGTAATTAATTGGGAGTGGTTAATATCATGTTAGCGGGAATTGTGTTTGCTCTGCTACTTCTGCCCATGGTTTCACAGGCAGCTGAAACGGCCAGCGGCGATTTATCGCCTGTGGCGGGATTCAGCCATGCCGAGGCAATGCGTCTTGGTGAAATCATGTATCGCGAGGGTATCCTGCCCAACGGCAAACCCATGCAGGCTGTTGTTGTCGGCGATATTGCCATGGATGGACGTATGTTCACCTGTGTCAACTGCCACCAGCGTAGCGGACAGGGTTCTGTTGAAGGTCCGATAATTACCTGGCCCACAGGTGCGAACAATCTGTTTGTGCCAAGAAGACGCACCGGCGCATGGAACGCTGAAAAGGCCCGGCAGGGTCCGGGCTCTGCTGAGCGCTGGTCACTGCCAATCCAGTACCAGGCTGCGGATGCACGACCGGCATACACCGCTGAAACTTTAGCGCATATGTTTCGTACAGGTATTGATTCTGCAGAGCATCAACTTATGGATATCATGCCCCGCTATAAGCTGGATGATGATGAGATGGCGGTGCTCATTCACTACCTGAAAAACCTCTCAGCCGTGCATGATCCCGGTGTCGATGACAAGATTATTCGTTTTGCCACCGTTATAACCGAAGGTGTCACCGAGACTGATCGTGACGCGATGCTCGCGGTACTAAGACAACATATTGACGCTCACAATACCCAGACGCGGCCGCATTTGCGCCGTGCCGAGCGCGGCCCTTTTTATAAAACCGAGAAATGGGGGGCTTACAGACAGCTCGAACTGGATGTCTGGGAATTAACAGGACCAGAGGGAACCTGGGGCAAACAACTCGAAGAATATTACCAGGCCAAACCGGTGTTTGCTCTGCTTGGCGGCATTGGCTCAGGCAGTTGGAAGCCAATTCATCAGTTTTGTGAGGAAAATGAAATACCCAGTATTTTCCCGGTAACCGAGCGTCCCATGGTTTCTGATACCGACTGGTATACCCTTTATTTTAGCAAGGGAATGTACCAGGAAGGTGAGGCAGCGGCCAATTTCTTATTGAACAAAGAAGTCAGAAATAGAACTGTGATCCAGGTTTTTAAAGCAGGCAGTAATGGAGAAGACACTGCGCGGGGTTTTGAAAAAGCCTGGCAGGATGCAGTCGGTAATTCCGGTCATGGCGAACTTATTAACAAGGTCATCAAAAATGCCGATGACCTGTCTTCGCAATGGCTAAAAGAGAACACCTCTGAGCAGCCTGTTACGCTGTTGCTCTGGCTTGATAATGCTAGTGCTGCACAAGTGTTTGAAAGTGACATATTTAAAAATTCCCCGGATCAGATGCTGTTTCTATCTACCAGCCTGCTGGCGGGTGAAGTCAGTATGATCCCCGGGAATATGCGGGATTCGGTTTTTTTGACCCATCCGCACAGCCTGCCAGAAGATTATGATACGAAGAGCATGGTGTTAAAGCTCTGGTTGAAATCTCGTAATTTGGCGGTGACCAACAAGGATATTCAGTCAAAGATGTATTTTTTGGGCTGGATGCTGCCGGGTGCTATCAAGCATATGCGTAGCGAGTTTTACCGTGATTATTTTCTCGAAAGTTTCGATATGATGATAGATCAGGATTATGCGGTTGCCGTTTATCCACGTCTGAGCTTTGGCCCGGGTCAACGCTATGCGGCCAAGGGCTGCTATATCGTCCAGTTAACAGGTGACGATATTACAGAAGTTAAAATGGTAGGCGACTGGGTCGTCAATTAATCAAGTGATTTTTTACTGGAATACAGGGAATCAGCCATGCTGACCGAAAAATATTTTAAAACATTGATAATAACAAGTTTTACCATGGTATTGACCTGTTCGGCAGGTTTTGTCAAGGCGACGGAACCTGTTGATCATAGCAAAATGGACCATAGCAAAATGGATCAGGGTCAACAAAACGCTGACGAACATGCTCAACATAAGGCAATGATGGATCAGAAAGGTTATCGCATTTCGGAGGTCAGCTACGAGTTACCCGATGTCATGCTGACTGACCAGAATGGCAACAAAGTATCTGCTGCCGCACTTCTGAACGGTGAAGATCCAATGATGGTTAGTTTTATTTTCACCAGTTGTAATACCATTTGCCCGGTATTAAGCGCCATCTTTACCCAGGCACAAAAACGATACAGCAATGAACTCGATGGGGTGAAACTGATTTCTATTTCCATAGATCCGGAATACGACACACCGGTCAGATTGCAAGAGTATGCCCGGCGATTTCATGCAAAGGAAGGCTGGACTTTTCTTACCGGTGATTTGGAAGCGATTATTGATGTGTTGGATTCATTTGATGCCTACTTCGGTGACAAAATGAATCACATTCCACTGACCCTTATTCACAAACCAGGCTCATCTACCTGGCTCAGACTGGAAGGCTTTCCTGATGCCAGTGACCTGGTAGAGGAATACGAGTCTTCGTGAACTGTACTTTCAGTCAATATTTTCACAACGATAATTTGTATTTTTAGCAAAAACAGCGTTTTCACATTTCACCACGATATGTGGTTTTTGATGTGTAACGATCACAAAACTTAATAGCAGTAAAAATAGATCATACCGGGAAATACCCGGAATTAAAGGCCATTTGTGCCAACTGTTATTGGATATGAGGAATTAAAATGACTACCAAACCTTATGCTTCTCGCCGAGCATGCCAGGAAAACCGTGAATTCTCTATGCCGGGGCGCAAGCACCGCTCGCTGTTCCGTTGCCTGACGGGCCTGCTGCTGTTTTTCGTAGCCGGCCTGGCACATGCCCAATTGGTGGCGAACCCCGATTTTTTCGGTGTTCCCTATGGTCAAGCGCTCCAGGTTGAGACCCTGGGTGTGCTCGAGAACGACACCCTTGACGGGGAGACAGATTTCGGGGGCACGGTCGAGCTGTTGAGTGACGTCAGTAACGGTATCCTGATGTTGTCTAGTGACGGTTCCTTCATATATTCGCCTGGCCCTACTTTCGGCGGTACTGATTCGTTTACCTATCGGGCCTTGGACGGAAATACGCCCAGCGCGCCCGCGACGGTTACCTTGACCGCCTGCACAGGCGGCCCGGATGTCTTTGCCTGCTGGCATGAATCCTCTTACCTGGCCAAGCTGGCGGCGCTGGGCTACAGCACCTTTCAGGAGGGTATCGAGGGGGCGGAATGGGATATTGCGCGGTCTCCCGTCACCGCCCCGAGCGTAACCAGCTTGGGGGTTTCCTGGACCTCCAATCACCCTGACACGAACGACATTACCTCCGGTAGCGGCGCTGCCCGAACCGGCATATTTGGGGTCTATGACCGGGACCACGGGTTTGCCACGGGAACGATCGAGGAGTGCGACGTCGACAACCCGGATCCGCTCATCTGCCTTTTTTATGACGGCTTCAGCGGGACCAGGGTAGGCGGCGAGAGTGTGTTACAGGGTGCGGGGGGCTACATATCAGGGTCCACCGGGGCCAACGTCTCCATTATTCATGGCACCACCCAAACCAATTTCGGCAAGCTGCCCGGTTCGTCTTTTCAGTTCTTTGGTGTGATCGACGCGAGACCGGCGGGATTTACCAGCTTTGAATTTAGGGAGCTGGATGGGAAAGTTGGTCAAGAACTGTTTATTTTCGGTGACGATTTTACTTTCGGCACTATGTCAGGGGGTAATATTTCACCTGTGGCCGATCCCAATGGCCCTTACACCGGCACGGTGGGAAGCCCGGTGAGCTTCGATGGTACGGGCTCGTTCGATCCAGACGGCACTATCGTGGCCTACGACTGGGACTTCGGTGATGGCACCGTCGTGCTCGGCGCCGGTGCGACGCCGAGCCATACCTATGCTGCGGACGGCGGCTATACCGTGACCCTGACGGTGACGGATAGTGACGGTGCCACCAGTACGATCACAACGACGGCCACCATCGTCACGGGTGGATCCGACTTCACAATTGGCGGAATGGTCAGCGGACTGGTTGGCACCGGCCTGGAATTGCAGATCAACGCCGGGGAAATCCTGGGGATCGGCGCCGATGGCGTATTCACTTTCGCAACGCCGCTGGCCGACGGCAGCGCTTACGCCGTGACGGTTCTGACCCAGCCCGGCGCCCCCATTCAGTCTTGTGGGGTTACCGACGGAAACGGAACCCTGAACGGCGCTGACATCACCGATGTGGTCGTTACGTGTGTCACTCCTGGCGAAGAAATCATTTTCGCCGATGGCTTTGAGAACTGAATGATCTGAAAATGTTGCAACCGAGAGGCAAGGGTGGTCGAAGACCATCCCTGCTTTTGATTATTAATTCGTAATGTCTTGAATGTCAGATTTTTTAATTTTTACCGCTCACTGGTCCACACAGGCCATTTCCAATCCTTCACAGAGCTCTATGAATCGTGGATCGGACCGGATTGCATTGTATGCACTTGGTAATCAACAGGTGATTATCAGTTTGGCAATGAAAACGTATGCCTTATTTCTTCCTTCACAAACCCTACGGCCATAGGGCGTTTGACGTCCGCCAATACACATACATCGTAGAGTTCTTCAACAACGCCCTCTATTCTCAGTTCATGGACAATGTCACCAGTATTGATGTTGATTATCTGAAGACCACAACGCGGTTTGACATTTTTGTTTTCCAGCTTTTGTTGCAGTGCCAAACCTTTAAAATCCTGTTTACGCCGTGGTTTGGATAAACCCACCACTGCGAAGTCTCCATGAAAACTCAGGCCCCTCAAATACCCGGGGCAAAATGCAAGTGCTTCAAACCTGCCGGTTTTCAGATCGACGTAACCAAACTCACCCTGACCGGAATTCAATACCCACAGACGGTCCCGGTACCAGCGGGGTGAATGGGGCATGGACAGCCCGTCTGCAACAATCTCATTGGTTTGAACATCAATCACCAAACCGCCCGTCTGGCGGTGTTCACGCCACCCTTCGTTAACATCTGTCTGACTCACACAGGTAACATAAGCGGGCTTATCATCCTTGATGGCCAAACCATTCAAGTGACAGCGGTCTTCTGCGGCCAGCTTGCTGATAAAAGGTGGTTGCCAACAGGGTTCGAAACTGTAGCGTTCACTGGGTCGGGCCAGACAACTGAACAAAGTGTTTACAAAAACAGGGCCTTGCTGATCCACTGCAATATCATGGGCATCTACATCCCCGGTGGTAAAGCCTACTTGCGGCACGTATACCCGATCGTATCCCTGGTGGTTTTGACCTGGTTTCAGGGCGTTTTCAAAGCGCCAGATTTGATACAGGTTGGCCACCCACAATGCCTGTGTCCGTGGGTCCAGGCCAATTCCCATGCATCGTGCAAAGGTGCGTTCGAACACGGATAGTTCTTGATTATCAGACAAGCCGACAAAAAACAATTTGCCTGCCTGGTAGGTTGAAAAACTTAAACTGATTTGATGTTCGGTTAACCAGCTAATGAACTGACGTGAGCCGGTGAGTACAAGTTTACTTTTGTCTGCGGTCACTATTCAAAGCTGTCCGCAAAAATCACGTCAGCATTTCCACTCACACCAAAGACCACGTAGCTGGCGCCTGCATATGCTTCAGCCGGACTGGAACCAGGGGCACCCGTCAGTAGATCATCGAAGCCGTCACCGTTAATATCTCCGGCTGCGCTGACGGATGATCCTGAATTATCTCCGGCACTTACACCATTGATCACAAAACCATTGGTGCCATTGAGGCCGGACAGATTCAACGAACTGGTCCAGGGCTGATCACTGCCAAACACCACGTAGCTGGCGCCGGAACTACCTCCATTGGGATCTGCAAATGAGGCGCCAATGATCAAATCATCCACGCCGTCGACATTGATATCTCCGGCAGCGCTGACGGATGTTCCTGATTCATCACCCGCACTTACCCCATTGATCACAAAGCCATTGCTGCCATTGAGGGCGGACAGATTTAATGAACCTGCCCAGGGCTGATCACTGCCAAACACCACGTAGCTGGCGCCGGAATTAATTCCATTGGGATCTGCAAGGAAGGCGCCAATGATCAAATCATCAATGCCGTCGACATTGATATCTCCGGCAGCGCTGACGGATGTTCCTGCTTCATCACTTGAATTTACCCCGTAGATCACAAAGCCTTGGGTACCATCAAGTCCGGACAGGTTCAAGGGACTGGTAAAGCCCTGGTCACTGCCAAACACCACGTAGCTGGCGCCGGTATAATTTCCAGTGGCACCAGCAAAGACTGCACCAATGGCCACATCATCGATGCCATCGCCATTGATATCGCCAGCCGCGCTGACGGATCCTCCCAGGGAATCGCCTGCATTCACACCGTTGATCACAAGGCCATTGCTGCCATTGAGGGCCGACAGATTTAATGAACCGGCCCAGGGCTGATCACTGCCAAACACCACGTAGCTGACGCCGGCACCGGCATAAGGTGCACCAATGATCAGATCATCGGTGCCATCGCCATTGATATCGCCAGCTGCGCTGACGGATATTCCTGATTCGTCATATGCACTCACCCCATTGATCGCAAAACCGTTGCTGCCATTGAGGGCGGACAGATTTAATGAACCGGCCCAGGGCTGATCACTGCCAAATACCACGTAGCTGGTGCCGGCATATACTTCAGCGAGACTGGAACCAGGGGCACCTACGACCAGGTCATCGATGCCATCGCCATTGATATCGCCGGCTGCGCTGACTGAGGCGCCTGAATAGTCATAGGCGCTCGTCCCATTGATCACAAAACCGTTGCTGCCATTGAGTCCGGACAGGTTCAAGGGACTGGTCAAGCCCTGATCACTGCCAAACACCACGTAGCTGGCGCCGGCATACTCGGCACCGGTAGTGGCATAGGGGGCACCAATGATCAGATCATTGATGCCATCGCCATTGATATCGCCGGCTGTGCTGACGGATGTTCCTGACTCATCACCCGCACTTACCCCATTGATCACAAAGCCGTTAGATCCGTTCAGACCAGATAACTCCAGCTGGGGTGCAAAATCCGCGTAAACCACAGTCGTGGCCAATGCCATACCGATGGCCAGGGTGAGTCTTTTTCTATTTGCTTTGCGAATATTGACCATCGTTCTCTCCAGCCTGAAATGAAAATTAGAATACTTCATTTCATGGGTTTATTCCAACTCGAATTTCCCAATTCAGGAGACCCGTTAAAACTGAGACACCCACATCTCATTAGAAAAGCCTTCAAACCCGGTGCAGTTTTGCCCTATTAGTAGTAAAACTGAGACACCCATATCTCATTAGAAATGCTTCCAAACCCGGTGCAGTTTTGCCCTATTTGTTAAAGGTGAGACATCCATGACCGGGTCGGAGGTTAAAGGTGAGACATCCATGACCGGGTCGGTGACAAGGATGGTGAGAAAGCATGGCTGTCAACGGTTCTTTGCCCCGCCCACGACGGGATCCATATGGCAAGCCACGCAACCGCTGCTCTTGAATAGCTGATCTCTCACCAGTTCCTGTTGAGTGATGGCATCGGTATTACGATGGATAAATGGAGATGATTTAGAATCGGCTCCAAGGACAGTGCGAAAGAAACATCCCCTCCCGGCATCAGGGTATCTGATGCCGAAAAGGGATGTCTTGTTTCCTCTTACCGTTCGCCCGCTACCTGCTACAGTTGGCTGGGGCGTATTTGACGTCCATCTCCTCAAACTGGTTGCCGATGGTAAAACTGAGACACCCACATCTCATTAGAAATACTATCAAACCCGGTGCAGCTTTGCCCTATTGGTTGAAGGAAGGTTTTTCTACACTGGAGCTAAGCATGACTGTCAACGGTTCTTTGACCGCGATTTGATCGAACTCAGCTTTATCGACCTTCCGGTCTAATTGTAATCGTTCCATGATATGCACGGCTTGCGTCAGCTTGGCCGCTTCGCCGTCATGAAAGTACGCTCCGCCCACGGCGGGACCCATACGGCAAGCCACGCAACCGCTGCTCTTGAATAGCTGATCTCTCACCAGTTCCTGTTGGGTGATGGCATCGGTATTACGATGGGTAAAGGGAGTTGATTTAGGATCGGCTCCAAGGACAGAGCAAAAGAAACATCCCCTCCCGGCATCAGGGTATCTGATGCCGAAAAGGGATGTCTTGTTTCCT
>RCNE010000060.1_pt1 | contig 45838 bp, 34 predicted proteins | sample 2041361 | NCBI WGS metagenome assembly RCNE01 (sample SAMN09708229, study PRJNA481090) | Marine sediment metagenome, whole genome shotgun sequencing project. | reverse complement strand
TACAACAAAAGGATTTGATTTGAATTTCAATATCATGATTTTTATATTCATTATTATTGGCTTACTACTGCATAAAACACCTATGCGCTATGTTATTTCAATGAAACAAGCAAGCAGCAATATTTCTGGAATAATATTTCAGTACCCTTTTTATGCTGGCATTATGGGTATTATGTTATATACAGGCTTAGGTGAAAAACTTGGGCAAATATTAGCATCGCAAGCGAGTGTAAATTCTTATCCTTTTTTCGCGTATTTAACTGGAGGCATCGTCAATTTTGCAATACCATCGGCTGGAGGTGAATTTGCCGTGGTTGGCCCAAGTATAGTTAATGCCGTAAAAGAAATAGGTTCAGGGTTACCAGCTGAAGAAATTACTGCGATGGTTGCAAGAGCTTCTTTATCTGTAGCTTATGGAGAAAGTTTAAGTAACTTGTTACAACCTTTTTACTTGTTACTAGTATTGCCAATAATGGCAGCAGGTATTAAAATACAAGCACGTGATATTATGGGCTATTTAGTTTTACCTTTTATCATCCTTTTTATTATTCAATCTGTTTTAGTTTCTTTCTGTCCGCTTTAATTTAATACTAGTAAAAAAGGATAATAGTATTTTTAAAATAATTAAAAACGATTGCCCAACACCGTATAAAACTAATTGCTAGTTCTAGCCTACTTACGAATCCCGAAGCGTCGGGACTAACGGATTTTCTATTCGGTTTGTATTTGCTAAATTAGTTGCTTAAATCACGCAACTAACCATATACCAACCGTTGGACTCAATTAAATAGCACGCCTACAAAGAATATGATTTAAATGAATTTTAATATATCAAACAAATAAATTAGTTAAAATGAAAAAAGTATTTTCTAAAATAGTAATTATGTCAATAATGTGTATAGCATTACTTTCTTGTAAGGATAAAGAAAAAAAAAATAATTTTGATGATCAGGAAAAAGTAAATAACGCTGTCTCGAACCTAAATGAAGATACCTACCTATCAGGGGCGGATTGGAAGTTAGCTTGGTCAGACGAATTTGACGCAGATTCCATCGATGTAAATAATTGGAATTTCCAAGTGGTGGAAGCCGGACACTTCAACGATGAATGGCAACGCTATACTGATAGCAGTGACAACGTGTATATCGAGAACAATCACCTCGTTATCAAAGCCGTTCACGAAAGTGATCTCCACGGTATGAATCAATACACATCAGCCCGATTGCATACAGCAAATAAGTACTCATTTAAGTACGGAAAGATAGCGGCTCGAATGAAGCTTCCACAAGGCGAAGGTATCTGGCCTGCGTTTTGGATGCTTGGCTCAAATATCGACGAAAATGGCGGTGATACGCCTTGGCCACAATCTGGAGAAATCGATATTCTAGAATTATATGGCTCCAAAGATGATGCCGTTATCGAGGCTAATGCTCACTATGCTGACGCATCTGGCTCACATGGAATGATGGGAGCAGCTTCTTTCAAACTGAAACAAGGTAAGTTTGCCGATGCATTCCACATATTCGAATTGGAGTGGGATGCAACTAGTATTGTATGGCTTGTTGATGGAGAACAATTCGCATCAATGCCAATTTCGGCTGATGAACTATCCGAGTTTCGTAAAGAATTTTTTATTCTCCTAAATGTTGCTGTCGGAGGCACGTATGCCGGTCGGCCTGACGCCTCTAGCATATTCCCTCAATACATGTATGTCGACTGGGTAAGAGTCTACAAGAAAAAAGAGTAAGAATTATAGATAATAGATTCATCAAGAAGGATTTCATCTCGGATGTAAAATTAACTGAACCCAACACCGTATATAATTAATTGCCTACTTCACGAATGCCCAAGCATCGTGACTCCCGGATTTTCTATTCGGTTTGTATTTGCTAAATTAGTTGCTTAAACACGCAACTAACCATACACAAACAGTTGTGTGGTATTTAAGCAAAAATTATCCGTTAACAATCCGAAATTTAAAAACTGATCATAAACAAAACTTCCTATGCCAAAATAATTACTGACAAGCATAATGGAGTAAGCTTAGTAAAATAATGGATGGTCAGAAAAGTGAGTCTTAAGCGCTGGTTAAGTACATGAGAAAGTTATAATTCTATACTCAATAACCCAAAAAATGAAATAAAAGAGTATCTTAGAAGCTCATTTTTACTTAAATATCCTTTTATGAAATCAAAAAGTATTCTCATCATTTTCATTGTGTTTATCTCGGCCTTCGGCTGGTCTCAAACCAAATTAATTGAAAAAGTAACAAAGACCGGTAGCGAAGTCATTATTCCCTACGAAAAATATCAATTAGCCAATGGGCTTAAACTAATCATCCATGAAGATCATTCTGATCCTCTTGTTCATGTTGATATAACCTATCATGTTGGATCTGCTCGTGAAGAACTTCAGAAATCTGGATTTGCACATTTCTTTGAACACATGATGTTTCAGGGTTCTGAGAATGTAGCCGACGAGGAGCATTTTAAACTCATCTCGGATGCAGGTGGAACTTTAAATGGGTCTACCAATCGCGATAGAACTAATTATTATGAAACAGCTCCTAGCAATCAATTGGAATTGATGCTTTGGATGGAGGCAGACCGTATGGGTTTTTTCCTGGATGCGGTAACCCAAGAAAAATTTGAAGTACAGCGCTCTACTGTTAAAAATGAAAAAGGGCAAAATTATGATAATAGACCTTATGGAAGATTCAGAGAAGTAAACGCAGCAGCCTTATATCCATACGGACACCCTTATTCATGGTTGACTATTGGTAAATTAAAAGACCTTGACCGCGTAGAAGTAAATGATCTTAAAAAATTCTTTATGCGTTGGTACGGACCTAATAACGCAACCCTTACCGTTGGTGGAGATGTGAATCCAAAGGATGTTATCAAAATGGCCGAAAAATACTTTGGCGTCATCCCTGCAGGACCAGCTGTAAATGCATTAAAATTGGATGCGGCTACTTTGGAGGCTGACCGTTATGTGAGTTATGTAGATAAAAATATTCGTTTACCAGCCATGCTGTTTACATTTCCAACAGTGCCAAGGTTTCATCCTGATGAAGCGCCTTTAGACTGTTTGGCAGAGATTATTGGAACTGGACAAAGCTCTTTTTTGTTTAAGAAATTTGTGCTAACCAAAAAGGCCGTACAAGCTTCCAGCTTCAATGGTGCTGATGAATTGGCAGGCGAAATGTCTTTATTTGTGATACCTTATCCTGGAGTTGCTTTGGCTGATTTTGAAAAAGAAATGAGGCAGGTACTTATAGAATTCGAACAAACCGGCGTAAATGATGATGATATCATTAAATTCAAAGCCAATCAGGAATCAAACTTTATCAATGGCCTAGCTAGCGTAAGTGGTAAGGTTTCGCAACTAGCAAGCTATGAAACCTATTTGAGTAATCCCAATGGGATCAAAAATGATTTGAAGCGTTACCAAAATATTACGAAGGAGGATGTCATGAGGGTTTATAATCAATATATAAAAGGTAAACCAGCAGTGATTTTAAGTGTAGTGCCAGAAGGTACGGCTCCAGTAAAAGCCGACAATTATACGGTTCCTACCGAAGGTAACAATCCTTTTCCTAAAACAGATTATTCAGGCTTAAGCTATTCAAGACCAACTGGAGACACTTTTGATAGAAGTATTCGACCTCAACCAGGAACTTCTCCTTTGGTACAGGTGCCAGAATTCTGGACAGAAAATTTGAATAACGGAATGAAAGTAATAGGCACGAAAACCAATGAGATTCCTGTGGTTGCTATACAATTGAAAATCAACGGAGGTCACCGAATGGATATGTATACCCCTAATAAGTCTGGTTTAGCACTATTAACAGCAGGGTTAATGAATGAATCTACTGAGAACTACACCTCAGAACAGGTACAGGAAGAATTGCGAAAAATTGGTAGTAGTATCAATGTATTTGCCGACGATTCTCAAACGACCATAAGTGTGAACACTTTGAAGAAGAACCTGACCAGAACCATGGAAATCGTAGAAGAAGTACTCTATAGACCTAAATTTTCTCAGGAAGATTTTGATCGTGTAAAGAAACAACAATTGGAAGGTTTGAAACAAGAGGCAAAAAATCCTTCAGCAATAGCATCTAATGTATATCGCAGATTGTTGTATGGTGGTGACCATATCTATGCTGTACCTGCAAGTGGTATAGAAGAATCGGTGAATATCATCACCTTGGAAGATGTTCAAAATTTTTATTCCAAATACTATGCACCTGAATTGTCAGAATTGGTTGTAGTAGGTGATGTTTCAAAAACGGACGTCATGTCGTCTTTAGGTTTTATGGAAAAATGGGAGAATAAATCAGCTAAATTACCTGAGCTTTCAGCGGTAAAAGATCCGGCCAAAACCAAAATTTATTTAGTAGATAAAGAAAAGGCACCTCAGTCAGAAATCCGTATCGGATATGTCACCGATATGCCATATGACGTTACTGGAAATTACTTTAAATCTTATTTGATGAACTACCCCTTGGGTGGCGCTTTTAACAGTAGGATCAATTTGAACCTAAGAGAAGATAAGGGCTGGACCTACGGAGCACGGTCATTTTTTAATTCTGATGATGATCCAGGACCATATACTGCCAGTGCAGGAGTTAAAGGAGAAGCTACCGCCGGAGCCATTTCTGAATTTATGAAGGAAATCACCAACTATAAAAAAGATGGAATTACCGATGACGAATTGGTCTTTATGAGAAATTCAATTGGTCAGCGTGATGCCCGTAGCTATGAAACCCCTCGTCAAAAAGCAAGATTCTTAGGCAGAATCGTACACTACGATCTAGATAAGAGTTTTGTAGATGAACAGACCAAGATCATCAATTCTATCACAAAAGAAGAGATCAATAGCCTGGCTGATAAATACCTTCAAATTAAGAATATGAATATTCTTGTTGTTGGAGATAAGACCAGCAACATAGAGAAACTAATTAAATTGGGTTATGAAATTGTTGAATTAGATGTGAAAGGTGAAGTTATACCCAAGAAGGATACATCTATTAAAAAAGCAATAAAAAATTAAAATAACTTTTCCAAGATTATCGAAAAGTGAATAAAGAGGAGCGGCGAAACTAAGCCGCTCCTCTTTTTGTTTATCATTTGTGCAGTATATCTCGAATCTAAAAAAATCTCGTCAATTAAAAAGTGCCTAAGTTTCTAAAAGTCTTTTGTAAAGGAAAGAATTGAAAACACTGGTATTGAAAAGGGCAATCATCAAATTTGAAAAAAATTTGGTGACTGAACCCCCACTCCAACAGAAAAAAAAGTTGCACAACAACGTGTATATTTCATTGCTTGGGTCTGTGATACTCGGAATCCCGAAGCGTCGAGACTCTCGGATTTTCTATTCGGTTTGTATTTGCTAAATTAGTTGCTTAAATCACGCAACTAACCATACACCAACCGTTGTATGCAAATTAAAAATAAAGAAATGATTGGAAATAAAATTAAAGGTTTAGGAGAAATAGTTTTGCGAGTAAATGATATGGAATTGATGAAAAATTTCTATCAGAAAACTATAGGATTTGAATTAATGAATGAATCCGAGAATTATACTTTTTTCAAAATTGCAGATGGTGTTGGTGGCCATACTCAAACCTTAGCATTATTTGCAAAGAATAATCTAACTGCCTTTAGTGAAGAGTTGAAAGCTATAAAACAAGAGAATACTACATTACATCATTTCGCTCTCGAAATCGAAAAAATAGATTATGAAGAAATGCTGATTTTATGTAAAAAAAGTAAAATAGAGTATGTAACTGAGATATTTGAATGGGTTAAATGGAAATCCATATTTGTCAAAGATCCAGAATCGAATATTGTTGAATTTGTTTGTCATGATCCCGAGATTTAAAAACTGCATACAACATTATGTATGAAATCATAGCCGCACAAGGCATGCGCTCGTTCCTATGCTCCAGTTCATACACAGAGCGTTATTGATTATTTACCAGATGAGAAGGCAAATGTAAAGGAGACCCTTTTAGAACATATATGGGTAAGTGGCACCAAGGAGGCTTTAGTGACCATTTTCCTGTGTATGTTACAATTGAAGCATAATTTTTTATTAAAATTCATTACACTTTTATTATTTTAACCATCAATGTATTAAATTTGAATTATCATAACTAACGCCCGATATTCTTATGAAAAACTTAATCATAATCTTTGCTGCTGTAATTTTTACAAACCTCAATGTTCAATCTCAAAACAGCCCTTTAATAAATTCACCAAACTTAAGCCCAGATGGTAAAACAATTGCATTTAACCACCAAGGTGATATTTGGACCGCCAATACTCTTGGAAATAACCTAAAAAGATTAACGATACATGAGGCTTACGACACTAAGCCAGTATGGAGTAAAGATGGTAAAACAATAGCTTTTCAAAGTGATAGATATGGTAATAATGATATTTTTATAATACCATTTACAGGTGGAACTCCTAAAAGGATAACTTTTCATTCGACAAATGATAGAATCACTGACTTTACAGCGAATAACGATATTATTTTTTCTACAAGTAGAAATTTTGTTCAAGTTGAGCGGGAGCCTGAAGTACATTTTGTTAGTGCATCTGGGGGAACTCCAACAAGATTATTAGATGCAGTTGGTTTTGATGCTACATTATCACCTAATAAAAAATTTATTGCTTTTACAAGAGGTTCTTGTAGAATAGAAAGAGAAGCATATAAAGGGCCAGCCAATAGAAATATTTGGGTGTACGATATAGAAAATGATAAATATAACCAACTAACCACATTTAATGGTCAAGATTTATTACCGCGATGGACTGACAATGAAACTATTTATTTTCAATCAGCTAGAAGCGGAAAGTATAACGTTCATAAACTTAGTATAGATGGTCAAGGAAAAAAACAAGGAGAAGTTTCTCAAATCTCCTCGTTAAAAAACATGGGAATTGACTCGTTCGATATAAGTGAAAACGGCAATGATATTATATTAGTTTCAGGAGATAATGTTTCTTTATTGAAAACAGATAGTAAAGTATTAACGCCAGTTTCTATTACGATCAATAGCGATTATAGATTCGACCCAATTGTTAGAAAAACCTATAGTGGTGATGCTACAGAAAGTAGTGTTTCGCCAAATGCAAAGTATAGTGCTATTGTTATTAGGGGTGAAATTTTTATTACCGAAAATGATACTAAAAAAAGTAGAACAATTAACGTTTCTAACTCACCATATAGAGATATAGACGTTGCATGGCTAAATAATAACACATTATTATTTATATCTGATAGAGACGGAAATAATAATATGTATACAGTAAAATCAGGTGATTTAAATAACAAGAACCTGTTTACTAGCCTCAAACATGATGTAAAACAAATAACAAAATCTAAAGAAGGAATTACCAATCTTAAAATAGCTCCAAATAAAAAGCAAATAGCCTTTAATAAAGGAAATGATAAATTAATTGTTGCAGATATTTCTAGTGAAGGGAAAACAACAAACGAGAAAACCTTAACGGAAGGTTGGAGTGCACCATCTAATGTAGCTTGGTCTCCTGATTCTAAGTGGTTATCATATAGTTTGAGTGATTTGAATTTTAATCGTGAAGTATATATCCATAAGGCAGACGATAGTCAAAAACCAGTGAATATTTCGATGCACCCCAAAACGGATGATGGTGCTATTTGGAGCAAAGACGGATCAAAAATTGCCTTTTCTTCAAACAGAAATAATGGAGATTATGATATTTGGTTTGTATGGTTGCGAAAAAAAGATTGGGAGAAAACACAACAAGATTGGGACGAAGAAGATACTGATGAAAAACCAAAGAAAGAGGAAAAGTCGGATGATAAAAAACCTAAAGAAACAAAGAAAGAAGTTACTATAATCATAGATTTTGAAAATATCCATGAACGTCAACAACAAGTAACATCTTATACGGGAGGTGAGTTTTTAACGTCAATTTCTAAAGATGGTAAAACGTTTTACTATACCACTGGTAATGGCACAAGAGGTAACCCAAAGACAACTTCCGACCTCTATAAAATTAGTTGGGAAGGGAAGGATAAAAAGGAGTTGACAAAAGGAGATGCAAGACCCCGAAATGTATTTTTAACCGATAAAGAAGACAACCTTTATTTTATTAGTAAAGGTAAGACTGCTAGAATAAATTTAAAAAGCTCTAAAAAGGAAAATTTACCTTTTAATGCTAAGATGAAGATTAACTATAATGAAGAATCAAATCAAATTTTCGAGGAAGCATGGAAAGTGATTCAAGATAGATTTTATGACCCAAAACATCATGGCCAAAATTGGAGTGAATTAAAAAACACCTATAAACCTTTAGCTTTAAAAGCATCTACTAGATCAGATTTTAAAGCTATTTTCAATAAAATGCTCGGTCAAATAAATGCTAGCCATATGGGCATGTACAGAGGCGAAGATCGAAAATCTGTTCAAAATGAGCGTACAGGTTTGTTGGGGATAGAATTAGAAAGTAATAGTAAAGGAGAGTTGGTAGTGAGAACTGTTGTACCCAATTCGGCAGCAGATAGAGAGGTAAGCAAATTAAAGAAAGGCGACATTATTAAATCGGTTAATGGAGAAAGAATAACTAAAGCAGATAATATTTATAGTTATTTAACAGCAACGAATAATGAAAAAATTATTTTAGGAATTAGATCTAATAGCCAAGAAAAAGAAGTGGTTATTAGACCAAAATCAAATGCCAGAGCGGATAATTATAATGCTTGGGTAAAAGAACGTAAGCGGTTGACTCAATCATATTCAAAAGGACGTTTAGGCTATATTCACATTCAAGGAATGAACTGGACAAGTTTTGAGCGTTTTGAAAGAGAATTAACAGCCGCAGGTTTAGGAAAAGAAGGTGTTGTTATAGATGTTCGATATAATGGAGGAGGATGGACTACAGATTATTTGATGGCGGTATTAAATGTGAAACAACATGCCTACACTGTACCAAGAGGAGCGTCAAAAGATTTATCTAATGACCATAAAAAATTTAAAGACCATTATCCTTTTAGTGAGCGCTTACCTTTAGCTTCTTGGACGAAACCCTCAATAGCTCTTTGCAATCAAAATAGTTATTCTAATGCTGAGATATTTTCACATGCATATAAAGAGTTAGGTTTAGGAAAATTAGTAGGCACGCCAACTTTTGGAGCTGTTATTTCAACAGGAGGACAGACGCTTATTGATGGTTCATATGTAAGGGTTCCGTTTAGAGGATGGTTTGTTAAATCGTCAGAAAAAAACATGGATTTTACACCCGCTATGCCAGATATTGTTATTGATAATTTACCAGATGATAAGGCAAAAGGAAAAGATACACAACTAAAAAGAGCTGTTGACGAATTGCTGAGTGAATTATAAGATTCAAAATAAAAAACCTCAAGATTTTCTTGAGGTTTTTTTGTTATTAAAGCTACTTGAAATCTATCTAACCCCTGGTGTAAATACCCCTGGAGCATCTTGAGGTAAATTTGTGGTACCAGCATTACCGGTATCATTCCAAATTTGCCATTCGCTAAACGTATAGATGGGGTTACCAATTAGCACAGAAATAGTTCTCAATGCTCTGCCATCTTCAAATTCATGGTATGTACCAGTACCATCTTCGCCAATAACTCCAAATATGTCTACTACAGTTCCTTCGGAATCTACTAACTCTAAATTGTCATCACCATTAGAATCGGCTGGGCTATTACTACCAGCTGTTAAATCGGGCGCAAAGCCAAATACACCTTCAAATTCGGTTGCATTGGCTGCAATTACAAAGGCCTGACCAGCTTCAATACTACTTCCTGATAAATCTATAGTTGATGAAATTGCAGTGTTGGCATTTGTGTAACGTCTAATAGTCCATCCATTCAAGTTAATAGGCTCGTCTTCGGCATTATAAATTTCTATAAAACGAGCACTAGCATTATTATTGGGATCGGCTAACTCAGTAAAGAAAATATTATTCTTGAGTTCAATTTCAAACCGCTCTTTAGTTAAACTAATATCACTAAATGAACGAGCTAATAGTTGGTAGGCTCCACGAAATTTAGTCAGCACTCCCCGAATTATCCCGCTTTTACTAGGAACTTCTTGGTTTGCAAAATCTGCGAAAGTACTAGTTCTAAAAATTAAAATATTGCCAGAAGTATCTTCAATAAGATGATTTGTTGCAAAATCATCTTCACTAATAGCAGCGTCATGCAAAGTACTACCTAAGGCCTCATCTACAAACTGAACATCAGTAAATTCAACTAAAGTATTAAGGTGAGTATCAGATATATCATTGATAACAATAGTAGTTACTAAATTGTCTTCATTAACAACTTCACAAGATTTTATGACCATATCTTCAAAAGCAGGATACGGAATTCTACCCACCGTTTCATTATTGAAATTATCAATAAACAAATCACCTATTTCAAGCGCATCATTGTCTACTTCGGTATAGGTATTTTTGAGTTTTACGATTACTTTTCTACCAGGATTGTGAATAGTGTATAAATCGGTTTGGTCTATAGGGACACTAAAACCTAACGAGCCATCTAAAGTTTGTATTGAAATAGTTTTAAAGAAGTTGCCATTTTGATCGCTCGAAACTATATAGCCTTCAATAAAATCATCTTCGGTATATTTTGTAGCAGTGTTTGTTGAAAGGTTGAAAATTTCTAGTACAGTTTTATTGGCAGCTGTAGTGTTGTCACATTTTTCTTCCGGAGTATCAAAATCATCACCTTTAACACAAGAGAATAATATGAAAACGATAAGAATATAATAGTGCCCTTTCATAATTTTCCAATTAAAAGTTATAGGCTAGATTTACAAAGTAACTTCTTCCTAAGCCGTACCAATATTTGTTTCCGAAATTACGCAAGCTATTACCATTTGCAGTATCTTCTACTAAATCGGCATAATTAGCAGTACGAGATTGTTCATAACCGCCAGTTCTATAAATAGTTTCAAAGGCATTATTAATACTCACAAAAAGGCTCAAATAATTGCCTTTTAAACGCCATGATTTGCCTCCGGTAACGTTTAGTAAATAGTAGCCTTCAAACTTTTCCTGTTCTAGTAATTTATTAGCAAGCTCTATGTCAATATCTTCAAATGGCAAATCTAGAGGTTCGTCTGGATTGATGAAAAAATCACTCGTTCTTGAAATGGTAGAAACATCTACATAGGCATTTGACAAATAATTTGCCCTAGCACTAATCCACCAATATTGTGGGTCTCTATATTCTACACCTAGTGAGTATGCCTGTTGAGGTCCGTTTGCGACTCGTAAATCTTTAATATTAGTTTCGCCTAAATCTTTAAAACCAACATCATTTATCACGTCGTCATTAAAACCTGCAGTATCAAAATTAATACTCACATTGGCATTGTTGCTATATGTGTGTTTTCCGTAAGCACCTGCAGCAACTATTTTTGTTGTAGGACTAGCTTGATATTCCAATCCGAATTCAGCACCAAAATGTCTTTTGTCAATACCAGTAACAACTTCCTGAAAGAAATCAGTACCAGATCCACCTTGAGCGAATACAAAATTGATATCTGTACCTTCTTTAAACTCTGTAAAATAGCCAGTAAAACGCACTTTCAATAATGAAGATCTAAATATATAGCTTGCTTCCGAGGAAGTAATTTTTTCACTTTCTAAACCAGTTACAATGTTGTTGTTTTCTCTAGAATTTACAAATGAGTTTCGAATCGTAGGTGCTTTTGATAGAAAGGCACCGTTAAATAGAATTAAATGTCTACCTGTTATTTTATAAGTTAACCCACCTTTTAATCCAACATCATTAAACGACAATTGGTCACTCTTGCCTAATGAATTTTCAGCAAAACTCTCGTTTAAGAATTTACCATTCCTTTGATGATTTGTTGTAGTGTAGGTTCCGCTAAGGAAAAAGTCGGCTTTATTGTAAGCGAATTGTAGTTGAGCAAAACCATTTATTTGGCTCGACAGCATATCATAATTATACTTAATTCTATCGTTCATTCCTTTATTAACCTCACCCAAAGCATCATTTTTACTTGGTTGACCATCGATTAATGTAAATTGATTCACATCGGCGTAGTACGTAGCACCTAATAAGTCTATTGGCTTACCAAAATTTTGAGAGGTAAGACCTTTATAAGTTCCACCAATATCAAGCGTTAAATGATCTGTGATTTTTGTATTTAGTGTAGAACTAGCGATTAATATGTTATCGTCAGAACGATCTTCGTATAATAAATAACGAGCTGCACCAGCGTCAGTAATATTTGTAGTATTTCTGTTGGCGTTGTAAAAACTGTTCCAGTCTATTTGTGGTTTTTCTTTAATATTGGGGAGGTAGCGCCAATAATTTGGAGTGGGGTTTGGTGCATTTGCATAATCTAATCGACTTCTGCCTTGTTTCCCTATTTGATAAGCTACACTCGTTGTTAAGGTAGTTTTAGGAGTTTCGTAAAAATGACTTAGCATAAATAGCGGTTCTTCAACTTCTCTAATTCTAGAATGTCGTTTTTCGCCATCTTGAAACCCCCAATATGGGCTGTATTTTTGACCTAATTCATCAAAAACGCGCTCTGTAATTGCAGCAACACTACCTCTTCTATTAGGAGTATACATTGCTGTAAGGTTCAAACTATTCTTATCATTAAGTTTGTATTCTAACGCACTAAAAAACCCAAATGCATCGTATAGAGTTCCATCTATAAAACCTTCATTTCCCCATCTTCGTGAAGCTGAAAAGGTATATGCTAATCCGTTTTTTTGAAGTCCAGAGTTATATGTTACCATACCTCTACCTATATATGTTCTGTTAGAAAAAGAACTTGAAATGCGTATACCAGGCCTGTACTTTGAAGCTCTTGTAGAAATATTTGTGGTACCTAAAACGTCTCCAAAACTATAGCTCGATGGCGATAAACCCATAGTCAGTTCTTGATTACGTGTAACGTCATTTAATCCACCCCAATTATTCCATTGCGGTCTACCGTTAAATAGTTTATTCATAGAAACGCCATTAATCAGCACCTGTGCATTTTGAGAATCATAACCACGCACTCTAAAAAAGGCCTGACCAAAATCAAAAGCTGCTCTATTTTGAAAAGCATCTTTAGACGATTGTAATAAACCTGCAGTATTTTCAGCTTGATAGTCATCATCATTCAGATCGTCTTCTGTTAATGAGATTAAACCACTATTTTCTTCTAAGTTTGAAAGGTCAAAAACGAGTAATAAAGATCCCAAATCAATCGGTTTGTTAACTTCAATGAGTACAGGAAAACGTTGTGTTTCATATGTGTTTAATGTAATTTCTATAAGTTGATTTCCTAAAGGCACATTGGTTAGAATAAAATTTCCTAAAACATTAGTTCGTTGTGAAATGGTAGATTCTACAATTGCAATTCTTACATTCGAGAGAGGTTTTTTAGTTTCAGAGTCTAATACAATTCCTATAATGGAATTTATTGTTTGAGCTTTGCAAAAGAGTATGAAAAATAAAGATATAATCAGCGTTAGTAAAACATTTTTCATAAGTATGCATTTTTAATAATCGCTTCCTGGAAATGTGGTGAAATAATTGTTTTCATAGCTATACTATTCGATTGATTATTTCTCGAAAATACTTGTAATATTTAAAATGATTATTTAAAAAATACTATTTAAAACAATTATTATTCTTACATTTCACAAAATAGCATTTAACGAAGGTTAATATTTGTGAATAATGCAAGAAAAATTTATTCAATATCTAAAGGATAAAATGGTTAATAATACTTCATTTGTAGATGAAGTTGCTTCTGTTTTAGACATTGGTTATGATGCAGCGTATAGAAGAATTAATTCAAAAACAAACCTATCACTTGAAGAAGGGGTAAAGCTTGGCAAACATTTTAAAATATCATTGAATAAACTGTATGAAATAGGGAGTCAACGTACAATACTTGCCGAAAGATCTCCACGAATAATTAATCAAGAGCATTTAGAATCTTATTTTACTGAATCGATTAATAATCTTATTCCCTTAACAAAACTTAAAAGCGCTTCCATCATTTATTCTGCCAAGGATATCCCTTTATTTTATACATTAAAAGACTCATTTATAACTCGTTATAAAATATATGTTTGGTTGAAATTCACTAACAAAGAAATGACCAAAAACAAAATTTCTTTTGATGATTTCATACAAACGATTCCCTTATCACTGTTAGAAAAAGCTTTTGAACTTGGCACCACATATAACTTTATTAATATTGTTGAATTTTGGAATGACAACACTATTAACGGAACCATTCAACAGATCATTTATTATTATGAATCTCAATTATTATCTAAAGAACTTGCTTTGAAGATTTGTGATGATTTAGAAGAAATTGTACATCACGTTGAAAAGCAAACTATACAGCAAAGTATTATAAATTCGAAAAACAATGCCTCATATATCTTATATAAAAGTGATTTACTAACTATGAGTAATATTATAATGGTAAAAACCACTCATAAAAAGGCTTTTTTTGTTCCATATACTGTGTTGGAATATCTGAAAATTGAGCATCGGGATACATGTGACATAATGGAAGATTTTTTTGAAAAACAGATGACAAATTCTAAACTATTAGTCCATTCTGGTGAAAAAGACAGAACGCTTTTTTTTAATAAAATGCATCAAAAAATAAATAAATTGCGAGAACGAATTACCATAGATGAAACTTTTGGTTTTGAATAATAAAGAGCGTTTAATCAAAATGAATATAAGAGCCATACTATCTTTGTTGTTATTGGCAACAACTTTTTGGGGATATTGCCAAGAAAAAGAAAAGCAGTTTAATATAAGAACTATTGCTTTTTATAATGTTGAGAATTTGTTTGATACCATTAATGATCCTAAAAAGTTTGATGACGATAGAACGCCAAACGGAAAGGACAAATACACGTCTAAAATTTATTGGGATAAAATTGAGAAACTAAGTAGAGTACTTTCTGAAATAGGAGAAAAAGAAACTCAAACAAGTCCAGTTATTTTGGGCATTTGCGAAGTCGAGAATAGAGCAGTTATAGAAGATTTGGTAGCTTCCGATAAGCTAAAAGATAAGCATTACGGAATAATACATTACGACTCGCCAGATGAACGAGGTATTGACGTAGCTTTATTATACCAGAAAAAGTATTTTAAACCAATTAGCCATAAGAAACATAAGTTATTGATCTATAAAAATGATGGTAAAAGAGACTATACCAGAGATCAACTAGTTGTTTCAGGGTTATTAGATGAAGAACTAATACATGTAATAGTAAATCACTGGCCATCACGAAGTGGAGGAGAAGCTAAAAGCAGACCCTTTAGAATGGCAGCTGCAAAGCTGAATAAAAAAATAATTGATTCTCTACAACAAATAGATTTAGGAGCTAAAATAATTACTATGGGTGATTTGAATGATGACCCCGACAGCCCAAGTGTTAAAAAAATATTGAATGCAAAAGAGAAAAAATCGAATGTAGAGCCGATTATTGGTTTGTATAACCCTATGGCTAATATGCATAGAAGAGGGTTAAATACGTTGGCGTATCGAGATAATTTAAATTTGTTCGATCAGATAATTTTTACACAGCCTTTTTTAGAAAAAGACTATAATTCATATCGTTTTTACAAAGCAGGAATTTATAATAAGAGTTACTTAATAACTGATAAAGGGCCGTTTAAAGGTTACCCTTTTCGAAGTTATAGTTATAATACCTACCAAGCTGGCTATAGTGATCATTTTCCTGTGTATATTTATCTGATAAAAGAAAAAAAGTAGCAAATGCAAGATTTAAAAGTAGCATTGATTCAAGCCGATTTAGTTTGGGAAAACCCTACCCAAAACCGGTTACATTTTTCTAAAAAAATAGCTGCAATTACTGAACAAGTAGATTTAATTGTCTTACCCGAAATGTTTACTACAGGTTTTACAATGAACCCATGCGTTGTAGCCGAAACTATGAATGGTGAAACAGTTTTATGGTTAAAAGAACTTGCTAAAGAAAAGAATTGTGCTATTACCGGAAGTCTAATTATTAAAGAAGATAATAACTATTTTAATCGATTGGTTTTTGTTTTCCCTACTGGGGAAATTAAAACATATGATAAACGACATACATTCACCTTGGCTGGTGAAGATAAAGTGTATACTGCTGGCAAAGAGAAGCTACTAGTAGATTATAAAGGCTGGAAAATTTGCCCGCTTGTTTGCTACGATTTACGCTTCCCTGTTTGGGCTAGAAATGTAGAAAATTATGATTTGTTGTTATATGTAGCGAATTGGCCAAAACCAAGAATTGAAGCTTGGGATGCACTTTTAAAAGCTCGTGCCATAGAAAATATGACGTACTGCATTGGTGTAAATAGAGTAGGCTTAGATGTAAATAACTATGAATATGTTGGGCATTCGGCAGTATATGACAGCCTAGGGAATAGTATTTCTAGTATTCCAGCGTTTGTTGAACATGTGGGCATCATTACTTTAAATGCCGAACATTTAAAACTAGCTAGAGAAAAATTGCAGTTTTTAAATGATAGAGATGACTTTGAAATGTCATTCTGAACGACAACAAAACTACAACCCGAGCCATTGCCCCCAAGGAATTCTACTCAATACAAATAGTAAGCCCAATCCGTAAAAAACAGCAATTGTTTTAAATTTTGCTTTATCGGTAGTTTTCTTTTTGTGTTTAGACCAACCCATAGTTATCAATACAATAGCTATAATCATCATTAAAGGGTGTTCTACCGCCTGAAGTCGAAGCTCAGCATCTTTCATTGCTTCTCCCATACCAGCTTCTTTCAGAGCCTTATACCAAGGTGACATAAAATACCAACCCAACCCAATTAATAACTGAATGTGCATTACGATTAATGTAAACAAAGAAATACGTAAGTCTTTATCTTTAAACTCTTTGTTCTGCGTTAAGCCAATAATGGCGTTTATAACAGCGAGTAGTAGAATGAGTACAGCTAGGTAAGCCCAATAAGAATGTATTTGTTTCATCATGATTAATACGGTTTAATAGAGTATAAATGTAGTAAAATTTAAGCATAAAAAAACCCCGCCATGGCGGGGTGTTTTTATTTAATGTAAACTTAAATTAGTTAAAGATATATCTTAAACCAACTTGCGCTTGCCATCTTGAGCTTTGAATACCTTGATCATCTAATTGTACTAACCTACTTGGTAAAGATGTATCAAAACTAAATACTGGATTTGGACCATCATCCTCAGTTCTTAACAACCCAACATTACTAGAAGTAAATTTCTTTTTACCCCAATCTTTGTTTAGTAAATTTGTAAAGTTAAAGATATCTATAGAAGCTTGTAATGTGTGTTTTTTATCACCAGTATTGATAGTGAAATCTTGTAAAAACTTCAAGTCAACGATGTTGCTCCAAGGACCTTTATCGCCATTTCTTTCAGCATACTTACCTCTTCTGGTTTTTAAATAATCATTACTTTCGATAAAAGCATCTAAAGCATTCCATTGTGTTGTTTGCTCTGCAGCATCGCCATCCAACGTAATTTCACTTTGGTTAGCTGGCACATATATTAATGCATTATCTCTCGAATCATCATTTAATAAATCTCTACCTTCTCTGTAAGTATAACTAACTGGTCTAGACTGAGAACCTTCATAAAACAATCCAATAGTCGTTTTTAAATTATCATTCCATTTCAACTCATAAGAAACATTTCCTATTACTCTACTTCCTTGAGAAAAATCAGAACGAGTCACTGGAAGTCTAGAGTTTTTACCATTTACAGTTTGTATACCTCTCCATTGAGAACTATTTTGTGATGATGTACCATCGAAAATTGCATAAGAATCACCATAAGTATATGAAACACTACCTGCAAAACCCTTTGAGAATGGCTTACTTAATGTAAAAGCAGCATTATAGCTATATCCTTTAGTTGTATTTGATGCTAATATGATTCTACCATAGGTATCATCTACTTCATCACGTCTGTTATAAAATGGTCTATTATCAGCACCGTTTAACGTACCAACAGCATCTCCCACGTTTAAGTTTTCATAATAAACATGTTGTAAATTGTCATTATAAGTACCTTCAACCGAAGCAACTAAATCCCAAATTGGTAATTTTTGATCTACATTTATATTAACTTTAAATACAGAAGGTAATTTAAAATTACTAGCAAATAAATCTATGTTACCACCGTTACCACCAGAACCAGGAGTAACATGCTCACGCTGGTCGTTTACATCAGGGTTAAAAAAGGTTTCATCAGAGAAGTTAAAGTTATTACTATAACCACCTGTAACACCATTATTATTATAAGTACCACCTGGCCAAACTAATGGTAATCTAGATGTAAATACTCCTAATCCACCTCTAATTTGTGTTTTATATTCTCCTTTTACATTCCAGTTAAAACCTACTCTTGGCGAGATATGCGTACTAGTAGAAACACCTCTACCCACTCTTGCTCCTTGTAAGTCTTTACCTGCAGCTTCTAATATAGGAACTGTTCTATCATTAAAATCGTCATTTACAGCACCATCTTCCCAGAAAGGTGTGTCAAAACGAACACCAACAGAAAGTTTAAAGTCTTCAGAAACCTGAACTTCATCTTGTAAATAAAGGCCTAATTGGAATACACTAAAATCGGCAGAACCCGCAGATTCATCACCTACTGTACCGTCACCAACTAATGAATAACCATGTTGGTAAAAATCAATATTTTGATTTAAGACGAAATCCTCTACACTATTATAAGTGTAATCACCATAATTATAAGCAAAGAATAAATTTTTAGATTTTGAATACTCATTATGAGTACCGAAAGTCAATGTATGTTTACCTGAGTAATATTCTAAATTATTAGTAAATGTAAACACATCTTGATCTAATAAGTTTGCTGTAGAGAAAGGTTCAGCACCAAAACTAATAGTACCACTTCCGTCTCTAATATCAACTGTAGGAAATGGACTACCTGAAGGGTCTCTATCATCTCTTACAGTAGTATAACTTAATATAAGGTTATTCGAAAATTTATTTCCAAATTTACCATTCCACTCTAAAGAAGTAGAATTAGTAGTTGTAATAAATTCTTCAGAACCATTAATAAAACCAATACTGTTAAAATCAGAATTTCTTGCTTCTAAGTTTTCACCGTTTACATAACTGTGTTTCAATGATAATTTATGATTATCATTTATGTTAAAGTCAAATTTAGCTGTTAACTTATCACTCAATAATGTTCTAGTATTGTTTGTGAAATCTCCAGCATCATAGCCATAAGCCGTTGATAAAAAATTTCTTAAATCACCTAAACCTGCAGCATCTGTATCACCAATATAATTAGATGCAGAAAAAGGCTGTGGAGTTTCATCATCTTGTCTTTCATAGTTTATGAAAAAGAATGCTTTATCTTTTACGATAGGACCTCCAATTCTAAAACCATAAGTCTTAGCAGTAAAATCAGCTAGCTTTTCTCTTTCACCACTAGAACCAACTCTATCAGGCGGTGTTTTGCCTGCAAAATCTTGATTACGGATAAAATAATAAGCAGAACCTTTAATATCGTTTGTACCAGATCTAGTTACAGCACTTATGGCTCCACCAGTAAACCCAGCAATTCTAACATCAAAAGGAGCTAAAGCAATTTGAAAAGATTCAATTGCATCTACAGAGAAAGGATTTACACCTGTCTGACCACCATTAGTACCAGAACCAGCTAAACCAAAAACATCGTTGTTTACGGCTCCATCAATATAAATAGCATTAAATCTATTGTTTTGACCACCTAAAGAAACTGAAAAACCATCATTTCCTTCCGTGATTTGTGCTTGAGGGGTAATTCTCACGAAATCGGCAATTGATCTTGAAGCTGAAGGGATAGTTTGAATTTGACGTTGAGAAACACCAGTTTCAGAACCGGTTTTATTTGAGTTAAAAACTCCACCTCCTTGAGCTGTTATTACAACTTCTTCTAAAGCATTTGCAGATTCAGCCATTTGAGTACTTACTCTAAATGTTTGTCCTAATTGTAAAAATGCATTTTCTTTAATGAAATCATTAAATCCAACATAAGAAATTGTTATAGTGTAAGGACCACCAGATCTCATACCAGATATTCTATAATATCCATCAAAATCCGTAGCTGCACCATACTTAGTTCCAGAAGGAATATGTATAGCTACTACACTTGCGCCGGGTAAAGCAGACTTATTATTGTCTAGTACCTGACCATTCATCGAAGAGGTTGTAACCCCTTGTGCAAAAATGGATGATGTCATAGCGAACATCAATACCATTAATAAATTAGTAATTTTTTTCATGTGTAAATTGAATTAGTTTATGTTTTACGATGGCAAAAGTAAGGATTTTTATAGAAATAACTTTAAGAAAACATTAACTTTTGACCAAGCATCTAAATGTGAGGTAATTTATAAATAGTAAAACCCTAGTTGATTTTAAATTATTAACAAACAGATGTTTAAAAAATTAAGAAATTTTTATTAAGAAAGCCTTTTATTTGCCATTTCCTTACCTAATTCTACTCCAAATTGGTCAAAACTATAAATATTCCATATATAACCTTGAACAAATGTCTTGTGTTCGTAAATCGCAATTAAACTACCTAAGGTATAAGGAGATAATTTTTTTACTACTATTGAATTAGAAGGACGATTGCCTTCGAAAACTTTATACAGTAATAAGGTTTCAATGGCATTTAATTTATGAGCTAGTTTTAATTCTAAATGTACCTGTTCTTTTGTTTTACCTAAATATAAAGCTTCCGCTTGAGCGTAAAAATTAGCCATTAACTTTTCATGATGCTCTTTATTGCCATGTAATGATTCAGAAAAACCGATAAAATCAACCGGAATTAACTTTGTGCCTTGGTGTACCAATTGCATAAAGGCATGTTGCGCATTCGTACCTGTATTACCCCAAATAATATTGCCTGTCTGATAATCTACAGCTTTCCCATTTCTATCGATTGCCTTTCCATTACTTTCCATAGAAAGCTGTTGTAAATAAGGAACTAATTGGCTTAAATATTGAGAATATGGAATTACAACCTCACTTTCGGTCTCAAAAAAATTATTATACCAAATACTTAATAGAGCTAAAATTACAGGGATGTTTTTGTCAAAAGAAGTTGATTTAAAATGTGTATCTACCTCATATGCTCCTTTTAAAAATTCATCGAATTGTTTAAAACCAATCGCTAGACTTATAGATAAACCAACAGCACACCACATAGAATAACGACCACCAACCCAATCCCACATGGTGAATATATTAGCAGCATCAATACCAAAACCTTTAACTTTTGTTAAGTTAGTAGATACAGCCACAAAATTATGTTTGATATCACTTTCTTTAGCAGATTGTAAAAACCATTTCTTTACTGTAGTAGCATTTGTGAGTGTTTCTTGTGTCGTAAATGTTTTAGAAACTATAACGAATAAGGTAGTTTCAGGATTTAAATTTTTTAGAACTTCGGCTACATGGTCACCATCTATATTCGAAATAAAATGAGTGTTTAAATGATTTTTATAAAAAGGCAATGCCTCTACAACCATTCTTGGCCCAAGATCAGAACCACCAATACCAATATTTACAACATCTGTAATTGCTTTATTCGTATAGCCTTTATGTGCTCCTGTAATTACTTTGTTAGAAAAGGCCTTCATTTTTTGAAGTGACTTTTCTACTTCGGGCATTATATCTTCTCCATTAACTAGAACAGGTTCACCTGATTTGTTTCGTAAGGCGGTATGTAATACAGCTCTATTTTCAGTAGTATTTATTTTTTCACCAGCAAATAGTTGTGCGATTCCATCTTTTAAATCAACTTCATTGGCTAATGCTAGTAAATTACTAAAAGTTTCATCTGTAATTCTGTTTTTAGAAAAATCTAAGTCAATTTGGCCAACTGAAGCTGAAAATGTTGCTTTTCTCGCATGATTTTTTATAAAAAGAGATTGCATTTTTACAGCTTTAATTTCGTTAAAATGTGCTGTAAGTTTTTGCCAAGCTTTTGTGGTAGTTGGGTTAATTTTTTGTAATGACATTATCCTAATTTTTTCAAATTCAAAATTAGAATAAGTTAAAGAATAGACAATGCGTAAAAAGCTTTAATTTACGACAACGTTATCGAGGCTGTCTTTAACCGGAATAATATATTGTAAGTAACTTTCTTTAATTTCTTCTTTAATAGGTTCAGCTGAAGGCAATTTTTCTCGTAAAGGATCAACTTGTTTACCGTGTTTCCAAAAACGATAGCATACATGATTACCAGCTGAGCTTCCTGTATTACCAACATATCCAATTACATCTCCTTGTTTGACAAAATCACCAACTTTAACTTTTCTTTTAGACATGTGTAAATATTGGGTTGAATATGTCGAATTGTGCTTTACTTTCACATAATTACCGTTACCACCTCTACGGCGAGATTCTACTATAGTTCCATTCGCTGTCGTAATAATTGGTGTTCCATGAGGAGCGGCAAAATCAGTGCCTCTATGAGCTTTTACCCTGTAACCATAATGAGCTATCCTTCTTTTTAGATTAAATCTTGATGAAATTCTACTGCCAAATTTTAAGGGAGCTTTTAAAAACTGTTTTCTTAAATTATTGGCCTCATCATCATAAAAATCATAGATATTTTTGGTAGAATCGGTTACATAATTAAAAGCGTAAAAAGGTGTTTTTTTATGTTCGAAATAGGCAGCTTTTACTTTACCAATTCCTACATAAGTGGTATCATCTACAAATTTTTCTTCGTACATAATTTTAAAACTATCACCTTTTTGTAAATGAAAAAAATCGACAGTCCATGCATAAATTTCAGACATTTCATTAACAAGGTTGTAGTCTAAGCCTTTTCTGTCCATCACCAGTGAAAGTGACGACAAGCTGTCAGAGATAACACCAGAAGCCGTTTTAGTGATACTTTTAACTATTTTTCGATGGTTTTTTGCAGTAATAATAGAATCGGTGAAATCTACAACTGTATATTCAATTTTATTAGGTCTATAAATAAAAACTTGTGCTTTTTCGGTGGTATCTTTTTTAGCAAGTATGGTGTAAGGTTTTCCTGCATTTAATCTTCTAACATCAAAGGTGTCTTTAATGCTTTCGGCTATCTTATATATTTGTGGATATTCTATATGATTTCTGTCTAGAATTTCACCAAAACTTTCTCCTTTGCGGATGGTATCTTCAACAACTTTATACTCATTTAAGGAATAACCATACTGATAAACAATTTTAGGAAGTTCAGCGATTGGCTCTTTTGGTTGAGGAGTTACTGGTTTTTTACAAGAAAATAATACAAGTATAATTAGTAGGGGAATAAGTTGCCTCACAATATCAATGTCATTTTAAAAATAGTTGAACAAATCTACTATTTTAAATGAAATGAAAATTACAGTAATTGTTAAAATTTGATTGAATGCCAATGTAATTGTAAAATGCCGTACGGAAAACGAAGTTGCTTTTTTGTTATATAACGCCGTGATTGATTTGCATAGCAGTCGCTATGGAAATCATGAACAAGGGAATAGAACTAAAAATGAACGAGTTTAAATACGTTATTTTATACTTAAATTGGTATAAGTAAAAAGAATCTAAAAAATAATAGGGAATGAATTTGCTAAGCCTTTATAACCATCTAAATCTGCTCTAATTGAACCAACAGCTAAAGAAGCTTTAATTCGTAACGGAATTTTATTTTTATCTGCAGTTACCCACACAGTTAGACTTTCTTGCTCTTTAAAGACTCTGCCAGCCTGAACTACAGGGCGAAATTTTAATGATGCAACCTTCCCAAATTTTGTTTTAATAGTCTCACGACCAAGATAACGCATTTTAAAGCCATAATTAGTTTCATCGAAAAACATAGTTAATGAAATATCATCACCAACTTTCATATTGCTAAGGTCTTTATTCCTTAAATAGTATAGGGTTGAAACCATATCCTGAACACCACTGTTTACTCCAAAAGTTTTTTTAGTATTTTTTTTATAATCTTTTACGGTAGCTATTTTTGTTTGATGATTAAAAAGAATTTCTTTATTCTTTTTATAGCCACCTTCATTAATTTTTCTAATAAAACGATATGGATGATTATTATCTTTATAAAAATAAGATTGGTAATTGTCGTTTACCTTAAAAAACCAACTGATTACACCTGTAGTTTTTCCTTTGCCCAGTACGTGATAGGTTTGTTTACCGTTTTGTCTTGCCTCTTTAATTTGCATGGTAGCATTACCAGCATTCAAAAAGTTACTATAACTAATTCTAAATTTTAACCATTCACCAGTTTTATATGCATTTGGTGTGGTCTGCGAAAAAGAGAGCATCGACGTAAATAGTAATATGATTAGTAGTATTTTCTTCATGTTTGCATGTTTAGCAATTGGTGTAATACAATTACTGTTCCAAAAAAAAATAATAGTTTTATTTACAACGAGCTAACTATTCTAATATTTTATGTTCAGTCAAGTTATCTACACCCCAATTATCTAATTCCTTTGTACTCCATAAGTCTGGAAAAAAGATACGTCTTTGATATCTAGGGTGCATGTATTTTTGCCATTCGCTACCACCAGTAGCTTCAATATCGCCGCTACCAATATATTTTTCGGCAGCATTATAATGAGCTATTACCCAGCGCACATTTACTGTATGATCATAATGGCGCATTTCGTTTTGTAAGTCAATATTTTCTTGATCTTTTTCAGGAAGCGATTTAAATTTTTTCCAAAGATTGATGGTATTATATTCTTTCATCATTCTAATGAATTTATCTTTATACTTTTCTTCAAACTGCTCTAAAAAGTATAATTTTTTACCTGTTTTATAATCTTTACCAGCGGCTTGCCAATATAAATGCTCGAAAGCATGTTCGAAAGGAGTATCTCTATTAATATTTTTTCTAAATCGATAATCAATGAGATTAATCAACTCAGTAGAACATAATTCAATCATTCTATATTGTGCACTTTGAAACCCACTAGCAGGAGTTAACGTATCTCTAAATTTAATATATTGCTCAATTTCCATTCCATCGCCCATAATAATAAATGACTGAGCCAACATATCAAAATAGCGACTAATTCGCTTTAAGCGAGTCACAAAAAAAGAAGTCGTTAAACTAGTATTATGCGATATTTGGTTTATTTCCCAAAGAATCATTTTAAAAATTAATTCATTGACTTGGTGGTACATAATGAACACCATTTCGTCTGGTAAAACAGTTCTTTGTACTTGTAAATTTAACAAAGCATCAGTTTGAATATAATCCCAATAGGTACTGGGTTTACTTTGTAATAATCCATCAAGATGCGTCTCTAAATCTTGACCAATAGCATCATATTTTTCTTTTAACTGATGCACTCTTTTTTCAATTTCTTTATCCATATATCAAATCTATTTTACAAATATAAAATAAAAAAACAGCCTTCTTACTTACTCTTTTATAAATTCTATGTGAAGTATGTTCTTCGTGCTTTCATCGATTTTAAACCGCTCATCTAATCGTTGTCCAACAACCCAAATAATAGTGGTTGATGAACACAATAACCACGTATTTTCTTTGTCGATAAGAGAGAATTTTTCGTCTTTAAAAAATTTACTCAATTTCTTTTTACCAGTCATTCCTAAGGGATAAAAATAATCTCCTTCTTGTCGTTTTCTCAATGTTAACGGAAATTTCAATTTATCTTGATCTACTAAAATTAGTTGTTGGTTGTTGGATGTTGGCTGTTGGTTTTTTATAAGCTTGTTAAAAATCAATTTAAAATGTCCAAATTCTAGAATTTCCTGATTTTCTTTGATTTCATACACTTTATCATTCGCTGTAGCAGAATTGATTTCGGCCAATAATAAAAAATCGCGATCCTTTACCAAGCGATGCGTAATGCTAAAAACCTGCTTGCTAGGTTGAGCTTCTAACAAGTCAACTACGTCATTCCATTCGGTAAAGCCAAATTCTTTTAATAATTCGAACAAATAAGCCTTTGGATTATTTAGTTCTTTGAGTTTTAGGATGTCTATTTTGGTGAGATTTTTTGTTTCACTGCTAATGACATTTTCTTTCAATTTTAAAATAGTAGCATCAATAATTTGTTGACTATCATTCAAATATTGAGTAGTTTTTTTAAAAGAAGAAAGTAAGTTTGGGTTCAATTTTTTTAGAACGGGTACTATTTGATGTCTTATTTTGTTTCGTTGATACGCTGTTTTCGCATTAGAAGCATCTTCTCGCCATGTAATCTTATTTTTTGCGGCATATTGTTCAATTTGTTCTCTAGAAAAAGGTAATAAGGGGCGGATAATGTTTTCTTTAATTTCAGGAATTCCTGTGAGCCCGTTCAAACCAGTTCCGCGAGTAAAATTTATTAAAAATGTTTCTAAATTATCGTCTAAATGATGCGCCGTTGCAATATAATCTAGTTGATTTTCTTCACGCGTTTTTTCAAACCAGTTATAGCGCAATTCGCGTGCTGCCATTTGTGTAGAGATTTTTTGCTCTTTAGCATATTTTTTTGTATCAAATGACATCGAAAAGAAAGGAATGTTGAAATGTTTTGCTAGATCTTTTACGAATTGTTCATCTGTATCTGATTCCTTTCCGCGTAAGCGAAAATTACAATGTGCCAATGTACTATCATACCCAGCTTTTACAAGTAAATGAGTAAGCGCAACACTATCGATTCCTCCAGAATTGGCAACAAGTATTTTTTTTCCTTTTAAAAAGGAAAAATAAGTATTGATATGTTCTTTAAAGATATTTAACACGAAAGCAAAGGTAGAATAAAATCGTCATTGCAAATTGAACTGAAATAATCTTTAAAATTTGAAGTATGTAGCTAACATATTACTTCGAAATTAAATCAATTTCTCACATCTAAAGCATCTCTTAGGGCATTACCTATGAGCATAAATGCCATAACTAAGCTCATAATTGCTAGCCCAGGAATAACGGCTAAATAAGCTTTACCTAAAATAATATAGCTATAATGATCTTTAATCATAGCTCCCCAAGAAGGTGTTGGAGGTTGTGCACCGATGCCCAGAAAACTGAGTCCGCTTTCAATTAAAATTGCTGCCGCAAAATTGGCTGCCGAAATAACAATAATTGGCGCCATAATATTGGGCAAAATATGCTTAAAAATGATACGCGCGTTAGAAAAACCCAATGCTTTAGCTGCCTCTACATATTGTTGTTGTTTGGTACTCATTATTTGTCCACGAACTACACGAGCAACTTCTACCCACATCGTTAAACCAACTGCTACAAAAACTTGCCAAAAACCTTTACCTAAAGCTAATGTGATAGCAATAACTAATAATAATGTTGGTATTGACCAAGTGATATTAATGAGCCACATAATAAAGGCATCAATTTTTCCACCAAAGTAGCCAGCAATAGCACCAATGGTGATACCAATGACTAAAGAAATAAATACCGCAATAAAGCCTATAAAAAACGAAATACGCGTACCTATTAACATTCTGCTTAATAAATCTCTACCATATTTATCGGTGCCTAAAAGGAATTTTTGTTTAGAGATATATTCGTTAGGGTTATTATTAAAGACGCTTAAAGCATACGTTTTTTGCAGTTTAGGAATATTACCTTCACTATACGGTGTAATTTCTAGTGCAGTATCTGTTATGTTATAATTAGAAATAGGAATTTCTGTTGCCGTATTTTGCTTGCCAAAAAAGAGTGCTGAAAAAAAGGATTGTTTAGTGGTTTCTTGAGAAGGAATTATAAGCATGTTAACTGAAAAACCTGGCTTTTTCGAATGTATTTCTAAATGCATTTGATTGGCATTGCTAGAATCGTCAGGCGCAAAAGCGTAAGCAAAAACAGCTACAATGCCGCAAATAACAATAAACCAAAAGCTAAAAAGCCCTGAACGGTTTTTTTTAAACTTTTTCAGGGCCAATTGTGTAAGTGAATTTGCCAATGTGTTATAATTAGAAAATTAGTTTTTCACTAATTTAATATATTTTTTTACTTTGAGTTCGGCAAGTACATTTAACCCTTCTTCGACATAGATATCTTTGGTTAAATTTTTGTGCCATATTTCTCTCTTTTTAGCTAAAACAGAATCTTTTTGTACCATTAGTAATTCATATTTTGGTGACTCAAATGTTAAATTATTATTGTAATCATACAATGGACTGAATTCTTCGCTTTCGGCAGTTCTCTTTTCAATATCCTTTTGATAGTCACTAAACTTTAAACTTATAATAGAATCGTCTTGCCCTTCTTTTAACCACTTTGCATTTTTATCAATCAACATAAATTGAGGATTGTTAGCAATACGTTTTTTACTATTATTTACGGTTTCATAAAAATTTTCATAATTATCCCAAGTAGTATAACTTGCCTTTTCAATTTTATCCCATTCTAATGGATTTTCCTGATCACGTTCACCTACATCTAAATATGAAAATCTAGTTGGCATAGCAATATCTGATACTACACCTTTTAATTGTGTAGACCCACCATTTACTCTATAAAATTTTTGAATCGTCATTTTCAAAGCCCCTAGGTCTTTATCATATTTCACATAGTTATTTAACGATACTAAATTTTGAACTGTACCTTTGCCAAAGGTTTGTTTACTACCAATAATAACGGCTCTATTATAATCTTGCATCGCCGCAGCAAATATTTCAGACGCCGAAGCAGAATTTTCATTTACTAAAATTACTAATGGCTTGTTCCAGCGAATTTCAAGATCTCTATCAGTTCTAATTCGAGGGTTACTTTCTCTATACTTTACTTGAACAATAGGACCTTCTGCTATAAATAACCCTGCAATGTCGATAGCAGTTTCTAAAGAACCACCACCATTATTTCTTAAATCAATTAATAAGCCCTCTACATTTTCTTGTTTCATTCGTTGAACTTCTTTAGCCATATCGGTAGCAGAATTTCTAAAATTTTGCTCACTAAAATCTATATAAAACTTTGGTAAGTTTATGATACCAAACTTTCTTTTCCCTTTTTCTACAACAGACGTTTTGGCAAAAGTTTCGTCAATTTCAATAACATCTCTTATAATTGAAATAGTTTTAATAGTACCATCAATTTTTTTAATAGATAACCTAACTTCAGTTCCTTTTTTACCCTTTATAAATTCGATAGCATTATTTAATCTCATGCCAACAATATCAAGTGGCTCGGCGTCTGCCTGTGCAACCGTTAAGATAATATCACCAACTTCCAGCTCTCCAGCTCTCCAAGCAGGTCCACCATAAACTAATTCAGAAACGATTGTATAGTCATCTTTTACGTAAAGTCTCGCACCAATACCTTCTAATTTACCAGTAATTTCTTGATCAAAATCTTTTTTAGCTCTAGGGGCAAAATAATTAGTATGAGGATCAAAACCTGTAGAAATACTATTAATAAAAACAGAAAACCAATCAGCGTCATCTAATTCATCCATAAATTCAAAGAAGTCTTCGGTACTTTTCATAGTAGCGACTCTTGCTTCTTTTTCTAACTCACTATGAGACTTCATTTTATAAGAAGTATCTTCTTTCTGCTTATCTTTTTCTAACTCAATTTTGTTGTATAACCGACTAATAGTATTGAGTTTTAACTGTTTTTTCCAATTTTTAATTAGTACAGTCTGATTTTCAGCGTATGGCTTTTTATCATAGTCAACATTGAGTATTTCTTCTTTTTCAAAATCAAAAGGAGTATTTAAAATTTCTTTGTAAAAACCATGAGCTTCTTCTAACCTTTTAGAAAAACGACTGTATACGATGTTATAAAAAGTAAGATCTTCACTTTTTATCTGGTCATCAATGTCATTTTTATAGACTGAAAAGTCGTCAATATCTTCTTTGGTAAAAAACCGTTTTGTAGGGTCGATACCAGTTATAAAGTCTTCAAAAACGAGTTCTGAGAATTCATCATTCAAATCTTTAGGTTCATAATGCCCTTGTGTTAGTGCGGATCTAATAAGAGCGACCAATATTTTATCTTTCTCAGGGTCAGGTTGTTGTTTTATTTTAAAACTCAATAAAATCCCTGCTAATAATACGATAGGTATTATTATTTTATAATTTTTTTTCATAAATCTCTGTATTCTTTTCATTATAATGTTCAGCATAACAGGACACTAAAATAGTGCCAATTATTCAATTTGGTATCTATTTAACATTTTTTTTGTAAATCCAGTTAAATGCTTCTTGTATTTTTTCGTCTTTCTCATTAAAAATACTCCAGGTTTGTGTTACTGATGTATCGTCATTTTTTTGCCAAGTGATTTGATCGTAATATATACCTTGTTTTCCATTAAGCAATTCACTTTTCAAAACCATCTTGTTATTTAGTTACTCTTTAACGTTAAACTGAAGCCAGAATTGTCTATCCATACCCGATTCCATGTTTTATCAATCAAATTATAGTAATTTTTCATCTTTTGTAGGGCAATGAATGCTAACAATAATACTAAATTTTAGGAACTAATTTTCATAATGAAATGTTAAACAAAAATTGTTCTAGGTACGTTAAAAAATGGTAGTTTTGTTTATCAAGTAAAATCTTTTTATGGCCGAGAAACCTTTAATTTTAGTAACAAATGATGATGGTATTACAGCTCCAGGTATTCGTACATTAATTTCTATAATGAATGAAATAGGTGATGTTGTTGTGGTTGCACCCGATAGTCCGCAAAGTGGCATGGGTCATGCCATTACTGTTGACTCAACTTTATATTGTAATCCCATTAATGTAGATGATGGAGTACAGTTAGAATATAGTTGTTCTGGTACACCAGCAGATTGTGTGAAGTTAGCGGTTAATGAAATTTTGAACAGAAAGCCAGATTTATGTGTTTCGGGTATAAATCATGGTTCAAATTCATCAATTAATGTAATTTATTCAGGGACTATGAGTGCTGCGGTCGAGGCAGGAATAGAAGGAGTACCTGCAATAGGTTTTTCGTTGTTAGACTATAATTGGGATGCCGATTTTAAACATTGTAAAGAGCATATAAAAAAAATCACCGAAAATGTTATAAAAAATAAATTACCCGAAGGCATAGTGCTAAATGTCAATATACCGAACTTAAAAAAGGAAGATATCAAAGGCATTAAAGTTTGCCGTCAAGCACATGGTTTATGGAAAGAAGATTTCGATAAACGTACGAGTCCGCTTGGTAAAGATTATTATTGGCTAACGGGTAAATTCGAAAACTTAGATCATGGTGAAGACACCGATTTATGGGCTTTAGAAAATGGATATATTTCCATGGTGCCGGTGCAGTTTGATTTAACGGCACATCACTATATTCAGAAATTAAATAATTGGGATTTGTAATGAGGAAAGAAATTTTAATAGGAATTGGTGTTGGTATTTTGGCTACGTTAGCCGGATTCTACTTGTATGTAGAGCTGTTTATAAATACCGATTTTAAAGAAGCATTTAAGTTTATCCAAGAAGAAAAAATGTATGGAAAAATTCTAAGTTTGGCAGCAATACCAAATTTAGTAGTCTTTTTTGTGTTTATTAAGAAAAAGCAAGATAACAGAGCAAAAGGGGTATTAATTGCTACCTTGTTTATCGCTTTTTTAATATTAGGAGCTCAATTTATTTAAAACCAACGAATGTGAAGTATTATATTATTGCAGGAGAAGCCTCGGGCGATTTGCATGCTTCAAATTTAATGAAAGCTTTATTGAAGGAAGATGCTAAAGCAGAATTTAGATTCTGGGGTGGCGATTTGATGCAAGCTGTTGGTGGTACCTTGGTAAAGCACTACAAAGAGCGTGCTTTTATGGGTTTTGGAGAAGTAATACTAAATCTTCGAAAAATTTTAGGTTTCATTTCTTTTTGTAAGAAAGATATTGCTCAATATCAGCCAGACAACCTTATTTTTATTGATAATTCTGGATTTAATCTTCGTATTGCTAAATGGGCGAAAAAACAAGGTTTTAAAACCAACTATTATATTTCACCCCAGGTTTGGGCATCGAGAGCAGGTCGAGTTGAGGGGATAAAAAGAGATATAGATCATATGTATGTCATCCTACCTTTTGAGCCAGCATTTTATAAAAAGTATGGTTATAATACCACTTTCGTGGGACACCCACTCTTAGACGCTATAGCGGATAGATCTCAAATTAATGCGGAAACTTTTAGAAAAGAACACGACTTAAGCGAAAAACCAATCATTGCATTATTGCCAGGAAGCAGAAAACAAGAAATTACCAAAATGCTTTCAGTGATGCTTAAAATGGCATCAAAATTTAAAGATTATCAGTTTGTAATTGCTGGAGCGCCCAGCCAAGATTATGTTTTTTATAAAACATTTATTAGCAATGAAAATGTAAAGTTTATAGATAATAAAACCTATGATTTATTGTCTATTTCGTTTGCTGCTTTGGTGACTTCGGGCACAGCAACTCTAGAAGCAGCCTTGTTTAATGTACCACAAGTGGTGTGTTATAAAGCGGGAAATTTATCCTATCAAATTGCAAAAAGAATTATTACCCTGAAGTTTATTTCACTCGTCAATTTAATTATGGATCGTGAAGTTGTCACCGAGTTGATTCAACATGACTTTAATGAAAAGCGACTAGAAAAAGAGCTTACCAAAATACTAGATGAAACACATCGCGAGCAACTCTTTTTAGATTATCTTGACTTAGAACAAAAATTAGGCGGAAAAGGCGCAAGTGCAAAAGCAGCTAAGTTGATTTGTAGTAGTTAAGACGTTTCTACCAAATACTTCTTCCTAAACTTTATCACCAAAATGATCATCCGTAAAAACATCCAAACTGTAAAGGCAATCCATACGGCGTATAATTTGAGTCCGAAATAATCACCAATTAACAAGGCGGGTATAAATCCTAAAAAAGTGGCGATTAATAATGTGTTGCGTAACGTAACGGCTTCCGCCAAGCCCTTAAATAATCCGTCAAATACAAATGCAATGGCATTTAAAGGTTGCATTAAAAGCACAATCCAAAAAATACCATAAAAAGTATCTAATACGCTTGTTTCTTTTGTGAAAATTTTTCCAATAGGGTAATAAAAAGCAAAACACACTAAGCATAATATAATGGCAATGACAGTAGCATATTTTGTGAGATCTATACAGAGTTTCCAGAGATTTTTATAATCCTTTTCTCCTAATAATCTCCCCGAAACGATATTTCCCACACTTGCATAGCCATCAATAAAAAATGCAAAAAATAACCATATTTGAAACGCAATTGTTTGTGCTGCAATATAATTATTGCCATATTTTGTAGCATAAGCATTGGCAAAATAAAGGGCAATATTTAACGCTAGAGCTCTCACAAACAAGTTTAAGCTAAGCATGAGTAAACGTTTAATTTCTTTGCTAAAAGGAAAGCTTAATTTTAAATTGAAAGGTGTTTTTTTTAATACTAAAACCAACGACAATACAGCCATTAAACCTTGTGCAATAACACTTGCATACGCCGCCCCTTGTATATGCATAGCAGGAATCAAACCTTCAATACCAAAAACCAATGCGTAATCTAAACCAATATTTAGAACCATTCCGAAAATACTAATGATCATTGGCCAATAGGTATTTTGCAGACCTCTAAAAATTCCGAAAACAGAAAATGTAAAAATGGTTAGCGGTAAACCAATCGCTCTAATTTTATAATAGTCAATTGCATAATTTAAAATGAGTCCTTCGGCATTGTAAAGACTAAAAATTAGGTCAACAAAAAATATAGTTACTATATAGATGAGAATACTTAAAGCGATATTGATAGCAATAATTTGCCCGGGTAAGGTTTTTATTTCGTCTAACCGTTGGGCCCCAAAATATTGTGCTATAATTGCCGAAATAGCCGAACGCGTTTGTGCTAAAATCCAAAAAATAGCCGATAAAAAAGAACCTGCGATACCGACAGCTGCCAAAGATTCTATCGGATTTAAATCTACATTTCCAACAATTGCAGTATCTGTTATCGATAGTAAAGGCTCAGCAATTCCCGAAATAATTGCAGGGATGGCCAGTTTATTAATTTGTTTGAAGGTAATCTTAGGTTTCAAGAGCTTGCTTTATTAAGCTGCGAAGTTCGCAAATAATTGTCAATTAAATTGACATCCCCTCGTAGGCAGGGATCTTAGAAAAGAAAAAACCTCAGCGACATGAGAGGCGTTGAGGTTTTATTTTAATAACTCTAAATTTATTTGATCTCTGTAGGAACTCCTACATAACTACAGAGTAAATTTCTTTTTGTATACTTCAAATATATACTGTGTATTGCTATAATTTTAATCAAAACAACAATTATGGAGCTTTTCTTAATAAATGGTGTCTTTTTGGCAACAAATGGTAAATTGAATGAATTTTAGGCTATAAACGATTAAATTTCAGTATTTTTAGACAAGTGCAGCTTTTAAAATACATACCACTACAGCTTACAGGCTGCCTAATTTTAGGAATATTTAGTGGTTTTTATTGGAATCTTAGTCCTAAGATTGTTATTACCTCTTTACTTTTCTTACTTGCTATATTAGTATTGTTTTACTTCCTTTCTAAAAAAACACTCAGCTCATCTATCTATTTTATGAGTTGTACTTTCTTAGTTTTTTTCTTTATAGGAATTGCCTCTAGTACGTTTCATAATGATTTGAATAAAGAACAGCACTACACTAATTATGTGTCAGAAGAAAATCCTGTTAAAGTGACATTAAGGATTAGTGCTGTTTTAAAATCGAATGATTATTATGATAAATATGAAGCTGGCGTTTTTAAAATAAATGATTTTTCATCTCAAGGGAAAATAATAGTAAATGTCAAAAAAGATAGTCTTCAAAAACAGTTGAATATAGATAATAAATTAGTTGTTACTACAAATATTTTGATAATTGACAATCCTAAAAACCCTTATCAGTTTAACTATAAAAACTATTTAAAGAACCATAATATTTATAGACAAATTACGATCTCTAATAGAGAGCTTTTTATGTTGGATAACAGTAAAATTTCTATAAAGGGTTTAGCACATACATTTAGAGTTTATGTAAATGAAAAATTGATTAAAAACGGATTTAAAGATGATGAGTTAGCTATCATAAACGCTTTGTTATTAGGGCAACGACAAGAAATATCGAAAGAATTGATCGAAAATTATTCAAAAGCTGGCGCCATACATATTTTAGCTGTTTCTGGCTTACATGTTGGTATTGTGATGTTATTGATTAGTTTTTTATTAACACCCTTAAAGAGATTCAAAAACGGGAATATAATACAACTAATTATCACGATAATTTTCTTGTGGATATTCGCTTTTATTGCAGGTATTTCGGCTTCGGTAGTAAGAGCAGTTACCATGTTTACCGCTTTGAGTATTGGTTTGGCAATTGATAGAGAAAATAGCGTTTATAAAAACCTGATTATCTCTCTATTTTTCTTGTTATTACTCAATCCGTATTATTTGTTTGAAGTAGGATTTCAGTTAAGCTATTTGGCAGTTTTTTGTATAGTTTGGATGCAACCAATAATTTATAAGGCTTGGAAACCTAAGTGGAAATTCATAGATTATTTTTGGCAATTATTTACGGTTTCATTGGCGGCTCAAATAGGCGTGTTACCTTTGAGTATCTATTATTTTCATCAATTTCCTGGGTTATTTTTTGTGTCAAACCTTGTAATTATTCCCGTTTTAGGCTTTATTTTAGGGTTGGGAATCGTAATCATATTTTTAAGTTTACTTAGCTTTTTACCTGCTGTTTTAGCTACTTTTTATCAAGGTGTTATAGGCGCTATGAATATTACAATTTCATGGATAGCCGAGCAAGAATCGTTTTTGTTTCAAGAAATTTATTTTTCATTAGTGTTGGTGTTCACTTCCTATATTTTTATTGTTTTTTGCTTTCGCTGGATTGAAGAAAAGACAATATTCCGCTTAAAATATGTTCTTTTTTCGTTTATTATTTTGCAAGGAGTTTTTATCTATGAGAAATATCGATCTAATACAAATGAATTTGTCATTTTTAACAAGAGCAGAGCTTCCGTTTTAGCGATAAAAAAGAATAAAAAAATCAGCGTATATAAAAGTGCAGGTTTCAAAGAAAATAATACTATTCTAAAATCGTATAAAGTAGGAAACTATAACAATATGGTTCAAGTATTTGACTCTGTTAAGAACGTATATAAAATCAATAATAAAAAGTTAGTAGTTATAGATAGTTTAGGTATTTACAATGTAAATTCTCTAAACCCAGATTATATTTTATTACGCCAATCACCCAACATAAATTTAGAACGATTAATTGATGAATTAAACCCTAAAATAATCATTGCTGATGCTTCAAATTATAGAAGTTATGTAGAACGTTGGCAAAAAACATGTTTAGATCATACTATTACTTTTCATTATACGGTCAAAAATGGGGCTTTTACCGAAAAGTTTTAATACGATTCACACGTACTATTTTAACTATATTTGCGTTTTAAGAAAAAGAAAATTTATATTGATGAAAATAATCGTTCCTATGGCGGGCATTGGCTCGCGTTTACGTCCACATACATTAACAATACCTAAACCTTTAACACTAATTGCTGGTAAGCCAATTGTACAAAGATTAGTAGAAGATATTGTAAAAGTATTGAACCAAGAAGTTGAAGAGATAGCTTTTGTAATAGGACCAACTTTCCCTAAAGATACTGAGGAAAAACTGTTGAATATCGCTAAAGATTTAGGTGCAAAAGGAGTTGTTACGGTTCAAGAAACGGCAGAAGGAACTGCACACGCCATCTATTGTGCTAAAGAATCTTTAAGTGGGCCATGTGTTGTCGCTTTTGCGGATACACTTTTTAAAGCCGATTTTACATTAAACGCTGAAGCTGATGGAGCTATTTGGGTAAAACAAGTTGAAAACCCAAGTGCTTACGGTGTTATAAAATTAAAAGACGGCATTATTACCGATTTTGTTGAAAAACCAACCGAGTTTGTTTCAGATTTAGCCATTATCGGTATCTATTACTTTAAAGATGGTGCTATAGTCAAAAAAGAAATTGAGTATTTGTTAGACAATGACCTTAGAGAAAAAGGAGAATATCAACTAACAAATGCACTTGAAAGTATGAAGCAAAAAGGGCTACAATTTGTGCCTGGTAAAGTTGATGAGTGGATGGATTGTGGTAATAAAGAGATTACTGTAGAAACGAATAGTAGAGTATTACAATTTGCTTATCAAGAAGGTCAGAATTTAGTTGCTGATACCGTTGTTTTAGAAAATTCAGAAATCATTCAACCTTGTTATATTGGCGAAAATGTAAAATTAGTAAATGCTACGGTAGGACCTAATGTATCACTTGGCGATAATAGCAGTGTAGCAAATTCGACCATTAAAAACTCACTAATTCAAACAAATACAACTATTAAAAATGCCCACTTAGACAATGCTATGATAGGTAATAACGTTGAGTATAATGGTGATTTCACATCTATTAGTATTGGAGATTACTCTAAGTTAGTTTAGAAAAGTGATTAAAAAAAGCATATATTATATATTGTTACTATGTATTTCTTTAACAGGATATACACAAAATGATTCTATTGCCAAAAATGATTCATTAGTTAAAGTATATGCTGTACAAAAAAACAGGAAAGAACTGCAAGAAGAGCAAAAGGCTCTTAATTTCGAGAAGTTTTTTTTTCAAGCGCTGAGCGAGAAAGCAATCAATAATTATGACAAAGCAATTGTTGCGCTAGAAAATTGTCAGAATATTCGACCCGATGATATCGCTGTTAATTTTGAGTTTTCGAAAAATTACTATGCTCAAGAAAAATATGTAGAAGCGATAGCTTATGCCGAAAAAGCAATAGAGACACAACCGGAAAATGTTTTTTTACTAGAACACATTAAAAATGTATATGTAACTGAAAAAAATTATAAAAAAGCACTTGAGATTCAACAGCAAATTGTAACATTAAAACCTTTACAACAAGAAGATTTAATTATTCTATACATTCGAAATAATCAAATAGAAGAGGCTAGAAACTTATTGATAGATCTTGAAAAAAGAGGAATGCTTTCTGAGAATTTAATGCAGTTTAAACTGTCTTTAATACCAAACTCTAAAGTGAGTGTTGCTAGCAATAAAATTGTGAAGCTAATTAATGAACAAACGGTTGAAGAATTAAAAACGCTGTATTCAAAAAATCGATCTTTTGCGATACTTAATCAAATTTTAACAAAGCAGTTTAACAATAAAAACTATATTGATTTAGAAGTACAAAGTAGAGAGGGGTTAGAATTGTTTCCTTCACAGCCATCTGTGTATTTATTGCATGCAAGAGCGTTAAATAAATTAAAAAAGTATAGTAAAGCAATTACAACTTTACAAAATGGTATAGATTATGTTATAGATGATTATACAATTGAAGCTCATTTTTATGAAGAACTTAGTTTAGCTCATAAGGGGTTAGGTAAGAATGTAGAGTCTTCAAAATATTATAATTTAGCATTAGAAACGCGAAAAAAATCACCACAATAAATGATTTTTAAAAGATTTATATATTTTTTTACACTTGTATTGCTCATTTTTACCTCATGTAAAACTAAGAGTGCAGTTACAGGTTCAACAATAAGAGAAATATCCGTGAATAAAGTAATAAAAAGACATTATGCAAATGATTTCAATAAAGAAACCATTACTGCACGACTTCGAGTAAAATATAGAGGGAAAAGTAATCTACCAGGTGTTACGGCATCTTTACGATTACAAAAGGATAACACCATATGGATAAGTATTTCAAAATTAGGCTTTCCTATAGGTAAAGCATTGATTACAAATAACAAAGTAAGCTATTACGAAAAAATAAATAGAACCTATTTTGAAGGTGATTTCGCATTGTTAAGTAACTGGTTAGGTACCGATCTTGACTTTAATAAAGTTCAGAATTTATTACTAGGTCAGGCAATTTTAAATTTGAGAGACGATAAATATGAATCGACATTCAATAATAATGTTTTTGATTTGACACCAAAAAATGCAAATGAACTGTTCGATATTTTATTTTCAATAAATGGTTCGAATTTTAAAGTAAATAAACAATTAGTACAGCAAGACGGTAAAACATTAACTGTTGGTTATAATAATTATGAAAAGATCGATGGTGAAATGTTTCCTAAAAGAGTATTCATTACTGCCCTTGACGGAAAATATACCACAACGGTAGATGTTGATTATCGTTCTGTAGAATTTAACAAATCAGTAAGATTTCCTTTTACTATTCCTAACGGATATAAAGAAATCGTTTTAAAATGATTCCTCTTTTACAAAAAAGAAATAGTTTTGTAAGTATGAAGCTACATTTTATTCTCTTCATTTTATTCTCATTTGCCATATCTCTTTCTTCTGGTGCGCAAACAAAAAAACAGCTTCAAAAAAAGCGTGTGCAGCTTCAAAAAGAAATGAAACAAATAAATACGCTGCTGTTTAAATCTAAGCAGCAAGAAGAAGCATTACTTTCCGAATTAAGCGATTTGAATAAGCGAATTGCGGTCCGTTCAAGACTAATTAGAACAATAGATCAAGAAGAAAACAAACTATCAGAAGAAATTGATCATAATCAAATAGAAATAGCTTCCTTAGAAGCATCTCTTACTAAATTAAGAAAAGAGTATGCTGATATGATTGTACAATCGTATAAAAATAAAAGCAAGCAAAGTACTATACTATTTTTATTGTCTTCTAAAAACTTTTCACAAGCATACAAGCGAATGCAGTATATGAAGCAATACAATTCATATAGAAAATCTCAGGGAGAAAAAATTAAAGTTGAATATGACAAACTAGCTACTTTAAACGATTCTTTAATAGTAAAAAAAGAAGAAAAAGTATTGTTAATAGCCTTATATACTAAAGAGCGAGATAGTGTAAATAGTGAAAAAACTTCACAAGTAATACTCGTAAATAAAGTTAAGAAGGAAGAGAGTAAATATATTACTGAGTTTAAAAGAATTCAAAATCAAGATAATAAACTCAACAAACAAATTGAACGTTTAATTGCCGAAGAAATAGCACGATCTAATAAAAAGGCGAAGAGTAATTCGTCTGGTATTGCTATGACGCCCGAAGAAAAACTAGTAGCGTCAACTTTTGTGGCGAATAAGGGCAGATTACCGTGGCCAACCGAAAAAGGTATTGTGGTTAGAAAATATGGTAAACAAAAGCATCCAACGCTTGCAGGGATTACAATACAAAGTAATGGGATACAATTAGCTACAGAAAAAAATGCGAAAGCAAGATCTATTTTTAAAGGTAAAGTATTATCAATTCAGTTGCAACCGGGGCGTAAAAAGATGGTTTTAATACAGCACGGTAACTATATATCTGCCTATAAAAATTTAGATAACGTGTCGGTAAAAAGAGGACAATCGGTAGACACCAAACAAGCAATAGGTACAATCCATACCGATGCTACGACAGGCAAAACAATATTAGCATTTAGTTTATTTAAGAATACTACATTACAAAATCCTGAATCATGGATTAGTAAAGGGAAGCTTTTTTCGTTAGCTAGTAAATAAAGCTCTTAATTCAGACGCTTCACTAGGCTTAATTCTACCAGATAATACTAAACTTAGTTGCTTTCTGCGTAAAGCACTTTCATAACGCTCTTTTTCTAATTTCGTTTCTGGTATTAACTGCGGTACTTTTACAGGTGTTCCAGTTCTATCAACAGCAACAAACGTATAAATACCTTCATTCACCTTTGTCTTTTGTCCGCTTTCTCGGTCTTCAGTCCAAACATCAACATAAATCTCCATAGAAGTACTAAAGGCTCTCGAAACTTTTGCCTCAATAATTACAACACTCCCAACAGGTACCGCTTTATTAAACGCTACATGATTTACAGATGCTGTAACCACAATTCGTTTACAATGCCTTTGTGCAGCAATACTACAGGCTCTATCCATTCTTGCTAATAATTCACCGCCAAACAAATTATTTAAGGCATTTGTTTCTGCTGGCAATACCATATCGGTTAAAATGGTTAATGAGTCTTTAGGTGTTTTTACTTCCATAAATAATTTTTTTTTCGCTTACGCGGAATATAAATTGTGCTATTGAAATTTTTGGCAAAGATAGCCAAATCTGTAGTAGAAGTTAAATAAAATAAAGGAAGTATTACAGATCTTGAATCAATAACCAAGCATCTTCAGCAATGGTTTGACGCACCACAACTAAACCTTCGCGAGCTTCTTGATTGGTATTATAACTTTCGAAAGAAACTTGTGTTAAGCCCCATTGGTTTACGCCTAAAATACGTGCGTTAAAACCTAACTCTAGTAATTGTCGAACTTTTCTTTCGGCATTTTCAGGAAAACGAAACGCTCCAGCAATAACATGAAAAGGCTTCGTTGCCATTTGAGTAGTCAAAGTAATTGACGGCAAAGGATTACTTACTATAAAAGTGGCTTCTTGTATAGTAGAATTTAATTTTTCTTGTTGTTTTTGTAAAGAGTGTACCTGTTGTTTGTTTTGATAATCATTGTATAATTTATTACCACCCAAACCTAGCAGTGCTAAACCAATAACAAAAATGGCAGCATATTTTAGATAGTTAGGCGCTTCTTTACTTCTTGAACTAACTAAAATTGGAGCTTTCTTTTCAATTTCTTCAACCTGCTTCACATACATTTCACGTTTTACTTCAGTTGAAACAAAAGTGCTTAAACCATACGCTTGTGTAAGGTAATTAATGTCTTTTTTAGGTTCAAAAATGATATTTTCTCCGTCTAAACTTAAGGTACCAACATTTTCTAATGTAATATCTTCGTTTTGCAATCTTTCTAACCACTCTTGAACTTCAAACTGAATAAAATTCATGGCAGTTTTAAAAGGCATTTTATCAACCGATGCAATATAATTAGCTAATAACCCATCATTATTTTTCAAGTGATTGTTAAAAGTTAATATTTTTGTAGGAGGATAAAAGGTTTTAGCATTCACTCCAATTTGTGCAGATTTTGTATTGGTAACAAACCCACCAAAATTAGGAATGATAACACATTCGTAACGGTATAATAAATCGCTTATGTAGGAGCATAATTTCACTAGAAACAAATGTAAAAAAAATAGTGTGGCCGTCAAGTGTTATCAATACTTTTTTTTAACAAATTTTGTATCTTCGAAATTCAAATAAAAAAATTGAAAGAAGAAAAACTAATTTACTTACTCGCACTACTCAAAGTTGATGGAATTGGGGATGTTAGTGCTAAGAAGCTCATATCTCAATGCGGAAGTGCTACACATGTTTTTAAAGAAAAGAAAAGCACATTGTTAAAAATTTCGGGAGTTGGCGAGTCGATTATCAACAAATTAAAAGACGAATCGCTTTTCAAGCGGGCCGAAAAGGAACTCAATTTTATTAATACCAACAATATTACGACTACTACTTTTTATGATGTAGCGTATCCACAACGTCTAAAACATTGCTTCGATGCACCGTTGGTTTTATTTAAAAAAGGAAAGATAAACTTTGGTGAACAAAAAGTCATAAGCATTGTTGGAACAAGACAAATGACTAGTTATGGTAAAAAAGTACTGGAAGATTTGTTTGAAGACTTAAAAGACTTTAACCCAATTATTGTGAGTGGTTTAGCCTATGGCGTAGATATTTATGCACATCAATTAGCTATCAAACATAATTTTCAAACAGTAGCAGTTTTAGCACATGGCTTAGATAGAATTTATCCTGCAGTGCATAAAAAAGACGCTATAAAAATGCAAGAAAATGGAGGGTTATTAACCGATTTTTGGTCAGGTTCAAGGCCTGACAGAGAAAATTTCGTGAAGCGTAACCGAATTGTGGCTGGCTTGTCTCAAGCAACTATTTTAATAGAATCGGCCGAAAAAGGAGGCTCATTAATTACCGCAGATATTGCCAATTCATATAACAGAGATGTCTTTGCTGTGCCAGGTAGAATTTCTGATAAATACAGTATTGGTTGTAATAATCTAATTAAAACAAATCGAGCATCAGTATTTACTTCTGCCAAAGATTTAGTTTATATTTTAAATTGGGAAAAAGAAACTAATAAAACTCAAAAAGCAATTCAAAAACAGTTGTTTGTAGCGTTGAGCGACCAAGAAAAAATAATTTATAACTACCTGCTAAAAGAAGGAAAACAACAACTAGATATTATTGCATTGCATTGTAATTTTCCGATACACAAAACAGCTAGCGTTCTATTAAACCTTGAGTTAAAATCGCTGACAAGACCTTTACCAGGGAAGTTGTTTGAGGCTATATGACTTTTACCATCCTGAACTTGATTCAGGATCTCATTCTAAATGACAAAGATTCTTTAATTAATTACCTCTTTTTCCAAAAAATAAGTTACAATTGCCTCTTTCATCATAATTGTTTGTTCTCCAGGCTTTAAAGAAGGTAGTTCTTCTATAGTTTTATAGTGTGGCCAACCATCAGCATCAAAAAAATCAAATTCGTAATAGCCCAGCGGTTCTAATAATCTACAAATGGCAATATGCATTAAGTTCACCTTTTCATCTTTCTTAAATGTACGATACCCTTGCCCTAATTCTTGAACACCAACTAAGTAAATAACACCGTCGATATCTAAGTCTTCACCCTCGGCAAAGCGCTCAGTTAACGTAGTTTTTAGTTGTTCCCAACGTTCTTTTAATTGTTCGTCTCTAGACATTAAAAAATATTAAAAAGCAAAGGTACATCGTTTTATAAAACCTGACTATCTTTGCTAAAAAGAAATTTATGTATTCAACTATAAAAGAACATTTGCAGCAAGAAATAGAAGAAATTAAAGAAGCAGGCTTGTATAAAAGTGAACGGATTATTACTTCTTCGCAAGACGCTGAAATCACTATAAATACAGGTGAGAAAGTGTTGAATTTTTGCGCAAATAATTATTTAGGGTTATCAAACCATCCTGCTGTCATTCAGGCGGCAAAAGATACGATGGACACACACGGATACGGAATGTCATCAGTGCGTTTTATTTGTGGAACACAAGACATCCATAAAGAATTAGAACAAAAAATAGCTGATTTTTATGGATTTGAAGACACTATTTTATACGCAGCTGCTTTCGATGCAAACGGTGGTGTTTTTGAACCGTTATTAGGCAAGGAAGATGCTATTATTTCCGATTCTTTAAATCATGCATCGATTATTGACGGAGTACGTTTGTGTAAAGCAGCGCGTTACCGATATCAAAATAATGATATGCAAGAGCTGGAAACTCGATTAATAGAGGCAAATAAAGCTGGCGCCCGTTTTAAAATTGTGGTGACCGACGGTGTTTTTTCTATGGATGGTATTGTAGCTAGTCTCGATAAAATATGTGATTTAGCAGACAAATACGATGCCATGGTGATGGTAGATGAATGTCATGCTACAGGATTTATTGGCGCAACAGGTAGAGGGACTTTAGAACTGAAGAAAGTATTAGATCGTGTCGATATTGTTACTGGCACCTTAGGGAAAGCTCTTGGTGGAGCTATGGGCGGTTATACGACAGCCAAAAAAGAAATCATTGAAATTTTACGTCAACGTTCGAGACCGTATTTGTTTTCAAATTCATTGGCACCTGCCATTGTTGGAGCATCATTAAAAGTATTTGAAATGCTAGAAAATGATACTTCATTACGTGATAAATTAGAATGGAATACTAATTATTTCCGTAAAGAGATGGAGGCAGCTGGTTTTGATTTAGTCGGTGCTGATGCTGCTATTGTTCCGGTAATGTTGTATGATGCCAAATTATCACAAGACATGGCGAATGCATTACTAGAAGAAGGTATTTATGTTATCGGATTTTTCTTTCCGGTAGTGCCAAAAGAAAAAGCAAGAATTAGAGTTCAACTATCGGCCGCACATACTAAAGAACATATAGATAAAGCGATTACAGCCTTTACTAAAGTTGGGAAAGCTTTAAATGTTATTTAATTACTTTTGTTTTAAAATTAAAAGTTGGTTCTAAAAATTGCCGAGGGCAACCTCAAAACAAAATATGGAGAGTATAATGAGATACTCTTTTATGACGGACAAAAAGAATCGTTTGCATTGGTCATGGGAGATATTGAAGGTGAAGAAGGTATTTTATGTAGGGTACATTCCTCTTGTATTTTTGGGCATCATTTCAATAGTATAGAATGCGACTGTAGAGAACAAATGGAAATTTCGCAACAGCTAATTCAAAAAGAAGGTAAGGGCATTGTTATTTGGTTAGAGCAAGAAGGTAAAGGGAATGGACATTATGCTTTACTAAAAAGTGCTGTGCATAAAAGGCAAGGCATTCCACAAGCAGCGGCCTATGAAGCAGTAGGTTTTAAAAAAGACGCCAGAGATTTTAGAGTAGCGGCTGAAATTTTAAAAGAATTAAAAATAAAATCGGTTAGAATGCTTACCAATAATGCTACTAAAGTAGAAACATTAACGCAACACGGTATTCGTGTGGTTGGCATTAAACCTACCAAATTATGAGCAAGATAAGAATCACTAAACATTTCGATTTCGAAACAGCACATGCCTTGTATGGTTACGACGGTAAGTGTAAAAATGTACATGGTCATAGTTATCAGTTGTATGTTACAGTAATTGGTCAGCCTATCAATGATGCGTCGCATGTAAAAAATGGAATGGTACTCGATTTTGGAGACCTAAAAAAGATTGTAAATCAAGAAATCATAGATGTGTTTGACCATGCTACGGTGTTGAATAAAAACTCGCCACATAGAGAGTTAGCAGAACAAATTAGACCACATTCGCC
>RCNE010000055.1_pt1 | contig 46962 bp, 33 predicted proteins | sample 2041361 | NCBI WGS metagenome assembly RCNE01 (sample SAMN09708229, study PRJNA481090) | Marine sediment metagenome, whole genome shotgun sequencing project. | reverse complement strand
TCATTATTCACATAACGTCTTAGTTAAGCGGCCCAGAAAGGCGCAGCCTTTTTGGGTCCGGTGGAGGCACGTAGTGCCGGAACGTACTTGAACGATTTGTTATGTTTCGTCATCAATAATTGGCGTTCCAACAGTGTCTTCAATCACTGAATGGCACTCTACCTCAAACCATTTGTTGAAGAGGGCGAAAGTACGCTTTTGTGGCCATAGGCTTTCCAATGTGTACCAGCCTTCAAGCTCGGATTCGAACAGAACTTCGTAGTTCGATCTGACCCAATTTGATGCTGCTTCTGGCCCGTCTCCATCATCATCGGTGATTAGATAAATAGTTCGTTCTTCATTGGCTGACTCCAGGGAAATCTCATGACCGTCATCATACGGATCCGCGTCGTTGATCCACTGAACTGCAGGTTCTTTGTATCTGAGCAGGATCGCAGCTCTATTAATCACCGTATACCTCTGACCAAGTAAACATAACGTATTAGTTAAGCGGCGTAAGAATGCGCAGCATTTTTACGTCCGGTGGAGGGCCGCAGGCCCGGAACGACCTTTAACGATTTGTTATCTGATTTCTTGCACATTGCTTGAATTGATCAACAAATTGCGTACCGTATTTCGCGGGTGATGCAAAAGAACCTGTGTCGTTGAATACTACGTTGTCTAGTTCCAATGAACCGCTTTCGTTTGTGGCCTTCCCACTTTGAAACGTGAAATCCCCAATTGTCTCGGTCGAGTGAACTACCCAACGAACGGATTTTGTAGTGTCTTTCCAAGTAGTATTGGGACTGAAAAAAAACCCTGGATTTACATCACTGTCACGATACCTATACGCGCCCCCAAGTATCCCACCTTCCTTAAGGTCCAGCGAATAACCTGATGGAAAAGAAATTTCGCAACCCAACGCCAATAGCTCGAAGCCGGGTTTCTCTTCTGAGGATACAGAGGAACTACAGAAGAGTATCGTAATGATGAAAATTGTCAGTGAAAGTCGCGACATTAGATAACGTTAAATAGATGGAAATTTAGGCATATCTTGCTTATTCATTGGATATGCGCCCTTCTTTTCTGTTTGTTGAATGAATTTTACTTATATCTCAACCTTATACCTATTGCTAAACGATGAAAAGAAATTCATAGCAGGTGTTTTTTACTGCTATGACGGGCTTTTTTCTTACAGGATATGGCGCTAATCCACCGTTTTGCGTTGCAGGTTTAATCTTTAAAGTGGTCTTCCGTAAATTTAGGCCGCCTATGTCAAAAACGCGTGAAACACACGGTTGAACTCGTCCTGATGCGTGATGAAGGGCACATGCCCTGATCCTTCGATGGCGACTTCTTCATAACTTCCGCCTTGCGCGACGTAGCCGTCGAGCAGGGTTCTGATTTGCTCCATCATGGGTTGAGGCGGGTACACGTCTGAACCCGGGAAGCCGGGGAGTCTGTCAGTCGGGCCCCAGGTGCCCGGGTCTGAAGCGGCACTATTAGATACCGCCACATCATCGGCACCGTATATCCATAGCACCTTCACCTTGTTTTGGGCAGCAAGGATACGCTTGACCAGGTCGCCGGCATACTTCGGCGACATGGCATTGGTTGCACCCCATTTGCCGGGTTTGACGTAGGGCCAGTTTTCAGATGGCTCTTTATCGCCCGGTAGGTCTTTATCGCCAATATGCACCTGAAACATGGCTTCCAACAGGTTGTCCTCACGATCCGGTATACATGACTCGCCCCAGACCAGTAGTCGCAGCACCGTGCGTGGGCTAAACGGGTTGTCGGTGGTGTGGTCGCCATCCAGCAGGCCCTGGATCAGGACGGGGTTGAGCAAACCACCGCCTGAACCGGCGTAGTCGTCATTGGTGGGTGTGCCGTTTGCATCCCTGGTACCACCAAAACCGTAAGGAGAACCGGGGCCGGGTAGTGTTACCGAGAGCAGGCGGTCAGGTGCATCGGCCATCATCCACCATGCGACCAGCCCACCGAGTGAATTACCTGCGAGGTGAAAGCGGTCATAGGCAAGATGATCCATAAGTGCAATTGCATCATCGACAAAATCTCGCAGCCCCCGGGTGGCATCAACCTTAACAATGGGATCAGCACCACCAAAGCCGCGCTGGTCAGGGGCGATTGCGCGGAATTGTGGCGGCAATTTGACCATGGTCTCCTCCCACCAGGTGGCGGAGGAAAAGTTACCGTGTATGAATAAAACCGGTATGCCATCTTCCGGCCCTGCGAAAAGGACACGTGTGGTTAAACGGTTGGTGGTGATGGTTTGTTCGGTAATACCGGGAATGATGGCAACGTTCATTGAGGGGTCTCTTTTGTAGTAAGAAGTTTCTTGTCGATTTTACCGATGGCCGTCAATGGCAGCGCATCGAGAATCACGAACGAGCGTGGCAGTTTATATTTTGCGAGACGTTCTACGAGAAATTCCCGCAGTTCATCTTCTGCATAACCATCTGTAACAACCAGGAATGCCCTGCCGACTTCACCCCATGTGTCATGAGGTACGCCGACGACGGCTGCCTCTATCACAAATGGGTTGGCTATCAGGACGGACTCGATTTCAGCGGGATAGACATTCTCGCCGCCACTGATAAACATCTCCTTTGAACGGCCGAGAATTGAGTAGCAGCCATCCTCATCACGTTTGGCAATATCACCGGTGTGTAACCAACCATCGCGAATGGTTTCCGCCGTTGCCTCGGGGTTCTTCCAGTAACCGGCGACGATATGCGGACCACGGATGAGCAATTCACCCTCCTCGTTGTCGGCACACACATTGCCATCCGGGTTGATGATCTTCATATCGATGTGGAATATCGGATAACCGACCGATCCGATCTTACTTTGAACCAGTTCGGGTGGCAGCCAGAAGTTGTTACCCGATGCTTCGGTGAGTCCGTAACCCATTTTGAAGTCGACGCCACGGTCCCAGAATTTCTGCATGATGGGAAGTGGGCAGGGCGCGCCGCCGCTGATGACGAGTTCCAGCTTTGAGAAATCGGCATCTCCCCACTTGGGGTGCTCCTGTAGCATCTGGAACATCGTTGGTACCGCGACATAATGGGTAATACCGGCGTGTTCAACGAGGTCGAAGGTCTCATCCACGTCAAAGCCGGAACACAAAATCGTTGTGCCGCCAGCGTGGACCAGCGGAGCCATGAAGATATTCGGTCCGCCGATATGGAAAAACGGCAGTTGCAAGGCGGCCTTGTGCTGGCTGTTAATACCCCAGGATGTGATGGTGTTGATACTGTTCCATGTCACGTTGCCGTGGGTGAGGACCGCACCTTTGGGCAGACCGGTGGTGCCGCCCGTGTAATAGATGCCCCAGGGGTCATCGAGGCTTAGTTCCGGCGTATCATAAAGCTCGGCAGACATCGACTCCCGTTCAGCGAAATCACGCTCGCCGGTACCCGGGTTCGTCATTGCTATGATGTGTTCAACCGTTGTAAATGATGACTTGAGCTCGTCAACCTGCCGGCGCCAGTCTTCGCTGTAAATAAGCACGCCTGGAGCGCCGCTCTCAATGATACCCGCCAGTTCAGATACGGTGAGACGCCAGTTCAGGTTCTGCAACATTGCACCGAGCTTCGGTGCGGCCCAGAACAGGTCCAGGTATTCGGCCTTGTTGGAGGCGTAGACGGCGACACGGTCACCCTTGCATACGCCGAGGTTTTTCAGGAAGTTGGCCGTCCGGTTGACTCGCCTGTTCCATTGGGCAAAAGTGGTTTCCGTCTTCGTTGTGTAGTCTATGAGCGCAATGCGGTTGGGTGTCAGCCTGGCCCGTTTGTCGAGCCAATCCGTAACGTAGTGAGACTGCTGAGTTATTTCGCTGTGCCCCATTGCACTATCGCTCCCGCCCAAACATAACCGATACCCGCAGCGATAATGGCCATCGTATCTCCCGGGTTGAGACGGCCCTGCTCGATACCGGCTTCGATGTTGATTATTGCATCCTGTTCGCCAATATGGCCTACGCTCGACATATACACACTTTGTTCTTCTGTAAGACCGAGGTGGTCGAGCATTTCAAGGTGCCCGGATGGCTTGACCAGGGACATGTTGAAGAAATCGATATCATCGCGCGTATAGGGTGTTCCATCGGCTTTAAGACCGGATTTCCCGAGAGCTTCATCGGTGCACTTCAGCCAGTTTTTGATCGAGACCTCGCCGAGACGGTTTTTCATGGCCTCGGGTTCAACCAGTCTGAATTTGAATCCGCCTTTGTTAACGGCATCATCCGTTGGATGCTCAACGGTTCCGCTGGCCGGAACGATCACGTGGCGGCTCATTGAGCCATCCGCGATCAGGTGCATACCCAGCACCTGGTTCTCAAGCCAGTCGCGCTTCAGAATCATCGCGCCTGCCCCGGCTCCGATATTGAAAAGGAACGAGGTATTGATGTCAGTGAGATCAATGAAATGCGATGTCGCATAGCCGCCAGCGATGAGGATCGTATTGATGCTCGGGTCATCCGCCATCAGTCCCCTCGCGAGTTGCATGGCTGCAATGGTGGTTGCACAACGTGTGTGGACATCTATGCCCCATGCATTTTTTGCACCGACTTCAAAGGCAAGGTCGATAGCGCTCGTCCACAGCAGATATTCGCGCCACTCTTCGGTGGTGCCGAGTACAACATCGATTTCCATCGGGTCGATACCTGCCTTGGTTATCGCTTTTTTTGCTGCATGGACAGCCATTTCGTTGGGGTGGACTTTTGGGTCCGCAACGAATTTGCGTTCAATACCAAGCTTTTCTTTGACAACCCATTCGGGTAGCCCGCTTTGCCTGGCAATCTCTTTTGCGGTGACGTAGGTATCCGGAAAATACGTACCGGTTGAGACAATACCCATGCTTGTCATGTGAATTCCTTTCGCCTGTGGTTCTCTAATCGCAGGTGCTTGATTGAGAAAACCAGACATATTAATATGAAACCTGATTCAGGTGTCATGCTATGTCAAGAAGCCAATTACCGCAAGTATCGCTATGAAAGACCTATTTTTATTAGTAACTTGAAACTTGATTCATGTTTCATCGTGCTGCATACTTTGGAGCATGGCAGGGTTTGTCTCTTTTGCATTGCTCGCGAATTTGGCTAATAACCGGATCATAAACAAAGGCACACAAGTCAACAGGCCGACAAAGAACGGCTTTGAATCACACTCGATGGAGGAAGAAATAATGCTAACCGGACACAAGAAGCAGGGCGTCCAAGCCGTTTGGAAACGGTTATTTCTGGGGATCGGAGTAGCGCTGGGAACGCTGGCACTGATGCCCGCAACAGCGTTTGCACAGGAAGAATCAGCAGAAGATAGCGATAATATGCTTGAAGAGGTCATCGTCACGGCCACACGCCGTGAAGAGAGCCTGATGGAAGTACCGATCGCGGTTACCGCGATTTCAGGTGAGGAACTTGCGAAATTTGGTATTCTGGATATTACTTTTATTGAACAGATGTCACCCAATACCACACTCAAGGTTTCGCGTGGTACCAACACCACGCTGACTGCATTTATCCGTGGTGTGGGCCAGCAGGATCCGGTTGCAGGTTTTGAATCCGGTGTCGGCATCTATCTCGATGATGTTTACCTCAACCGTCCGCAGGCCGGGGTCATTGATATCTATGATGTTGAGCGTGTCGAAATACTGCGTGGCCCACAGGGTACGCTTTATGGTCGTAACACCATTGGCGGTGCCATCAAGTACGTTACGAAGCGCCTCAACGCTGATAGTTATGAAGGCAAAGCAAGGTTCTCCTACGGTACCGATAACATGCTGGACCTGACTCTGACCGGTTCAGCGCCTGTATCCGACACTTTCAGGGTGGGCGGCTCAATCGCCAGCTTTAATCGCGATGGTTTTGGCGATAATCTCTATTTGACAAACCTTGATAACTACAACAAGAACGTACTGGGTGTGCGCGCCAGTGCTGAATGGGAGCCGAGCGATGAGTTTTTCATGAAGTTCGCATTTGATTATGTCGATGATGATTCTGATCCAAGACAGGGACACCGGCTGGTACCGGCTGCGGTATCCGGAAACCCCGTACTGAAAAATGTTTTCGACACGGAAGCAGGGCTCAATAACCCCAAACAGTCGGTGAAAGCCACGGGTTACTCCCTGATGGCACAATGGAATGCCAGTGATATGCTGACGGTGAAGAACATCCTCGCTTACCGTGATGACAAGACCTGGACGCCGATTGACTTCGACAGTCTGCCGGTGGCCGACCTTGATGTACCGGCCAATTATGAAAACAACCAGTTTTCTGAAGAACTCCAGTTCCTGTTCTCGGGAGATAAATGGAATGGTCTCGCTGGTTTCTATTATCTTGATGCGGATGCATCCACCGCTTTTGACGTGATACTTGGCCAACTCGGCGACGCTTTAGGTTTACCGGGCTTCAACGCCTTCACGTCAGGTGATGTCAATACCAAGACCTGGTCTTTATTTGCTGACTTCACTTATGACTTCACCGATCAGTGGGCCCTGTCTCTGGGCGGACGGTATACCTCGGACAAGCGTACTTCAGATATTCTAAGACAATCCAAGATTGGTGGAACCTCGCCAATATTCGGTGGTGACGCGATTCCGTTTGCGACCACGTCCGACTTCCATGGCTCGGAGAAATTCACCAAGTTCACGCCCCGGATATCCGTCGACTGGACACCGAATGACGATCAACTGCTTTACGTTTCTTACAGTGAGGGCTTTAAGGGTGGTGGTTTTGACCCGCGGGGTCAGACCAATGCTGCACCGGATCTGGATGGTGATGGCGTGGTCAGCGAAGAAGAGATTTTTGAATTCATGAAATTTGATCCGGAAACCGTCAAAACCTGGGAGTTCGGCTGGAAAACCACTGCTTTTCAGGGCCGGATGACCTCCAAGCTTGCAGTATTTTTCTCTAAATACACCGATGTTCAGGTTCCGGGTTCCATTGGTTATGACTCCACTGGTGACGGCGTTAACGATAGCTTTATTGGTATCACTTCCAATGCCGGTAAGGCAGATATCAATGGTGTTGAATGGGAAGGTCAGGCCATCCTGGCAGATGACGTCGGACGCAATGGCAGTCAAATGCGCCTTGGTTGGGCAGTGGGTTATGTCGATGCCGACTACAAGGAATACATTGATGCATTTGGTAACGATGTAGCGGATGAACGTGTGTTTCAGAACACGCCCAAGTGGACCGCAACGGGTACATTTACCTATGACGTACCGGTTAACCTGTTCAACACACCGGGTACGTTTTCTTTCATCACTGCCGTGGCATACCGTGACGACACCAGTCAGTTTGAAGTACAGAACCCGTTTCTTGACCAACCTTCCTATACGCTTTGGGATCTGAGCCTAGTCTGGGCACAGGATAGTGGTCGCTGGAGTGCCGGTATCCATGGCAAGAACCTCGGTGACAAGAAATACAAGGTAGCAGGCTACTTCTTCCCGAACCTGGGTCTGGAAAATAATGTTACCGCGTTTTACGGTAACCCCCGGCAGATATGGGGCACCGTGCAGTACAACTGGTTCTGATGTGAAAGCCAGCTGATTGAAGGACGGCGCAACTTCGGTTGCGCCGTTTTCTTTATACTGAACCAATGCAAAATAACAACTCAATCGACGATAACCCCCAGGTTACCAACCGCGCCTACGTACTGTTTATCCTGGTCGTGGTCTACACCTTCAATTTTATTGACCGCCAGATCGTCGGTATCCTGGCGGTGCCTATCAAGGCCGATCTCGGTCTGACCGACAGCCAATTGGGTTTGATGGGTGGATTGGCTTTTGCACTTTTTTATACGGGGCTTGGTATCCCGGTGGCCATGCTGGCGGACCGCTTTAGTCGAACCTGGATCATGACTGCAGCATTGGTGATCTGGAGCGGTATGACCGCGGCATCAGGTCTGGCCACCAATTTCTGGCAGTTGTTCGCGGCCCGTTTAGGTGTCGGCGTGGGTGAAGCGGGTGGTGTTGCACCGGCTTACTCGCTGATATCCGATTTCTTCCCGCCGAACCAGCGTGCAAGGGCCATGAGCGTCTACTCATTTGGAATTCCAATCGGCAGTGCGATTGGTATTGTTTTCGGCGGCATTATCGCCAGTATGATTGACTGGCGATGGGCGTTTTTTATTGTCGGTATTGCGGGTATTATTATAGCCCCGATATTCAGGATGACCATCAAGGAACCGCCGCGTGGCCAGTTCGACCGCCAGCGCGAAGCCGTCAAAGCACCGGGGCTGAAACTCATTTTCAGCATACTAATGACAAAACCAAGTTTTTGGTTGCTGTCACTGGGTGCGTCATTCTCATCGATGATGGGCTATGGTGTGTTCTTCTGGTTACCCTCGTTTTTTGTCCGTAGTTATAACCTGACTCTACTGAACGCATCGCTGTTTTACGGGGCCGTGTTACTGATTGGTGGGCTGGTTGGAATCTGGGTGGGAGGCTGGCTGGGGGATCGTTTCGGTCAGAACCAGCGTTCACAATACGCCAGAATTCCAGCCATCGCCTTTTTATGTACGGTGCCGTTCTACATAATCGCCATATTGTCACCAACTCTGACTCTGGCCTTTTTTGTTTTGCTGGTGCCAACAGCGCTGGGTCTGGCCTGGTTGGGGCCGGTTATCTCGGCCATCCAACATCTGGTCAGGCCGGATATGCGTGCCGTTGCCTCGGCGATTTTTCTGTTTATCAATAACCTCATCGGCATTGGTCTGGGCACTTACGCCATTGGAGCGCTTTCCGATATGTTGACAGCTCAGTATGGCGACGAATCGCTGCGTTACTCAATCCTTGCCGGTACGGGTTTTTATATTATTGCGGCGGGATTGTTTCTGCTGGCGTCGCGCTGGCTTGAACAGGACTGGGAAGACTGAATAGTTCTAAAAGATTTGGAGATTAGTATGGGAATGCTGGAACAAAAAGTTGTTGTTGTCACAGGAGGAGCGCAGGGTATAGGGCTGTCAGCGGTAGAACGCTTTGCCGAGGAGGGCGCTATCGTGGCCATCTGGGATTTCAACGAAGAGAAGGGTGCATCGAGCGAGTCGCTGCTTAAAGCAAAGGGTTTTGATGTGCGTTTCCAGCAGGTGAATGTCACCGATATGGCGTCTGTCAAAACGGCTGTTGGTGAATTGCACTCGGAAACCGGAAGAATAGATGTGCTGGTCAACAACGCCGGTATCACACGTGATGCAAGCTTGTTAAAAATGACCGAAGAACAATGGCAGCAGGTTTTGGATGTCAACCTCGGTGGTGTATTTCATTGCACCCAGGCCATTGCCCCCATCATGGTGGAGCAGAAATCCGGTTGTATCATCAACACCTCATCGGTGGTCGGTTTATACGGCAACTTCGGGCAGACCAACTATGTCGCGACCAAGTCGGGTGTGATTGGAATGACAAAAGTGTGGGCACGCGAACTTGGCCGCAAAGGCATTCGGGTCAACGCCGTTGCGCCGGGCTTTATTGCCACGGAAATGGTCGATACCGTCCCTGAACACGTCATTGAACAGATGGTCGGTAAAACACCGCTTGCGCGTATGGGAAACCCGGAAGACATCGCAAATGCCTACGTTTTCCTATCCTCTGATCTGGCAAGTTTTATCAGCGGCACGGTACTCAGTGTTGATGGTGGTTTAGTCCTCTGATTTAAAAATCCCAATATGATCCAGATCACGTTCTAGTGCTGGTCCGGGTGCTAATAAGTGCCTTTCAGGTTAAAATAGCGAGTGCGATGAGTACGCGGTTCAGGTCTTTTCAGGCAACAACCTGACTGCTGTTTCGGCACCTGTTCGGGTATCCGTCGCGAGGCTGTTTTGTGTTCAACCGGACACAACGAAGAGCAAAGGGACAACCGCGATGATGGAAATCACAATTTGTGGTCGTGGAGGGCAGGGCGGCGTCACGCTGGCCAAGATTATCGCCTCGGCTTACTTTCTTAAAGGCAAGTATGTACAGGCGTTTGGCGTGTATGCCGCGGAGCGCTCTGGCGCACCGATACAGGCTTTTGTTCGTATAGACGACGAAGAAATCACCAACCACAACCAGGTTCAACACCCTGATCACATCGTTATACTGGATCGTACCCTTATCGCGTCCGGTATGGATGCCGCCCTTAAACCCGGTGGTTTTCTGATCATCAATACCCCGGTAGATAAAACCGACTACAAGGACCATTTTTCCGGCCGCAAAGTGGCAACGGTGGATGCGACCAGTATCGCGGTGGACAACGGCCTGGGTACACGTACCGTGCCGATCGTCAACACCACCATGGCGGGTTCGATTGCCAGGGTGTTGGGTTTGACGCTGACCGAAATATTGGCGGCACTTGAACATCTGAACTTTGCCGGGGCGAATAAAACCTGTGCCCGTGAGGCATACAAGCAGATTCACATCACCACTCTTGAAGGTGAAATTCATCAAGCGCCGGCACCTGCCGGAACTGCCCGGGTTGCCGATATTTTTGATGAAGACGTGGGCGGTATGCCAAAGATCAAGACCGGTAGCTGGGCAACAGAAAAGCCCGAGCGGCGCCACCTGACACCACCCTGTAATCATGTTTGCCCGGCCGGCAATGACGTACGTGGTTTTGTCGAAGCGGTAGGGCAGAAGGACTATGACCTGGCCTTGTCTGTTTTACTTGAAACCTCACCGTTACCGGCAGTTTGCGGCCGGGTTTGCCCCGCGCCGTGTATGGATACCTGCAACCGCGCAGAGTTCGATCAATCCGTTAATGTCAGGGAGATCGAACGTGCCGCAGCGGAGATGGGAAAACGCCCGGAGCCTAACCGTTCATGGCGGGAGGCTTCAATCGCCGTGGTCGGTTCCGGACCTGCAGGGCTTAGCACGGCCTACCAACTGGCGCGGTTGGGTTACCCGGTAACACTGTATGAGGCTGGTGATGAACTGGGCGGTGTACTACGCACCGGTATCCCGGCCTATCGCCTGCCGCGTGATGTCCTGGATGAAGAGATCGATTACATACTGAATCATGACATTACCGCCCATACGGGTTGCCAGTTGAAACGTGTCGACATGTTGCGTCTGAGCCGTGAATATCAGGCTGTTTTTGTTGCTACCGGTCTGCAGAATGTCAGTGATCTGGATCTTGGCGAAACGACATCGGTTGCACCGGTCCAGGGTCTGCACTTTCTTGAAAAAGTTCGTAAGGGTAATGAACGGCTTGATGGTCAGCGTGTAGTCGTCATCGGCGGCGGTAATACCGCCATGGATGCTGCCCGTTCGGCCCTGCGTATCGGGGCCGCCGAGGTACGTGTCGTTTACCGCCGTACCCGCAGTGAAATGCCTGCTATATTTGAGGAGATCGAACAGGCTCTTGAAGAAGGGATCATATTGGACGAACTGGTCTCCCCCGTATCTTTGACTGACCCAGGGAGCGGTCCGATACTGACCTGCCAGGGTATGAAACTGGGCCCACCTGATGACAGTGGCCGACCCAGGCCAATCGCAGATACCAGTCCCGAGGCCCGTTTCGATTTGCCCTGTGACCTGGTGATCCTGGCGTTGGGGCAGTCCCACGATATCTCCATTCTGCCGGAAGGCTCTGTGATAAAAGAAGGTGAAGCACTGCTGGGCTTAAGTGGAGCACCATTCTTCGTGGGTGGTGATTTTGCGACCAACGAAGGTACGGTTTCTGCCGCGATCGGTTGCGGGGTCAGGGCGGCAAGACATATTCACCGCACGCTGACCGGCGAGGATTTGTTTCCGCCACCGGAAGAGCCTATCGCGACATCTGATCAGATCAGGTTTAACCGATTCGCACATCAGTCCCGTGCCGCGGTTAACACCATGAGCCCGGATCTGCGACGCCGTTGTTTTGAAGAGGTCCATCTTGGATTCCAGGCTGGCCCGGATGGTGAGGGTGCAGTCAGTGAGGCACTGCGTTGTTTAAGTTGCGGGGTCTGTAACAAATGTGATCGTTGTTTGGAATACTGTCCGGAGGGCGTACTTCGCCGCAGTGATGAAAATGATCTTTATGTTTTTGATCTGGAATACTGCAAGGGTTGCGGTGTCTGCATGACCGCCTGTCCACGTGCTGCCATTTACATGGCTGAATTGTAAGCAAAGAGGAAATGGATGATGGTTAGAACGCTTGCAACTGGTAACAACGTCGCCGGCCATACACTTGCACTCGCGGGTGAGGCCAACCGTCACGCACGTGGTTGTTGTGCGGGGGCTTATCCGATTACACCGCAAACTGAAATTATTGAATTTCTATCTGGTTTCAAGTTTAACAAGGGTCGTATCGTGCTGGTCGAGTCGGAGCACAGCGCGATGGGTGTCTGCATAGGCGCGGCCCTGGCTGGTGCGCGGACATTTACGGCCAGTTCTTCAAATGGCCTGGCTTATATGACCGAAAATATTTTTGCTGCCGGCTTTTACCGCCTGCCCACGGTGATGATCGCGGTCAACCGGACACTGGGGCCACCTTGGAATATCTGGGTGGATCAGGGTGACAGTTTGATGATGCGTGACGCCGCCTGGTTGCAGTTTTATTGTGACTCTCACCAGGACCTGGCTGATACGATCCTGTTGGCGTTTCGGGTGGCGGAAGATAAGCGGGTCATGTTGCCGGTGATCGTGGCAATGGATGGCTTTGTAACCTCGCATACGCAAATGGTGGTCGACAGATTTACGCAGGAGCAGGTTGACGCATACCTTCCGCCATGTGTTATTCCCCACAAGTTAAAACATGAACATCCATCGACGTTTGGCGGTATGACCTTTTCGAGTGAAACAGAACATCATCGTTATGCGATACAGCAATCGATGGAACAGGTTTTTCCTGTACTGAACGAGGCCCGTGACGAGTTTGAAAACATCTTTGGCCGGCGTCCGGCAGGGGCCCTCGAAACGTTCAATACCGAAGATGCAGACACCATAGTCATCGCTTGCAACACGATGGCGCGCACCCTGCATAACGTCGTGAATGAGCGCCGCGCGAGGGGTGAAAAGATAGGCATGATACGCACCAAGTTGTTCCGGCCTTTCCCGCGCAAGGAGTTGCTGGCAGCCATCGGCAAGGCAAGTCGCGTGGCGGTACTGGACCGTAATCACTCACCGGGATCAGGTGGGATTTTCTGGCTGGAAATTGCAGCGACATTGAAAGATCGCACTGATGTGTTGTTGCAGGATTACCTGGTCGGCCTGGGTGGTGGTGATGTCACACCTGAGAATATCCATGCAATTATCGATGACATGAACCAACGTGAAACGGCTTCGGAACCTGAATGGAAGGACACTTCAACATGAGCGCGGAAACCCCAGCCAAACCTTATGAATCTCACCTGTTGCGACCCGGCAATACCAATTGTGCCGGTTGCGGTATGTCGATCGGTCTGCAATGGCTGGACGAGGCACTCGGTGACGAAAAACCGGTGCTGGTTATACCTTCCTGCTGCGGTATCGTTACCGCAGGAGCTTTCCCTACCAGCGGCTACGGTGTGCCGACTGCGGCCACCACCTTTGCCAGTTCACCGGCGGTTGCCACCGGTATTTCAGCCGTCTCCGCCATGAACGATATCGACAACCCGGTGATCTGCTGGGCCGGTGACGGTGGTACCTATGACATCGGTTTGGCGACACTGTCGGCGGCAGCTGAGCGTAACGAGGACATTATTTACATCTGCTACGACAACGAGATTTACGGCAACACCGGTGGTCAGCGCAGTGGTGCAACCCCGGTGGGGGCTGTCACCAGCACCACCCCTGCGGGTAAGGGTGAACGCAAAAAAGACATCATGGCCATCATGGCCTCGCATCGCATTCCCTATGCCGCGACCTTGTCTATCGGACACCGTGAGGACTTCTTGCGCAAAATCAGGTATGCCCGGTCGGTGAAGGGATTTCGTTTCCTGTTGATGCTGTCACCGTGCCCGACAGGTTGGAAGTCGGAACCTGACCAGAGTGCTGAACTGATTGAATTAGCCGTGCGTAGCGGTCTGTTTCCGCTCTACGAGGTATTTGACGGCCGCCGCTACCGGATAAACCAGCGGCCCGATAGCACATCCATCAAACCCTACATCGAGCAGCAACGTCGCTTTAGAGAAGTCTGGAATAACACCGATGCCCTGCAGGCTTTTATTGATGCCCAGTGGCAATACCTGGATGGAATGGCCACGGTGTTCCCGGCGAAGGACGATTAAACGATAGTATCCATAAACGAAAACCCCGCCATCAGGCGGGGTTTTTTTTTACTACATTTCTGAAATCAGGGCAGGTTGACCGACTCTACCCATCCTCTCATTGCGCCCAGGCTGCAGCCGAACTTCAAGTGGCCTTTACCCAACCCCTGTTCATCTATGATTTGTTCACAGGAACAACCGGCAGTGTCGAAGATATCAAAGGATGCCTTCGGACTCTTTTTCGAACTTTTCGAACTTTTCGAACTTTTCGAACTTTTCGAACTCTTTCCTTTCCGGCTTCTGGTATCAAAGATACGGTCATCATCGGTCAGGGCGAATCGATTGATACCCAGCCTTCTGGTGGGAACAGATTCCGGGATGATGGTGCCCGGGCAATAATCGGCATCGTCCGTCACGCCATCACCATCGCTGTCCTTGATCAGGAACAGTACCAGGCCGTCATGATCCGAGGATCGCAGCAGGGTGCTGTCATCATTGATAAGGTCAACGGCAGCATCGCTGTTGCCACGGCCAAACTGGAAGTCACGTACCAGTTCATCCAGACCGGTGCTGGTTAATGCGTGATCCAGTGTCTGGGCATTACCCCGGAAGATAAATGAATAGCGCTCACCGGCATCGATCATCAGCACCTGGTCAAGCATGTCGGGATTGACATTATCGGTACACGGATTGGTTTCGCAAACCACGTCTTCAGATGGCGTGACATCACCTTTCATGAACCCGGTGACATCCACGTAGCTGTCAGAGAACTCGTAGGCATTGAAATCGCCTGCCACCACCAGGTTGATATCCGGGTTGGCATCCTGCAGCAGCTGGGTCTGTTGAGCTACATACTGGGCTTGTTCCAGACGTTTCTGCCTGACCCGCTCACCACTGCTTGAATTGTCAACACTGCTTAACGAGCGGCCATGAATGGATATGACGGCGATCGGGAAGTCACTTTCATCCGCCACTTGCCGTCCTTCGAGTAACAAAGGTGGACGGTCATTAAGCAGCGAGTTGTCAAAGTCCAGAATTTCAAAGCGTCCCAGCTGGGTAACCGCATCCACCTCGATGGTCTCGCGTACCAAAAAGCCGACATCAATACCACCAATGTCATTACCTTCTTCGAGGTATGGTGTGTAGTTCACCGTGGCGTCATCTGTTGCGATCAGATCGGCCAGATCCTGAAGAACTTTAAGGCTTTCCACTTCGCTGACCGCCAGCACATCGGGCGACATCAGTACAGTGCGAATATAGCCCGAGAACTTGGTGAGCCGCCGCATATATTCGTCGGTTGTAACAACCGTATCGTTGGTGGGAGGGTCATACTCAATGCCGGTCTCCGGGTCGATTCGGGGTATTGCAGGATCGTCAACGTCATCAAACAAACGGAACAGGTTTAACGCGCCGACCGTCATTTCCGCAACTTCACGAGCCCGTACTGCTACGGGTAGCGGAGCGGCAGTAACCGTCAATTCAGATGGCCAGAATTCGTAACCGCCAAACTCAAAACCGATAGCGCCTGTAGCATCGAAAGAGGAACCCGCCGGAATAATTTCGTTAGGTAAACCAAGCTTGTTTGGATCCAATTCAAACACCTCGGGGTTGCCGTCCCACTCGGGATAGCCGGCCAATCCCGGGAATTCGATGCCAGGTTCACGATAGGTACGTGTACCCGCTGCCGTGATATGGACTTCTGCGATTGGGTCGACGTTAAAGCGCTGGTTGGAAGAAGTAACCGTTCCCCCGGTAATTTGTACCAGCATGCCCTCGTAACACTCAAACTCAATTGCGCAGCTGGGTGCCATCGGATCGGGTGATGGGACTGCGTCGTCAAATACCGTGGCAGCAGGTAATGCATTTCCGCTGCTGGTCACCGAAACGGATGACCCAAATGCGAACTCGGTAAAGTCAAAGAACTCCGTTACGCTACCGGCAACATCCACTTGGTCGCCCACTGCAACTGCTGGTGCACCACCGGTAAAGACAAAGACACCGTTGGATGTATCCACGTCCGCGTCATCGCGGGTATCCGGGGTTTGCATGAAGAATCCATCTACTCCAACAGCCGTCACCGTATTGTCTGAAGCGGCGACACCCTGGCCAGCATAAGGAGAGGTACTGCCGTTGCCCTGGATTTCAAAAATCTCCAGCAACGGACCGGTGGCTGTGCATGCATCTGTCAGTGAAGTATTGCCAAGACCGGGCGTGATACAGGAGAACACGAAATCCGCATTGTTCTGGTCGGTGTCCATTCCATTCGGGAAACGCGAAATACCCTTGTTACCCTGGCTGCTGCTGCCGGAATCACTGAGACCAGCGCCTGAACCCTCGGTATAGGGTGCTGCGACATCACCTTCGTAACTAACGGTGTCGATAACCTGGCCGGCGCGCACCAGGGCAACCGCATCGGGCGCACCGTTTTGAATGGAATTAATGATGTCGAGGTCGCAGTTAGCCACAGTGGCTGCATTGGAACAGACCACGAAATAGTCACCGGAGCCGAGCACAACCGCAGGCAAGGCAATCGTCTGGTATGGCGTAGCACCGTTGCCATTCACCAGCAACAGGCTGACACCGTCGAGATCGGCAGGAGCATTGCCGGTATTCATGATCTCCACGAATTCCGCCGTGTCTGAGCTTGGTTGGTCATAATCGACCTCATTGATGACCAGTTTCGGCGGTGTCGGATCAATACAATCGGTAGTCTCCAGGCTATTGGCGAATCCTGGCGAAATACAGCGTTGACTGAAATCCACGTTATTGACATTGCTGTCGACACCATCCGGTGAGCGACTGATTCCCAGGTAAAGCGCCGAAGATGAATCTGCCAGTCCGGTACCATCTGTTTCGGTATATGGCGCAGCAAGGTTACCCTCATAACTGACGGTATCCAGCAGGGTCGTGCCAGCGAATAGGGCGACACCATCGGGTGCACCATTCTGAACGAGATTGCTGTTGGGGCTCACGTCCAGGTCACAATTGTAGACATTGGCGGCATCCCCACAAACTACGTAATAGCCACCTGCCGGTAGAACGAAAGAAGGCAGGTCAATTGTTTTATAAACTGAATCGCCGTTGCCGTTTACCAACTGCACGGAGTGGCCAGCCAGGTCAACAGGTGTGGCACCCTTGTTCAGAATTTCGACAAATTCAGCCGTGTCGGATCCCGCCTGGTCATAATCAATTTCATTGATGACCAGTTCCGCCGCATCCACGGGGTTGGTATCAAAACTGAACTGGTAATTGGCAGCCATGTTGTCTGCGTTCCCGTCCTGGTCGGCGACCTGTGCAGCGGTGACTACCACATCACAGTTCTCGCTGAGAGAAAAATCGGTATCGGGATTCAGGTTAAACGTTTGTGGGCCACCTGTGACTGACGCTGTATGCGCACCACTGTTGACGCAATTAATGGTGAACCAGGGATCAGTTGTTGTGACATCTTCACTGAAAGTGATATCAATATTCGCGCTGACTGCCACACCTGTGTTGCCATCAGCCGGAGTGGTACCGGTAACCGTGGGTGGATCATCGACTGTTGCGCAGTTGTTTTCTGCACCGGGGGTTACTTGACAAAAATCAAAGTCAACATTGTTCTGGTTGGTATCCGAGCCGTCAGGGGAGCGTGACAGACCGGTACCATCAACAGCCGGGTTATCCTCAAGACCGGAACCCGAGCCTTCTGTATAAGGTGCCCCCGTGTCACCTTCATAACTAACGGCATCAATTAATGCTGCTGCTGCATTACGCAGACCTACCGCATCGGGTGCACCATTCTGGATAAAATTGGTATTCGGGCTGTCATCAAGATCACAATTTACCACTGTGGCTGCATTGGCACAGACCACAAAGTATTCACCTGCTGCCAGGGAAATTGCCGGCAGTGCAATGGTGTCGTAAACGACTGCATTCCCACCAGAACCGTTGACCAGTTCCAGGGTGAAGCCTGTGAGGTCGACCGGAGCACCCGAGACATTCTTGATTTCAACGAACTCCGCCGCATCCGTACCTGCCTGATCATAGTCAACTTCATTAATGACCAGTTGAGCGGCGGCAGGGCCAGTGAAAAACAGCATCAGTACACCCAACAAAGCGGCTTGCTGTTTAAACGATGTAGAAATCGGTAAATTTTGAGTCAGAAAACGATGTAGATGATGCTGCATTTTATATCCTCTGAATTGGTGGTTCTAAGTCTGCCAAGCCTGAAAAATAAAATGTCTGAACGAGTGCCAAACATGATTTTCGAATTTTTCAATGCGTATCGGCTGAAGTTGACGTAGGAGTCTACCGCAAATTGATGTACGAAAACATCATCATAAATTGTAACTATGATAAGTGTGTGACATTCGGGAATCACCGTATGGAAGAACCATAATAGTGAAACTACCATCCTCTGGCTCGTTTTCTTAGGGCCCGCCTGCATTGATGGAGATAGTTGATTCCGGTTTTTTGCATTTATTGAAAATTGGTATATAACTTATAGAGCGACTAACGGTTTAGTCCTTAAGGAGTGGGCATTTCCAGAAAATGGCTTATCACGACCTGCCCGGTACCAGAATATCAACAAAAAGGAGAAGAACGTGAAGACTCAATCTAACAACTCCCGCTTATTTATAAGGTGGGCTGCATCCCTGATCGTGTTATTGCTGGTGGGTGGCAATGTAAATGCCGATGTTTCCGGTCTGAATGCTGGTGCCATGGATGAGTTGCAAGACGCGGGTGTCGATAAGTATCTCGGCACGTCTGTTTCAACCGAAAGTGATCACGGTGTATGGACCAAACACGCATTCAACCCCAACTACACCCCCGACCCGACTTACCCCCTGGGTGTCCGCCCGGATGGCCCGGTCTGCATAGCGGGTACCGACTACTCGGTTTTCACCAGGGAAGGGAACCCCAAGAAGCTTTTGATCTTCCTGCAGGGCGGCGGCGCCTGCTGGCAGGGTTTCTACAATTGCAACATTCTGGGTGAGGCCCAATCGCCACCCGCAGAAGGGCCGTTTCCTGGCGTCTTTGATCCTGATTCACCCGACAACCCGTTTGCGGACTATTCGGTTGTATACATGCCGTACTGTGATGGGTCTACATTTGGTGGCGACAACGATGTAAATGATATGGACTTCTCATTCGGCCCGACACGCCACCACCGCGGGCTTCGTAATGTGAGTGCGGGTATGGATGTCGCAGGTGACATGTTCCCAAGAGCAAAACAGATAACCGTCATGGGCCATAGCGCGGGTGGTGTCGGCGCTGCGGCCTTCGCACCATTCCTGGCCCGCTTCGTTTTCGGCAATAACAAAAAGCTCACGGTTTACAACGACGCAGGGCCGATAGCACTTAACCTTGGTACGCCTCCGGGGGCGGGCGGGCCCGATCTTACCTGGTTGTCTGTCTGGGCTCGTCAGAATGACTGGCAATTCCAGCAGTTCTATCCTCAAAGCTGTATCGATGATGGTCGTTGTAACGCCTTTGGTCAGCAAACAGGCATTATCGATTGGAGGCTCGACAACGACTCGACCATCCGCGAGGGATTCTATGAGACGGACTCTGACAGGACCAACCGGTTCTTCGCACAGGGCGACGGCAGTCTAATGGATCCGGTGGCCTACCGCGCTTTGATCCTCACTGAGCACGGTGCGCTAAACGAGGCATACCCAAAACGTTACAAGCGCTTCATCGTCAGCGGCGATGACACGCACGGAGCCGTCCAGGTAACCGCTCCGACACCCAACTTTCCATTTCCGCAGCCCTTTTCGTTCTACACCCGGGAAGCGAATGGCACAGCCCTGAGCGTATGGGCCACGGAATTCGTGCGCATAGGTGCCCGTCAATCGCAGTTCGGTTGGAAGGACATTGTCGAGGACTACGTTCCGGTTCCTATTCCATAAAACCGGTAGATTACCTGCTGCTCAAACACCCGGGTTTCTTTGCCCGGGTGTTAAGCACGCAAACTGTCGCCAGGCTGTTTAGCTCTCGATCCAAGCCGTGCGAATTTATTCTTTCACCAGTTTGGAAACTGCATTACAGTTCAGAGCAACTGTCGCGGTTCATTGCTTGCTTGGTTACACTGCTTGTCCTGCAAATTCGACGGGAGAAAAGCGGTGCGGGTTTTGGCTTTGTTAAATAAAGGGTACTTGATTGCTGGATTGGCGTTATTCAGCGGGCTGTTTTTGGTCAACAGTCAGGCCGCTGTTCCGGAGACTGCATACGCAGACTTGCACTGGCGCCAAATAGGGCCCTTTCGCGGTGGCTGGGCCACTGCAGTTGCCGGGCACCCGGATATTAAAACCACTTTTTACTTTGGATCAGCCGATGGTGGGGTTTGGAAAACGGATAATGCCGGTGTGACCTGGAAACCCCTGTTCGAGCAACAGGGCAGCGCGTCTATCGGTGCACTGGCTATCTCACCCAGCAATCCGGACGTGATCTGGGCGGGTACCGGGCAAATTCAGCAGCGCTGGGATATCGTTGAAGGAGACGGTGTCTACCGTTCCACCGACGGCGGACAGAACTGGAAGCATGTGGGCTTAAACGACACGCGGCATATCGGTGATTTGTGGGTTGACCCGAATGATGACAAAACTGCGCTGGTTGCCGCACTCGGTCATGTATTTGGCCCAAATCAGCAACGCGGTGTGTTTCGAACTGAAAATGGCGGCGAAAGCTGGGACCGGGTCCTTTATCTTGACGACACAACAGGTGCTGCTGACCTGGCTTTCAGCGCAGATGCACCTGACATTCTGTATGCCTCTTTGTGGCAGGTTCAACGTCACCCCTGGCTGGATTATTTCCAGCCAACGGTGGGTGGAAATAGCAGTATCTGGCGCTCCACCGATGGCGGACGCAACTGGAAGTCCGTGGCAGGAAACGGCCTCCCGGACAAGCCATTGAGCCGGATCGAAATTGCCGTCGCACCGGGTCACCAGGCGCAGCGTGTGTGGGCTTCCGTCGATGTCGCAGGTGGTGGCGGTCTCTACCGTTCCGAAGATGGCGGCGCCAACTGGGCCCTGGTCAATAGCGATAGCAGCCTGGCCGGCAGCTATATGGCCTGGCTGACAGCAGACCCGACGGATGACAACACGGTATGGGCGGGTGGACAACCACTGCGTCGTTCAGCCGATGGTGGTGCCACATTTACCATCGTGCGCAGCTCACCGGGTGGTGATGACTACCATTCATTATGGATTGACCCGAAGGACACCAACCGCATGATTACCGGTGCCGACCAGGGTGCCGTGGTCACTTTCAACGGTGGCGAAAGCTGGAGCAGTTGGTTTAACCAGCCGACCGGCCAGTTTTACCGGGTCGCAGTGGATAATGGTTTCCCCTATCGCATTTATAGCGGTCAACAGGACAGCGGTACCGTCTCCATCGCCAGTCGCAGTGATTATGGCCGTATCAGTTTTCGTGATTGGAACCCGGTGGGTGGTGATGAACGCGATGGCGATGTTCCGGATCCGCTGGATGCCAATATTGTATATGGTGCCGGTCTGGGTGGCCGGATTTCCAAGTGGAATGCAACCACCGCGCAGGTGCAGAATGTTTCACCGTGGCCGGTTTCGAGTTATGCGGAAAATCCCCGCGAGGTTGAATACCGTTACGACTGGATAACACCGCTGGCGATATCTGCGGCTCCACCCCACGCTATATATACCGCCGCGCAGATGTTATTCCGTTCAACCAATGGCGGTACAAGCTGGCAGACCATCAGCCCGGATCTGACCGGCGCAGATCCCTCAGCCACCGGTTGCACCGATGACGCACCGGTCAGCAGGGCTACCGCCTGTGGTTATGCATCCATATTCGCGATTGCTCCGTCACCATTACGCGACGGCCTGGTGTGGGCCGGTACCAGTAATGGACTTGTGCATCTGACCACCAATGGTGGAAAGGAATGGCAAAACGTGACACCTGCCGGGCTCGAAGACTGGAGCAAGATCAGCCTGATCGATGCATCAGCGACCGATATCAACACGGCCTATGTGGCCGTCGACCGCCATCGTCTTGATGATTTTTCCCCACGCGCTTATGTCACTCATGATGCGGGCAAAAACTGGCGAGAGATTGGCCACGGTTTACCCGGTGGGGCCTATGTCAAAGTAGTGCGTGAAGACCCCATGTTTTCCGGACTGTTGTATGCCGGCACCTCCCGCGGTGTGTTTGTGTCCTTCGATGATGGTGAGCACTGGCAGAGTCTGCAACTAAATTTGCCGACCACAGGGGTCAATGATCTGCTGGTTCATGAAGATGACCTGGTCATCGCAACCCAGGGCCGCGCGCTGTGGGTTCTGGATGGTGTGGGACCGTTACGACACCTCGCCCAAACAGCTGTTGTTTCGGTGCCGCAGTTGGTCGCCCCTGACACTGCCACCAGGTTACGTTTTAATCAGAACAAGGATACTCCGCTGCCGCCGGAAGAACCGACCGGCGAAAATCCACCGGCCGGGGCTGTGCTGGATTACATACTCCCGGATGACTTCAAAGGGCCTGCCAGGCTGGAAATTCTTTCAGCGGACGGCAGCGTCATACGCAGCTTCGATAGTGAAATCACCCCCGCGCAGGCCAGGGCACGTATTTATTTTGCAGAAACCTGGCTGGGTCAACCGCAGGCATTACCGGCCAGTGCGGGTCACCATCGATTTACCTGGAACCTGCGTTATTTACCACCGCCGACGCTGGAATCCCAATACTCGATTGCTGCCGTGCCCGGTGTCGCTACGCCTATTCTGCCGGAAGGCGCCTTTGTACTACCCGGCACCTACACGGTGAAGCTGACTGCCGGTGGTCAGAGCATCAGCAAAACACTGGATGTTGTGCGCGACCCACGGGTTGAAGTCAGCCAGGACGAGCTTGCTTCGCTGCTCGTATTCCAGCAGGAAGTGAAGACGGTATTGACCAGGGCAGTCACCCTGCATGAAGAAATTGAAGCAGGCAACGAGGAGGCAAGAACATCTTCCATCGCCGATACCCCGCGTAAGGTCGCCGATGCGTTAACGGAACTCGCCATTGATCTTGAGCACACGGATTTGCCACCGACTTCGTCCCAACGGGAACTGCTGGATTATGAAAAGTCACGCTTTGACAATGCTGAAAATGAGTGGAAGGGGTTACGGGTCAATTTCCCCTAGTTTGTTAAACAGACTAGAATGAGCGTACTCGAAATTGATGAGAATACCTTGAAAATCTCCTTCCCATTGACAGCCTGGCTGGTTATCGCCTGCCTTCTTTTACACCCATCGTTTGCCGTCGCACAGGGTCAATCCGCACCGGGTGTGGTGGTGGCACAGGCAGAAGTGAAATCCTTTCCGTTATCGGCTGAAGCGCTGGGTAATGCCAGGGCAAATGAGTCGATAGATATCCGTCCCAAGATCACGGCAACCTTGACTGAAATACTGTTTAAGGAAGGCCAGGAGGTCAATGCAGGTGATGTGCTTGTCAAGCTGGATAATCTTGAGCAGGTAGCCGATCTCGCTGCTGCACAGGCGGCGTTGGTTGATTCGGAGGCGAGTTTCAGGCGATCTTCCGAACTTTTCAAAACCAATGTGGTGGCCAAATCCCAGTTACTCCAGGATGAAGCCAAAAAAATCGCGGACGAAGCCATGGTTTCAGTGACGCAGAAGCGTTTGGCCGACACCATTGTGAGAGCACCTTTTGCAGGCCGTATCGGTTTGAGACGTGTCTCTCTCGGTAGTCTGCTTGGGCCGGGTACGGTGATCACCACGCTTGATGATACGCATATCATCAAGATTGATTTTGACCTTCCGGAGGTATACCTGTCACGGCTTGAGCCGGGTCTGAAAGTGTTGGCACATAGCGCGGCCTATCCGGACCAGGAATTTTCAGGTGAGGTTTCCAGTGTGGATACACGGGTCGACCCTGTCAGTCGTAGCGTACGGGTGCGCTCCGTGATGCAAAACACTGCAGGATATTTAAGACCGGGTATGTTTATGACCGTGACTTTGCTGAACGCCAGCATCAAGGCGCTGGTTATTCCTGAGCGCGCCCTGATACCGGAGCGAAGTGTCCAGTATGTATACGTTGTGGGTGACAACCAGATTGTCGAAAAACGTACGGTGCAAATCGGCAGAAGACGCCCGGGTGAAGTGGAAATACTTGAGGGTCTTTCAGCAGGGGAGTCGGTTATTGTCGATGGAACGCAGAAAGCACGTGATGGACAGCCAGTGAGCATCCTGGTGAGGGAAGCAGGCCAGCCATGATCATTTCGGATTACTCGGTACGCAGACCGGTATTCGCCAGTGTTATATCCCTGTTGCTTATCATTCTTGGCCTGGCCTCCATGCGAAGTTTGCCGGTTCGCCAGTACCCGGACGTGGACGCCCCCGTGGTGTCTGTGGAAACGCGTTATCGCGGCGCATCCGCCGAGATTGTGGAAACCAAGGTTACCCAGGTTATCGAAGACCGGATTGCCGGTATCGAGGGCATCGTAAAACTGACCTCGGACAGCCGCGACGAACGCTCGGATATCCGTGTCGAATTCACACTCGACCGTGATGTCGAAGCAGCCGCAAACGATATTCGTGATCGTATCTCACGCGTGGTTAACCAGTTACCAACAGAAGCAGACCCTCCCGAAATCGCCAAGGTGGACTCGCGAAACCGGCCGGTCATGTATCTCAACCTGACCTCTGACCGTATGAATGGTCTCGAGATAACCGACTATGCCGACCGCTATCTGGTCGATCGTTTTTCGACCGTGCCAGGTGTTGCAAGGGTTCAGATTTCAGGTGCCCGCAGATACGCCATGAGAATCTGGCTTAGCCGTGAGGCGATGGCCGCACGCGGCCTGGCGGTGGCGGATGTGGAAAGCGCCTTGCGTTCAGAAAATATAGAGCTTCCGGCCGGTCGGCTTGAGTCGAAAACCCGTGAATTTACCCTGCGTACCGATACCGGGTTTAATACAGAAGAAGATTTCAAGAACCTGGTCATTGGCCGTGGTCAGGATGGACAGGCGGTGCGTCTCGGCGAGGTCGCCGATGTCCGCATCGGCGCAGAAAATGACCGCAATGTGGCGCGTGCCAATGGTGTGCCTGCAGTTTCACTGGCGATGGTACAACTGTCCAAGGCCAACAGTGTCATGGTTTCACGTGCGATCCGTGCAGAGATGGCAGCGGTGGCACCCGAATTGCCGGAAGGCATGGTGCTGCAAGTCAATTATGACCGGGCTGAATTTATCGAAGCTTCGATGAACGAGGTATACAAAGCCCTCGCGGTTTCGCTCGGCCTGGTACTGATAATTATCTATATTTTCCTGGGTTCCATGGTCGCCACCCTGATCCCTGCGGTGGTCGTGCCGGTATCCGTGATTGCAACATTTACTGTTATGGCAGCGATGGGTTACACCATTAATGTATTGACCTTGCTGGGTCTGGTATTGGCTATTGGCCTGGTGGTTGATGATGCAATTGTCGTACTTGAAAACATATTCCGGCGTATCGAGGATGGGCAAAAGCCTTTGCTGGCTGCAATCGATGGTGCCAATGAAATCGGTTTTGCCGTTATCGCAACCACGCTGGTACTGGTTGCGGTGTTCGTACCCCTGTCCTTTATCGAAGGGGATGTTGGCCGTCTGTTCCGTGAATTTGGTATTACCCTGGCCGCTGCTGTGCTGTTTTCCAGCCTGGTGGCCTTGACGCTGACGCCAATGCTGAGTTCCAAGCTATTGAAGGCCAAGAAACTCAACAAGGGGTTTACGGGCCACGTGGATCGGTTTTTTAATTTGCTGTCACGGCAATACCGGTTTTTACTGGGGAAAGTCATCCAAAAGCCATGGCTGGTGATGATCACGGTTTTGCTGGTCTCGGCCGCCACGGTGGTGCAAATGGGACGCTTGCCGTCCGAGTACGCCCCCAGTGAGGATCGGGGTGCATTTTTTATCTCGCTGAGGGCCCCTGAAGGAGCAACTCTGGAATATACCGATCGCAGCACCAGTGAAATGGAACGCCTGGTAATGACAAGAACAGGTGAAGGCCAACCCATCAAACGCTTCCTGACACGCTTGCCCGGCGGTTGGGGAAGAGCATCCATGAACAGTGCCACTATCATCGTGCTCCTGGAGCATTGGGATATACGCACTGAACGGGATGCCGAAATTGCCAAATGGATATCCGGCGAGGCAGCGAATATCCCCGAGGCGAGGGTGTTTGCACGAACACCACGTGCATTGGGAATCCGCGGCGATGGAAGCCCGGTGGAATTGGTACTCGGTGGGCCCGACTACGAACAACTCAAGCTTTGGCGTGACCAACTGGTCACGGCGATGGAAGCAATGCCTGAACTGGTCCAGATTGATAGTGATTTCCAGGAAACCAAGCCACAGATGAAGATCAGCGTCGACCGTGACCGGGCCGCCGCACTGGGTGTTTCTCTTTCCAATGTTGGCCGTACGCTTGAAACGATGCTGGGTTCCAGGATCGTGACCACCTATGTTGATCGTGGCCGGGAATACAATGTGATCTTAATGGGAGAAGACCAGGCACGTTCATCGACTGACGACCTGACCAACCTGTATGTCCGTTCTTCTTTGAACAACGACCTGGTGCCATTATCCAACCTGGTAAAGATAACCGAACAGGCCGCGCCGCCGGAGTTACGCCGCTTTGACCGGATGCGTTCCATCACCGTGTCGGCCGGTCTGGCTGACGGTGTGAAACTGGGTGAAGCTCTTGATAAGCTGTACGAAACCGCCCAGGTTACCTTGCCTTCGAGTGCGCGTTTGAGTTGGGATGGTGAGAGCAAGGAGTTTCTCGATTCGGGCAGTTCCCTATACCTGACATTCGGCCTGGCGCTGTTAATCGTTTTCCTCGTGCTGGCCGCGCAGTTTGAGAGTTTTATCAACCCGCTGATCATCATGGTGACCGTACCGCTGGCACTGATGGGCGCGGTCCTTGGTCTTTGGGTGTATGCCAGCTCAGTTAACGTTTTCAGCCAGATTGGTGTGATTTTACTGGTCGGCCTGTCTGCCAAGAATGGTGTTTTGATCGTTGAGTTTGCCAACCAGTTGCGTGACCGTGGAATTGAATTTCGAAGCGCCGTGATCGACGCTGCCGGTGTCCGTCTGCGTCCGATCCTGATGACCAGTGCGGCGACTACATTTGGTGCGTTGCCGCTGTTGCTGGCAAGTGGCGCGGGTGCAGAATCCCGGCAACCCATCGGCATCGTCATCGTATTCGGGGTCACGATTTCCGCCGTACTGACACTGTTCGTCGTGCCGGCCTTGTACGTGCTGTTCGCCAAGCGAACACATTCACCTCAGCATATGTCACTGATTATTGAAAAGCTCCGCCAGGGCATCGCTAGTGACAGCCAGGCCCGGGTGGTGGCAGAAACACGCGACGAAAAAACCTGAGGCTGCAATCGATCGATTTTTCTTTGGCGGGGTGGGTATTTCCCGCCGGGTTGTTGTGTACCTCACAACCTCATCAATAAACTGGCGTTATACTTAACGGGATTAATGTGGTCTGTCGGATTATGTCAACCTGTATCCAAATGAAAAAATTGAAACAACTGTTTACATATTTTATTGTGCTGCCCGCTATGCTGGCGGTTATCCTTGCATGGACAGCAACGGATGAGTCGGTTGCCCAACTCAGGCTTGATTATGCTGCCTTGAGAGCTGCCGAGGACGATTATCGCGCCCAGCGGGAGTTTGGCGGGCTCAGCGGAGAAGATGCGGCTGATTATGCTGCCTATGTCGCAAGGTTGCAGCGGCGTGTGTTCGAGGATTGCCAGGTAGTGTTGAGCTCAGGCTCAAATGCTCCGGAAGATTTCCCATGTCCGACCTTCGTGCCGCCGGTGACCCAGTCAGCGGATATCGCCATGGAGGCAGAACGAACCCCGGAGGAGCAGGTTGCCGCCCTGGATGAAATGTTGATGGCCGGTCTGGGTGAGTACGATGAAAGACTGCTCAGGGAACAGGAACGAATCAAGGCTGCAGCCCCCAACAACAATTCGGGTTCCGGCGACGGTATGGGTGGTGAAGGCGGCGACGGCGAAGGTGATTCAGAGAATGGATCTGAGGGTGAAGCTGGCAGTCAGGGCCAAAATAGTGGTGGTGCAGCAGGCGACAACAGCGAAGCCGGATCTACCGGTGGTCAGCCCCAGGGTGGGACCGTTGATGGTAGCGATGGCTCCGGTGATAGCGGGGATGATAGCGATCGGCCGGCTGATATCGGGGATGGCAGTGATGACGATGTCGTCGCGCGCCAGTTACGCGAAGCGGCCGAGAATGAAACGGATCCCGAGTTGAAAGCAAAGCTATGGGAAGAATATCGTAGATATAAAAAAGGAACCAGTTGAGCAATCATCAATGAAAAAGCTTTTTGTTTTAATAATCATACTGTCCTTATTGCTGCTGTCTGCCTGCACAACAACGGGTGGGCGCCGCAATATCGAGGGTGAGGTTGTCATTGATAAATCTCTGTCGGAGGTACCCGAAAGCCGTTTGCTGAATGCTTCCATAGAGGTATTCGATCCCGGTACTCTTCCCGAGGATGAAAAGGATGCCAATGGATTGTCAATGGATATCCGCAACGCAGAGGCACGCTACATGCCGGAACAACTGCGGGCTACCATGGAGCAGACCGGATACTGGGGTGCGGTGCGGGTCGTGCCGCGTGGTTTGACGAGTGGTGAGTTACTGGTTTCGGGAACCATCCTTCATTCCAATGGCCTGCAACTTGATCTTAGAATCACAGCGAAGGATGCCAGCGGACACCAATGGTTCACCAAGGAATACCGGGATGGTGTGGAAGCCGCTTTTTACCAATCCAGCGAGCTTTCAGGAGAGGCATTCCAGCCACTCTACAATACGATTGCAAATGATCTTGCCCGGTTCGTGAATCAACTCTCAACACCGGAAATTACCAGCATACGCCGTGTTGCAGAATTGCGCTTTGCAACGGATCTTGCCCCGCAGGCTTTTGAGGGTTACCTGGAGCTTGATGAGACAGGTGAGTTAAGCGTTGTCCATCTGCCAAGCTATGATGACCCGATGTATGGCCGCGTACAGGCCATCCAGGAGCGCGACTTGTTGATGATCGATACACTGAACGGACATTTTGATAATTTTCACCGTGAAATGCAGGAACCGTATACCGAGTGGCGTAAGGCACGCAGCGACGAAGCGGAGAAGCAAAAGGCACTGGAAAAAGCCGCTTTGAACCGTACCCTGCTGGGTGTTGCTTCAATCGTTGGTGCCATTTTTGTAGGGACAGTAGACTCCAATAACAATTCGGGGCTTGGTACTTTGAGTGATGTCATGGTGCTGGGTGGCGCCGCCGCGATCAAATCCGGTATGGATAAACGTTCTGAAGCTGTTATTCACCGTGAATCCATCGAAGAGCTGGGAGCGTCGTTTTCATCGGAGGCGCGGCCGCTGGTAGTTGAGGTCGAAGGAAAAACCGTAAAACTGACCGGTTCCGCCGAGGCCCAGTACGAGCAGTGGCGGCTGCTCATGGGTCAGATCTATGCCAGCGAGACCGGTCTTACCGGATCAGCTGACTGAGTGCTGCCATGACACCTGATGAGCCGTCCTCAGCAGGAGCCCCGGGTCCTGGATTACAGCCACCCGGTACACAACCACAAGCAATTGAAAGTAAGCAGGGCCATCATGGCCTGATCTGGCTGGCGTTGGCCCTGGTTATCATACTGGGGCTGGTCGTGTTGCTGGTTTTGCCAAAACTGGTTTCCGGCACCGCTGACGACGGAGTGAATTCGTCACCGGTGCAAGTAAAAGTCGAAGCAGAGCAATCACCTGTTCAGGATTCAGCAAGTTCACAAGCCGACGCCGAGCAGGCGTTAAAGGATTTTCTGCGTACGCGCGCACGGTTGGAACTGGCAAATGTAATGGTCTGGGGTGAGCCGGAGTGGAGCCAGGCGATCGAAGGCGCAGACAGGGGTAATGATCATTTCAGTCAGCGCCAGTTTTCGATGGCCACCGAAGCCTTCAGGGCTTCATCAGGGTTGTTGCTTTTATTGGAGTCCGAACGTGGCCAGCGTTTGACCGTTGCACTTGATTCAGGTTGGCAGGCACTACAGGCCAACGATAGTGTCTCAGCCGTGGAATTCTTTGAAATCGCAAAAGCGATTGATACCGGTAGCCTGGATGCAATTGAAGGTCTTGAACGCGCACGTGTTCGACCGGACATTTTAAATTTGATGGCGGCTGGCGCTCTTGCCCTCACCAACAATGATTTAACCGAAGCCCAGGCGGTTTACCGCGAAGCCGTGGTTTTGGATGAGGCCTATGAACCGGCGGTAACTGCTTTGCGCGACGTCAGCGAAGAAATTAACGAACTGGCTTTCAATGACGCCATGAGCCGTGCGCTCAGTGCATTGGAGGCTGAGCAGGTGGTAACTGCTGAAGCGGCCTTACGGGAGGCTGCCAGCATCAAACCCGACGCGGAAGTGGTGCAGTATACACAGCGGCAATCAACGCAGACACGTCAGAAGTTATGGTTGGAGAGCCAACGTAAGGCGGCTAAAAAATCGGAATCTAATGAAAACTGGTCAGGTGCTGTGGCAATTTATCAAAAAGTCCTTGCCCGCGTACCACAGGCCGCCTTTGCCAGGCAGGGTCTGGTTTTTGCCCAGGATCGTGTACGCCTGCACCAGCAACTGGATCACTACCTGCAGGACCCGACCCGGGTCTATTCAGACGTGCCGCGAGCAAATGCTGAAGACCTGCTTGAATCAGCGGCTAATCCACCCGTCAGGGAAGCCCGCCTTGCAGAAAAAATTCGTCGCCTGCTGGCCCTGATCGTCGAAGCAACAACACCCAGGATGGTCACTTTGAACTCTGATGGATTGACCACCGTCAAGATCTATCATGTTGGATTGTTGGGCCAGTTTACCAGCCAGCAACTGGAACTGCGTCCGGGCACCTACACGGTCGTCGGTTCCAGACCGGGTTACCGTGATGTACGTCAGACCTTGACGGTGAAACCCGGGCCACAGCAGCAGGCTTTGGATATACGTTGTGAGGAAACGGTGTGAAGCGGGTATTCTTTATCGAAACAGCCACCGGCAAACGCCGTCTCGGCGAGTCGGATTTTCCATTAAGTGTGGGTGGAACCGGTGCCGACATCGTCCTTGAGGAGACGCTGGCAGATAGGCTTGTGGCGCATATTGCGTTATCCGGCGGTCATGCCTATGTACAACCGGCCTCCACCGGAATCGAACTGTTTCACAACCATGAATACATCGACACATCCACCTGGTTGAAGTCCGGGGATCGGGTGCAAATGGGTGAGCGTGTGCTTTGCTGGGATATCAAGGGTGACCAGGTCTTTATCAAGGTAAGAGATGTCGACGCCCCCCCGGAATTGCAGCCACCGCCGGTTGCACCACCCGGTGACGAGGCAGAATCGGATATCGAGATCATTCCGATTGTAAAAGCATCGGTCTCACCGGCCAAACATCGCAGGCTGCGCTATCTCTTCATCGGTTTGTTCAGCCTGTTGTCATTGGTGGCCCTGTTTGTATTGTTTGCAACCCCGTTGGCGGTCAGGGTCAGTCCTGAACCCGAAAGCCTGTCAATCACCGGTTTTCCACCACCTGTCTCAATGGGTGGAAAAAAACTGGTCGTGCCGGGCAGCTATACCGTGAAGGCATCACGTGAGGGCTACCGGCCCCTGCAGGAAATAATTGAAGTCTCATCGGGTGGCTTCCGGTCATTTGATTTTGAATTGCAGGAGTTACTGGGCCGGCTGAAGATTCTGGTTGATCCGGTGGTTCCCGTCAGGGTAACGGCCGATGGTGTTCAGGCTGAAGTAGACAGCGATAATATCGTCTTGCTGGAGCGGGGTCTGCAACAGCTGAGCATAGAAACCGACCGTTATCTCACGGAAACCCTGGAACTGGACATCAGCGGATTTGGCGCGCTCGAGGAACTCAAGATTTCGCTACGGCCTGCCTGGGCCAAAGTTCAGCTGGAAAGCGTACCTGCCGGTGCAACGGTTTCGGTTGATGGAGCGTTTGTGGGTGCCACCCCGTTACTGGCTGAAATTCTCCAGGGTCAGCATAGTATTGAATTATCGCTTGCGGGTTATAAAACGGCACGATTGACAACCCGGATCGTTGCGGGTAACGCGCTGGAGCCGGGTATTTTCGAGCTGGTACCCAATGACGGCAAGCTGGTTTTGGCAAGCCGGCCAGTGGGGGTTACGGTCAGTGTTAACGGCAGATATTACGGCAGCACACCCCTCGAACTGGTGCTTGCCTCAGGTGTCCCCCTTCAGCTTCGACTCAGTCGGCCGGGTTACCAGAGAATCGAAAAGACACTTAGGCTTGAGCCGGACGAAGAGCAGCAACTTAACGTTGATTTGAAGCCCGAGTACGGTGTTGTGTTTGCCAGTTCAAAACCCGCCGATGCCAGCCTGACGTTGGATGGTAAACCGGCGGGAAGCGGCACTCAGCGTTTACGTCTGACTACACGTCAACATGAGCTGGTCTTCAGTAAACCGGGTTATCTGACTCAGACGGTAAAAGTCACACCGCGTGTCGATACAAGCCAGAATGTCGATATTGCTCTCAAGACCGAGTCACAGGCAAAAGCGGAAGCAAGACCGGCCAATCTGCGCACGGCAGGCGGACAGGAAATGCTTCTGCTGGAGCCGTATGGCAGTTTTAAGATGGGGGCCTCACGCCGAGAGGCTGGACGCCGTGCAAATGAAAGCCAACGCCTGGTAGAAATCACCAAACCGTATTATCTTTCAGTCAATGAAGTAAGCAATGCCGAGTACCGCAAATTTGTTTCCAGGCACGACTCCGGTTCCGCTGAGGGTATGTCGCTCAATAATGCCAACCACCCTGTTGTCAAAGTCAGCTGGGACGACGCTGCACGTTATTGCAACTGGCTCAGCGGTAAAGACAAGCTACAGCCTGCGTACATAGAAACCGACGGTCACATGCAATTGATCGCCAAGCCTACAAATGGTTATCGTCTGCCGACTGAGGCCGAATGGGTTTACGCAGCAAGGGTTGCCGGACGCAGCGACACGGCCCGTTACCCCTGGGGTGACGGATACCCGCCAACAAGCAAGGCCGGTAATTTTGCCGATGCGCAGATTGCCGATACGCTGGCCAACGTAGTGGCAGGCTATAATGATGGTTACCGTGCTTCGGCACCGGTGGGTAGTTTCAGTACACCGTCGGCCGGTTTCAACGACCTGGGAGGCAACGTGGCAGAATGGATCAATGATTTTTATGCGGTCTACCCGGGCCAGGCCGGCAAGTTGGTAAAAGATCCCGCAGGGCCCGTCAGTGGTGATCATCATGTTGTGCGCGACTCAAGCTGGCGCGATGGCAGTATTACCGAGTTACGTCTGAGTTACCGTGACTACAGTCGTGGACTCCGTGACAACCTTGGATTCAGGATTGCACGTTATGCCGATGAATAAACTGAAATACCACCGGATGATTCCGTTACTTTTGCTGGTGGCGGTTTCCATGGCTGTACTTGCAGCAGGTGCTGATAACCCGGCTGCTGAACCAACCCCGGCGGTCTCGCCATCTGAAAATCCTGAGCAAACATCGCCCCAAGCGGATGATGTTGTTCCCGAAACGCTGGAAACAGTAGAAAAGACACCCGCCGCTACACCGAGGCCTATCAAGGAATTCAAACCCACTGACAAAATTGAGGCCGACAGCGCGGTGTCGTTCCCGATTGATATTTAAGGAGTCTCTGATATATTCATGAACTCGTATCTTGCGACCAAAATGTCCAGCTTCTGCGTTGTGAATCTTCGCAATAGCCAGCTATTACGTGCGATCCACGCCTTGAATCTGGACATTTTGAATCACAATCTACTTCGCTCAGAATAAATCAGAGGCTCCTAAAGCGATAAAATATGAAAAAAACGCTACCCACAGAACTGATCTTCAACATCTTCTCGCTGCTGATCGCGTTTATCCTGGTGCACAGTATTTATGTCACCGTTGTGCGACCGCAGGCCAATGCATTTATTGAACAGGAAACCGCCATTGTATTGGCCAATCCCGACTACACACCACAGCGGTCCTTTTTCGTGGTCATCAAGGATTATGAACAGGAGACCTGTTTTGTGCTGATGCTGTGGGCTTTTGCAATTCTTGGATACAAGGGCCGTGAAGCCTACCGGCAACAGAAGCTTCTCGGACAGGATTTGTTACAACTGCCGGGTAGTTTACCCATCGGACCGGAGGATACACGCGAGATTGCAAAGCGTATCGCATCATTGCCCGGCCATTTGCACGACTGGTTTTTACCCAGGGCATTGCTCACAGCAATTGAACGATTTGGCGCGACACGCAATGTTCAGGATGTTTCGACGGCGGCCCGTGCAATCTGCGAATCGGAAGGCGAGCGAATGGAAACCGAGCTTTCGATCATCCGTTATATCGCCTGGGCCATTCCCTCTGTCGGCTTTATCGGCACGGTACGTGGTATCGGCGATGCGCTGGGCCAGGCGCACCGCGCTGTGGAAGGCGATATCACCGGTGTGACATCTAGTCTCGGTGTGGCTTTTAATTCGACCTTTATCGCCCTGGTTATCAGTATCGTACTGATGTTTTTTGTTCACCAGGTGCAATTGATGCAGGAACGATTGGTGCTGGACAGCGAGCGCTATGTCGACAGTTGGTTGATCCGCCGTCTGAAGAGCTAGGGTTGACACTACACTAGTGCACATACGGAGCATGTCATGAGTCGCCGCAAAGTCTCACCATTCTCACTGTCTTTCCTCGACATCATGTTTTGCGGTTTTGGTGCCGTTGTATTACTGGTCCTGGTGCTCAATCACGACACGGTCAAGTCTCGTAAGGAGGTATTTACCGACCTGCGGGCAGAGGCTGTTCGTCTCGAGAAAGAAGTCCTGATCGGAGAAGAGGACCTGGTTGAGGCACGCAATAGTCTCAATGCAACCGAAACTGAAATTGTCCTGATGCAGGGCCAGTCAGCACGCGTGATTGACACGACCCGGGAATTGGAGATCGAGATTGCGAGGATGTCCCAGGATACCCTTGCAAGCCGCGAACACGTTAATCAGCTGACCACCGACCTCCAGTCACTGGACAAAGTGCAGAAGCGGCTTGGTGCAGCCGTTGAGGCCGATCGCGATGCCGGTGAAAAAGTTCGTGAATTCAAGGGTGAAGGAGACCGCCAGTACCTGACCGGGCTGAAGATGGGTGGCAAGCGTATTCTGATCCTGGTGGATGTATCGGCCAGCATGCTCGATGAGACCATCGTCAATATCATCCGGCGCCGCAACCTCGACGCGGTCAGTCGCATCAGTGCGCCAAAGTGGCAGCGAGCACTGAAAACTGCGGACTGGTTGGTCAGCAACCTGCCAAACAATACTGAATTTCAGCTATACAGCTTTAATACCAGGGCAAAGGCAACATTATCCGGTACTGACGGGAATTGGTTGCAAACATCCAAACGTACGGATATTGATGGCGCTATCAGTGCCTTGCGCCAGATCGCCCCGGAAGGTGGCACCAGTCTTTACCATGCATTTACTGCCGCCAAGGAATTGTCGCCGCCACCGGATAATATTCTATTGCTTACTGACGGCTTGCCAACCCGGGGGCGTGCCAAGCCCGTTAAAACAACCGTATCAGCTGATAAGCGTCTGGATCATTTCGAACAGGCCGCCAAGGTGTTGAACGGGAAAATCCCGGTCAATACCATCCTGTTGCCTATGGAAGGGGATGCCTGGGCCGCGGCAGCATTCTGGGCCCTGGCCATCAATAGCAAAGGCTCTTTCATGACGCCATCGAGGGACTGGCCATGAGCAAGCGCAAACGGCGTGAGGTGGATATTTTCAATATGTCCTTCCTGGACGTCGTCTCCTGCGGTTTCGGTGCCATTATCCTGTTGTTGGTCATTATCCAGATATCCGAGCCACGGGTCATCGAGCAATTGGCCGTGGATCTCACCGGCCTGGTTGAAAGGTTGGAGCAGGAGATTTACCGCATACGCGGTGAAACCACGGTGTTGAATCGCGACCTGACGGAAAAACAGGAGCAACTGTCAGTACACCGTGAGAAACTCGCGCGTCTCAAGGGAGACCTTTCAATTGTTCGTGGTGAACACCATGCGACTGAAAATGATATGGAGACTCAAACCATCATCGAGAAGCAACTGGCCACTGCACAGCAAGATCTCAGTGATGAAGTTAAACGCTTATCCGGAATGAACATCCGGCGGCCACCGGATTCCGCCATTGGCGGTATTCCAGTGGACAGCGAGTATATTATGTTCATCATCGATACCTCGGGTTCCATGGGTCAGGGCGCCTGGGGCCTGGTGTTGAAAAAAGTCCGCGAAATCCTGGAAATTTACCCGCGTGTCAAGGGCATTCAGGTCATGAATGACATGGGCGATTACATGTATTCGCAGTACAAGGGCAAGTGGATTCCGGATACCCCCGCCCGTCGAAAGGCAATCATTAGCCGGCTCTCCGGCTGGTTTCCCTTTTCCAATTCAAGCCCGGTTGAAGGTATAGAGGCTGCTATCCGGCGGTTTCACACCAAGGACAAGAAGATCAGCCTTTATGTGTTGGGTGATGACTTTGCAAGTGGCTCCATCCAGACGGTTATCGACACTGTCGACCGGCTTAACAGTGCCGACAGTTCAGGCAATCGAAGGGTCCGTATTCACACCGTGGGTTTCCCCGTCCAGTTCACCGGCAACCGCCTTTCAATCAATGCCGTACGTTATGCGGCATTGATGCGAAAGCTGGCAGAGGACAATGGTGGTAGTTTTGTAGGTTTGAATAGCACCCGACCCTGAACGCGGGCCCCTGGTTCAATACTCTCCAAGTGTTTCAGTGATCCATTTATCCATGATCTTGAGTGCGTCGTTGTAGGCGTCAATATCACCACGGGCCTCAAGACTCAAAATCTTATAGTCCTCCCCGCCAAATGAGCAGAAGGATCTCAGGCGGATGTTCTGCGGGGGTTCATTTTTAACTTCGTAATAATTCTGTCTCCGGCGCCATCTTAATTCCAGCTTGGAATACTGATCATCAGTTAATAGGAAATCCACCCAGAACGATCTCATTTTTGGACTGTACATATTGTTTTCCGATCTGTTGATTCAGGCGTAATGCGGGTAAACCGGCTGATACATATGTGCACGGATTTCAGCCATGAGGTCCTCGGGCATTTCCCGGTCAGCAAGACCTTTTTCGAAGGCAATTGTAGCCACCTCATATGCAATCGTTGCCGATACTTCACGAATCCGGGACAGCGGTGGATAAATACATCCGCGCTCAAGGTCGTACTTGCTTACCTGCTTTGCCAGTGAGTGTGTCGCTGCGAGAAACATTTCATTTGTAACCCTGCGGCTACCACTTACGATAGCGCCCAGACCTACACCCGGGAAGATGTAAACGTTGTTGCCTTGACCGGGTACATGGGTTTTGTTGCCTAACTTGACGGCATCAAACGGGCTGCCACTTGCAAAGATTGCCCGTCCCTTGCTCCAGCGATATGCTTCCTCGGCCGTACACTCGGCCTTGGAGGTCGGGTTTGACAGGGCGAAGATGATTGGACGTTTATTGATCTTGGCCATGGCCTCAATGACTTCTTTGGGGAAACTTCCGGGCTGACCGGAAAGCCCCAATATTGCCGTGGGTTTCAGTGTGTTCACCGCTTCCAGGAAATTGTCAATTGCCGGTATATCCCTGGCATAACGTTGTTTATGATGTGCAATTTTTTCGCGGTTTGAGGTTAGCAATCCCTGGGTATCAACAAAACAGCAACGTTTGCGGGCTTCCTCGACAGGCATACCTTCTTCAACCAGGGCTGCAACAAACGTATCTGCTGTACCGATGCCTGCTTCACCTGCGCCCAGAAACAAAAGGCGTTGATCGGCGAGTTTTTCGCCGGTAATACGCAAGGCGGCAATAATGCCGGCCATCGCGACCGCGCCGGTCCCCTGGATGTCATCGTTGAAGCAACAGATCTTGTCACGGTATTTATCCAGCAAACGGAAGGCATTGGTGTTTCCAAAATCTTCAAACTGGATCAACACACCCGGGAAATGCTCCTGCGCAGCTTCGATAAACTCATCCAGCAGCGAATCGAATGACTCACCACGCTCACGGTGTTGTTCCAGACCGTTATACAGCGGGTCGTTCAGCAAGGCTTCGTTGTTGGTGCCGACATCCAGCATGACCGGCAGGCATTCGGTCGGATGGATACCCGCACAGGCCGTATAAAGCGACAGTTTACCAATGGGAATACCCATTCCGTCAGCACCCAGATCACCCAGACCGAGGATTCTCTCACCATCGGTTATGACGATGATGCGGGTATTTTTATGCGGCCAGTTGTTTAGCATTTCCTTCACATTACCGCGGTCACGTGAGGAAACATAGAACCCCCTGGGCCTGCGGTAGATATGTTGAAATGTCTGACATGCGGCTCCCACGGTTGGTGTGTAGATCAGCGGCATCATTTCTTCAATGTTATTCATCACCACGCGATAGAAAAGCGTCTCGTTACGATCCTGAAGCGAGATCAGGTAAAGGTAACGTCCAAGGTCGGTTTCCTTATCGCGGATATTGCCAAGTACACGCAGTTCCTGCTCGGCAGCAGAATGAACACGCGGGGGTAACAAGCCGGTCAGGCCCAAGGCGTTACGGTCGGCCTCGGTAAATGCGGTTCCCTTGTTTCGTATGGGGTCATGGAGAATTTTGACACCGCGATGAAGTGCGGAAGTTTTATCGTCATTCATGATTCTTTCCTGTGATTATTGCAAGCATGGAACAGCTCGTAATCTGAATTTGTGTACCTGATGGGCAGGCAAGAACCTCCCTCAGTGGTAATGTGAATCATACCACCAAATACCCTTGTCCCGGACCGATAGGGTATCTGAAACCGCGCTAATTGATCTGTGTCAATCAAGATCTTCAAAGGCATAGGCTACGTGGGTTAAGTAATTGAAATAATGTTAAAATCAGAAATCTGAATAGAGTATACGCTTAGTTTTATATTAGGTATGAAAACAGCAACATACATACCTTTACAACAGGTACATCTATGGGAGTACGCCTGGAATATCTAACATCCTCTGGAATCGAATAGTGCTCGTGGATTTCCCAAATCCAGGCTGGGTTTCGAGATCTACTGAGCCTTCTAAATGTTTGCGGTTCTCTTATCGCTTCGTACATTAAGGAGACAGTACGAATGACACATTCAACTTCACCAAACAAAGGTTGGTGGGTGACCTTTGCGGGTACAGGTATCAACCTGGCACTCGGAGTTCTCTATACCTGGTCTGTCATAAAAGCAGCCATTCCTGCCGAATGGGGGTGGACGGCCGCACAGAAATCTGATCCATACGCAATCGCCTGCTTTGTTTTCGCAATCGCCATGATTCCCGCAGGACGTTTACAGGATAAAATCGGTCCCCGCTGGGTTGCCACTATTGGTGGGGTTGCAGTCGCCCTTGGTTGCATAATCGCAGGTTTGGCTGGTTCGAGTTATATCGGCTTTGTGGTCGGTTTCGGCGTGTTTGGCGGTATTGGTATCGGCTTTGGTTATGCGGCGGCCACACCGGCTGCAGTCAAGTGGTTTCCCGCTTCCCAGACGGGTATGATCGCCGGTCTGGTGGTGGCTGGGTTTGGACTGGCGTCTGTCTACATTGCACCAACCGCCCAGGCATTGCTCGGCGCCTATGGTGTCTCTAAGACGATGATTATTTTTGGAATCGCTTTCTTCGTGATCGTGGTGGTCCTGGCACAGTTTCTGCGAAACCCACCTGCCGGATACGTACCGTTTGACGCCAAGGCTGACCAAAGACCCACCGGAACTGCAGCAAGCAAACCCCCAGTGGAAATGGAATGGCACCAAATGATCCGTACCTCAAATTTCTGGATGCTCTGGACCATGTATGTATTTGGTGCGGCTGCCGGATTAATGGTCATAGGTTCAGCTGCCAGCATGTCCAAGGCGGCACTGGGGCCATCGGCATTTGTTGCCGTGGCGGTCCTGGCCGTTGGTAACGCAGGCGGGCGGGTGCTCGCCGGTGTTGTTTCGGACATAATTGGTCGTCAATTAACTTTGTTCTTCGCGTTCCTGTTGCAGGGTGTGATGGTGCTGATACCCTTGTACTACGGTGATGATTCCATAGCTCTTTTGTTTGCAGTGTTGATGATCGGAGCCTGTTATGGAGCTAACCTTGCAATCTTTCCATCGGCTACCAAGGATCACTTTGGTCTGAAGTCATTTGGCCTCAACTATGGTGTGATGTTTACCGCCTGGGGTGTTGGTGGTCTTATCCTGCCGCGTATCGCCGGAATGGCCAAAGACATCACCGGCAAAGAGGATTTGGCTTTCTATATTGCATCCGGCCTGATGGTTTGCGGAGCGTTATTGGCCTTGATCAATTTGGCGATAACAAGGGGTAAGCTTAGTAAACATAAGGGTCAGCTTAGCAAAAAGGACAATACCATCCTGCCCAGGCATCACGTGGCAGAAACCTGAACGTAGGGTGCGTAACTTGTTACGCACCTTTGTTAACCCCTCTGGATCGGTGCGTAACTCGTTACGCACCCTACGGGTCGGTGGTTGGTTTATCTATGTTGATTTGCATACCGGCCAACTTCATTTGCGCGACCTGCTGGTCAATTTCTTCCGGAACAGGGTAAACACCGGGTACAAGCTCTTCATGACACTCGACCAGGTAACGTGCGCTCAAGGCCTGTAAGGCAAAACTGGTATCCATGATCTCGGCGGGGTGACCATCTGCACAGGCGATATTGACGATATTGCCATCTCCAATCAAATACAACCAGGCACCCGCTGGGGTTTTGTAACCATGAACTCCGTCACGCATCGGAGCCTGCTCAACTGCAAGTGCCTGCAAGGCATCGACATTGATTTCATTGCGAAAATGACCGGCATTTGCCACCAGCGCGCCGTCTTTCATGGCCTCGAAATGGGCAAGGTCGAGCGTGCTGGGTACACCCGTAACAGTCAGAACAATATCCGCCTTCTGGCAGGCTTCGAGTAAGGGCATCACCTGGTAACCGCTCATGGCTGCATCGGCAGCCTTAACGGCATCCACCTCACAGACAATGACCCTGGCACCCAGCCCGGCAGCCCTCAAGGCGCAGCCACGACCGCACCAGCCAAAACCGACAATTACAATGGTTTTACCGGCCAGCACCAGGTTGGTTGTCCGCATCAATGCGTCCCACACCGATTGGCCGGTCCCATGCACGTTATCAAACAGGTATTTGCAGCGTGCTTCATTGATCAGCATGACGGGAAAGGAAAGCTCGTTCGCCTGCGCCCGGTCTCTCGCTCGTAACACACCGGTGGTGGTTTCCTCACAAGCGCCAAGTACGTCCGCCGACAATTCACTGCAACTGCCGTGAAGAAGCTCTACTATGTCGCCACCATCATCAATCACCACGTGGGGGCGGATATCGAGTGCCATGCTCATATAGCCTTCCATTTCATCCAGTGTTGCGCCGTGCCTGGCGTACACATGCAAGCCGAGTGCGTCCAGCGCTGCAACCACGTCATCTTTTGTTGAGCCCGGATTGCTGCCGGTGACTGCAACTGACGCACCACCAGCGGCCAGGACCAGCGCCAGGTAAGCGGTTTTTGCTTCGAGGTGTACACACACCAGCACCCGTTTGTTGGCGAAAGGCTGCTGCTGCCGGAATTCGGATTCAAGTTGCCGCAGTATCGGCATATTGCGGCGAACCCAGTCAATTTTCTGCTGACCAGCGTTGGCTTTTTCTGGTGAGGAAACGATATTTGGTTGCATATTGTGTGCCGTGTAGTGGTCTTGAGTGTCATTATGCCCGTCGACCACATTGCTGGTCTATACGGTCGAGCGGACAGGTCGTTGACCCAGATCAACTTTGCCGTGTCCTTAATCACATAATATTAACTTGCTTCTTTCCTGAATATGCCTGGAATCGTAAAACGCAGGCCACCGAGCGGAGGAACGTGTTGTGACCATAAGCATTCAATTTTTTGGTGCAGCCGGTGAAGTGACAGGTTCATGTCACCTGGTAACGGTGGGTAAGCAGCGTCTGCTGCTTGACTGCGGCCTGATCCAGGGCGGACACGTGAATGAAGCCCGAAATAGCGAACCATTCCCATTTAATCCCGGCAGCATTGATGCGGTGGTGTTGAGTCACGCCCACATTGATCACTCGGGGCGTTTGCCATTATTGGTCAAGAGTGGTTTTCGTGGGCCGATCTACACCCATCGCGCAAGCCGGGATTTGTGTCGGGTCATGTTGAAGGACGCGGGCTTTTTGAGCGAAAAAGATGCCGAATGGGAAAATCGTAAACGGGAACGAAAAGGGCTAGAGAGTATAGAGCCTCTGTTTACCGTGGAGGATGCAAAGGTTGCTCTTCGCCATTTCAAAGGTTTGGTTTACGGAAAAAAACAAAAAATCCTGCCCGGGGTGACCTTACGTCTCTCCGATGCCGGGCACATCCTCGGTTCATCTATAACGGAACTGTGGTTGGAAGATGGAGGGAAATCCCGAAAACTGGTATTTAGTGGTGATCTGGGCAGATACGGTATGCCGGTGTTGGAAGATCCCGCAACGATCCGGCAGGCAGACCGGGTGGTGATGGAAAGCACCTACGGTGACCGTCTACACCGGTCCTGGGAAGATTCCATTCGAGAATTTCATGGTGTTTTGAATCATGCCACCAGCGGCCGGGGAAATATTCTTATTCCAGCTTTTGCAGTTGGCCGCACCCAGGAAATTCTTTACCTGATGGCGCAGAATTACGAGGAGTGGGAACTGGATCGCTGGCTTATATTTCTGGATAGTCCGATGGCCATCGAGGCAACCCGGATTTTTACGCAAAACGTCGATCTGTTTGATACCGAAGCCGCAGAACTGTGGCGTGAAAATAGTAAAAAGCCATTATTGCCGAACCTGAAAATTTCGCGAACCCCCGGGCAATCGATGGCGATCAACCAGATTCGCAGAGGCGCGATCATCATTGCCGGCAGCGGTATGTGTACCGGTGGTCGAATCAGGCATCACCTCAAACATAATATCTGGCGCAGGGAGTGCCAGCTTGTGATTACCGGCTTCCAGGCAAGGGGTACAACGGGCCGTGCCCTGGTTGAGGGTACCCGGCATATACGTCTGTGGGGTGAGGAAGTACGTGTGGCCGCAGCTGTGCACACCATCGGTGGCCTGTCTGCCCACGCAGATCAGCTGGCGCTGAAAAACTGGTACGCAAATTTTGAAGGGCGGCCACCGGTAACGCTTGTACACGGTGAAGAACGGGCGATTACAGGATTGTCAGACTGTCTGCGACGCGAACTCTCCGCACCGGTGCATATAGCGAACCGGGGTGAGTTGCTGGAGTTGGCTTGAGGTGCAACGGGTATTTATCGGTATTCCTGTTGACAGACTGGCACAACAACAGATAAACGAGCTACTTATCCCGGAAAAACAGTCTAATCCGGATATACGTTGGGTGCCGGAGCACAACCGGCACCTGACTCTCGCCTTTTTAGGTAATCAACCAGGAGGGGTGATTACAGACCTGATTCGATTAATGGATCTGGCTTATCAACAGGAAATAGCATTTAAAACCGGTTTCTCAACGCTCAGACGCTTTCCAGCATCCACCGGGAACATCATCGCGCTTGTCTATCAAATCGATGAATACCTGGCTCATCTGTTTCAGCTTACGCAGGAAATTTTGACGGAAAACAGACTTGGGTTTGACCACAGACCCTTGCGGCCACATGTCACCCTGGGCAGAATCAGGAAGGCCAGGAAGCTGAAGAAAACATTCAATCAACCAACAAATATCAGTTTGCAGGTTGACAGGATTGCGCTCTTTCAAAGTACACTCACAGATGCAGGAAGCATTTACCTTGCTTTAAAAGAAATAGAACTTGGTCAAACAGGTGATCATCCCGTGTGAGGCAGTACCTGGGAATAGCAGGAATGAGTGAAATATTAATAATTATTGGCGTCACGGCCGGCGCATTTATCGGCACCAACCTTGATAACCTGTTGTTGCTCGCTGCAATGTACTCACGTTATGAGCGGCGTGCCGGGATAGTGACGGCCGGATATTTCGCCGGTATGATTTTAATTGGTGTTATTACCCTCCTTATTGGTGAAGTAGGTGACATCATCCCGCTGGCCTATCTCGGGTTTCTTGGTGTGGTTCCGATGATGATGGGCGTTGTTTCCCTGTGGAAACTGTTTCGCAGTAAACAACCAGGGGAAGTCACAAGTGTTGCCACCGGTGACACCCGTCTCGCTGTTTTTTTTGCACTGATAAGTACTCAGCTAAGCAATAGCGCCGATTCCATTATTACGTTTTCTGCCCTGTATGCCGACTCTTCGGATCCTTCAGATTATATGGTCGCCCCGACATTTCTTGCCATGACGGGCATTTTTTCCGGTGTGGCCTATTACTCTGTAAAACACCCAAAACTGAGCCGGTTCCTGGGTCGCTATGGTCAATATGTCACACCGTTCATTCTTATCCTGGTTGGTTATTACATTCTCAGCAATACCGCCTCTGACCTTGTGCCTGCTTTATAACTATTAATCACAGGAGTAAAAACATGCCAAAAATTCTCTACCTGGTTCGCCATGCTAAATCGTCCTGGAGTGACGCTTCGCTACACGACAGGGAGCGTCCGTTGAACCGACGTGGCCGCAAAAGTGCACCGGATATGGGTGGGCGTTTGGCGGAACAGGGCCACCGGCCTGACCTGATCATTTCGAGCCCGGCAAGGCGTGCATTTTCGACTGCAAAGAAAATTGCAAAAGCGTTGGATTTTGATAAATCGGAGATCGTGACGGATGAAGACCTGTATTTTTCGGGCACTGGCAGTATGGTGAGCATGCTGGAAAAGCTGGATGATCGTTACCAGGGTGTAATGATTGTCGGTCACAACCCCGCCATGACCAGCCTTATGAATACTTTAGGTGAAGTGCCGGTCGACAATATGCCGACCTGTGCGATTGCGGTGATCGCCTTTGATATGGCGTCCTGGTCCGAATTAAATGCCACCAGCGGGAATCTGCTGGCTTACGATTTCCCAAAGAACTCCGGGGGGTTCACAGCATGAGAAGCGCGGGAGTGTTAATATGAGTTTTCTGAGGTTATTGCCCGTTCTTATCAGTGTCCTTTTATTGGCTGCGCACTTCCTTCGTGCAGGCCAGGTGGTTATATCGATTGTCCTGTTATCTCTCTTGTCACTGTTATTTCTGCGAAAGACCTGGGTTCCTTGGGTCATCCAGTTGGTCCTGCTACTTGGCACGGTTGAATGGCTGCGTACACTCTATTCCGTAGCGCAGCTGCGCATCGAGTTTGAAATGCCATGGATGCGGATGGCCATTATTCTTGGAGTGGTGGCGCTGTTTACTGCCCTTTCATGCCTGGTGTTTCGAAGTGAGGCTTTACGAAAGAAATTCTCGGGTGTAGAAAGTATCGAATCGCGATGACTGGTTTGATTATCTGATTTAAGTCAGTAAATGTACCGAAAATTCAAGAAGTCCGATTGCTGCTAGAGGAATGGTCATGGTTTTGAGCTAGAATGTGGCTAACGGATATTTGTTATGCCAAACAAGGGAGAGTTCATTATGTTGACTGTAAAAACGATAATCACTGCCACGATTGGCTTGTTAATGCTTACCCTTATGGTTGGCAACGCGGAAGCTAAAGGCGATATTGAAAGGGGTGCAGACTTGACCTCCGACTGCATCGAATGTCATGGCATGGACGGTAAGGGTAATTTTGAGACACCGGCTATTGCAGGTCTTAAACAGAGCTATATTCTTAAAAGACTCAGAGGTTTCAACAGTGGCAAGACAAAGTCGCTGGACGGCATGATGCACACTTACACGGAAGATCTGACTGACCAGGATTTGCAGGATCTGGCAGCCTACTGGGCGTCACGTAAGAAATAAACCCCGCGCATATAAAAAAGCGCTGCTCATACGAAGCAGCACTTTTTTCTTTCCCTGGTCACCGGAGCCCCCAATTAATCGTCCGGTGTCCCTCATAAATTCCACAAACTGACTCAATCATCCTGATCGTTGCCATTAGGCATACTGTTATAGCTTCTGTATGATATTTGGGCAACGCCATGTTTTCGGTGGGTGTTTTTTCACTATCAACGAGGAAGTCCCGTCTATCTATTTTTCATCCTGGTGTGTGTGTTATAAACGTTAATTCAGGTAGTGCCAATGCGAATAACAATACCAATCCTGGCAATAGTCATGCTGTTATTAATTGTTCCGTCAGCAGGCACTGCCCAGGTTTCAATCGCAGTCCAGGCAATAGGGGGCGCAGAGCGTAAGGCTCTTTTCCCGTCACGGGATATGATCGAGTTTGGCCGTAGCGCTGCCCAGGCCAATTGCGCCGATTGCCACGGTATGGATGGCCTAAGCCAAGTTGAAGGACAACCTCAGCTGGCGGGGCAACGTACTGTTTATCTGTACCGCGTAATGAAGGCGTTTCAGACGAGGGAACGTAAAGATGAGTCGAAAACGCACAATGTTTTTCTGAATGACGAGGCACTACTGTCAACGGCTGTTTACTATGCCGGCTTGACGCCGGCACAAGTCCTGAAAAAAGCCGATCCCCCCAAGGTAATCGATACTACCAAAACAGCTGAAACGATCGAACCGCCGGGAACTGATGGGCAGTCTGCCGACAGTGTTGATGATCCTTTTTTCAATATCAGGGTTTCCATGAAGAAGTGCATTAAATGCCATGGTGAAGCAGGTCAGGCCGCAGGCTCTGGAATGCCCAGTCTGACCGCGCAGGATCCCGACTA
>RCNE010000054.1_pt1 | contig 47197 bp, 56 predicted proteins | sample 2041361 | NCBI WGS metagenome assembly RCNE01 (sample SAMN09708229, study PRJNA481090) | Marine sediment metagenome, whole genome shotgun sequencing project. | reverse complement strand
AGACGGCGCACGTCGTGGTCGATCACATCAAGCAATGTGTTGCGCTGATCCTCGCGCTTGATCATCCGCAGGGTCCCAACCGCAGAGCGCAATGAGGCTAGCGGGTTCTTGATCTCGTGGGCGACGTCAGCTGCGAACTGCTCATTCCCCTCAATCCGGTTATAAAGAGCAGACACCATGCCACGTAACGCGCCAGACAATCGCCCGATCTCATCAGGGCGGGCGGTCAAATCAGGGATGCGGATGCGACCCGGGTTCATCTTGCGCGCATCTTTGTCGCGGCCAAGCTCGGCTGCGGCGGCTAGATCGGCCAGCGGGTTCGCAATCGTAGAGGCCAGAACAAGACTCAAACCAATAGAAACAAGAGTGGCAATAATGAACATTTGCAGGACGCGCTCGCGCTCACCGCGCACAAGTCTGTCAATCTCGCCACTTGCACTGGCGATCGCCACAACGCCGACGGCAGAACCGCCTTGCTCAATGGGGGTCGCAACAGCCAGTAGGGTCGCGCCCATCTCATCGCGATCCTCTTTGATCTGCGCACCATTTCTTAGCGTTTCGGCAACGACCGGTTTCAAACGGTCTTCCATCGATATGATTTCAGCTTCGGGCTGGAACGGCGATGACACCGCGTTCCAGAGCCAATTTAGCCCGTCGGTCAGGATGGTTTTGTGTTCGGTCTCGTCGCCTTGCCCCGCAACCATCCCATCGCGGTCACCCTCGAACCGGGATACCAGCACCCCGTCTATATCAAAGACAAACACCTGAATGCCGCTGCGCAGATCGAGGCCGGACAATGTTTTTTCAACATCGACCCCCTCGCCAGTAGACAAATCAACCGTCTGGCCGTCAGACAGCTGCACCTCGACAACATCGGCGATCAGCTCTGCCTCAGAAACCAGTGATGCCGCGCGTTGTACGGCAAGGCTTTCGCGAGACGAATTAAGATAGAGGATACCAGCGACCAGCACATTCAACGCAATCAGGTTGAACGTGATAATCTTTCGCGTGAGCGGCGATGCACGCAAAGAAAACAGGCCGCGCCGCTCACGGCGCGCCCTGATTTCATTGGGCGCAGCACTGTCGGGTGTGACCCAATCGTCACCCAGAACAACATCACCATCGCGTTTTGCGGGGGTCAGATCGCGCACAAAGTTCCTCTCCACAATCGCCATCGGTCCAGATTAATCTTCGTTATATCTGTAACCGATCCCGTAGAGTGTCTCAATCGCGGAGAATTCATCATCCGCGGTCCGCATTTTCTTGCGCAGACGCTTGATGTGGCTGTCAATGGTGCGGTCATCTACGTACACCTGATCGTCATAGGCGACATCCATCAGCTGATCGCGCGATTTCACGAAGCCCGGGCGCTGTGCGAGTGCTTGCAACAGCAAAAACTCTGTCACAGTCAGGGACACGTCATTGCCCTTCCAGCTTACCGCATGGCGCAGCGGGTCCATCCGCAGATCGCCGCGCTCAATCACCTTGGTTTCTTCGGTGTCACCCACTTCGTCGGTGGCCACTGCATCCTGACGGCGCAGCAGTGCGCGAATGCGCTCTACCAGAAGCCTTTGGGAAAACGGCTTTTTTACGTAATCGTCGGCGCCCATGCGCAAGCCGAGCACTTCGTCGATCTCGTCGTCCTTGGACGTGAGAAAGATCACCGGCATTGCGGTTTTCTGGCGCAGACGCTGGAGCAGGTCCATCCCGTCCATGCGTGGCATCTTGATATCAAGAACCGCCATATCCGGCATGCGTTTGTTGAACGCGTCCAACGCTGCCTGACCATCATTATATGTTTCGACTTCGAAACCCTCGGCTTCAAGAGTCATAGAGACGGACGTCAGGATGTTCCTGTCGTCGTCGACCAATGCAATTTTTGACACTGCCTGTTTCCTTATGCTGCTCAATGTACTTTTATTTTTTCTAACACTGATCACTCCTTTTGCTGTCGAATCAATACCTAAGTGCGAATCGCCTGAGCCGACGGCCTGATTTCAGCCATAATTTGTTTCGGAATGGCTAAATTACCTCACATTCCCGCATTAATCGCAAAATTCGTTCAACACAGGGGGCCACGCGGTATTTCTGTTCGTGCCATTCCGGCGACGGTTGGCGCATTTGGCGATGTGGTGGCGCTAACTGTACAAACGCGCCTGTTCAACGCATAAATCATCGTGCTAAGAGGCCGTTATTCCACTTATGCCCGCGCGTTTTTTGGGTCGGGCATTCCGAAATAAACTGTGCCATGCGCGCAGGTCCAAAGGAGAAATACATGCAAACTGGACGGGTAAACCCGAACTTCAGCCTCGACGATCAAGGGATCAAAGGGCTTGGCAATGTATACTACAACCTGATGGAGCCCGCGTTGATCGAGACCGCGCTCAAACGCGGTGAAGGATCCCTTGGCAAAGGCGGCGCATTCCTTTGCACCACTGGTAAATTCACGGGCCGCTCTCCAAAAGACAAACACGTCGTGATGAGCTCCAGTGTGAAGGACACGATCTGGTGGGACAACAATGCCGAGATGTCCGAAGCGGGCTTTGACGCGCTCTACACCGATATGCTGACCCATATGGAAGGCGGCGATTACTTCGTCCAAGACCTCGTAGGGGGCGCCGACCCCAAGCACGCGATCAACGTCCGGTTTGTAACAGAACTTGCGTGGCATGGCCTTTTCATCCGCAATATGATGCGCCGCCCCGACCGCGATCAGCTGGATGACTACCTTGCCGACTTCACAGTCATCAACTGCCCTAGCTTCCAAGCCGACGCCAAAAAGCATGATTGCCGTTCCGAGACAGTCATCGCGATGCACTTCGACCGCAAACTGATCTTGATCGGTGGTACGGAATACGCAGGCGAGAACAAAAAATCGGTCTTCTCGCTGCTCAACTACCTGCTGCCAGACAGCGGCGTGATGCCAATGCACTGTTCCGCCAACCACGCGATTGGCAATCCTGTTGATACCGCGATCTTCTTTGGCCTGTCCGGTACGGGCAAGACGACGCTGTCTGCTGATCCTTCCCGCACGCTCATCGGCGATGACGAGCATGGCTGGTCCGATACAGGAACGTTCAACTTCGAAGGCGGATGCTATGCGAAGACGATCAACCTGAGCGCCGAGGCCGAGCCAGAGATTTACGCTACAACCGAGAAATTCGGCACTGTTATCGAGAACATGGTTTATGATGAAGAAACCAAAGACCTCGATTTCGACGATGAAAGCCTGACAGCCAACATGCGCTGCGCCTATCCGCTGCACTATATCTCGAATGCGAGCAAAAAGGCCGTAGGCGGCCACCCCAAGAATATCATCATGCTCACGTGCGATGCTTTTGGCACCCTGCCGCCCATCGCGCGTCTGACCCCTGCTCAAGCCATGTACCATTTTCTATCCGGCTTCACCTCCAAGGTTGCAGGCACCGAACGTGGTGTAACCGAACCTGAACCAACGTTTTCCACCTGCTTTGGTGCGCCCTTCATGCCGCGCCGTCCCGAGATCTATGGCAACCTGCTGCGCGAAAAAATCGCCGCCCACGGTGCGACCTGCTGGCTGGTAAACACCGGTTGGACAGGCGGCGCCTATGGTACCGGCTCTCGTATGCCCATCAAAGCCACCCGCGCACTGCTGACGGCAGCGCTTGATGGCTCGCTCACAGCAGGGAAATTCCGGACTGACGAAAACTTTGGCTTCGAAGTTCCAGTTTCTGTTTCTGGGGTGGCGGATATCCTGCTCGACCCACGGCGGACATGGGACAATCCCGAAGCTTATGATCGTCAGGTATCAAAACTGGTAGGCATGTTCGCCGAGAATTTTGAGCAGTATATGCCTCACATCGACGATGACGTGAAAGCCGCAGCGATCCGCTAAGACGTATCAAATTTTCAAATAGGAAGGCCGCTGTATTCATCTACAGCGGCCTTTTTTCGTTCATAAGTTAATAAATTTTTAGCTATCTAGGCGGCCAAAGCGACGAATTCTTGAATTGGCAGGTTGAGGACAAAATGCAGGTCATCACGGTCCATGTGCAGTAAGAACCCTTCAACAGGTGTCTCATTGCCGCGAATATACCAGCGCAGCGCGCCGGGCTGTGTGTGCATGTAGCCACCCTGCTCCGCCAAACCACGCATAGCCGTCGCCTTCACCATGAAAGCGGTAATGTGGTCGGGGTCCCAATGCTGTATCGCCTGCACGAACGCATAACGCCCAAGCACACCTGACAGGCTACGCCCGCGCAAACCATTGTTGCCCGGTGCGATCCAATACTCGCCCTGATAGGCGCAGGTTCCGCGCATCTTTTTCGCCGACGGCCCCGCCCGAAACCGCGAACGGCGCAGATCAAGGTCGACACCAGATGGCGGGAACTCACGGAAGCTGCGTGTAAAATACTCTCCCACGCTCAAGCCATCCAGATTGAGCATACGCAGCGCCTGAGTGTGCATGACCTTCCCTTCGCTCGTGCGCCCAACAATCCAGAACGCGTTCTCGGGCGTCATATCGTGCAGATTTGGATCAAATGGATCACCTAGGATATGATCAGGGCGCGCCTCTGCCAAAATCGTCCGGTACACTTCAAAGTCATAACCGACTTCAAGTTTTACGCCGTGGCTTTGGAAAATTTCGGTACTGTTCGCGACAAACCTGTCGCTCGCATTCATCGTAAGTAGTGTCATAAGGAATCCCCTTTCGCTCCTAATATCCATAAGATACTCGAAAAAAGGGAAAATAAATCCGTTTTCCCATTATGGGTTGAAATTGACCTTTGCACTAGGTGGAATCATGCCGATGACATCGTCGCTAACACCCAAAATCTTGACCTCGCGGGAGCGGTCTACCACCGACACGACTGCAGGCGAATCATCCGGCATACGCACCCCCATCATTAAACGATCAAACATCACGGTGACGACCTTTCCGCTCTCCCCTGACACGCTTTGGACCATCACCTGATCCAACCGAATACCACTGGTTGCCGCAATATCCCTGAACGGACGATCTGCCAGCGAAGCAAATTCTTTCCCACCCTGAAAACTGCTTAGGTTACGCCCAACGCTGCTACGCGCCTGCGCCCACCCGTACCAGTTGGAATAAAAGGATTCCTCACCAACCTCGGTACATATCCAGCCTTCGGAATTTTCGCGATACGCAAGAAGATAGGGCCGCACCTGAGCCATATGGCTGCTTTCAAGCTTACCTTCGCTGAGACTCCACGCTTTGACTGCCGCCCGCAACAATTCCGATTTGCCTTGCCATACATAGCTGATCGGCAGCTGTTGCTGACAGTAAAGCGAACCGGAAGTACTCTCGAACGCGAAACGCAACAGTCCCCCGACATGTTGAAACGCACCTTGGTGCCACATTCTCCCCTGATCGAGTAACAACTGAGCAGGTTCCAGCGCGCGCTTACCGACGTCTGTCAGAACATACCGTCGCTGTTCCACTTCAAACAGCTTGGCGCCCATTGCCTCCTCAAGCTGCGCAATGTGTCGCTTCACAGTTTGTCGGGTGCTGCCTAAAGTTTCGACAGCTTGGCTCAAGTTAAGCGCCTCCGCCAAGGCCGCGAACGAACGCATCATTTCATACAACAGTGCAGGCGCGCTGTGCTGTTCTTGAGGCAACACCGGTATGTTCAAGTTATTTCCCACAGGGGACTATGTACAACAATCACCCATCAACGCAATATAAATGGACCATTAAGGGGTGAAAACTATGGACAAACGATCTATCTTTTCACCGAAATATAAAAAATCTATCCAATTGATCAAAAGAAGAAAAATTCAGACAGTCGACTCGAACACAACCAGAGGTATCAAATAGTGGCCCACCCAGTTGACGTACATGTAGGGCGTAAGCTCAAGCAAATCCGCACCCTGCGGCGCTATTCCCAAACGGACGTCGCACAGCGGCTTGGACTTTCGTTTCAACAAATCCAGAAATATGAAATTGGCTCAAACCGCATTGCCGCCAGCCGCCTTTTTGAGCTGACGCAAATATTCGACGTATCGCCCAGTTACTTCTTTGAAGGCCTTCATGAAGGCGTTGAAGGTGACCGCACCCCGCGCGATCCCGGAATGGAAATCGTCAGCGCTCTTGCTGGAATCAAAGACGAGGCGGTCAAGTCGCGCATTGTGACATTTATTGAAGATATCTCAGGCGTTACCGTCGCGCGCCAAAGTTGATTTCAGCCCATCACGGCGCGCCGGACAAGATTTAGCCCCGCGATGAGCAAGACAAACAAGGTGGCACGGCGAAACGCCTGTTGGTCAATGCGGTCTGTCACGGACATGCCGATCTGCATGCCGATAAACGCGGGCGGCACCATTGCGATCGAAAACGCAATGGTCTCTGCCCGCACTACCCCGGACGCAATATGCGCAACCAGCAACGCAACTGCACCAAGGCCATAGATCACGCCCTGCACCCGCATCTGGTCATGCTTTGGCGTGTTAAGTGCTGTCAGATATGCAACCGTCGGCGGCCCCCAAATGCCCGAGATACCGCCCAGTCCACCGGCGATGCCACCTGCAACCACCTCAACCAAGGCGCTGCGACGCGGCAAGCTAAGCTGAAGCCCAGCAAGCTGCACTGCAGCAAAAAAGACCACGGGCACACCAATGATCGCCATCATCACATAATCGGGAACAACTCGAATAAGCTGCGCTGTTCCAACCAAGGCAACAAACCCGACCGCCAAAAATATCCTGAAATCCACCGTTGATTTCACCGCCGCTTGCAGCCCTTGTCGCAGTGCCTGCTGGACGTTCGCAATCAAGGTTGGCAGAATTATTCCCGCCAGCGCCAGTTCCGCTGACATGAATGTGGTTAATCCTGATATAAGGACCAAAGGCATGGCGAATCCCACCACGCCCTTCACAAATCCGGCAAGCACGGCAATCAATGCGGCAAGGATAAGATCCGAAGGTGATAATAGTGGGAAAAAGGTGTCCATAGACCTACATACCAAACGAGCAAGCAGGTGTAAGGGAAATTGACGGCGAAATTTTCGTCCAAATTGCCGCAGTGAAACGTATCTTTGTTGCGCTGCACCTGCAAAGTGATTAAGCCGAGCGCTAAGGTAAAAAGGGATGTTTATAGATGGCACATGATGGACAACTGAATATGGAGGCGCCTGTCCTCCTTGATGATCTCCTGACGCTGACAGCGGCGGCAGTAGCCCCAGTCGAGGCGATTCTTAAGCTTGCGACCGAGACGGTTCGCACGATGGTCACCGAGGGCGATCGCGTGTCCAACGCGCTCGTTGAGCAACACCAGACCGCATCCCATGGCCTTGCTTGGCTGGCCACATACGCCCAATCCCTACGCCAGATGCAATCATGGGCAGAGCGGATGCAAGCCGAAGGCAAGTTCGGCGAGACGGAAGCCCTCATCCACCAGATCGCCTTTGGTGAATACCTCTGGCAGATTTACGGCGGCATCCAAATGAACCAAGGCGAAATCGTTCGCCTTCAGGACCTCGGCCTCAGCCAAGAGGACCAACGCGGCCTGATGGAACCTGCAATTCAGGCCCTCACCCAAGGCGGCAATACCCAAGCAGCCCGCACGCGCCTTGTTGAGCTGATGCAGGAGCATTCAGCGAACGTGACCGTTGGCGCCTCCGGGCTCGACGACGAGCTTGAAATGATCCGTGAGCAATTCCGCCGCTATGCCGTGGAAAAGGTCGAGCCCTTCGCCCACGAATGGCACCTCAAGGATGAGTTGATCCCGATGGAGGTCATCAACGAACTGGCCGAAATGGGCGTCTTTGGCCTCACCATCCCCGAAGAATATGGCGGCTTTGGTCTAAGCAAAGCATCAATGTGCGTCGTCTCCGAAGAACTCTCACGCGGCTACATCGGTGTAGGTTCCCTCGCCACGCGTTCTGAGATCGCAGCAGAGCTAATCATCGCGGGTGGTACTGAAGAGCAGAAACAAAAATGGCTGCCCCGCCTGTCCTCAGCCGAAACCCTGCCCACCGCTGTATTCACAGAGCCGAACACGGGCTCCGACCTCGGCTCCCTACGGACTCGCGCCGTGAAAGACGCAAATGGCGACTACTCGGTAACAGGCAACAAAACGTGGATCACCCACGCCTCACGCACCCAGATCATGACCTTGATGGCGCGCACCGATCCTGAGACAGACAACTACAAAGGCCTGTCCATGTTCATCGCCGAGAAAACCCCCGGCGATTGTGCAGACCCCTTTCCGACCGAGGGTATGTCCGGCGGCGAGATTGAAGTTCTCGGCTATCGTGGCATGAAGGAATACGAGATCGCCTTCGACGGCTTCCACGTAAAAGGTGAAAACTTGCTGGGTGGTGAAGAGGGCAAAGGCTTCAAGCAGCTAATGGAGACCTTCGAGAGCGCACGCATCCAGACCGCCGCGCGCGCCATTGGTGTTGCTCAATCCGCTATGGATATTTCCATGCAATACGCCATTGATCGCAAGCAGTTCGGCAAATCCCTGATCGAATTCCCGCGCGTCTCATCCAAGCTCGCGATGATGGCGGTCGAGATCATGGTCGCCCGTCAGCTCACCTATTTCTCCGCTTTCGAGAAGGACGAAGGCCGCCGTTGTGACGTAGAGGCTGGTATGGCCAAACTGCTCGGCGCTCGTGTCGCATGGGCCGCAGCTGACAACGGTTTACAAATCCACGGTGGCAACGGGTTTGCGCTGGAATACAAAATCAGCCGCGTGCTTTGTGATGCCCGCATCCTCAATATCTTTGAAGGTGCCGCCGAAATCCAAGCGCAGGTTATCGCCCGCCGTATTTTGGGCTAAACTTTGCCGATACGAGGAAGGGCGCGCTCTTGCAGCGCGCTCTTCCTCCCTCTACCTGCATGAGTATGAGCAACACACGCCTTTCCCCCGAAAAATGGATTACCGCTGGCTTTGATGCCCTCATCGCGGATGGTCCAGCCTCCCTCGCTGCTGAACCAATGGCCCGCCGGTTGAATACCACCAAAGGGTCGTTCTATTGGCATTTCAAAGATGTCCCCGCATATCACGTGGCCCTTGTGCGCCATTGGCATGCCATCGCCTTGGCTGATGTAATGATCCGATTGGAAAGTGTTGAGGCCCCTGATGCGCGCTTGCGGGCCTTCGGGCACCATATCCTCAACACCAAATCCGAGGCAGCCCTGCGTGTCTGGGCGCAAACCGATGCAATCGTCGCCGCCAGCATGGCCGAGGTTGACGCAGAGCGCCTGACCTACCTCCAACACCTGCTGAACCAGTTCGGCCTGCGCAATCCCGCTTTTGCTCAGGCGATCCTTGCAACCCTCATCGGCCTGCCAGAGATCAAAGCCCCGTCAGACCCTCAGGCAGCTTTTGATGCTATGGTAGATACCATACTGGCACTTGCATGAAGGCGTTTCTAACTCTCATGCTGCTGCTCACAGCTCTCTCGGCCTGCCGCAAAGACGAGACCGTTCGTGCCTATGGCGGCGGAGATCGCACATGGACCCTCAAGATTCTCAATGATGCGCCCTTTCCTGCCACAGCGACGCTGACCTTCCCAAAAGCGGGAGAAATCGCAGGCCAAGGCCCCTGCAACCGCTACTTCGGCGCGATGACCGTTCCCTATCCATGGTTCGACGCAGGCCCTATCGGCAGTACGCGCATGGCCTGCCCCGACATGGAAGCGGAGGGCGTATTCCTCGCCGCTCTGGAGGCTGCCACCTTGTCCGAAGTTCTGGGCGATGTGATGATTCTGTCCAACACCGATGGATTGGAAATGGTATTTAACGCGTCCGATTGAACGCTTCGACAAAGCGTGCCCGCGCTTGTGGTAGGGGTTTACCGCCCAAACCCGCCGCCAGATGCTCGGACAGGAAATACCCCGTGGTCCTAAACGCCTCCGCGATCTCTGCGTCCGGTGCCTCCCCAACGCCGCGCAGCACATCAGGCAGAGGCAGCAGACGTTCCGCCCAGTCCCCTGCACCCGCGCGCGACACCGCCCGACCAGATTTTGGGCTGACATAGGCCAATCCTTCGGTCGCCCCCGTCACCGCACAGACCGTCAGATCCAGGCCGTACCCCAATTCTTCGAGCAAGCTCACTTCCCAGCGCAAATAGGCCAGTGGCCAAACCTCGCCCTGCCCCAGCAAATCAAGCAACGCCTCCGTGCGCTGATACAGCGGCAAATGCACCTCCCGTTCCGGTAGGCAAAAGCTGACCAGCGCTGTCACCGCGTTCAAACCAGCGAGCGCCAACCGATCCCCCATCGCAACCGCCGCACGACTGCGCACAGGCTCCACTGCGAACGATCCAATATGATCCTCAAGCCGCGCCCGCCATGTCAGGTCCAGCTGCGCACCTGGCTGCAATATCGGCGCGATCTTGCGGCTGGTCCCACCGCGCACCACGCCCGAATGCCGCCCTTGGCTCGGCGTAAACACTTCAATAATTGCCGAAGTTTCCCCATGGCGGCGCGAGCTGAGCAATATTCCCTGATCGCGCCATTCCATTACGCCAGACCCTCTTGATCCAACAAATGTCGCCCTGCGCGATCCTCGACCTCGATCACCCAAAGATCAGGATCGAATCCACGCTGCCTCGCCACAGCGGCGTCCACATCACGCTCGGGTCCAGATGACAGCTCCGCCCAAACGCGCTCGCCACTCATCAAATCAAATGAGCGCTGAAACAGCACTGCATTACCGTCCAATGTCGCGAGCTTCACAAGAACGGCACCGCCCGTGTCATCGCCATGTGCCACAACAAATGCAGGGATATCGAACATGCGCAGCCGCGCAAGGTAGGCATCAACCCAAAACCGTGCCGTTAGACGGGCCACAACAACACCTGCAGCTTCATCTGGCCATTAAACTCAATCCCACGATAATCCCGAGTACATCCAGACGTCACTGATTGCCGTCCTTGAACTCCAGCCCCATTTCGGAATACCGCTCAGATTCCTCAAGCCAGTTTGGCCGCACCTTCACCTGCAAGAACAGATGGATTTTGCGCCCGAGAAACTCTTCCATTTCCTTGCGTGCCTCTTTGCCAATGGCTTTGATCGTCTCACCCTTATGGCCCAGCACGATGCCCTTATGCCCATCCCGTATGACATAGATCAGCTGGTCAATCTTGGCAGAGCCATCCTTGCGCTCTTCCCAATTCTCCGTCTCTACTGTCATCTGATACGGCAGCTCTTGGTGCAGGCGCAGGGTCAGTTTCTCGCGCGTCATCTCTGCTGCGATCATCCGCATAGGCAGATCCGCGATCTGGTCTTCTGGATACAGCCACGGACCCTCGGGCACTTCATCCGCCAGCCATGTCTTAAGCACTTCAACACCATGCCCCCGCTCTGCCGAGATCATGAAGGTCTCGATAAACGGATAGGCATCGTTCAGCTTTTGGCTCAGCCCCAGCAGCACAGGCGCATCCACGCGGTCAATCTTGTTGATCGCCAGCGCCACACGGCCGCCCTCACCAAGCTCGTTCAAGCGATCAAGAATGCGCTGCACACCTTCGGTAATGCCGCGATTCGCTTCAACCAACAGCACCACGATATCTGCATCCGCCGCACCACCCCACGCAGCGGCAACCATGGCGCGGTCCAACCGGCGCTTAGGCTCGAACAGGCCCGGCGTATCCACAAACACAATCTGGCTTTGACCCGCCATCGCCACGCCACGAATGCGTGCGCGCGTGGTCTGAACCTTATGCGTCACGATGGAGACTTTGGCCCCGACCATCCGGTTCAACAACGTGGATTTCCCCGCGTTCGGCTCCCCGATCAAGGCCACAAATCCTGCGCGTTTCGCACCTGTGGTGTCCTCGGGTGTTATGGGTGCATCCGTCATGTGTTCTGCTCCAGTTGCGCCAGCAGTGATGCTGCGGCGTCTTGTTCTGCGGCGCGTTTTGCACCTGCTGTGGCGCTGGCCGTCTCTCCGGTCGACAGCTTGGCCGCGATTGTGAATATCGGTGCGTGGTCGGGCCCGCTCCGTTTGGTCAGCACGTAGGCAGGCGGCTCAAGGCCGCGCGCCTGCGCCCATTCCTGGAGAGAGGTCTTGGCATCGCGTGCATCATCTTTAACAGAAGTTGTCCGGTTTCCCCACAGCCGCAAAATCATCGCCCGCGCCGCGTCAAAGCCGCCATCCATGTAAACGGCGGCAATCACCGCTTCCATGGCATCGCCAAGCAAAGCTTGCTTGCGCCGCCCACCCGACAACATCTCGGAACGCCCGAGACGCAGCACTTCACCAATATCGATCTCTCGCGCCACATCCGCACAGGCTTCCTTGCGCACCAGCGCGTTAAAGCGCGGCGCGAGCTGGCCCTCGGAAGCTTGGGTATCCAGCTGCAAAAGCGCCTCGGCCATCACCAGCCCCAGCACACGGTCACCCAGAAACTCCAACCGCTGGTTATCGTCACGGTTGGGCGTGGACATAGAGGCGTGGGTCACCGCCTCATTCAGCAGCTTCGGCGTCTGGAACGTATAGCCCAGCCGCTTCTGAAAAGCGCGGAGTTCTGCTGAAAGCTTCACTTGATCCCTTTGAAGAAACGGTCGCCACGCCACGTCCAGAAGAACAGCATCGAGCGCCCACCAGAGCTAAAGACAATGCGATCGGCACGGCCAATCAGGTTCTCATAGGGGACAAAGCCGACTCCGCCCGCCGTCTGCGCCAAACGGCTATCGGCAGAATTGTCGCGGTTATCACCCATAAAGAAGTAATGACCCTCAGGCACAGAATAGACACCCGTGCGATCAGACCCCTGTGGCCCGATGTTCAGCACGGCATAGCTTGCACCATTGGGCATCGTCTCAATCGCGCGCTCTTTGATACAGATGCCACCATTTCCAACCGCACCATTGGCACAGCGCGGACGCAGACCTTGCGGACCTTGCAACTCCATCAGCTCTTCGAAATTGTCATCCGGCACTTGAGGCACGGCTTCACCGTTGATTTGGACAATACCGTCCGTGACCTGAATCTTATCACCCGGCAACCCGATCAGGCGCTTGATATAGTCGCGGCCCGTTGTCGGGTGACGGAACACAACCACATCACCACGATCAGGCTCGCCGCCCCAAAGACGCGTATTGTCACCGTCAAACACACCGCACAGCTTTTTCGCATCAATGTTAAGGCCGACACCTGGCACGATTACACTGGGGCACGACGCAAAGGAATATCCATACACCATCTTGTTCACGAATAGAAAATCACCAATCAAAAGCGTCTGCTTCATGGAGCCTGACGGAATCCAGAACGGCTGAAAGAACAGAGTGCGAAACACGCCGGCAATCAGCAGGGCATAGACAACTGTCTTGATCGTTTCGACAATGGCGTTGCCCGTCGTTTCCGTCTTGGCCATGCGGCGCTCCTATTGGTTTTACTTGGCGTTCATGCGCAGGGGCGCGGCCCATGTCAAGGTGCGCGGGCCTTGCTCAGGCGGTAGGCCGCGCCTCGATCACGACAAAAGCTTGGGCCCAAGGGTGATCATCGGTTAATGTTACATGGATGATGGCTTCATGACCTGCAGGTGTCATCGCGGCCAACCGCTCCGCGGCCCAGCCGGTTACTTCCATCACAGGCTGGCCGGTCCTGAGATTGCTCACCGCCATATCGCGCCAGCTGATCCCCATACGCAAGCCGGTCCCCAACGCTTTGGAACACGCCTCTTTGGCCGCCCAGCGCTTGGCATACGTCCCAGCCACATCGCGGCGTCGCTCGGCTTTGCCTTGCTCAACTTCGGTAAACACACGGTTGCGAAACCGATCACCAAAGCGGTCAAGCGTTCCTTGGATCCGCTCGATATTCGCAAGATCGGTTCCGATGCCAAGAATCATGATTTAGGCCCGCGCTTCATCCATCAGGCGGCGCATTTTTTCCATTGCAGGGGTTAGGCCCAGAAAAATCGCCTCCCCGATCAGGAAGTGCCCGATGTTCAGCTCTACCACTTCGGGGAATGCCGCCACGGGCGAGACAGTATCGTAGGTCAGGCCGTGACCCACATGCATCTCAAGGCCCAATGAGTGACCGTATGTCGCCATCTCGCGCAGCTTCGCCAACTCCGCATCCGCCGTTTCATAGCGCCCCTCGTGATAGGCATCGCAATAAGCGCCAGAATGAAGCTCGACCACTTGCGCACCAATGCGGTGTGCCGCCTCCACCTGCCGCATATCCGCCGCGATAAAGATCGACACACGGCATCCCGCATCCCGCAAAGGTGCGATAAAATGTGCAAGCTTGTTTTCCTCGCGGGCCACTTCCAAACCACCCTCGGTCGTCCGCTCCTCACGCTTTTCCGGCACGATGCAAACCGCGTGCGGTTTGTGACGCAGTGCAATCGCCTGCATCTCGTCCGTCGCCGCCATTTCGAAATTGAGCGGTACGTTCAGGATCTCCATCAGCCCTTCGATGTCGGCATCCGAAATGTGGCGACGGTCCTCGCGCAAGTGCGCGGTAATACCGTCGGCTCCCGCCTCCTGCGCAATCTGTGCTGCGCGCAACGGGTCAGGCGTATCACCACCCCGCGCGTTACGCACAGTCGCCACATGGTCGATATTCACGCCCAAACGCAACTTGCCCAGCTCACCCATTCGCTTTTTCCTTTTTATCTTTCGCAGCCAGTCTTTTCTCTTCCGCCTTCGCGGCAGTCTTGGCCTTCAACGCTTCAAATTTTTGCTTTATCAGACCTCTGCGGCGCTTTTGATAGGCGCGCAATACAGGCACAGATATATAATAGGCCACAGTCCCGAAGAAGATACCCGACACAATGCCGCCCATCAAATAGGGATAAAATACATCTCGTGAAAAGATTGCCAGCCCCGACCAATCCATAGATGCCGGTGTGAAAATCGAGATGAAGTTATGCCACAGGTCACTGCCCGCATTCGAGAACTTGCGGCTTAATGCGCGCAACTCCGCTTCCTGCATCTCGGTCCCGAGCATCCAGTGACCGGTCTTGAGCGACGCCAGCGTAATAAACACAAATGTCAGCGGATTACCCACAAAGGTCGCCATAAGTGAGGCAAGCATGTTACCCTTCATCATCTTGGCGATTAGCATAGCAAAGAAAAAGTGGAGTCCAAACAGCGGCGTGAAGGTGATAAATACGCCTGCCCAGATGCCGCGCGCAATCCGCTCGGGGCTGTCTGGCAGCCGCCGCACACGATGCTTGATATAGTGGAAGGCACGCCCCCAACCGCCACGCGGCCACAAAAGCTCAGCCGACGCGCGCATGAAAGTTTTTGGATCACGCCGTTTGAAAATCACACGCCATCCTCCGCCAACAATCCTTCGCTAGCGTCAGGGCCGCTCGCTCTGTGTCGGCTCAACTCGGCGACATGGGTGTCTGCCTCCAGCGTCAACATCAATGAATGCAGCTGCGCCACATCCCGAAGCTCAGCACGTACCATCACACGGAAAAAGTCAGGCTTGCGATCCACAAAGTTCAGATCAGCGATATTCGCCCCCGCCTCCCCGATCAGCGTGCAGATACGGCCCAACACGCCAGGGTCATTGGCTACGGTCAAATCAATCGCCGCCCCATAAACCGCAGGGTGGCTACCGTCATGCCAGCGCAGATCGAGCCAGCGCTCGGGTTGCTCTTCATAAGCACTCAACCGGTCACAATCGATCGCGTGCAGGGTAACGCCGCGCCCGCGAAACGTGATGCCAACGATCCGCTCACCCGGCAACGGCTCGCAACAGGGTGCGCGGTCAAACGATTGACCGGGCTCTAAGCCGATGATGGCACGCTTCCGGTCCACCAGTTCTCCGGTAACCTCACTCAGTTCGGGGTAAACCGTCCGCACAACTTCGCGGCCAGTGATCACTGCACTGCCCAACTTCTCCAGCAGGTCATCGATACTCTTGATCTGCAACGCCCGCGCTGCTGTCGCCAGCACTTTATCTGTAGCGCTCTTTCCCACATGCTCGAAAGCCGAGCGCGCAAGCTCTTGACCGAGCTTCACAAACCGCTCGCGGTCAACCTCACGTAAACTCCGGCGGATCGCAGTCTTAGCCTTCCCCGTTGTCGCAATATCAAGCCAAGTGTTCTGAGGCGTCTGCCCCTCAGCGGTGATAATCTCGACCGACTGCCCGTTCTTAACCCGCGTCCAAAGTGGCACGCGCAAACCGTCAATCTTTGCTCCGACACAGGCGGACCCAATGCGGGTATGGATCGCATAGGCAAAATCAATCGGCGTGGCCCCGCGCGGTAGCTTGATAACCTCACCCTTGGGCGTGAAGCAGAATACCTTATCAGTATACATTTCCAGCTTGACCGCTTCGAGGAAATCCTCGTGGTCGTCCTCGCCATCAAACTGTTCGGTAAGTTGCGCAATCCACTTGGCAGGGTCCACCGCAAACGGGTTTTTGGATCGCACCCCATCGCGGTAGGACCAATGCGCCGCCACACCCGTCTCTGCCACATCATGCATCTGGCGCGTGCGAATCTGCACCTCGACCCGCTTGCCGTCCCGCCCCGACACTGTGGTATGGATGGAACGGTATCCGTTGGTCTTGGCCTGACTGATATAATCCTTGAACCGCCCCGGCACAGCACTCCACCGACGGTGGATCGCGCCCAGCACGCAGTAGCAATCCTCCTCAGTGGCGACGATCAGCCGGAATCCGTAAATATCGGACAGCCTTGAGAAAGACTGCTCTTTCTCCTCCATCTTGCGCCAGATCGAATAAGGCTGTTTAGCACGCCCCAGCACCTCCGCCTCGACGCCGGCATTGGCCAACTCTTTGCGCATGTCTGCTGTGATCCGCTCGATCACATCGCCGGTCTCGTTCTGGAGCGTGATAAAGCGGCGGATGATGGACTGCCGTCCTTCGGGGTTGAGCACGCGAAATGCCAAGTCCTCCAGCTCTTCGCGCATCCACTGCATACCCATGCGGCCCGCCAGCGGCGCGAAGATGTCCATCGTCTCGCGCGCTTTTTGCGACTGCTTATCAGGGCGCATCGCCTTGATCGTGCGCATGTTGTGCAGACGGTCCGACAGTTTGACCAAGATCACCCGCAGGTCCTTGGACATCGCCATGAACAGCTTGCGGAAATTTTCCGCCTGCTTGGTCTCGGACGAGTTGAGCTGTAGGTTCGTGAGCTTGGTCACACCGTCGACCAACTCTGCCACATCGGTGCCGAACAGTTCTTGCACTTCACCATAGGACGCTGGTGTGTCCTCAATCGTGTCATGCAGCAGCGCGGTGATTATCGTGGCATCATCAAGTTGCTGTTCCGCCAATATGGCAGCAACAGCAACAGGATGTGTAAAATAGGGCTCGCCGGAATGACGCAGCTGCCCTTCATGCATCCGTTCGCCGTAGGCATAGGCAGCGCGGATCAGCGCTTCGTTTGTTTTGGGGTTAAACCCGCGAACCAATGTGACGAGGTCATCGGCAGTAGTGGACATTATCTGCCTGCATCCTCATTCGGATTGGATATTCCCGACAAGTTAACCCTGCCCTTGCGCCGCCATCAACTGCCGCAAAAGCATTTCTTCGGACATGCTGTCTTCTTCAGGCTTGTCCTGCTCGGCGCCCATGAGAATCGCCATGGCGTCCTCTTCGGGCTCGTCAACTTCGATTTGGGTCTGGTTGCTCTCGATCAAACGCTCACGCAGATCATCGGCACTTTGGGTCTCGTCTGCGATCTCGCGCAGGGACACAACAGGGTTCTTATCGTTGTCGCGGTCCACAGTCACAGCGGAACCTGCGGAAATTTCACGCGCACGGTGCGCGGCCAACATGACCAGCTCAAACCGGTTCGGGACTTTATCAACACAATCTTCGACGGTAACGCGGGCCATTGGACGCTCCAATAAAATATCTGATAGAAAAGGCTACCTAGGCCTCTTCGCCCTGATTTACAAGCAGGTATTACAGAGCCAAAACCTCACTGCGTGCGTCGTCAGACAAGCCATCATGCATGTCGCGCACGCTTTGCCCGCTCACCGGATGGCACCATTCCGGCGCCACATCCAGCAACGGCACCAACACAAATGCCCGCTCGCCCAGCCGCGGATGTGGCAGGATCAATTCGGACGGAACAGCCGTTTTCTGCACCTCTAGCGGCAGATCATGCCAGTATTGATAGGTTTTTACGTCCGGCAACACCTGCGCACCCGCCGCAATCAGATCAAGATCAAGCGTCCGCGCGCCCCAGCGCACTTCACGCGCACGCCCCATGTGTGCCTCAACGTCATGTAGCTGTGCGAGCACCTGCGGAGCCGTCCCCTCAAATTCGACACTTGCTGCCGCGTTTACAAAATTTGGGCCCGAACCCACGGGAAATGCAGGGGTATTGAAAAAACGGCTACAAGCGCGAATCACAAAACCACGCACCTCAAGCGACTTCAGCGCCTCTTTTAAGATAATTTCAGGGCCGCCCCCTTTAAAATTGAGGTTTGATCCCAAAGCGATTAAGTATAGAGGCCATGTCGCAGGCGGGTTCGCGCGGATTTTACCTCGGTCAGTGCTTAGCATGGTACGGCAACTTTCCTTTACGTCCAGAAGGGCTACATATATAGTTCGACCGAAAAATCCTGAGCATCTTCAAATCACGCTGCAAGCAGCGCTTAATCTAGTTACGAGGTAATATTGTGTTTTACAAAGACGAACGTCTTGCTCTGTTTATTGATGGATCAAATCTCTATGCAGCGGGCAAAACGCTCGGATTTGATATCGACTACAAATTGCTTCGCTCCGAATTCATGCGCCGCGGCAAACTGCTGCGCGCGTTCTACTACACTGCCCTGCTTGAGAATGACGAATACTCCCCCATTCGCCCGCTTGTTGATTGGCTGAATTATAACGGCTTTTCCATGGTGACCAAACCGGCCAAGGAATACACTGACAGCATGGGACGCCGTAAGGTAAAGGGGAACATGGACATTGAATTGGCCGTAGACGCGATGGAGCTTGCGCCGCGGGTCGACCACATCGTAATTTTCTCCGGTGACGGCGATTTCACTCCGCTGGTCGCAAGCTTGCAGCGCCAGGGCGTGCGCGTCTCGGTCGTCTCCACCATCCGCAGTCAACCACCTATGATCTCTGATGACCTACGGCGTCAGGCCGACAACTTTATCGAACTGGATGGTCTACGCGAAGTCATTGGCCGCCCTGCACGTGAGCCAAGCCACGCTCCGGCAACAAGCCACGACGCTGAAGCAAAATAGATAATAACATGCCGCCGACCCGGTAAAGAGGCGGCGGCATGCGAGAAGCTAAAATTGCTCGACCGAAAAATAGAACGCAGACATCGTCCACGCCGTCCTTTTGCCATTATACGTTGTTAGTGGTTTTTTTACGCCCCCCCGAAAAAGGGGGGTGTGAGGAATGGAGATAGATACAGGTGTTAATCAAGAACGCGGCCAATCTCGAACGGTGCACAACAGTGGACGCTTTGTGGGCGGGCGCGGTTGACGTGTTCTCCAGCCTCGGACTTGATCACGCCGTCTACCTGAGCGTGGATTCAGATTTCGAGAACCTGTTTGTACTCTGCAACATGTCCAAACTCTACAGAGACACCCCTCCTAGAGAAGATCCCTTCCTGATACACGCGTGCACCCGCTATGAAATTCTGACAATCGGGACAGAGTTCATCACTGAGCATCCCTATATTTCAGACAGCGAGCGTGCGTTTATCGAACGCGCAGCCGAGCAAGGACTATCCGCCGGTCTGGCACTACCAATGCGACTTAAGGGGTCTGAGCGCTTTGGCGGCTTTGTTCTCGGCAATGCACTGGAGCGGACGCAATTCCTCGAGCGCATCATGCCACGCGCGGAAGATATTCGGATGTTCTGCATGATCATCCACCGCCGAATCGAGGAGCTGATCGCGATCGCAGCGGTCGAAACACCGGAACGCCGCGCGTTGGTGCCAAACGCCTTGCCCCAAAGCTTTGACGTCCTCACCCCGCGCGAGGCCGAAGTTCTCATGTTGCTCGCCCGGGGGCAGACCCGCAAGGCCACGGCCCACCTATGCAATCTATCCATTCATACAGTGTCGGATTACGCAAAAAACGGATATAAGAAACTTGGTGTGCAAAACAGAGCAGAGGTCGCCGCACTTCTCTATGGCCACGCGGACCTTAAGGGGGCTGGACCTTCAAGCTGACCGTCCCTACCTGTAGTGTAAGAGCGGAGAAACAAACATGAGCAAACAGCCCCTTACCCTCTATCTGGCCGCGCCGCGCGGATTCTGCGCTGGCGTGGACCGCGCGATCAAGATTGTCGAAATGGCGATCGATAAATGGGGCACGCCCGTCTATGTCCGCCACGAAATTGTGCACAATAAATTCGTCGTCGACGGGTTGCGCGACAAGGGTGCTATTTTCGTTGAAGACCTCTCTGATTGCCCCGACGATCGTCCTGTCATTTTTTCAGCCCACGGAGTCCCGAAATCCGTGCCAAGCGCAGCGGCAGCACGCAACATGGTCTTTGTCGATGCCACCTGCCCCTTGGTGAGCAAGGTTCACATCGAGGCCCAGCGCCACGCCGATGCAGGACTGCAAATGATTATGATCGGGCACGAGGGCCACCCCGAAACCGTCGGCACTATGGGTCAGCTACCAGAGGGCGAAGTTCTTCTGGTCGAAGTCCCCGAAGATGTCGCCACGGTCAAAGTTCGCGACGAGACAAAGCTTGCCTACGTCACGCAAACTACGCTCAGCATCGACGATACCGCCGATATCGTGGCCGCGCTCAAAGCACGCTTTCCTTCCATTGTCGGCCCGCACAAAGAAGACATCTGCTACGCAACAACCAACCGCCAAGAGGCGGTCAAAGCCATGGCCCCCAAATGCGACGCGATGCTTGTCGTTGGCGCACCCAATTCCTCTAACTCCAAACGCTTGGTCGAAGTAGGCTCCCGCGCAGGCTGCAGCTATGCCCAACTGGTACAGCGCGCCGCTGACATCGACTGGCGGGCACTGGACGGCATCACCAGCATCGGCATCACCGCAGGCGCCTCCGCCCCCGAAGTCCTCATCAACGAGGTCATAGACGCCTTCAAATCCCGCTACGCCGTGACCGAAGAACTGGTCGAGACCGCCGTAGAGAACGTAGAATTCAAAGTACCGCGCGTGCTGCGCGAAACTGCCTGACGGCTATTCGCAACCTATTCCGTCACGATCGCGATCTAGCCCATACTGATCTGGCCCAACAACATTGAACGGTCCACGCGCATAACGCGGCCCGTTCCCGCTACCGCCAGCACAATCAACATCGGAACTACCCGGTGCGATGCAAACCCCTTGGTAACTAGCATGGCAACTCTGTGCAGCAGCACTGCCGACACCAAATCCGGCAGGCCCAATGCTGTTCAATGAAAAACCGCTCGCAAGAACCGCAAAGACTATGGAAAAGGTGATTCTGTTAACCATCGTTAACAAATAGTTAACGTCCTAACCATTGACAACCAAGTGCACATAAAGGCCTTCGCGCCCCCCGCCAAACTATCAAAAATTGTAATTCGCTAAAACTTCAGTAATGTTCACCGCAATAGCCGAGGCAATTTCATGATCACCCTACAATTCCTTCTCACCGCTTTGGTCGTCGTCATCATTCCCGGCACAGGCGTGGTCTACACCCTCGCACTGGGTTTGGGCCAAGGACGCCGCGCCGCTCTTTGGGCCGCATTGGGCTGCACCTTCGGTATCGTCCCCCACCTCGCCGCCGCAACCTTGGGACTGGCTGCCGTGCTGCACACTTCCGCACTTCTGTTCACAGCCGTAAAATGGGCAGGCGTCGCCTATCTCCTCTACCTCGCATGGCAAGCCCTCAAAGACGGCGGCGCGCTGAATGTCCAAGCCTCCGAAACACAGCAAAGCGGCTGGCGCATTGCGCGGCGCGGCGCGTTGATCAACATCCTGAACCCCAAACTGTCGATCTTCTTCCTCGCCCTGCTGCCCCCGTTCCTGTCGGGCACCCCCGCCTCCGCCACAGTAGAAATGGCCCTGCTGGGCGCGGTGTTTATGGGGATGACATTTGCGGTCTTCGTTCTCTACGGCATCTTCGCAGCTGCCGCACGCCACTGGCTGCTCGGCTCCGAGCGGGTCATGACATGGCTCAGCCGCTCCTTCGCCGCGATTTTCGCCGCCCTCGCGGGTCGCTTGGCATTAGAGCGCGCTTGATATGCACCCGATCCCCCGTTCCCCGCTGCTCCTCGGTCTCGCTGGTTTGCTTCCCTTTCTCTGGGGTGCTGCAACTGTCCTAAGTCCTGCCCTCAATGATCTCAGCACCGCCTATCTGGGCGCGCGGTTTACTGGCCCCTATGTTCAGCTTTTCTACGGGGCGATCATCCTGTCGTTCATGTCCGGCGTGCTCTGGGGTTTTGCGACAAAAGCAGACGGCACACAGGCCACAATAGGCTACGCCCTATCCGTCCTCCCCGCCCTCTGGGCTTTCTTCATGACAGGTTTCGGCCCCAACAACGCAGGCCTCAATCTGATGATCGGCTTTCTGGGCCTGCTCGTGCTTGACACGACATTCACCCGATGGGGCCTCACACCGCCGTGGTGGATGCCCCTGCGCTTACTGCTCACCGCAATCGTCCTTGTTTGCCTCGCGATCACGGCATTCACATGAGCGACAAAGAAACCCTTGCCGTCTACGCCGCAAAAACTGCCGAATACGCAGACATGACACACCATGGTATCGCCCGTGATCCATACCTCGACGCGTTTATCGCGGCATTGCCTACAGGCGGGCATGCGCTTGATCTCGGCTGCGGTCCCGGCCACTGCGCTGCCGATATGGTGCGGGCGGGCCTCACGGTCCACGCAACCGATGCTGTCCCCGAAATGATCGCTCTTGCTGCGCGCCATGCAGGTGTCAACGCCGAGGTCCGGACCTTTGATCAGATTGCCGGAACAGACATATATGATGGCATCTGGGCCAACTTCAGCCTGCTACACGCTGAGCGCACAGCCCTCCCTGCGATCCTCAAAGCGCTGCACACGTCCCTGCGCCCCAACGGTCATTTCCACATCGCAATGAAACTCGGAACCACAACCGCCCGCGACAGCATCGGCCGCCAATACACCTATGTCACCGAGGGTGAACTGCGTGGCCTGCTGACCGCTGCAGGCTTCACCCCCACCAAAAAGCACGAGGGACGCGATAAGGGGCTGGACGGCACCTATGCGGATTGGATAGCACTCGCCGCATATGGCTAAACTTTACGCATACACAGACGGCGCCTGTTCAGGTAATCCCGGCCCCGGCGGCTGGGGCGCATTGATGCAGGCGATGGACGGCGAAAAGGTCGTCAAAGAACGCGAACTCAAGGGTGGTGAAGCAAACACCACTAACAACCGCATGGAGCTTCTCGCCGCGATCCATGCCCTCGAAGCGCTCGACCGCGACACGGAAATCACCGTGGTCACCGACAGCAACTATGTCAAAAACGGCATCACCGGGTGGATCTTCGGCTGGAAGAAAAACGGCTGGAAGAACGCGGCGAAAAAGCCTGTCAAAAACGTAGAACTGTGGCAACGCTTGGATACGGCCAATGCCCGCCACCGCGTCACATGGGAATGGGTAAAGGGTCACGCAGGCCACCCAGAGAACGAGCGCGCTGACGCGCTGGCCCGCGCTGGCATGGCCCCATTCAAACCGAAATGAAAATCATCGCCTGCCCTGTCGCGTTGCACCCTGACGGCGCATTGCGCCGCATTGCCGTGCTCCAAGACCCAAGTGGGGACCTACAGCTGGTCAAGGCAACTGCGCCCGACCCGGCGGACACCACAGGAGCCGCCGCCCGCGCACTTTATGCGATGAGCGCACTGGAAACCCGTGCCGCCCTGCCCATTGGCACCTCAAACACAATAAACGCGGATGAGGTCTGGCACTTTGCCCTCTGCCGCATCGTGCCACCTGTGCGCGAGCAATGGAAACACCTAGACGCAAACAGTTCCAAGCTTTTGCACTTCTCGTGGATGTCCCTCGACGCATCTTTCGACGGCTTCTGCGCGCAGGACAAGCGCGCGCTCGACTGGATCAAGGCGACCTTATGAGCCTCATCACATTCCTAGATTACGCCTCTGTCATCGTCTTTGCGATCACCGGTGCGCTGGTGGCCAGTCGCGCACAGCTTGATCTGGTGGGCTTTGCCTTCATCGCCTGCCTGACGGCTGTGGGCGGCGGCACCATCCGCGATTTGCTACTGGACCGGAACCCGATCTTCTGGATCGCGGAACCCACGTACCTCGCCGCCGCCGTAGCCGCAGCCCTCGTCACCTTCTTCGCTGCACACCTGCTCGAATCCCGGCTGCGCGCCATCATCTGGCTCGACAGCCTTGCCCTCGCCGTGGCTGTCGCCGCCGGTGCCGCCGTCGCAATCAGCCTTGATCAAGGTCCTGCCATCACCATCCTGATGAGCATCGTCACGGGATGTATGGGCGGCCTCATGCGCGACGTCGTGGTGGGCGATGTCCCTGTAGTGCTGAAACAAGGTGAGCTCTACGTCACCGCCGCCCTCGCCGGAGCCGCGACAACTGTGATCCTTAACGCCTACGCGCCAGACATCCCTTACAGCCTTATCATAGGTGCCATAGTCACATGGATTTTGCGCGCTGGCTCCATCCTCTTTGGCTGGAACCTCCCCGTCTACAAAAGCGCCCCGCCAAAATCCTGATACCCATCTCTATTGGCCAAAAATACTCCGGGGGAAGCGGCCAAAGGCCGATTGGGGGTTGGCCCCCATCCTTCACTTGCGCCAGTGAAACGGGACAATAATCAGCGCCCCAATTGACGACACAATCGCATTGAGGCCAGGTGACGCGAATCCGAAACCGAACATCAACCGCACGAAGTAGAATACAAACGCACCACCAACACAGATGATGATCGACTGCAAAATCCCGTTGTGCGTGAACTCGGTCTTCTCGGCGAGGTAGCCAACGATCCCCGCAATCACAACTGTACCGATCATGGTGGGAAACATGGGGCTATCCTTTGCTCAAATCCGCACCAACAGCGATCTGCATACCGCGCTGGAACACATCCACATCCTGCGCGCCTTTACCCGCCTTTTGCAAGCGGGTGAGTGCCACGGCACCGCCCCCACAAGCCACATACAGCGCATCATCCAGCACCACACCCGCAGGCCCAGCGCCCTCAACCAAACGCGACCCCAGCGCCTTAACCCGCACCCCGTCCACCTCGAACCACGCACCGGGAAACGGAGATAGCCCGCGGATCAAACGATCGACTTCAGCGGCTGGCCGCGTCCAGTCAATCCGCGCCTCCGCCTTGTCGATCTTTGCCGCGTAAACCACACCCTCCTCGGGCTGCACTTCCGGCGCCAGATCACTCAGCTGCGCCAGCGTCTCCACAATCAGCCGCGCACCCATAGCCGCCAACCGATCATGCAACTGCGCCGTCGTCTCTTCCACACCAATGTCCAGCGCATCGCGCAAAAGCACGGGCCCAGTATCCAATCCGGCTTCCATCTGCATGATGCAGACACCCGTCTGTGCATCACCCGCCATAATCGCACGGTGAATGGGCGCCGCCCCACGCCAGCGCGGCAGCAGACTCGCATGAATGTTCAAACATCCCCGTGATGGCGCATCCAAAATCACTTGCGGTAGGATCAGCCCATAAGCCACGACCACTGCCACATCCGCATTCAACCCTGCGAATTCCGCATGCGCCTCTGCGGTCTTCAACGACACAGGCGTGCGCACCTCCAGCCCCAGCGCTTCCGCCCGCGCATGTACAGGGCTGGGCCGGTCCTTCTTGCCCCGCCCAGCAGGGCGCGGTGGCTGGGAATAGACCGCAGCAATTTCGTGCCCTGCCTCTACCAACGCATCCAGCACCGAGACCGAGAACTCGGGCGTGCCCATAAACACAATCCGCATCGGACTATCCGTTCATCTTACGCGCACGGCGCAGCAACATATCACGCTTCACCTTGCTCAGGCGGTCAATATACAATTTGCCGTCCAGATGGTCGATCTGGTGCTGCACGCTCGTCGCATCTAGGCCCACAAAATCACGCTCGACCACTGCACCTGTCTCGTCCATGTACCGCACCTTCACACCGCGCGGGCGGCTCACCTTGGCCGACACACCGGACAGGCAGGGCGATGCTTCCTCATGCACATTCATAATCGCCGACGCATCAATCACCTCTGGGTTCGCCAGCCTGATCCGCTTGTTCCGCGCCTCCGAGGTGTCCACCACCGCCAACCGCTGCATCACACCAATCTGCGGCGCGCCAAGGCCGACACCGGGCATCGCGTCCATCGTCTCGATCATATCATCCCAGATCGCGCGCACCTCATCGGAGACTTCACTTATCTCTTCGCACGCCGTCCGCAGCCGCTTGTCCGGCCATGTCAAAATCGTCCGTACCGTCATGCCGCATACTCCGCTTCCAACGTGGCCCGCGTTTCCGCGTCCAGATGATCAAAGGTTACAATCCCGTCGAGGTGGTCAATTTCATGCTGCACACAAGCCGCTGCAAACCCGCTAAAGCTCTGCACAAAGCGCCCGCCATTCAGTCCCGTCCAAACCATCTGCACCTGCGCAGGGCGCGAAATTTCCGCACTCACACCCGGGATGCTCAGACAACCCTCAGAATTGCGCGCGCGTTCTTCGCTTACTTCCATCAGCATCGGGTTGATGCAGACCAGCGGGTCAGACTTGCCCTCTTTCCAACCCACATCCATCACAAACACACGCACTATCGCGCCCACCTGAGGACCGGCGAGGCCGCGACCGGGGGCGGCATACATCGTTTCCAACATATCCGCCGCCAGTGCTTCAATCTCTGGAGTAATCGCCTCAACGGCCACACAGGTCTCGGTCAGCCGCGCATCAGGCCACTGCACAATGGGCCGAACACTCATCCGCGCGCCAACTCACGCTTAAACTTCACCATCTTGCGCGTCATCATTTGACGGCGCAGCGGCTTGAGGTGGTCGATGAACAGCTTGCCCTCCAGATGGTCAATCTCGTGCTGCACACACGTCGCCCACAAGCCGTCCATCCCCTCACGCTGCTCATTCCCGTCGCGGTCCATCCATGTGACCTCAACCTCGGCAGGACGGGTCACATCCGCAAACTGCTCAGGCAAGCTCAAACACCCTTCTTCATAAGTGTTCAACTCTTCCGAGGTCCCCACAATCTGCGGGTTAAACATGATCAAAGGGCGCGGCTTTTCACCCTCTGCCTTGACACAGTCCAGCACCACCAGACGGGTCAGCACGCCAACCTGAGGTGCTGCCAACCCCACACCGGGTGCATCATACATCGTCGCCAGCATATCATCGGCCAGCGTGCGCAGATCATCGTTAAGATCATCTACAGCGGCACAATGCTTTTTAAGGCGCGGATCGGGGTGGTATAAAATAGGGCGTTTCATGCCAGTTGATGTAGGGCATGCCCCCGCATCCCGCAAGCAGGGCTTGCACATAAGTCTGGCACAGCTAGGGTTTGGCGCGAATCTACAGGAGATATTAGATGAGCTTTGACACCCCGATCGAACGCCGCGGCACCCATTGTGTAAAGTGGGACGGCATGGAGAGCATTTATGGCGTTCCCGCCGAGACTGGCATTTCCATGTGGGTGGCAGACATGGATTTCGCCACCGCCCCCGTCGTCCAAGATGCAGTACAGGCGATGGTCAATCACGGCGTCTACGGATATTTTGGTGATGACAGCAAATACCGCGCCGCGATCCAGTGGTGGATGAAAGAGCGTCACGGCTGGGACCTTGATCCCGCGCACATCTTTACCACCCACGGCCTCGTCAACGGCACCGCCATGTGTATCGATGCCTTTACCGAGAAGGGCGAGGGCGTTGTCCTGTTCACACCCGTCTATCACGCGTTTGCCAAAGTCATCAAAGCTGCCGAACGCCAAGTCGTCGAGTGCGAAATGGTGCAGGAGAACGGGCGCTACCGAATGGATATTGACGCTTATGACGCGCAGATGACCGGCAACGAAAAAATGCTCATGCTCTGCTCCCCGCAAAATCCCGGCGGCACCGTCTGGACCCGCGACGAACTTGAACAAGTCGCAGCCTTTGCCAAGCGTCACGATCTGGTACTGGTCTCGGATGAGATTCACCACGATCTTGTCATGCCCGGTAACAAGCACACCGCCATGGCGCTGATCGACGGGATCGCCGACCGTCTTGTGATGATGACCGCGACAACAAAGACGTTCAACATCGCAGGCAGCCACGTTGGCAACGTCATCATCGCCGATCCGATCCTGCGAGAGAAATTTGGCGTGCGCATGGCCGCTTTGGGTATGTCACCCAACAGCTTTGGTCTGTTCATGGCCACAGCCGCCTACTCCCCCGAAGGGGCCGCATGGGTGGATGATCTGATCGCCTACCTCGATGGCAACCGCCGCCTATTCGATGAGGCCGTCAACAAAATTCCCGGTCTCAAATCCATGCCGCTGGCGGCCACCTACCTCGCGTGGGTGGATTTCACGGACACAGGCATGAACCGCGAGGAATTCACCAAACGGGTCGAGCAGGACGCCAGCATCGCCGCGAATCACGGCCCCACCTTCGGCACTGGCGGCGAGAGCTTTTTGCGATTCAACATCGCCACACCCCGCGCGCGTGTTCTCGAAGCATGCGATCGCCTCGCAGAAGCCTTCAAAGACCTGCAATAATTTCAATGTCAAAACCGACAAAAGGGCGCTCTACAACGGGCGCCCTTTTCTATCTAAATGGTCCAAGCCTTAGCCTGCCGGGGCAACCTTTCCGTCCACTTCAACGTCCGGTGCGGTGGCATAATCCACACCGCTCCCCCGCTTGACCGTAAACACGATCTCGCTGTTGTCTTCATCCCTCGCGGTGATCAGGCACTGATGTAGATGCTCGGCACCATCATAGAGCGTCACAATACCGTTCAGCGCAGGCACTTCTCCCGCCCGCACCGAAAACCCAGTCGCCCAGCGCCGAAGCACCGGATAATATACGCCACCTGCCTCAACACACAGCCGCGTCGCGCGCGCAGGACGGCTCATCTGAGGTCTTGTCAGTCCGGCCTGAAACCCCTTTGGCAAAAACGTATCCATCGCTCATCTCCCGCTAAGTCCACTACAGCGTTATTCATAAAATTACGCATGACAATTGATTCTTGTTATTTTATTTCGCCATGTGCGTTTTTGCACCCACCCTGTGCAACGGCGGCAATCGCAATTTCGCACAGCTACGTTACTGTTGCCTTAACCCGAGCAAGAGGAGAACACCGTGGGATTGTTAATCGACGGCGCATGGCACGACAGCTGGTATGACACCAAAGACAGCGGCGGCGCATACAAGCGCAAAGAGGCAAGTTTCCGTAACTGGATTACGCCCGATGGCAGCGCAGGCCCCAGTGGAATAGGGGGATTCGCTGCCGAGGCAGGCCGCTACCACCTTTACGTCAGCCTTGCGTGTCCGTGGGCACACCGCGCCCTGATCTTCCGCACGCTGAAAGGACTGGAAGACCTGATTGGCGTTTCCGTCGTGCACCCTGATATGCTCGGTGAAGGATGGACTTTTGGCACGGACTTCGACGCAGCCACCGGTGACTCGCTCTTCAGCTTGCCCTTTGCGCGTGACATCTACACCCGCGCCGTGCCCGATTTTACTGGCCGCGTGACAGTACCGATTCTCTGGGACAAAGCGCAAAACACCATCGTCTCCAACGAATCGTCTGAGATCATCCGCATGCTCAACAGCGCTTTTGACGCGCTTACGGGCAACACCGATGACTATTGGCCAACAGAGCTACACCCGCAAATTGAGACGCTCAACGCCCGTATCTACGACACGCTCAACAATGGCGTTTACAAATCCGGTTTTGCCACGGCCCAAGACGCCTATGACGCCGCGGTGCATCCACTCTTTGACACGCTGGACTGGCTAGAAGATATCCTGTCCTCCAACCGCTACCTCACTGGTCCGCGCGTGACCGAGGCTGATTGGAGGCTGTTTACCACCCTCGTGCGGTTTGATTGCGTCTATCACCAACACTTTAAATGCAACCGCAAGCGGATCGTGGATTACCCCAACCTCTGGGCTTACACCCGCGAGCTATATCAATGGGAAGGCATAGCCGGGACGGTCGATTTCAATCACATCATCCGCCACTATCACTATAGCCACGAGACAATTAACCCGAACCGAATAATCCCCATCAATCCGGTCATCGACTGGGACGCACCACACAACCGGGGCTAACCCGCCTGCAATTCCGCACCATAATGCGCCACCATAGCCGCAAGGTCCTCTGGTGGCGTACTGCTTTGCACAAAGGCCCGCGCATTTGCGGAATGTGCAAAAATCGATCCGTCCGAGAAAAAGCTGGTGTTGGTCACAAAAATCACCCGCGCATCAGGCTGCCGGTAATTGGCATAATCCGAAATCGCCAGAGCACAACCTTCCTCAATCACCAAATCCAGAATAATGATGTCGGTGTCGTTCTCAGATAAGTGCTCAATCGCTTTTTCTTGTCCCTCAACACTCGTCACATGCATGCCCTGACGGACCAAATGCCGCTGCCAGACTGTTGCCAGCTCAGGTACACTTTCTACAATCAAAACGCGCGTGGTTTCCGGTAGGGTTGAATTCATTTGAAAGCCCTCCTTCGCAATCAACGTCAAATACACAAATAAAATAAATTTGATGGAATCATAGGTTAAGGACTTCACCCTAACCCGCACTTGAATGTTACACTAAACTCCGCTTTGTCCAACGGGGAAAACAGGCTGGCTTCAGCCATTCATCCATAGGTTGAGTAAAGCATTTGTCCAAAACTCCCCGAGATCACGGTGGCGGCGTTGACGCTGCGGCAAAAAAGTTCGGTGGGGATCGCAGCCAGTGGATTGATTTATCTACAGGAATCAACCCCGCCCCCTACCCCGTAGGCGCGATTGATCCAAATGCATGGACGGCTCTACCTGACAGCACAGCACAGTCCGCGCTCACCGAGGCTGCGCGCCGTTTTTGGCGAATACCCGAGCAAGCGGCGGTTCTCGCAACCCCCGGAGCCTCTGCCCCCATCGCGATGATTCCCCGCCTGCGGCCTGCCGGACGGGTGCATATCGCCGCCCCAACCTACAATGAACACGCCGCCGCTTTTGCCACTACAGGCTGGAAAATAGCGCCGCGCCTCCAAGACACCGATGCCCAAGTCATCGTGCATCCGAACAATCCAGATGGCCGCCTCTTCACTGCCTCCGATCTCCACGCACCCTTGCGCATTATCGACGAGAGTTTTGCCGACGTGATACCCGACGCCTCTCTCATCTCCCAATCCACAACACCCGGCACCCTAGTCCTCAAGAGCTTTGGTAAATTCTGGGGGCTGGCCGGTCTGCGCTTGGGGTTTGTTATCGGTGATCCTGAGCTGGTCGCGCAGCTCGCCACAATGCTCGGCCCTTGGCCCGTTGCCGGCCCCGCGCTGCAAATCGGTGCGCGCGCCTTGAACGACCCCGCTTGGGCCGATGAAACACGCGAACGTTTGGACCAAGACACAAGCCGCCTCGACACTCTGCTCACCAATGCAGGGGCAAAACCCCTCGGCGGTACCACACTCTTTCGTCTCTATGACGTCGAGGATGCTACTGCATGGCAGGACCGCCTCGCCCATCACCATATCTGGAGCCGCGTCTTTCCCTATAATTCCCGCTGGCTCCGCCTCGGCCTTCCCGCACCTGAACAATGGTCCCGCCTTGAGGCCGCACTGGCATGAGCACCCCGGTCATCCTCATCCTCGCGCTCTTGCTTGATGCGGCACTAGGAGAGCCGAAGTGGCTCTGGGACCGCCTGCCCCATCCCGCCGTCCTGATGGGCCGCGCTGTGAGCGTCCTTGACCGCACCCTCAATACGGGTCGCGCCTCAATCCTCGCAGGCCTCATAACTCTCGCCCTCTTAATGAGCGGTGCGTATCTGATCGGCTGGGGTCTCTCTTTCTTGGGCGGCATTGCCCAAGTCATCATCGTCGCAATCCTCCTCGCCCAACGCTCACTCGTGCAGCATGTCTCCGCGGTCGCCGAAGGACTGCGCGTCTCCCTCGGCGATGGTCGCAGCGCCGTCGCCATGATCGTGAGCCGGGACACAACCGACATGGACCAATCCGCCACCGCGCGCGCTGCGATTGAGAGCGCCGCCGAAAACCTCTCAGACGGCGTCATCGCGCCCGCCTTCTGGTTCCTCGTCGGCGGCCTGCCTGCGCTGATGGTTTATAAAATCGTCAACACCGCCGACAGCATGATCGCCTACCGCACGCCCAAATACGAAAAGTTCGGCAAAGCCGCCGCCTACATGGACGACGCGATGAACCTTATCCCCGCACGCCTCACGTGCTGGCTCATCGCGCTTCCCGCCGGGGTCGCAGGCCAGTGGCGTGAAATTGGCCGCGATGCGCGCAAGCACCGCTCCCCGAATGCTGGGTGGCCCGAAGCTGCAATGGCACGCGCCATAGGTGTGGCATTGGCTGGACCGCGCGCCTATAATGGTGAAATGCAGGAGTTTCCTTGGGTCGGGGAGGACGGTGCACGCACAATCGGACCCCGCGATATTGATGCAGCCTTGGGCCAGCTTTGGTGGGCCTGGGGCGTTATGTTGGGGCTAACAATTTTGCTCGCCCTGTTTGGTACCACTTAGATCAAAGGTCTTTTATGCGTTCAACATTTTTAGCGGCTCTCGTTGCACTCGCGCCTATATCTGCCGCGGCCGCGACCTGCGGAGGCAATTTCAACACCTTCAAAAACAGCCTAATTGCTGAGGCCCCGAAATACCGCGTCTCCTCCGACACGGCCAAACGTTTCCTCGCAGGGGTAAGCCAAGACCCAGCCGTCCTGCGCGCCGACCGCTCCCAAGGTGTGTTCCAACGCCCTTTCGTCGACTTCTCCCGCCGCCTCATCTCAAACGATCGCATCAACCGCGGCGTCAGCAATGGTAAGAAATACGATCGCACCTTCGACCGGGTCGAATCCCGCTATGGCGTGAGCCGCTATGTCTTGCTTGCCTTTTGGGCCTTCGAGACGGATTACGGCAAAATACAAGGCAACTTCAACACGGCCAACGCCCTCGTCACCCTCGCCCATGACTGCCGCCGTCCCCAGCTTTTCCGGCCACAGGTCTTTGCCGCGATGGAGCTCTATTCCCGCGGTCAGCTAGACCCCGCCAGAACAACAGGCGCATGGGCCGGTGAGATAGGCATGGTGCAAATGCTGCCACGCGACATTATCGAAAACGGCACCGATGGCGATGGCGACGGCCGCGTCTCCCTCAAAACCTCTGCCCCCGATGCCCTCATGTCTGGCGGTAAAATGCTTAAATCACTGGGCTGGAAAAGTGGTCAGCCTTGGATCGACGAAGTCATCGTACCCGCCAATTTTGACTGGTCCCTCACCGGGCTAGAGACCAAAAAATCAGGCTCGCAATGGGCGCGACTTGGCGTGAAAGCGCGCGATGGTCGTATCGCAAACCTGCGTGCATCGCTCATCCTGCCCCAAGGGCGCAAAGGCCCAGCGTTCCTCGCCTATCCCAATTTCGATGTCTTCTTCGAGTGGAACCAGAGCTTTACCTACGTCCTCACCGCTGCTTATTTCGCAACCCGTCTGGGCGGCGCACAAGTCTACAACGTAGGCAATCCCGAGAAGGGCCTCAGCGGCAACCAAATGAAACGCCTGCAACGCGTTTTACAAAAGCGCGGCCATAACGTGGGCAATGTCGACGGCATTCTCGGCTCCGGCACCCGCAAGGCGGTGCAAAAAGAGCAGATCCGCCTTAAATTTCCCGCCGACGCGTGGCCCACGCCCGCACTCTTGTCCAAACTGGAAGGGGCATCACGATGAACCTGAAAATATCCGCCGCCACGATGGTTGCCAACGCCCGCGCCCGCATTGAGGAAATCGAGACGCCCGATGCCATTGCCATGGTTGACGATCCAAACGTCCAGATCGTCGACCTGCGCGATCCGCGAGAGCGCGAGCGTACCGGCTTTATCCCCGGTGCCTTTCACTGCCCGCGCGGCATGCTGGAATTCTGGGTTGATCCCGACAGCCCCTATTTCAAGGATGTCTTTGCGCAGGATAAAAGGTTCGTCTTTCACTGCGCCTCCGGCTGGCGCTCCGCCATATCCGTCGCCACCTTGCAAGATATGGGCTTTGACGCTGCCCACATCAAAGAGGGCTTTGGCGGCTGGGAAAAAGCAGGTGGCCCCGTCGAGCAGGTCAAACCCAAAGGCTAGGTCACGCGACCATCTTACTCGCTTTTTTCAAGTCGACCGAGACAAGCTGGCTCACGCCCTGCTCCGCCATGGTCACACCAAACAAGCGGTCCATCCGTGCCATGGTCACCGCATGGTGCGTGATGATCAGGAACCGCGTGTCGGTCTGGCGGCACATCTCATCAAGCAAGTCGCAGAACCGCGTCACGTTGGCATCGTCCAGCGGCGCGTCCACCTCGTCCAGCACACAGATCGGCGCAGGGTTGGCAAGGAACACCGCAAAGATCAGCGCCATCGCAGTCAGCGTCTGCTCACCCCCACTGAGCAAGCTCAGCGTAGAGAGCTTCTTACCCGGTGGCTGACACATTATCTCTAGACCTGCCTCCAGCGGATCATCGGATTCCACCATCACAAGGCTCGCCTCACCACCGCCAAACAGATGCGAGAACAGCAGGCCAAAGTTTGAATTCACCTGTTCAAAGGCGGTGAGCAACCGCTCCCGCCCCTCTTTGTTCAGGCTCGCAATCCCCGCGCGCAAAGTCTTGATCGCCTCTTCCAGATCATTTTTTTCGGTGACCAGCGTATCATGCTCTTCTTGCACGTCTTTGGCGTCTTCCTCCGCGCGCAGGTTCACTGCACCCAAGGCATCGCGCTGGCGTTTGAGGCGGTTCACATCTGCCTCTAAAACATCCGCCGCTGGCATCTCGTCAGGGTTCACATCTAACTGCATGAGAAGCTGGTTCGGGGTCAACTGCTGATCTTCAGCTATGCGCTCTGCCGCTGCCGCCACAGTCTCGCGGGTTGCATCACTGCGCGCCTCGGACCGCGCCCGCGCCTCGCGTGCCTCAGACGCAGCGCGCTCGGCCTCCCGCTCCGCCAACGTCGCCTCCCGCAAGGTGGCCTCCGCCGTGCTCAGCTTGTCCACTGCCTCCGCCCGACGCGCTTCCGACTTGCTGATCTCGCTGCTCAATTCCTCACGCTTGGCTGCAATTTCGGTTGGTGCCGCGCCTGCCTCTTTCAATTCGGCCTCAGAGCCGTCTTTGCGCTCAACCAGTTCCGCACTGCGGATCGAAGCTGTCTCCAACCGGTGCCGCCAGCCGCTCAACTCCTTGGTCACTTCTTGCGACCGCTTGGTCCGCGCGGCGCCCTCGCGGCGCAACTCGTCATGGCCTGACCGCCGTGACATCATCGTAATCCGCGCCGCCTCTACCGCCATGCGGATATCGTCCACAGCCCCCCGCGCCTCGCTTAGGTCACCCAGATCGGCCAGCGCCCGCTCCGCCTCCAACACACGGGTTCGCGCACCCATCGCTTCTTCTTCATGCCGCGTCACGGCCAGCCCAAGGCTTTCCAAACGCCCGGCAGCCAAGTTGCGATCCGCCTCCACACGGCTCAGCGCCCGGCCCGCCTCAGCGACCATCCGGTCCGCGTCGCGCCGCGCATCACGCGCGCGCTTGTCGGCTTCGGTCTGCGCGGCAAGCTGTGCTGTCAGGCTATCATGCGCCGCGCGCGCACCCTCCGCCCGCTGGCTCGCCTGCTCCAATGATTGTTTAAGAACCTCAAGACGGTTGAGCTGTTGCAACCGTAACGCAGCCGCCGAGGGCGCATCCTCCGCCCATGCGCGGAACCCGTCCCAGCGCCATAAATCTCCCTCAAGCGAGACCAACCGCTGCCCCGGCTGCAAAGTCCCCTGTAACCGTTGCCCCTCATCCGCATCCACAAGGCCGATCTGACCCATCCGCCGCCCCAAGACATCAGGGCACGAGACATGATGGGTCAACGGCGTGACCCCATTCGGCAACGCCTGAACCTGTGCGTAACCCGCCAACATCGACCAGCCCGATGGCCCGTCCGCATCCACCTCAGGCGCACGCAGATCATCGGCAAGCGCCGCACCCAGCGCCTTCTCGAACCCGTGCTCAACCTGCAAGCGGTCCAAAATCTGGCCGCCTTCCGCAGTGTCGCGCTCCACCAGTTTCGCCAGCGAAGTTGTCTCGGCACGCAGCGCATTCATTTCGCCCTCAGCTTCCGAGCGCTCACCGCGCGCATCCGCTTCGCGCGCCTGCGTGGCCGCGCGTGTTTCTTCCGCACTGATCAGCGCATCTTCGGCCGCTTGCGATGCTGCCTGTGCTGCTTTCTCCGCTGTTGTCGCTGCCTCGAAATCATCCGCAGCCTTAGCCAATGACGCCTTACTCGCGGCCACAGCCTCGCGCGCACGCATCGCCTCAGCTTCAGACCTTGATTGCGTCTTGCGGTTATCCTCCAACAACCGCTCCGCCGAGCCATAGCGCGCCGCAAGCCGTGCCACATCTTCCGTCTGCTGACCCAACTCACCTTCACGCACCTGCAAGATCGCCGCCGCCTCGCGCGCGACCTCTGCGGCAGTCTCCAAAGCGGCCTCGTGCCCCTCACCCGCGCGCGCAAGCTCGCGCTGCTCCCACTCCAACCGCTCAATCGTCTCACCGGCATCACGGTTCAACCCGCCTTCACGCTCGATATCACGGGCCAGTTGTGCAATCCGTCCTTTCAGAGTCTCGATCAGCGCACTCGCACGCGCTTCCTGATCACTGAGCGTATCGCGCTGCACCACCAACCGCTGCACAACTGCCGCCGCAATCGCATCTTCCTCACGCAACGCTGGCAATGCATCCTCTGCCGATTGACGCGCCTTGGCCGAAGTCCGAACCAGTCCCTCTGCTTGCGCCGCCGCCGTCACCCGCTGACGCAACTCATCTTCGGACTTCGCCCGCGCATCATCTGCTTCACGCCAACGGCGGTACAGCAACGTCCCTTCCGTCCGCCGCAACTGGTCGCCAATCTCGCGGTACCGCGCCGCCTGCCGCGCCTGCCGCGCAAGCTGAGCAAGCTGCGCCGCTAGCTGCTCAATTACATCATCCACACGCGCCAAATTGGCGTCCGCCCCGTTCAGCTTCAGTTCCGCCTCATGGCGCCGCGCATAAAGCCCCGAAATCCCCGCCGCTTCCTCCAGAATACGCCGCCGGTTCTTGGGTTTGGCGTTGATCAACTCACTGATCTGTCCCTGCCGCACCAGTGCGGGTGAATGCGAGCCCGTCGAGGCATCCGCAAACAGCATCTGCACGTCGCGCGCGCGGACGTCCTTGCCCGCCGCCTTATAGGCACTGCCCACATCCCGCGTGATCCGCCGCACAATGTCCAACTGGTCACTGTCGTTGAAACCCGCAGGGGCCAGACGCTCAGAGTTATCAATCTGCAAGGATACTTCGGCAAAATTGCGCGCTGGTCGTGTCGCAGCACCTGCAAAAATCACATCTTCCATACCGCCGCCGCGCATCGCAGTCGGGCGGTTCTCCCCCATCACCCAGCGCAGCGCCTCCAGCAAATTGGATTTCCCACAGCCGTTCGGCCCCACAACACCCGTCAGACCATCAGCGATGATCAGATCGGTGGGGTCAACAAAGCTTTTGAAGCCCGTCAGCCTTAGTTTCGAGAAGCGCATGGCCCGCCTGCATGGTGATTCCGGATCGTTCCGCAGGGTGACGGCTTTGTCGGAGGCGTGTCAACCGCAAGGCACAACCAACAGTGGTTTGCGCCAACTTATCCACAAGATATCGCGCCATTTAGGCCGGTACGCAGTCAATCTCAACCAAAACACCACCGATTTGCTTCACCTCGGTACCGCGCACGGGCACACATTCAAGCGCCACAGGGATCACAGGTCTGGTGCGCTTGCCGCCCTTACCGCACCGCAGGATACCGGTTGCTTGCGCCTGATCCCCACGCACCTCTTCCACCTCACAGCCGCTTACCAATGCCATCGCACGGCCCGCCCGTTCGCGGATCACGCTAAAACGCGGCGCATACTCCGCGTTGGTCCGGATCGCCTCTGCCAATTCGCCGCGCACGCGTACATCAAAGGTCGAGCCCTCGACCGTCACAGTCGTCGCTTCAAGCCCGCGAAAATGCGGCCCGGCAGTGTTGCAACCCACCAGAACGAGCAGCAATAGAGGGATAAATGATTTCATTCCTCATTAAGGTGCCGTCATCGTTACTATTTCGTAAACGCCTGAGCACTCACCAATCAAAGTGCAGCACTGCTTGCCCAATCCTTTGATTGGTCATATAATTTTACCATTCAGAGGAAACCCAATGCCATTTCGTCCTGTCAGCCCTGAAAAACTATCCTCTGCTGTCGTCCGACAAGTCGAGGAATTGATTCTACGCGGCATCTTGCAGCCCGGCAAACGCTTGCCCCCCGAGCGTGAACTGGCCGAACGCCTCGGCGTCTCGCGCCCCTCTTTGCGGGACGCGATTGCACAGCTTCAAGACGCAGGTCTGCTTACGTCCAAACCAGGCGCAGGGGTGTTCGTCGCCGACGTTCTTGGATCCGCCTTCTCACCCGCGCTCACCGCCCTCTTCGCCCGTCATGATGAGGCCACGATGGATTACCTTTCCTTTCGCCGCGACATGGAAGGATTAGCTGTCGAACGTGCCACCCGCCTCGGCTCCGACACTGACCTCGCGGTAATAAGCGCGATCTTCGCTAAAATGGAAGCCGCCCACGACAGCCGCAGCGCTGAAGATGAGACCGCCCTTGATGCGCAATTCCACATGAGCATTATTGAGGCGAGCCATAATGTGGTCATGCTCCACATGATGCGCTCCATGTATGAATTGCTGCGCGGCGGGGTGTTTTACAACCGTCAGATTATGTTCAAACAACAGACCAAACGCGCTGTTCTGCTCGACCAGCACCGCGCCATCCACGATGCGCTGATCGCTCGCGATGCCACAGGAGCGCGGGAAGCGGTCGAGGCACACCTGAACTATGTTGAGCGCGCCCTCATGGATCAGCAACGTGCGGAACGCCACGAAGATGTCGCACGCCAGCGATTGGATCATGAATTAGGCGGCTGATTTAATCGAATGCCCATTGCGCGGGCCAAGCTTTTTTCTACTTCGACAAAAACAGAGCGCTTTGAATACCGGTATCAAATGTTGTGCATCAAGCAGACCTGGCTGCTGAACTTCTAATGTTCGGAACGCGCGGTTTTGTTTGATTTACTTGCTATTGCGATGTTTGCGATACGGTCATTTGGGCAGATTAACACGGAGCCAGACTGCTACGTCGAGCCAGCTGACTAAGCCCAAGAAAAGGAGCACTAGGAAACTTGCTCCTGAACATAAGTTCGAGATGGTAAGTTTAGAAGCCCAAGGTCAGAATACTAAACCAAATCACGCTTTAACCGCCGCAGCATCGCCCAGACGATCACCCTATGTGCAGGCCTGACGGGCAACATATAGAACCAGCCAAACCGATTATGCACTTTCACTGAGGATGTGATCGTCAGCATATCTTCAACGCAGGTCACGCAGGTTAACACGTCCAGATGACGGTCACGCGCCGACAGCGTCAGCACGTTGTCATTTATCGTTTCCACCAAGAAAAAGTCGAGCTTGTCGCCCTCTTGCACGAACGTCCGGACCTCACCGGAGAACCCGCCAATCCGTTTAACCCCGAACCGCGCTGAGATTGCATCCCGCAGTTTGAACCCTGATGACAAGAACGGCAGCGGCTCCGCCATAATCCGTTTCCATGCCTCCAACGGTGTGAGGGCACGGGGCAGATGCATTGATTGTTGATCAAAGAAGTCCAACTCGCCGCGCGGGGCAACCAATTCGATCTGCGCAGTGGTGATCCGTGCCATAGGTCCTGTCATCAGTGCCCTCCCCAAAATGCAAAAAGCCCCGCCAATATGACGGGGCTTTCAATATCAAATCTCGAACCGATTAGTGCAGCTTTGCATCCACTTGCGCAATGCCATCGTCGATCAGCTTGTTCCCGGCCGTAGCGGTCATCTGCTTGCCAATGATATCGCGTGACGCTGCAATCGCAATAAGCACGGCTTGGTCGCGGACTTCCTTGATTGCAGAGGCCTGCGCCGATTCAATCTGCTCTTCCGCAGCGGCCAAACGGCGCTGTACCGAAACTTCCAGATCAGCACGCGCTTGCTCTGCCGCAGCGGTTGCTTCCTGCTTGGCGGAAGCGACGATGCGGTCAGCCTGTTCTTGAACTTCTTTTTGCTTACGCTCGTAAGAGGCCAACAACGTCTGCGCGTCTTCACGCAGTTTGCGGGCTTCTTCGATCTCGGTGCTGATGCCTGCGGCACGGCCATCCAGCATCCCACCGATCAAGGAAGGTACTTTGAAATAAAACAGAATACCGATGAAAACTGCCAGACCAAGTGCGACAACAAAGTCTGTATTTTCTAGGGAAAGGCCTTTGCCCGCAGCAAACGCTGGCGTCGCAGCGAGCAGGGCAATCACGGATGTGAGTGTGAAACGCATGACGTTATCCTTTCATCCGTGAGGTTACAGCGGCGGTGACGGTCTTGGCATCTGCCTTACCACCCATCGCTGAGACAATTTCTTTGACCGTGTCTTTGGCAACCGCTTTCACGTTCTCCAAAGCACCGGCACGAATTTCCGAGATCGCCTTCTCGGATTTAGCTGACTTTGCGGCGATCTGTTTGTCAGCCTTCGCAATGGCTTTGTCCAGATCGGCCTGCATGTCGGCCTTGGATTGTGCGATAATATTCTGTGCCTCGGCACGCGCGTCGACCAGCGCCTTGTCGTAGACAGCTTCTGCATCTGCGGCCTTGGACTTGAGGTCCTCGGCGGCAGCAATATCATTGCTGATGGTGCCCTGACGCTCGGCCAGGATTGCTGCGATACGCGGCAGCGCCACGCGTGACAGGATCAGGTAAATTGCAATAAGTGCAAGTACCAACCAGAAAATCTGATTTCCCCAGTGCTCAAAATTCAGCTGCGGCATGCCGCCTGAATCAGCGGTTTTTTCCGCAACACCTAAGGCATCAGCAAGGCCATCGCCCTGCGCAGTTTCAGTTGCCATGTTGGCCTCCTGTCAAAAAACATCATTCCTAAGGAATGTAGCAATATCCTGTGTCCAGAGGGCGGCGCAGCGTACCGCGCCGCCCCCAGCATAGGAATAAACGTTAGTTCTTAAACAGCGAACATCAGCAGAAGTGCTACGAGGAACGCGAAGATCCCCAGAGCTTCTGCAAAGGCGATGCCGATGAAGAGTGTTGCAGTCTGCGAAGCAGCTGCGGATGGGTTGCGCAATGCGCCTGCCAGATAGTTACCAGCTACGTTACCAACCCCGATTGCGGCTGCGCCGGAACCGATTGCTGCCAGACCTGCGCCGATGTGTGCGAGTTCGCCTTCCATGAGTATTCTCCTATGCGTTGGAAGTTTAGATAGTGCGGGGACATGTGCCCCCAGTCGTTTGTTAAACCAGTCGTTAGTGGTGTGGGTGAAGTGCGTCCTTGAGGTACACACACGTCAGGATCGTAAAGACGTAGGCCTGAATGAAGGACACGAGGACCTCCAGACCGTACATCGCCGTGATCCCGAGGATCGCGATGGGCGACACAGCAACCAGTGCTGCGAAACCCGCGAATACTTTGATAACTGCGTGGCCCGCCATGACGTTACCAGCCAAACGAATGGAGTGGCTCACGGGGCGTACGAAGTAAGAGATAAGCTCGATCACGGCCAGCACGGGGCGCAAGGCCAACGGTGCGGAAGCAACCCAGAACAAGCTCAGGAAACCTGTGCCGTTTTTGACAAATCCCAGAACCGTCACAACGATGAATACCGCTGCCGCCAGCACAACCGTCACAGCAAAATGTGATGTGGGTGTGAACGCTGTCGGGATCAGGCCAAGGAAGTTGGCGCAAACGATGAACATGAACAGTGTCATGATGTAGGGGAAGTACTTAACGCCCTCTTTGCCGCAGATGTCTTCGACCATCTTATAGACAAATCCGTAAGCAAGCTCGGCAACCGACTGCATCCGACCCGGAACAACCGAACGTTTGGACGTACCGACGACCAACAGAAGGAACACTGCTGCAACCGCAAAACAGGTCCACATCGCCGCGTTGGTAAAGGTAAACATGCCTACCGGACCATCACCCAACATTGGGGATACGATAAACTGGTCCATCGGGTGAAAGACCAAACCGCCTTCTTCTGCGCCTGTTGCTTCTGTTGCCATGTCTAGGCCCCTTACTCTTCGTCACTCTTCGCGAGCGGTTTATTCTTCATCCCGTTAGGGACGTATTCAATTCCGGCCTCTTCGGCCATTTTTCTGTCCTGTATTTCCTGCGCAGAACGGAGCATCGTCTTAACTCCGGCCGCGAGGCCCAACATGACAAACAGCACCATAAATATGGGCAGCGTTCCAAAGAACAGATCCAGCCCGTACCCGATGCCGAAACCGATCCCAAGACCGGCCACAAGCTCGATCACCATTCTCCACGCCATCTGGGCGCCTGAATAATGCTCGTCCATCCGCGCTTCGGGTTCTTGCAAACCTTTAGCTGCTGCAATCCGCGCCTCAATCGCTGCCATTTCCGCCTTGCGATTTTGGTCGTCCACACGCTGGCTCCCGCTTGGATGTCTCGGGCGATAGGTACTTTGCGCCACGCCCCGAGTCAACGACAACACGCGCACCGGCAACCACCTGAAAATATTATATATTTTGAAAGATTTACTTGAATGGGGCAACCGAAATCCCGCCAAACCATCAGAATCCACACAACTACCTTATTCAACCATCCGGTTGATCATTTCCATCTTCCCGCCGCCAGCAGGCCGTCTCACCCAGCACCCAATCACGGAAACCCCGCACCGCTTTGCGCCTCAGCGCGCCATCCGCATGCAGCATGTAGTAGCCACCTTCGCGAAACCCGATATCAGACAAGGCAACCAGCCGCCCCGCCGCCACCTCTCCCGCAACAACCTCGTCAGAGACCAGCAAAACACCCTGCCCGCCAATCGCCGCTTCCACCGCCAACAGCGACCGCATCCGCCAAACCTCATACGGCACATCCTGCGCATCCACACCACCGGCCAGCGCAAACCACGCGTTCCATGTCCCGTTTGTGCGGTCCCGCAACAGCGGATAATTCAACAGCTCCGCAGGATCACCCACAGGCCCCGCCACCAACGATGGCGCCGCATAGGGCCGCAACATCGCATCACTGATCAACTCGGCCCCCTCATAAACCGCTCCGGGGGGAATGAAACGTATCGCCAGATCGGCCTCATACCGCGCCACATCCGCCAGATCCCGCGAGGCCTCAATACGCAGATTAACCTGCGGATAATCCGCCTGAAACGCCACCAGCCGCGGGATCAGCCACTTCATCGCAAACAGCGGCTCACTGTTGAGCGTCACAGTCCCCTCCGGCACCTGCACCAGCCCCTCCGTCGCCTCGGCAATCGCGTCCAACGCAGGGCTGATCCGCGCCAGATACGCCGCCCCATCGGGCGACAGCTTGATCCCACGCGCATGATCGCGAAACAACTGCACCCCCAGCCTGTCCTCCAACCCGCGCACGTGGCGACTGATCGACGAATGGCTCACCCGCAACTCATCGGCCGCGCGGCTGAAACTCTGGTGCCGCCCCGCCGCTTCAAAGGCGCGCAGGGCATTCAGGGGCGGTAATAATCTACTCATCCCCCACCTGTGCAATTTTCGCACAGGTTATGTCAAGGAATGGTCTTTGCAATCAGCGCAGCTATCCGCGACAAAAACCTATGTTTATATATGATAACTCCCCCGCCCTCCTGTGGCCCCGTGAAACTGGCGCCGCCCAAGTACTTGTGCATTTTGTGAAACGGCTTGTTCGCCGTAAGCCGAAACAGCCGCATGCCGACACGCTCCCGCCGCATCTGGCGCGTGACGCTGGCCTAGATGTGAACCGCTTGCGGCATCATTATACCATCACGCCATTCTTCCGCGACCATCCGCGCCTGTGACCGCTTCCCCTGCCCTGCACCACCAGATAGACTGCATGCATGGCTCAAACCCTCGACACCACATTCGCCGCATTGGCCGATCCGACCCGCCGCGCCATCCTCGCGATGCTGTTGGAGGATGATATGGCCGTGACCGATGTGGCAGAGCCGTTTGACGTCTCGCTTGCGGCGATTTCCAAACACCTCGGTGTGCTCACCGCCGCAGGGCTGATCACCCGAGAAAAACGCGGGCGGGTAAAGTGGTGCAAGTTGGAACCAGACGCCATGCGCAATGCCTCTGTCTGGATGCAAGGGTTTGGCCAGTTCGAGCCCGTAAACCTCGATGCCTTCGAGCGGTTCCTGAAGGCAGAGTTTCCCCAATCCGAAAGCGGCACGTAGATACAACAAGCGCTAAATCACGTGTCTTGTTCCATTGCTGACATAACGTAGCAGCTGCCGATTTGGATCCTCTCAATTTTTTAAATTGGCTGTGCGCGCGGCGCATCATCATCCCGCAGCAGCATCAACAGTGCTACCACCGTCAGCGCGATACCCCCGCCAATCATCAAGGGTGGCAGGCTGTTGCCAAGGGCCGCCTCCCATCCGATCACCCAACTCGGCACTAAATAGGTGTAGGCCATTACCTTGGCCGACGGCAGGCGCAGCGCCGCAAACTGGACAAGTACAAAGGTAATAGAGCTGGCAAAAAGCGTTACATAAAAGATTGTGATCCACACCATCGGGCGCAAAGCGGTCCAATCCGTCGCAACAATGTCCCGCGCGCCCACAATCAACAGCAGCACGGCCCCCGCAACCAATGTCCCAAACGCAAAGACAACTGCACTTTCCCCACGGTTCATCACCCGCACCAGTGGCGTGTAGATCGCATGCGCAATGCAGCCAAAGAAAAAGATCACCTCGCCGCGCCCCACATCAAACGCGATCAACGCGCCCAGATCAGCACGGAAAATCACCCACAACGCACCAGCCCCCCCGATGCACAGCGCCAGCGCCATGCGCGGCGTCATCCGCTGACGCAGCATCAGCCACGCAAACACCCCCGCCATCGCAGGCACCAGCGTAAACACTGCCGCAGAACTCACAGGCGGCGAGGTCTTCAGCCCCTCAAACATCAGCACGAAGTAAAACATGAATAACCCGCCCAGCAGCGCGTAGCGCCAAGGGGCCACAAAGTCGCTGCGGCGTATGCCCGTTGTCAACATCGCCACCACACCCACGATCACCGCCGCAATGGTAAACCGGACTGCGTTCAATGCCAGTGGGGCGATATCATTCGCGACCATCCCACCAAGCGAAAATGACCCCGCGACCAAAGCCGAGAACACAAGCATCGCCAGATGCCCCTGCGCCTGCGGTGTCATTATAGTGTTCCGCTCTCTTTGAAATGTGCTTTGAGGAACTGCACCAACGCCTGCACCTTGCTGGTTCGATGCAAATCCATGTGCGTCACAAGCCATAGCGGCGAGGACCACTCGGGGCGTGGCGGCGCCACTAGCACCATCTCGGGTCGCGCCTCCGCTTCTTGTGTGGTCAAAAACCCGATCCCCGCGCCTGCCATTACGCCCAGCGACAGCGCCTGCGTATCGTTACTGCGAAACACCACATTCTCGCGCGGCACCGCTTGGGAAAGCCATTGATAGCACGGCGCGCGACTATCTGCATCTTCATGTCCAACAAACCGATGGCCACCATACTCCTCCGGCCCCACAGGCAGACCATGCGCTGCTACATAAGCGGGTGATGCATACAGCCCCATGCCCAGATCGGTGAGTGCTTGAGCCACATTGTCAGGTTGGTCCGGTGCGCGCCCTGCCCGAATGGCCACATGCGCCTCGCCGTATTCCAGCCGGAACAAGCGATCTCCCGTCAGATACCGCACCACGATATTTGGATATTCCTCCTGAAAGGCCACCAGCAGCGGCGCCATACGCGGCGCCAGCGACACAAGTGAGGTCACAACCAGATCACCGGCCACGCCCGCGCCACTTCCCTTGATGCGGCTGGCAAGCTGGCTGAACTGGTCCTCGGTCGCCTGTGCGACGCGCAACAGGTCCTCGCCCGCCTCCGTCGGCGTGTACCCCCGCGCATGACGTTGAAACAGCTTGATCCCCAGCCGCCCCTCCAGCGCATCAATATGACGGATCACAGTCGCATGATGCACGCCCAGCTTCTCTGCCGCGCCACTCACTGTGCGGGTGCGCGCCACCTGATAAGCCGTCTTGATCTCGTCCCAGTTTTCCATCCGCTGGCCTATGCCTGTCTACATGTTCAGCGGTCAACCTTTCCCGCCACGTCGCATAATACAAGAAAAATCAGCGCCGCATCGCTCCTGTCTTCCCCACACGAGTTCCCTGATCACAGTAAGGTTGACTCAGCCGCAAACCCGGCGTAAATCCTGCGCAATCTCCGGAAGCACACACTTCCGGTCCTGACTCGTATCAGGATCGCCCCCAGTCAGCGTTATACGCCCACTGGGGTAAACTCTATTGCTCCACCCTGATCGGAGCATTTGTTAATTCCCGCGGCCGCCCCTAAATTAGAGGCATCCGCAACCGACCGAGAAAGGGCACCCGCCCATGTTTGAGAATCTCAGTGAACGCCTCTCCGGTGTCTTTGACCGCCTGACCAAACAGGGCGCACTCTCCGACGAGGACGTAAAAACCGCCCTGCGCGAAGTTCGCGTGGCATTGCTTGAGGCGGACGTGTCCCTGCCTGTGGCGCGTGACTTCGTGAACGCCGTTCAGGAAAAAGCCACCGGTCAGGCCGTCACAAAGTCCATCACGCCGGGCCAGCAGGTCGTCAAGATCGTGCACGACGCGCTGATCGATGTGCTTAGAGGCGAGGGTGAGCCGGGTCACCTTAAGATCGACAACGCCCCCGCGCCCATTCTGATGGTCGGTCTGCAAGGCTCCGGTAAAACCACCACCACCGCGAAACTTGCCAAACGCCTGACTGAAAAAGAGGGCAAGCGCGTGCTGATGGCATCGCTCGACGTGAACCGCCCTGCCGCGATGGAGCAGCTTGCGATCCTCGGTGTGCAAATCGGCGTCGACACACTGCCGATCGTGAAGGGTGAGACCCCCGTCCAGATCGCAAAACGCACCAAGACCCAAGCATCTTTGGGCGGCTATGACGTCTATATGCTCGACACTGCCGGTCGCCTCTCCATTGATGAAGAGCTGATGACCCAAGTCGAGCAG
>RCNE010000053.1_pt1 | contig 47698 bp, 44 predicted proteins | sample 2041361 | NCBI WGS metagenome assembly RCNE01 (sample SAMN09708229, study PRJNA481090) | Marine sediment metagenome, whole genome shotgun sequencing project. | reverse complement strand
AAAAGACAAAAACTACCCTTTTCGGATTTAATAAGGGTTCTAATTTTAAAAATGTAAGTAATAACGATTTAGCACATATTAATTTTCATTATTCAGCAAGCAGTTATGTTGATAAAGAAGATGATGCTGTAAAAAAGTTTATTATAAAGTATAAGAAAAAAAATTATAGCGAACCATCGGAATATGCTTTTAGAGGCTTTGATGTTACATATGATATACTACTTCGCTTAGCTACGCATCAAGATGTAACTAAAGCTTTAAATGCTGGATACTCTAAAGGAGCCTCTTCTAAATTTCAATATAGTAATAATGGAGCAGGCAAGGGTTTTATGAATCAAGGTGTGTATTTAATGAAGTATGACGGATTGAATATTGTAAAAGTAGAAGAAGAAATTGTAATAGATAAAGAATAGTTTATATTCATTATTAAATTTTAAAAGGCACCTAAGGGTGCCTTTTTTGTTTAAGGGTATCACCTGATTTTTTAAAATCAAGGAATGCCCTTACTTTTTTAATAATAGTTGCTAATAGCTTGCATCCGTAGACTAATTAATAATTTAAAATTGAAGACAATTCAGTAATTCGTATTTAAAAAATTTGAATTAGTTTAAGTGGTTTTCATGGTTAACAACCACGCTGTATGGATGTTCTAAAAGCAAAGTCTTTTAGGTATCCTTATTTTTTATACAGTGTTTTATAAAAAAATAGTACTCAGGGAAAACCCTGAGTTTTTTATTTCAGGTTTTTACCTGAGTTTTTATGTGTTGATTTTTAGCAACTTGCACTTGTAATAATAAAAAACCTCAATGTTATGAAAACTTCTATTATCCTAATCGTTTTAATTTTATTCAATACAACAGCTTTAATCTCTGAACCATTGGCATTACTTGTTAAAGGTATTAATACGTGGGTGCTTATAGGGCTCGAAATTATTTTATGTGTTGGCTTTTTCATAAACCAACTCATAAAAGACGTGAGAAAAGTATCGGAAATTGATCTAAGTAATTTAAAATTATTTGTTATAAACGATAAGGGTACAAAATAAGAATGCAAAAAATGAAAAAGGAAGAGCCTTTAATTTTACTGCAAAGTGAGATTGCGTTACGTAAAAAAGAAGAAGAAAAATTGCTCGCTATGCAGTTTTTTCCTCCTTATTTATCAAAGATGAAGCACCTTATTCGTATGATTCATAAAATTCACCCTAAAACGTCTTTTCTATTAATCATAAAATTACTTTCTATTGCAGTAAGAAAGAAGTTATCAACTAATGCCATTGCATTTTATAAAAAAGGTGCTAAAAGAAAAATTAAAGTAGATGGAGCTACTTTTTATACATATACGTATGGAAATGGCCCACTTATTTTGATGTTACATGGTTGGTGTAGTAATGCTGCAAGATGGAGAGTGTATGTGAGTCGGTTAGTGTGCTTAGGGTATAAAGTTATGGTGGTAGATGCGCCAGGGCATGGTACAGCACCAGGTAGATTTTTGTCGATTTTTTTGTATGCTAAAGGAATCAAAGCTATACTTAAAACAGAATCAAAATGGCATACAGTTATAACACATTCTATAGCAGGTCTTACAGCTATTGCTGCGATTGGAAATTCTGAAAAAAAATACCATCCTTCTAAATTCATAATGATGAATACGTTTGCCAATGCGACTACCATACTAGAAAAGTTTTCATGCTGTTTAGGTATTTCCGAAAAGGTCGTTAAAGGCTCAAAAGATAAGATGTCTAAATATCTTGATTTTCCTATAGAAGAATTTAGTATTCGTAAACATTATAACAATATCAATGTAAAAGGATTGCTTGTTTATGATACCAAAGATAGTGTAGTGCCTAGAAGAGAGGCGGAGTATATCATAGAGAATATCAAACCGTTGCAGACACTAAAAACAGAAGGGTTAGGTCATAATTTAAGGTCTAATGATATCGTAGAAACTGTAGTAAATTTCATGAAAAGTGAAACAAATCATACTGTACAATTAAAAGCAGTCGAGAAAAAGGTTGCGGCTTATGTGTAATTAGGTTAGCAGTGTTTAAATACGAAATAATAGTACTGTCAAAATAAATAATATAATACCTATCTTTAATAATCTATAAATCAACTGTTTTGAAAATAAAACTACTAACATTTATATTTTTTTTAGTCTCCGTGTTTGGGTTTTCTCAAACTAAAGAGATTGATAGTTTGAAAGCACATCTAACAAATACCAAGTTGCACGATACGGTAAAAATAAAAACCTATTTTGCTTTAGCAGGTAGATATGGAGGTTATAGTTTAGATAGCTTAAAAAAGTACACTATGAAAGCCGTCGATCTTTCAAAATTGAATAACGACTATTTTTTAGAATCTGCTTATTTTTACATGGGGTTGTATCATAGTCTTGTTGGAGAAAGAGATAAGTCAAAAGAGTATTACTTAAAGGTGATTGCACTAATGGATAGTATCAAAATCAAAGATAAAACAAATTTAGCTAGAGTTTTATCAAATTATGCTGGTGAATTAAACGAAAATGCAGAACTTGATGAGAAGATTACATACAACTTAAGAGCCCTGAAATTAAGAGAAAGTGTAGGTGATAAACGAGAAATTGGTAAAACCCAATTTAGTCTTGCTGTTACCTATAGTAATACAGGTTTTGATAGCCTTTCAGTTAACTATTTAAAACTAGCCTTAAAAAATGCAGAAGGTAGTAATGAAAAGGCGCTTACAGGGTTTGTGCTTAATAGTTTGATTATGTACGCTTTAAAAAATAAAAATTTAAAAGAAGCAGAAATATATCTTCAAAAATCTGAAGCGATTTGTAAAGAAACAGGTTCAAATAGGGTTTGTTATAATACTTATTTGAGAAAAGGTGAGTATTTAGACAAACTGAAAAGAGTTGATGAAGCAGAAGATGCTTTTTTGAGGTCTTTAAAGTATGCGAAAGAAAGAAAAGTGCCAGGTGATATCTCTTTTATACATGCTAGGTTGGGTAAACATTATGTATTATCAGGAAAACCAATCAAAGCCATAGAAAATTTTAGAAAGTTTGAAGAAAATAAGAAGGATGATGAAAAAGGGAAAATAAGCGAATTTGCTTACCTAAATTGGTCAAGAGCTGAAGGAATACTTGGAAATTATAAAAAATCAAATAAATACCTAAAAAAGTATGTAAATATTAAAGATTCCTTGAATTCTCAAAAGAATAAAATCGCTATAGCTAATGCCGAATCTAAATACCAATCAGAAAAAAAAGACAAAGAAATTGCCGAGCAACAATTATCCTTGGTCGATCAAAAATTGGCACTTACTGAAAGCAAATCAAAAACGCGTATTATGAGTATTTTAATTGTTTCTCTTCTTTCCGGATCCATGTTACTATGGTTTTTATTCCAGCAGCGCCAAAAGAGAATAGAGCAACAACTGGTTACTATACAGAAAGAACAAGAAGTACTAACTTTAGAATCTCTAATGGAAGGAGAAGAGAAAGAACGCTTTCGTATTGCTAAAGAATTACATGATGGTGTGAATGTAGATCTATCTGCTATTAAGTATAAGTTAACTTCGTTATTAGAAAAGAATAATCAAGTGATTAATGAAGTAGTTACTATGATTGACAAATCTTGTGAGCAGGTTCGCGCTATTTCACATAATCTCGTACCACCCTCCTTAAAAGACTTTAGTTTGATAGAAACATTAGAAGACTTTTGTAATACGACCAATAGCCTACATAAACCTGAGGTACTATTTAATCATATAGGTGAGACTGTTAATATTTCTAAAAAAGCAGAAGTTAATATTTTTAGAATTGTACAAGAACTCATCAATAATAGTATCAAGCATGCCCAAGCTAGCGAAATTGATGTACAAATTAGTCATAGAGACAATATAATACAGTTAACTGTAGAAGATAATGGCGTAGGGTTTGATACAAAAACAATTACAAGTAATGGTATTGGTTTGCAAAATGTACAGTCTAGAGTAGATTATTTACAAGCAAAACTTGATTTTAATTCTAATGAAAAAGGAACGTCGTATATTATAGATATTAATACAGATAACTTAGTATGATTATAAAAATTGCCTTAACCGATGATCATCCAATGGTATTAAAAGGTATTCAGTCAATGTTGGCAGATACCAAAGAAGTAACTTTTGTTGGTGTATATTCGAATGCAACCGAAACTTTAGAGAATATAGAGAAGGACAAACCCGATATTTTATTACTAGATATTAATATGCCTGACATGAATGGGATTGACCTGTGTAAAAAACTGAAAAAGAATAATGAATCCTTAAAAGTTATCGCTATTTCAAACTTTGACGAAATTACGTTTGTGAAACGTATGTTGAACAATGGTGCGAGTGGTTATTTATTAAAAAACACTGATAAATTAGAATTATTAGAAGCCTTTAAAGCAGTATTGTCTGGTGAGCAATATTTGCAAAAAGATATTCAAAAGAAATTATTGAATCAAACGTTAGGTAAAAAAATGGATAATTCTTTATTTACAAAACTATCGCGTAGAGAATATGAAGTGTTGCTGGCTATTTCAGAAGAACTAACTACACAAGAAATTTCTGAAAAATTATTTATAAGCCCTAAAACAGTCGAAACTCATCGTATGAATTTGATGAGTAAATTAGGCGCTAAAAAAAGTGTAGGTATCATAAAAAACGCCATAGAAAAGGGCTTGTTAAATTAATCAACAAGCCTTTTTATATTTTTAATATAATGATGTTTAAACCAACATCGTCACAGGGTTCTCAATATAACCTTTTAAGGTCAATAAAAACTGAGATCCGGTAGCACCATCAACCGTTCTGTGATCACAAGCCATGGTTAATTTCATAGTATTACCCACTACTACTTGTCCGCCTTTTGCAATTGGCTTTTGCACAATAGCTCCAACAGATAATATTGCGGAGTTTGGTTGATTAATAATCGAAGTAAAGTCGGTAATACCAAACATACCTAAGTTGGAAATAGTGAATGTGCTACCTTCCATTTCTTGAGGAGTTAACTTTTTGTTTCTTGCTTTACCAGCATAGTCCTTTACTTGAGTACCAATTTGAGGTAGGCTTTGCTCATCAGCAAAACGTACAACAGGTACTAGTAAGCCATCTTCAACAGCTACAGCAACACCAATGTGTACATGGTGATTGATACGAATTTTATCGTCAAACCATTGAGAGTTTACTTGTGGATGTTCTTTTAATGCTAACGCAGTTGCTTTTACAACAATATCATTATACGATATTTTCGTATCTGGTATAGAGTTAAACTGTTGTCTAAAAGCAATGGCATTATCCATGTTAAATTCAACATTCAAATAGTAATGAGGTGCGGTAAATTTCGATTCCCCTAAGCGACGTGCAATCACTTTACGAATTTGAGAATTTGGTATTTCTTCAAAACTTTCTCCGCCAGCAGGTACAAATGGTGCCCCAGCAGTGCTAGGAGTAAAATTCTCAACATCTATCTTAATGATTCTTCCATTCTCACCAGAACCTTTTACCTGCGCTAAATTGATCCCTTTTTCTTGCGCTATTTTCTTTGCTAGTGGAGAAGCAAAAATTCTGCCGCCATCACTATTTTTGGTTACAATAGGCGCTAAAGTAGTAGTCTCCTCTTTTTTAGAGGATGCTTTTGATGGAGTAGTAGCAGTTGCGGTTGTTGTTTTTTCTTCTGCGATTTCGGCTTTAGAATAAGCACCATTTTTGATAGCTTCTACAACGCTAGAGATATCAGTTCCTTTCTTTCCTATCACAGCTAAAACACTATCTACAATAGCAGATTCACCTTCGTTGATACCAATATGTAATAAGGTGCCTTCATTAAAAGATTCAAATTCCATAGTAGCCTTATCGGTTTCAATTTCTGCTAAAATATCTCCTTCATTTATATCATCACCTACTTTTTTGAGCCAAGAAGCCACCGTACCTTCGGTCATGGTATCACTTAAACGAGGCATGGTAATAATTATCACACCTTCTGGTAAATCAGGTTCGTCATTTTTTACTTCAGCAACAGGAGTTGCTTCTTCTGAAGCAGTTTTAGATGCTATTTCTTCTGCTTTTGGAGCAGCTTCAACTTCTGCGGAAGCGCTATTTAATAAAGCAGAGAAGTCCTCACCTTTTTCACCAATAATAGCTAGCAAAGAATCAACTTTTGCAGATTCGCCTTCCTTAAGGCCGATGTGCAATAAAACGCCTTCGTGAAAAGACTCAAATTCCATTACGGCTTTATCGGTCTCGATTTCGGCTAAAATATCTCCTTCTTCAATTTTATCTCCAACATTTATTAACCATTTAGCAACAACCCCTTCTTCCATGGTGTCACTTAATCGAGGCATGTTAATTATTTCTGCCATTTTTTATTATTTAACTGTTTAATCGTTTAGAATGAACAAATTACTAATATTAATTTTTACTAAAGCAATAGAATACGATTGTTTATTCAGAATCGAATTTACAATCGGTGTTTTATAAACGGGTAATCATCTTGTTCATAAACCATATCATATAATTGTTGCTTTTCCGGAAACGGAGATTCTTCTGCAAACTTCTCGCACTCAGCAACTTTTGCTTTTACTTCTTTATTGATAGTATTAATTTCATCATCAGATGCATATTTTTTCTCTTTTATGACATCTAAAATCTGTGTAATAGGGTCTATCTTTTTGTATTCAGCAACTTCATCTTTAGTTCTATAATGCTGGGCGTCACTCATGGAATGACCTCTGTAACGATACGTTTTCATTTCTAAAAATGTAGGCCCGTTACCTTTACGTGCATGTTCTATAGCTTCATACATTGCTTCGGCTACCTTTATAGGATTCATACCATCTACTGGTCTGCTAGGCATTTCATAACCCAAACCAAGCTTCCATATATCTTCATGATTTGCAGTACGCTCTACAGAAGTGCCCATGGCATAGCCGTTATTTTCAACAATAAAAACTACTGGTAATTTCCAAAGCATTGCCATATTAAATGTTTCATGTAACGAACCTTGTCGTGCTGCTCCATCACCAAAACAAGTAATTGTTACGGCATCACTGTCATGATATTTATCACCAAAAGCAATACCAGCTCCTAACGGAATTTGACCTCCTACAATACCATGACCACCATAAAAACGAAATTCTTTAGAAAAGATATGCATAGAACCACCCATTCCTTTTGAGGTACCAGTTACTTTACCAAATAGTTCGGCCATTACGCGTTTAGGGTCAACACCCATACCAATTGGTTGTACATGATTACGATAAGCAGTGATCATTTTATCTTTAGTTAGATCCATTGCATGCAATGAACCTGCTAATACAGCCTCTTGGCCGTTATATAAGTGTAAAAAACCTCTTACTTTCTGCTGAATATAAAGAGCTGCGAGTTTGTCCTCAAACTTTCGCCAAAACAGCATGTCTTTATACCAGTTTAAATAGGTTTCTTTGGTTATTTTCTTCATAAAGTGAAATTCGTTAATTACAAACGTACTGACAAAAATACTATTTTAGAAACAGTAAAAAAAATTGAATGAAATTATTTTACCTTTTTAATATATAATATAGGATATGTAAAATAAATAATTATTTTTATGATTTAAAGACTATAAATAATCGCTCAATTATTTCAGAAAGTAATCATACTAGCCAATTGGAAATTATTAAAGCGGTAATAACACTAAACTTCAATATAATCTTCAATTGGGTTACATGAACATACTAAATGCCTGTCACCATAAGCATCATCTACACGTCTAACTGGAGGCCAAAATTTATTTTCAGAAACATAATTTAATGGAAATGCAGCTTCTTGGCGCGAATAGCTATACGGCCAATTATCAGCTGTAATCATAGCCTGTGTATGTGGTGCATTTTTCAACACCGAATCTTTACCTTCTTCGTACGCGTCAATTTCAGATTTAATTTGAATCATTGCGTCACAAAAACGATCAAGCTCTTGCTTATTTTCACTTTCAGTTGGCTCTATCATTAATGTACCAGCTACAGGAAATGATAGGGTAGGCGCATGGAATCCGTAATCCATTAAGCGCTTGGCAATATCTGTAACTTCTACGCCTTTCGTTTTAAACTCTCTAAAATCTACAATCATTTCATGTGCAGCAAAGCCTCTTTCGCCCGTATATAAAATTTTATAATGTTTTTCTAAACGTACTTTAATGTAATTGGCGTTTAAAATGGCATAAATTGTAGCATCGGTTAAACCTTTGCTACCTAACATTTTAATATATCCGTATGATATCAAATCTACCATGGCAGATCCCCATGGAGCAGCCGATATTGCCGTAATAGCATTTTTACCACCAGTTTTAATCATAGGGTTTGTAGGTAAAAATTCAGCAAGATGCTCTGCAACACAAATCGGCCCTACACCAGGACCACCACCTCCATGTGGTATTGCAAATGTTTTATGTAAGTTTAAGTGACAAACATCTGCACCAATCGTAGCAGGGTTAGTCAAGCCAACTTGAGCGTTCATATTTGCACCATCCATATATACTTGGCCGCCATTATCGTGAATTATTTTTGTAATGTCTTTAATAGCACTTTCAAATACACCGTGTGTAGATGGATATGTAACCATTAAAGCAGCTAAGTTTTCCGAGTGTAATTCAGCTTTTTCTATTAAATCTGCAAGATCAATATTGCCATCTTCTGATGTTTTTGTAACGACTACTTTCATGCCTGCCATGACCGCTGAAGCTGGATTTGTACCATGTGCAGAAGCAGGGATTAAACAAATATTTCGATGTGAATCTCCTCTAGATTTATGATAAGCTCTAATCACCATGAGTCCGCTATATTCACCTTGAGCACCAGAATTTGGTTGTAAAGATGTAGCATAAAACCCAGTAATAACATTTAAAGACTCTTCTAAGCCTTTGAGCATTTCTTGGTAGCCTTGTGCTTGTTCTACAGGCACGAATGGGTGTAAACTGTTCCATTGGCTAGAGCTTAAAGGTAACATTTCAGAAGCTGCATTTAACTTCATCGTACATGATCCTAAAGAAATCATAGAATCGGTTAGTGAAATATCTTTACGTTCTAACCTTTTGATGTAACGCATCATTTCGGTTTCTGAATGGTACTTTTCAAAAACTTCATTTGTCATAAATGCCGAAGTTCTTTTTAGCTCATTTGGAATTGAAGATATTTCTATATATTCATTTACTGTAAATACTTCTAAATTTTCTACTTCAGCAAAAATTTGTATTAAAGTATTGATATCAGCAAGAGATGAAGTTTCATTTAATGAAATACCAACTGTTGTATCATCTATGTATAATAAATTTACCTCGTTTTGTTCGGCTACTATTTTTATAGCTTCCGCGGAAGCAACTTTCACTTGCAACGTATCAAAAACTGTAGTGTTTAACTGTTTTAGGCCTAGTTTTAAAATAGCGTCATTTAAAATGTTAGTGAAAGCATGTATTTTGTTTGCGGTGTATTTAAGCCCGCCTGCACCATGATAAACACCATACATACCCGCCATTACGGCTAAAAGTACTTGTGCAGTGCATATGTTGGATGTTGCTTTTTCACGTTTAATATGTTGCTCTCGTGTTTGTAGAGCCATACGCAAAGCACGATTACCATTTGCATCGATGGTCACACCAATAATTCTACCAGGAATCGAGCGTTTATATTCCTCTTTAGTAGCGAAATAAGCAGCATGGGGTCCTCCGTAACCTAATGGAATACCAAAACGTTGTGATGTGCCCACTACAACATCAGCTCCCATTTCACCTGGAGACTTTAGGATTGCTAAACTTAACAAATCGGCAGCTACTACAACTTTAGAGTCGTTTGTATGTGCTTGAGTTATAAAATCGGAATAATCATAGATTTGTCCATATTTTGAAGGATATTGAACTAATGCACCAAAAACTTTTGCGTTGAATTCAAATGCTGAGTGATTACCAAAAACTAATTCGATACCAATAGGCTCTGATCTTGTTTTTAAGATAGAAATTGTTTGTGGTAATACATCATTAGATACAAAAAATTGATTCGCTCCTTCTTTTTTCTGAGCTCTCGAACGATTGCTAAATAACAATGTCATTGCTTCGGCAGCTGCAGTACCTTCATCTAGTAATGAAGAATTTGCTAATTCCATTCCGGTTAACTCAATAACCATAGTTTGATAATTTAGTAATGCTTCTGCTCTTCCTTGAGAAATTTCAGCTTGATAAGGAGTATACGAAGTATACCAACTAGGATTTTCAAAAATATTTCGTTGAATAACAGCTGGCAATATTGTTGGATGATATCCTAAACCAATAAACGATTTGTATTGTTTATTTTTAGTTGCTAATTTTTGAATGTGTGTACTAAACTCATACTCACTCATTGGATCTGGTAAATCGAGTGGTTTCTTAAGTTGAATATGAGACGGTATCGTATTCTGTATTAATTCTTCTAAAGAATTAATACCTATAGTTTCTAAAATTTGTCCAATTTCTTCTTTTCTAGGGCCAAGATGTCTTAAGGCAAATGAATCTGTTTTCATCAACTTATTTTTAAGTAAATTTTGTCTACCAAAAATAATTAAAAACTATCTATTTTTAACCGCGAAATTTATTTATTTTCTACAAACTATTTCTTTTACTTATTTTTGTTTTATGCAGCTTTTACGACGGATTTTTGATTTTTATATATTTAGTAACATTCATGTTGCTTTAGCAACATTTTCATTGACTAAAATTACGCTACTTTCTTTTAAAAATCAATCTAATGAATTGCCGTTATTTGTTTTTTTTGCAACTGTTCTGTCATATAATTTTATTAGAATTTATAGAAAAATTACTATTAAAACTTGGCTTTCTAATTGGATTGATGCTAACAGAATAGGTATTGTGGCCGTGTCTATACTATCTTTTATTGGAATAATTTATATTGGGCTTAATTTAAGTATTAACGCTCTCCTTTTCTTAATTCCTTTTGGAGGCTTAACGTTATTTTATGTATTTCCGTTACCACTCTTTTTAAAAACTAATACATCTTTACGTACAATAGCCAGGCTTAAAATATTTTTAATAGCATTTTGCTGGGCTGGTATTACAGTATTTTTTCCAGCTATAAATTATGAAGTGGCATTTTCAAGCGACTTAGTCATCATTTTTTTACAACGATTTTTGTTTGTACTGGTTATAACTATTCCTTTTGATATAAGGGATGTGAGCTATGATGCTACTAGTTTAAAAACATTGCCACAAATATTGGGTGTAGAAAAGGCGAAGCGACTAGGGCTATTTTTGTTAATGCTTTTTTTAGGATTACTTTTTTTAAGAACTTCAATAGATCAAAGTCTTATTAGAATAGAATTTGGTATTGCTTTACTTTCGTTATTTTTCTTAATAAGATCTAAGGAAATACAAAGTAATTATTACAGTGCTTTTTTAGTGGAAAGTATTCCTATATTATGGTTGTTGTTACTATTGATGATGTAATAAAAAAAGCCTTTCGAATTTCGAAAGGCTTTTAATTTTATAAGTTGATTTTTTTAAGAAAATAACTTTTGCATTTTTATTTTTTCTTCTTCAGCTAACTGAGCGTCTACAAGTATTCTTCCACTATGCTCATCAAATGTAATTTTTTTACGATTGGCAATTTCCACTTGTTTCTGTGGAGGGATTGTAAAGAATGAACCACCAGAAGCACCTCTTTCAATTGCAACAACAGCTAAGCCGTTACGAACTTTTGAGCGAATTCTTTTATATGCATTTACTAAACGTTCTTCAATCATCTCACTATACTCGTCAGATTTTTTATGCAATAATTTTTCCTCTTTTGCAGTTTCAGACATAATAGCGTCTAATTCGCTCTTCTTATGTTTCAAATGCGTATCTCTCTCCTTTATTTTTTCTTTCGCAGCACTAATGATTTCGTTTTTCTGCTCAATTTTAGCTGAAAATTCTTTGATATGTTTTTCGGCTAGCTGAATTTCTAATTCTTGAAATTCTATTTCTTTACTTAATGAATCAAATTCCCTGTTATTTCTAACATTTTTTTGTTGAGTAGCATATTTTTTTAATAATGCGTTTGCTTCATCAATAGTTTGCTTTCTATTTTTAATACTAGTTTCTAAGTTTTCAATGTCGTTATTAAAATTGGCAAGTCTTGTGTTTAAGCCTTCAATTTCATCTTCTAAATCTTGAACTTCTAAAGGTAATTCACCACGAGTATTTTTGATTTCATCAATTCTAGAATCAATCAATTGTAAATCGTATAAAGCTCTTAATTTGTCTTCTACAGTAACTTCTTTCTTTTTTGCCATCTCTTATAGGTAATTGATAGGATTTGTAATGTTTTTCGATAAAATGATTGCAAAATTAGGGAATTTTTTTGTAAGATAATCGGCTAAAAGGTTTTTTGTGAACTGTTCACTTTCATAATGCCCAATATCTGCTAAAACAATCTCGTTTTCTGCTTTGTAAAATTCATGATATTTAAAATCAGAGGAAACATATGTATCAGCTCCCGAACGTTTTGCAGTATCAATCGCAAATGCTCCTGAACCTCCTAATACTGCCACTTTTTTTATAGACTTACCAATAAATTTAGAATGTCGAATGCATTGTAAATTGAATTGCTTTTTTAGAAAAATAAAAAAATCTTTTTCCGAGAGTTCATTTTCTAATTCACCAACCATTCCCATACCAATGTGTTGATGTGTATTATCGGTGGTCACGATATCATAGGCAACTTCTTCATAAGGATGCACTTCTAATAAGGCTTTTAAAATCTTCGATTGTAAATGCTTCTCGAAAATTACACTAATAAATGTTTCATTTTCGGTATGTATTGTTCCCCGTCTTCCAATTGTTGGATTAGAATTTTCTTTACCTCGATACGTGCCTTGCCCTTGTACATTAAAACTACAATCACCGTAATTGCCTATATCACCAGCTCCAGCTTTATGTAATGCTTTTCGTACGTTGTCAGCATCGTGAATGGGTACATATGTAGTTAGTTTTTTAATCAATCCTGATTTTGGCAATAATATTTTAGTATCTGTCAAACCTAAAACTTCTGCCATTTTTGCAGAAACTCCCTTAACGGAATTATCTAACGCTGTATGAATAGCATAAATAGCAATATTGTTTTGTATTGCTTTTAAAACAACGCGTTCTACGTACGAATTACCATTTAATTTTTTTAAACCAGAAAAAATAATAGGGTGGAAGCTGACTATCAAATTACACTTATTTTCAATGGCTTCATCTACTACGTTTTCAAGTGTATCTAACGTAACTAAAACTCCTGTAACTTCGGTGCTATAATTACCAACTAATAAACCTACATTATCAAAATCTTCTGCATACTGTAATGGGGCAATTTCTTCGATTGAATTGGTAATATCTGATATAGTCATAAATGTGCATTAAATTCAGGTTAAAGATAATCCTTTTTGATAATAGTTTTAGTTGTAAATTCATCCTCTAAATTTTACATTATATGAACGGGTTTAATATCGTTATGGTTATTGCTATTATCCTTTTTGCAAGATTAGGAGTGCGATTGTTGACAGGTTATATTAAAATGAAAAAAGAAAATGAAAATGATGATGATAACGAATCATAAATCTTGATAGAAAGTCAATCAATACTAATTTACTCTTCATAGAACTTCACCACATTCTCACCATTTGATTTTTTGTAACCACGATACATACCTGCTGAATTAAAAGACCATGCAATAGTTGCATCTTTATCTAAAGCGACCATACCACCACTACCTCCTAAATCACCAACTTGTTTGATTACATTGTCTAATGATTCTTTTAAAGATAGATTTTTGTACTGCATTAAATTAGAAGTTTCGTGTGTAGCTACGGTTCTAATAAAATATTCACCTGTTCCGGTAGCAGAAACACCACAGGTGTTATTATTGGCATACGTACCAGCACCAATGAGAGGTACGTCGCCAACACGGCCGTATTTTTTATTGGTCATTCCACCAGTTGAAGTGGCAGCTGCGATATTTCCATTCTCATCAATTGCAACTGCGCCAACTGTTCCATATTTATGGTCGTCAATCAATTCTTTATTATCAATGACCATCGCTGAATGATCTAAGGTTACTTTCTCACGCTCTTGCGCTTTTAAAAGTTGGTTGTATCTTTTTTCTGTGTGGAAGTAGTTGTCATCAACAAATTCAATTCCGTTTAACTTAGCAAAATCTTCAGCGCCTTTACCTGCCATCATTACATGACGCGTGCTATCCATCACAATTCTAGCCGCGTTTACAGGGTTTTTAATGTGCTTAACACCAGCAACAGCACCAGTGTTTAAGGTTTTGCCATCCATTATAGATGCATCTAATTCGTTTTTACCTAAACTATTAAAGACTGCGCCTTTACCGGCATTGAATAGTGGTGAGTCTTCCATTACATTGATTGCTTTTTGAACAGCATCTAAAGAAGAACCTCCATCTTCTAAAATTTTATAACCCACATTTAACGCTTCTTGTAGTTTATCGCGATATGCAACTTCTTGCTCGGGAGTCATGTTCTCTTTTTTGATGGTGCCAGCACCTCCATGAATAACAATGGCGTACTGTTTTTCTTTAGGAGTTTCAATTGTAGAATCAGCGCTTTCTGCTGTTTGAGATTGGTCATTCTTACAATTGGTAAATAATAAAATCGCTAAAGTGGAAAGTAATAGGATGCGTTTCATAACGAATAAGTTTTATCCGTTAAAAGTACAAAGATTATTTAAACAATTTTTTGGATTCATTCCAATGCTTTTGCTATTTGAAGAAATTCTTAGATTTCTCCCAATGCACATCCATTTCAGCTAATGTCATTTCTGAAAGTTGTTTTCCTTCTTTTTTGGCAGCTTCCTCTAAAAACTGGAAGCGTTTGATGAATTTTTTATTGGTACGTTCTAAAGCACTTTCTGGGTCAACCTTGATAAAACGGGCATAATTGATCAGCGAAAATAATACATCACCAAATTCACTTTCAATATTATCCTGTGTACCTTTTTCTATTTCTGAAGACAGTTCAGCCAACTCTTCTTTTACTTTATCGAAAACTTGATGTGGCTCTTCCCAATCAAAACCAACGCCAGCAACCTTATCTTGAATTCTATTAGCTTTTACCATAGCTGGTAAACTTTTCGGAACACCTTCTAAGACACTTTTTTTACCTTCTTTTAGCTTTAAGTTCTCCCAGTTACGTTCGACTTCTTTTTCATCTTTCACATCTATATCTCCATATACATGTGGATGCCTACTAATCAATTTATCGGAAATACTATTGGCAACATCGGCAATATCAAAATCATTCGTTTCAGAACCTATTTTAGCATAAAATACGATGTGTAATAATAAATCACCGAGTTCTTTTTTAATTTCAGGTAAGTCATTGTCTAAAATAGCATCACCTAATTCATACGTTTCTTCAATAGTGAGATGACGAAGTGATTCTAATGTTTGTTTTTTATCCCAAGGACATTTTTCACGTAATTCGTCCATAATATCTAACAGACGTTCAAAAGCTTTTAAATGTTCTTGCCTCGAGTTCATAGACTATTCTTCTTCGTCAGATTCTGAGTCTTCTTTTATCGAAGAAAAATCAAATTTCGCCTTCGCTAAAAGATTATACCATTGTATCACTTTTTTGATATTCGAAGTGTAGACTCTTTCTTCATCATAATCAGGTAAAACTTCGCTGAAAAAAGATGTTAAATTGGTGTTACTTTCTTTATGACTAATTGCTTCTTTATTATCATGTTTATCAGCAATTTTTTTTAACACATTTCTAAGAGGAACTTCTTCTTCGTATGTATAAATAGCAATATCATTTAATACACTTACATTGTGCATTGCATTTATGGGTAGTCGTTTTTTATCGATTAAAGACTCTACGATTAAACCACCTTTAGATTGTGATATAATTTCAAATAAACCTGGTTTGCCAGTTACTGCTACAATTTTTTCTAAACTCATATTTTTATTTTTTAGGAAATTTCATTCGATATTCTACATCGACTTTTCCTTTTGATATATTTTCTAACTTCTTTTTTAGTAATCTTTTCTTTAAGGAAGATAATTTGTCGGTAAACAAAATTCCTTCAATGTGATCGTATTCGTGTTGAATTACTCTAGCAGCAAGACCACTTACTGTTTCGGTATGTTTTTTAAAGTTTTCGTCTTGGTATTCGATAGTGATGGTTTCCTCACGAGAAACGTCTTCATTTATATTCGGAATACTTAAGCAACCTTCATTAAATAACCATTTATCACCCTCTTCTTTGAGGATTTTAGCATTGATAAAAACTTTTTTAAAGCTTTTTAAAAATTCTCTTTCTTCTTCATCTAGCTCATCATCTTCTGCAAAAGGAGAAGTGTCAACTAAAAATAAACGAATAGCTTTGCCTATTTGCTGAGCCGCCAAACCAACACCACGAGCGTTTTTCATAGTGTCTTGCATATGATCTAAAAGAATATCTAAGTCTGGATACTCTTTTGTGATATTTTCTCCAACTTTTCTTAAAATAGGGTCGCCATAAGCGATTATTGGTAATACCATGTTTTTCAATTTATTTTTTCAGTCCGTAAAGATACGATTGTAATATAATTGTGGCACTAATTTCGTCAATTAATGCCTTGTTTTGACGTTGTTTCTTTTTTAAACCACTATCAATCATCGTTTGAAAAGCCATTTTTGAAGTAAATCGCTCATCAACTCTTTTAATTTCCATGTCTGGAAATTGTTTTTTAAGTTTTTCAATAAATGGCTGTATCAAAGCTTCACTTTCTGAAGGTGTATTGTTCATTTGTTTTGGCTCACCTACTAGTAGTAATTCAACATTCTCTTTTTCAAAATAATCGCTTATAAATGAAAAAATAGTTTTTGTATCAATTGTGGTTAAGCCAGAAGCAATTAACTGTAACTCATCAGTTACGGCAATGCCAATTCTTTTTTTACCGTAATCTATCGCTAAAATCCTCGCCATGTTTAAATTTTGTGCAAAAATAGGTTTTATGTTATAACTTCTGAAAATATCATGCCAATATTAAATGAAGCGATTATATTTGTTGCAAATAAGAAATACATGACAGAATTACAGAAAATCATTGAAAATGCTTGGGATAACCGAAAGTTGTTAAAAGAAGTAGCTACCCAATCGGCAATTAGAAAAGTAATTGATTTATTAGATTTAGGAGAATTACGTGTTGCAGAACCAATAGCTGATGATTGGCAAGTAAATGAATGGGTTAAAAAGGCTGTAGTTTTGTATTTTCCAATTCAAAAGATGGAAGTTTTAGAAGCTGGTATTTTTGAGTATCATGATAAAATTCCGTTGAAGCGAGGCTATCAAGAAAAAGGAATTCGTGTCGTTCCAAATGCGGTGGCTCGCCATGGAGCTTATATATCTTCAGGTACTATTTTAATGCCTAGTTATGTAAATATAGGCGCTTATGTTGATGAAGGAACGATGGTAGATACTTGGGCAACTGTAGGAAGTTGTGCACAAATTGGTAAGAATGTGCATTTAAGCGGTGGTGTTGGTATTGGTGGTGTTTTGGAGCCATTGCAGGCTGCGCCAGTAATTATTGAAGATGGCGCGTTTATTGGTTCTCGCTGTATAGTAGTTGAAGGCGTTAGAATAGAAAAAGAAGCTGTTTTAGGTGCTAATGTTGTATTAACAATGAGCACAAAAATAATTGATGTTACTGGTGATGAACCTGTTGAAATGAAAGGTAGAGTACCCGCAAGATCTGTAGTGATACCAGGTAGTTATACTAAGAAATTTGCTGCAGGTAATTATCAAGTACCTTGCGCTTTAATTATAGGTAAACGAAAAGAAAGTACGAATAAAAAGACATCTTTAAATGATGCTTTAAGAGAGTATGATATTGCGGTTTAGTTTACTTAAGATCATATTTTCTGTTGAGTAATATGCTTTTAAGTCGCTTTTCATTATCAAATTTTTTATGAAACTGCTGATTATATGACCACATAATATCAAAAACTTGAGAAGAGTTTTTATTGACTAATTTGGCATAATTAGTTGCTATTTCTTCAACAAGGGTTTTCTTTCTAGTCAATCTTGCGAAGTTTTTTAAGCGTTGTTCATAGTTTAATTTACCGAATTTCATTCTGTTTAGATCGACTAAAAAGAAGTCATAACCATCTTCTTTTTTTACAATTAAAGTGTTTCCTGGCGAATGGTCTAAAAACTCGACACCTTTTTCATGGAGATGAAAGGTGAATTTTGTAAACCCTTCCACTATATTCTTATGGTCAGGATAATTAGGTTCATCTATCAGTGTTCTAAACGTAATATCATAATTTATGAACTCACTTATATAGTAACTATTTTGTAGTCCGAAAAGGTTAAAATTTTCTATGTAAGCAACTGAAAGAGGTGTTTTTATACCGAGATGCGATAACTTACTCGCATACTCAAAAGAACGTTTGGCTTTTGATTTTCTAATATATTTATAGATAAACTGATTTATTAATAGAGGCTTTTTAAAAGATTTAATTACAAAGGTTGTATCTTTTATTTTAATTTTTTTAATCGCATTTCGTTTACCAGTATCAAAGGAGTTTTCATAGGTATCAAAGCTTGAAATACTCTTTAGAATATCATTTTTAAATGGTTCGAATTTCTTATTAAAGTGAATTACCATTCGGCAAAAATAACATTTATGCACAACTTATTATGTAGAATAATAAAAACAAACACTAAATTTACAGGCTAGAAAAAAGTATATTGATAGAGTCTACAAAAATAACTGCAATCATTCCTACATTAAATGAAGAATTTAATATTGAAGATGCAATAAGGTCCGTTAGTTTTGCTGACGAAATTATTGTAATTGATTCTTTTAGTGATGACAATACAATTGACATAGCAAAAAAACACAAGGTCAGGATAATACAACGTCAATTTGATAACTTTTCATCGCAAAAAAACTATGCTATCAATTTAGCAAAGCATAATTGGATTTATATATTAGATGCTGATGAGCGAGTTAATGAAGAATTAAAAAATGAGGTATTAGATGCAGTGCAAAATTCAACTAATTTTGTAGGATTTTATGTTCACAGAGCATTCTATTTTTTTGATAGAAAGATTAAATATGGAGGATGGCAGCGTGATAAAGTTATACGATTATTTAGAAAAGATAAATGTAAATACGATGGTAAATTAGTTCACGAATTAATAGAATTTAATGGCGAGATAGGTTTTTTAAAGAATAAAATAGAGCATTATTCTTACCAAAACTATGATTATTATTCTATTAAGCTAGATCAATATACATCGCTTCAAGCTGAGGAGTTATTCAAAAAGAAAAGAAAAGTCAACGCTTACCATGTGACGATAAAACCGCTCTATAGATTCTTTTCACATTATATATTACGGTTAGGTTTTTTAGATGGTTTTCCTGGTTTTGTATTAGCAAATCAACAAGCATATGGGGTTTTTACACGTTATATAAAGTTGTGGTTATTGTATGAAAATGATAAATAGTTGCTAAGAAATTTGCGAGCAAAATAAATTTTAATTTGATGTTAAAAGAAAAAAATGAAAATACAATAGTTGATGCTGTAGTTACATGGGTTGATGGAAATGATAAGATTTGGCAAGAGAAACTAAATAAGTATACTGAAGTTAAAATTGATTTTAAAAGTAAAGAACAAAGTGTCCGTTATAACTCTATTGGTGAAATAGACATTGCTATTAAATCTATTATCAAGTTTGCACCTTTTATTAGAAATATCTTTTTAGTTTCTGACAACCAGAAGCCAGCTTCTTTTGAAAAGCTAAAGAAACTCGCAGAAAATAATAATAAAAATTTATTAATTGTTGACCATAAGATAATCTTTAAAGATTATGAAGAATGCTTACCATGTTTTAATTCATGTTCTATAGGTTCTATGTTGTTTAGAATTCCGAATCTAGCTGAACATTTTATCATTTTTAATGATGATACGTTTTTAATGAGGGAAACTACTGTTGATGATTTTTTTGTGAATGGATATTCTATTGTTCGAGGTGATTGGAAAACATATTATGAAAATCAAACATTTAGGAAACTGTATTATAATACGCTTTCTTTTTTTGGAGTACATAAAAAAAACAAGGTAGCCGGATTTAAACAGTTTCAGCAAACAAGTGCAAAATTAGCTGGTATGTCAAAGTATGTTAGAAGATATCATACACCAGTTTCTTTAAGAAAATCTACCCTTGAATCTTTTTTTAACAATAATGAATTACTTAAAAGTAATGTAAAGCATAGATTTAGAAATGAAAATCAATTCATAATTTCTTCATTATCTGAACATTTAGAATTAAAAAACAAATCAGCCCATTACACTAAAGATACACAATTGACCTATTTTAGATCATACAAGCGTTCTTCTGAAGTGAAATTGAAATTAGATAAATTTTTGAAGGATAAAAATAAATTATTTATGACCTTTCAAAGTTTAGAAATGGCGGATGAAAGTACTTTAGAATATATACTAAAATGGATTGATAACAGAATAAATTAATACTCAAAGGTTAGTGCTATAAATTGAAATTAAAAGTACAAAATACTGTAGATATACTTAATAGTAAAGGTATTATTCTTTACCCAACAGATACTGTTTGGGGTATTGGTTGTGATGCTACGAATGAAAAAGCAGTAGCTAAAATATATAAAATAAAGCAGCGGGAGGAAAGTAAAAGTGTAATCATTTTGGTAGATTCTATCACAATGTTAAAAAATTATGTTGAAGAAATTCCTAATAAGATTTTAGAAATTATTGAAAAGGCAGAAAAACCAATTACTTTTATTTACAATAACCCAAAAGGGTTGGCAAGTAACGTCATTGCCGATGATAATACGGTAGCCATTCGAATTGTACAGCATAAGTTTTGTCAAGAATTAATTAAACAATTTGGAAAGCCTATCGTGTCAACATCTGCAAATATTAGTGCGAGAGCAACACCAATATCTTTTAAAGAAATTGAAGGAGCTATTTTGAATGGAGTTGATTATGTGGTAAATTTGCATCAAGATAAAATAGCAACACAATCTTCAAGGATTCTTAAAATTCTTGAAAATGGTGAATTACAAATTCTTAGAGACTAAATTAAATGCCTCAAACTTTTCATAAGAAAGCAATAAGTTCAGAAATATTTCAAATTATAAGTGCTGCCACTTCTCAACTTGGGTTAGAAAGTTATGTTATCGGAGGCTTTGTACGTGATTATTTATTGCAAAGAGGTACCGCAAAAGATATTGATGTAGTTGCCGTAGGTAGCGGAATTGAATTGGCGCAAAAAGTGTCAGATTTGTTACCATTGAAGCCAAAAGTGCAAGTATTTAAGACATACGGCACAGCAATGTTGCGATTTGGAGATTTAGAAATTGAATTTGTTGGTGCGCGCAAAGAATCATACAGCGAAGATAGCCGTAATCCTCAGGTGGAAAAAGGAACTTTAGAAGATGATCAAAAGCGCCGAGATTTCACCATCAATGCATTAGCAATTAGTTTAAACTCATCTAATTTTGGTGAATTATTAGATCCGTTTAATGGAATTAAAGATTTGAAAAATGGAATTATAAAAACACCTTTAGATCCCGATATTACCTATTCAGATGACCCTTTGCGTATGATGCGTGCTATACGATTTGCAACACAATTAGATTTTATGATAGAAGAAAAATCACTAGATGCAGTTACGAAGAATGCAGCTAGAATTGATATCATAACTCCTGAGCGTATTGTTGATGAATTGTATAAAATTTTATTGTCTGAGAAGCCTTCAAAAGGATTTGTATTACTTGAAAATACAAAGCTACTTGAACGATTTTTGCCTGAATTAATAGCTTTAAAAGGTATTGAAGAAGTACAAGGTCAAAAACATAAAGATAACTTTTATCATACTTTAGAAGTCGTCGATAATATTTCAGAAAAGACAGATAATTTGTGGTTACGTTGGTCAGCTCTATTGCATGACATAGGTAAGGCACCCACAAAACGTTTTGATAAAAAAATAGGATGGACGTTTCATGCACATGAATTTGTAGGGTCTAAAATGGTATATAAACTCTTTAAGCGTTTAAAAATGCCATTGAACGAGAAAATGAAATATGTACAAAAATTAGTGCTATTGAGTTCACGGCCGGTAATTTTAGCTGAAGAGGTAACTGATTCGGCTATACGTAGATTAATTTTTGATGCAGGCGATGATATTGAAGACCTCATGATTCATTGTGAAGCTGATATCACCACAAAAAACCCTAAAAAATTCAAAAAGTATTTGAATAATTTTAAGATTGTACGTCAAAAGATTAAAGAAGTTGAAGAACGAGATCGAGTACGTAATTTTCAACCACCAATTTCTGGTGAATTGATTATGGAAACATTCAACTTAAAACCTTGTAGAGAAATTGGTGTTTTAAAAGAAGCTGTTAAAGAAGCTATTTTAGAAGGTGAAATAAAAAATGATTATGATGAAGCTTACGAGTTTATGCTTGGTAAAGCTGAAAAATTAGGATTAAAAAAAAAATAATTACCATGAAAACTTCAGTAATTAAATCTTGGCATCAAATAGTAGCACTTAGAGATTTAAATAAGCTATCTACTATTTTACACGATGATGTAATATTTCATTCTCCAGTTGTTCACACACCGCAAGTAGGCAAAAAAATCACCATGCAATATTTAGGTGCTGCTTTTAACGTGTTTTTTGATGACTCGTTTATCTATGTGCGAGAAGTAGAAGGTGAAAATGATGCAATATTAGAGTTTACTGTAGAAATTGATGGAATCATGGTGAACGGTGTTGATATGATTAAATGGAATGATGATAATAAAATCACCGAATTTAAAGTGATGATACGTCCGCTTAAGGCAATAAATATAATCCATCAAAAAATGGCTTTAATGCTAAAGAAAAAGTAATAAGCCTTTTCAATATTTTAAATCACCTTCTTCGAAATTTCTATTTTCAAAGTATATTTAATCAGTACTTTAAAAAAATTAAAAATTTAATTCTTTTTTACTGTAACATATTAGCTACAGGTGTCGTCTATTATATAAGCAACTCTATTAATACTCAACATAAAATCAAAAACAAACCCCGATGTTTGATATAGATCGCTGGCAAGAAATATTCGATACCATCCGTAAAAATAAGTTGCGCACCTTTCTTACAGGGCTTTCCGTAGCGTCTGGAATTTTTATACTCGTTATTTTATTAGGTTTTGGTCAAGGTTTTCAAAACGGAATTAAAAAAGAATTCGAAGACGATGCCACCAACCGTGTTTGGGTATGGACACAAGTTACAACCAAAGAGCATAATGGTTTAAACCCTGGTAGACGTATTCAGTTGAAAAATGAGAATTTTGAGTATTCTAATAAGGCTTTCGCTCAAGATTTAGAATATAAATCAGGAGTTTTTAGAGTACGAGGTGTATCCATAAATTATAAGAAGGAATCTGGTGCTTACGGTATACAAGGGGTAAGTCCTGATTATCAAAAAATTGAAAACTGTAAAATGATAACTGGCCGTTTTTTGAATCAGTTGGATATGGATAATATACAGAAAGTTGTAGTTATCAGTAAAAAAATTAAGCGAGAATTAATGAAAAAAGTTGAAGAACCTTTAAAAGAATATCTTCAATTATCTGGTATAAATTTTAAAATTATTGGTGTCTATGCTGATGAAGGTGGAGAGCGCGAAGAAAATAGAGTGTATATACCAATGACCACTGCGCAAAATGTTTTTAATGGGCAAAATAAATTGGCTAATATGTCATTCACATTGACACCAAAAGAAACCTTTGATGAGTCAGTTATTGCAGCTAATAAATTCACTGAAAAGTTAAAAAAATATTTACAAAAAGCACATCAGGTAGCACCTGATGATAAAAGTGCTATTGGAGTTTTTAGTGCTGAACAAGAGGCAAAACGATTTTTTACATTAACTAATAATATTTCTATGTTTTTTTGGTTCGTAGGTATATGTACCATTATTGCTGGTATTGTTGGGGTAAGTAACATCATGCTAATTATTGTAAAAGATCGTACAAGAGAAATAGGTATTAGAAAAGCATTAGGTGCAAAACCATGGTCAATTATCGGAATGATATTACATGAAGCTATTTTCGTAACTGCAGTTTCAGGTTTTGCAGGTTTGATATTTAGTATGGGCTTATTAGAAATTATTGGGCCAAATGTTGAGGTAGATTATATCTCAAATCCATCTGTAAATTTTTCAATAGCGATGACAATGGTAATCTTATTGATTGTAGCTGGAGCTTTAGCGGGATTTTTTCCAGCTTGGCGTGCAGCTAAAGTACAACCCATTGAAGCACTTAGAGACGAATAATTATGTTTAGCAGAGACCGTTGGAAAGAAATAATTGAGGTACTGTCGGCCAATTGGTTCAGAACACTGTTGACTGCTTTTGGAGTGTTTTGGGGTATATTCATACTCATTATTCTATTAGCTGCGGGTAAAGGATTTGAAAATGGTGTAAATGCAGATTTTGGAGACATCGCTACAAACACGATGTTTATGTGGACACGTACAGCAACAAAAGCATATCAAGGTATGCCGAAAGATAGACGCTTTAATTATCGTTTGAGCGATGTGGAAGATATACGACAAAATGTAAAGGATTTAAGGTATGTTTCACCAAGAAATCAATTAGGAGGTTTTAATGGTACTAATAATGTTGTACGGGGTATTAATACAGGAGCTTATAATGTGTATGGTGACTACCCAGAAATTATAAATCAAGAACCGATGGATATTACATCGGGTAGATTTATCAACTATAATGATATAAATCAAAATAGAAAGGTTGCTATTATTGGCGAAGGTGTAAGAAATGATTTGTATGAAAAAGAGGAGGCTTATTTAGGTACTTATATAAAAATACAAGGTGTTAATTTTATGGTTATTGGTAGCTATGAAAAGAAGAGTAGTGGAGGTGATGGAGAAGAGGATCAAAAGCAAATTTTTGTGCCCTTTACAGCATTTTCACAAGCTTTTAACAGAGGAGATAGAGTAGGATGGATGGCAATTACAGCAAATGATGGAACACCAATAACAAATATCAAAGAAAGCATATTCAACATCGTACGAAAGAATCACAAAATTCACCCTGATGATGAGAGAGCAGTTGGTCATTTTGATTTGTATGAAGAATATAGCAAAGTACAGAGATTGTTCGCTGCGATAAGAGTCATCGCTTATTTTGTAGGTGTTTTAGTATTACTATCTGGTGTCATTGGTGTAAGTAATATTATGTTAATCGTTGTAAAAGAACGTACCAAAGAAATAGGTATTCGAAGATCTTTAGGTGCATCACCGTGGAATATTAGAGGTCAGATTTTGACTGAATCAGTATTCTTAACAATTATTTCAGGTATGGCAGGTATTGTTTTTTCATCATTCCTCATTTACTTGATAAACGTAGCCATGGAAAGTAGTGGGCCAGTAGATATGTTTGCAAACCCTAGTGTTAATTTGGGTGTAGTTACTGCAGCATTGAGTATTTTAATTATATCAGGCTTGTTGGCAGGTTTTATTCCTGCACAAAACGCCATCAAAATAAAACCAATAGAAGCATTAAGAACAGAGTAATCATAATTAGAAATAGAAACAAATGAAAAAGTCAGTAACCATATTTATATTAGTTTTTATCATTGTCACTTTTGGAGGTGCGATGTATTATTTATACACAAAAAATGCCGAAGATCCTGTTGTGTATGAAACCGAGAAACCTTCTAAACAGTCAATTGTTAAGAAAACCGTTGCCACAGGTAGTATACTACCATTAGAAGAGGTTTTTATAAAGCCTAATATTTCTGGCGTTATTCAAGAAGTATATGTTAAAGGGGGTGATATTGTTAAAAAAGGAGATTTAATTGCGAAAATTAAAGTGATACCAAATTTATCATCTCTTAACAATGCAAGAAACGAAATTCAAAGAAATAAGATTGGCTTAGACGACCAAAAGCGTAATTATGATCGTCAAAAATCACTATTTGATAAGGGTGTTATCTCTAAACAAGACCTGGAAACAGCAGAAGTTTCATATCAACAAGCTCAACAATCATATCGTGCATCGAATAGAAATTATGATATTGTACGTACAGGTTCAACAAGAGGTTTAGGCAATTCTGCAAATACTTTAATTAGATCAACAGTATCAGGTATGGTTTTAGACGTGCCAGTAGAAGTTGGTAATCAGGTAATTGAAAGTAATAATTTTAATGAAGGTACTACCATTGCTTCTTTAGCAGATGTAAATAAATTGATATTTGAAGGTAAGATCGATGAATCGGACGTTGGTAAGATCAAGGAAGGATTACCGTTAGAAATTACAGTTGGGGCAGTCGAGAATACTATTTTTGCTGCGGTGTTAGATTATATTGCACCAAAAGGAGTACTAGAAAACGGTGCGATTCAGTTTGAAATAAAGGGCACATTGAACAAACAGGATTCAACTTTTGTAAGAGTTGGTTTAAGTGCTAATGCCTCTATTATTTTAGCGAAGGCTGATAGTGTATTAGCTATTAAAGAAGCGTTAGTTCAATTTGATAAAGATAGTAAAGCACCTTTTGTTGAAATTAAGAATGGAGATGGTTTCGAACGCAAAGATATTACCTTAGGTGTAAGTGATGGTATTCATGTAGAAATAAAAGACGGAATCACAAAAGATGATGCTATTAAAGTATGGAATGAAATAAAAGAAGATGACAAGAAAGATACTAATAACTAATGTGATTAATTATCAGTCTTGTTTTTTTTAGTGGTATAATTTTCTAATGCTACAATACTAAAAAAAAGGAATAATCCACAAAAAATGGCAAACGGAATCAAAGTATAAGGTGCAATTTGACTTCCAGTGCCATTTTGCATCTTTTCTATAACTTGTTTTTGCTCTTTGGTAACTTCATCATCGCTATATATACCATCTGCATTTATATCTAGTGCAACGACTTCTTTTTCAAAAGCGATTTGTTGTTCATTCGTGCCATAGGTTAAGGCAAAGTAGATAATAACAGCTAATATTACAGCAATTATTTTCTTGAAATAAAAGATCTTAGTAAATATAGGATTCATTTATTATTTTTGATTCGGTAGTTTAAATATTATATTTGAGATTTAGGTAGAAGGCTTATAGCATTTCTTATCAATAGTGATCTTTTCAATTATAGAAATAATTTTTGCCAAAATTCGTTGAAATATCTAGTTCGAGGGTTTATAACTCTTTTTGTCTATTATGATTTTTGCAATAATTTCTCGTAAAATTTCTGAAGTGCCGCCACCAATAGGGCCTAAACGACTATCGCGTAGTAAACGTGCCATCGGGTAATTTTCCATATATCCGTAACCTCCCAGTAATTGTAAGCAATCATAAGCTACTTGATCTGCAATTTTTGTCGAAACCAATTTAGACATGCTCGCCTCTTTTACGACATACTCCCCATTATCTAATTGTCTAGCTACCGAATAATTAAAAACTTTACATACTTCAACTTCACTTGCCATGTCAGCAACTTTATGACGTAATGCTTGAAAGCGATCAATACTTTTACCGAATGCAATGCGCTCACTCATATATTTTAATACGTAATCTATAGCATATTCAGATCGAGCATGAGCATTAATACCCATTACCAAACGTTCTAAAGCAAAATGCTGCATTATGTAAGGAAATCCTTTGCCTTCTTCTCCCATTAAATTTTCGGCAGGGATAATCACATTATCAAAAGCAATTTCACCAGTATCAGAAGCTCGCCAACCTAACTTGTCTAATTTGGTAACCGAGATTCCAGAAGTTTTACTGTCAACAACAAAAATACTCATGCCTTTATTGCCAAGTTCTGGTTGAGTTTTAGCAGCAACAATCATATAATCAGCATAGACTGCGTTGGTTATAAATGTTTTTGAACCGTTTAAAACATATGTGTCACCTTTTTTAATAGCCGTAGTGCGCATACCAGCAACATCAGAACCTCCAAAGGGCTCCGAAATACATAAACAGCCAATCTTTTCTCCATGAACACTTGGTGTTAGGTATGCTTTTTTAATACGATCATCTCCTTCTTTATTTAAATGAGTCATAGCTAAATAGGCATGTGCCCACATGGCGGCTGCAAAGCCACCAGAGTTGATTTTTTGTAGTTCTTCAAGAAATATAACTGTATAGAAAAGATCTAGGTCTAAACCATCATATTCTTCTGGAGTATTTAAACCAAAATAACCCATCTCACCAACTTTCTTCCATATAAATCGCTCAATGGTGCCTTCTTTTTCCCATTTTTCAATATGCGGAACGACTTCTTTTTGTAGAAATTCTTTAAAACTTTGCCTAAAAGAATTGTGTTCTTCAGTAAAATATAAGCTATTCATAAGTAGGTTTATTTGACGTACAAATATAAGGCTATTCTGTCAAATTTTTCTAACGGAAATTCGTCAATTTTTTTTAATTCTTCTAGTGATTGAATTTCAGCAACTTCATCTCTATAATCGAAGATTTTTTTGGTCAATTCGTAATCAATATACACTATAGACAACACTTCTTTAAAACTCGCTTGGTTTATATTTATTTTTTTAATTGATGGTGGTTGTAGGACTTTGAATTGTTGTAAAATTTTATCAGTTACAGCATTATCTAAATAATAAACTTCATACAGTTGTTCATTAATTAAAAATCCGCCTAATTTGTTTCTATAATTTATGATTCGTTCTGCTAATTTTTCGCCAATCCCGTTTACTATTCTTAAATCTTCAGCTGTCGCGGAATTCAAATCTCGAAGGGTATAGTTTTTTGATTTCTCACGTTCACTTAATGTGATAGTTGTTTTTGATTGTTGCTTTTTTGTAACCCAATCAGGAAACTTAAAGAAGGGGGAAATAGTGTTTAAAAGACTGTCGGAAACGTGTGTGACTTTTTGAAATTCCTTAACGGAATTGATATAATTACCTTTTGCTCTATGTGTTAATAGTCGATCAATTTCTTTGGTAGACATGCCAAGTTGATACCCTTTAAAATCAGTTATAAAACTAGGATTGAATGGAAATAATTTTGGTTTTCTATTTTCAACTTCAATTGCTTTTAATGAATCAATTTCTTTTTGAAAAGCTATTATTTCATCAGAATTCAAATCACTTTGATCATCTGATGAAAAATCGACAAAAAAGTAGACTAGTTGTAAAGCAATGATAATAATGGCTAAAAAGAAAATCCCATTTCGTTGGCTTTTGTTATACCAGAAATGAGATTTAAAATTTTTCATATAAAGTTTATGCTTTCTTTTCTTTTATAGCATTTAAATACTTAGTCAACTCATCTTTTACTTTTGGAGCTAAGATTACTAAACCAACCATATTTGGTACCATCATTGCAAAAATCATCGCATCTGAAAACCCTATTACTGAACCTAAACTAGCTGCAGCTCCTATAACTACAAAAACACAAAATATAAGTTTGTAAGTATATTCCATTTTTTTTGATCTCCCAAATAGGTAAGCCCATCCTTGAAAACCATAATACGACCAAGATATCATAGTACTAAATGCAAATAGAACTACAGCAACAGTTAATACATATGGAAACCAAGATATTACTGATGCAAAAGCACCTGAGGTTAATAAAATTGCTTGGGCATCATTTAAGCCAGCATTTGCAGAAGTTACATTTCCAGTAATTACAAGTACTAGTGCAGTCATTGTACAAACAACAACAGTATCAATAAATGGCTCTAATAAAGCTACCATACCTTCACTTGCTGCATATTTTGTTTTTACCGCAGAATGCGCAATGGAGGCTGAACCTACACCAGCTTCGTTAGAAAATGCTGCACGTCTAAAACCTTGAACTAATACGCCTACGGCACCACCAGCAACACCTTCTGGACTGAATGCGCCATTAAATATTTGAGCAAATGCACTACCTATCATATTGTAATTTGCTATAATAACGAATAATGATGCGGCCACATAAATAACGACCATAAACGGTACTATTTTATCAGTTACTTTAGCAATTTTTTTGATTCCGCCAATTATTACTATACCTACAAATACGGCCATCACTAAGCCAAACAACCATCCTCTACCATGTAAAAAAGAAGCTTCACCTCCCGTTATGCTCTCCACTAATTGAAATGCTTGGTTCACTTGAAACATGTTTCCACCTCCAAAAGAACCGCCAATTACAAATATGGCAAATAGCACAGCTAATACTTTTCCTAAGCCTTCTAAACCTTTAGATTTTAAACCTTTTGTAAGATAATACATAGGCCCTCCATACACAGTTCCATCTTCTCCAATATCTCTATACTTAACACCTAGAGTACACTCAACAAACTTTGAAGCCATACCTAATAACCCGGCTACAATCATCCAAAATGTTGCTCCAGCTCCACCAATGGATACAGCAATTGCTACACCTGCAATATTACCTAAACCTACTGTAGCAGATAATGCTGCTGTTAATGCTTGAAAATGACTTACTTCTCCTTCATGACCTTCTACAGCTATTGTTTCGATGGCATCCCCTCCAGGAGTAGAATCACCTGCTCCAACTAAAGATTCATGATGATCTATATCGTCATATTTACCACGAACAATATTTATAGATGTAAAAAAACCTCTAAAGTTGATAAATTTAAAATAGAATGTAAAGTAAGTTGCTCCAATTATTAATGGAAATAAAACCCAATAAATTTTTATGTTTTCTCCAAAAGGAATTTGATAAAAGATAAAATTCACGAACCATCCAGTAGCATTACCAAAAGCTTCATCTATTCGTTGATCAATCCCTTTTTCTTGAGCAAAAGTTATAAAAGGTATTATTAATAATAATATCGAAAGAAGTTTTTTCTTCATAATTAATTGAGTTAATTTTTTTGTTAGGAAGTCGCAATATCCTAAAAAAAAGGGCTCATCACAAATTTTGAAGAGTAAATGTTAAGAAATGGTTATTTATAAAAAAATGAAACCCTCTACTTAGCTAGCTAAATAAGAGGGTGTCAAAAACCAAAATGAGGTTGTTTATATTTTAAAAAGATGTTTATTTTGTTTCTACATTACTTATGACGTAAGGTTTCTATATTTGTAACAGCTATTAACAAATGATTAACAGACTTTAACAGATGCCAAAAAAAACATTAGTACTAGGTGCTTCACTTAAAGCGAATAGATATTCAAATATTGTAATTAAAAGATTGATAGATAAGCAACATGAAGTAAAGGCTTTAGGACTTAGAGTAGGTGAAGTCGAAGGTGTACAAATCGATGTAGAGAAACTTAAGTATGAAGGAGTCGATACTGTTACGTTGTATTTGAACCCTAGCCGTCAAGTAGAATATTACGACTATATAGTTTCACTAAAACCTAAAAGAGTTATTTTTAACCCAGGTACTGAAAATATGGAATTTATAGCATTGCTTAAGCAACATCAAATCGAGAGTGAAATAGCATGTAATTTAGTACTACTAGCTACGAATCAATATTAATTTTGATGTACTGCCAACAATTCTTCTGAAACGTTTTTGGCTTCGATTAATTTACCAGCTTCACCTAAAATTACGTTATCAAAAACAGTTGTTGCTTCTTTTTCAAATAAGGTTAAGTCGGTATATCTACTAGAGTAATGCCCTAAAATTAATTGACCAACATTTGCGTCTTTAGCAATTTGAGCAGCTTGCCGAGCTGTAGAATGTTTTGTGTGTTCGGTAAGGTCTATTCTGTCTTCTAAGAAAGTAGATTCATGATACAACAAGTTTACGTTTTTAATTTGCGAAACTATAGATGGTTTGTACTTGGTGTCACTACAATACGCATAACTTAACTGTTTTATCGGATCAAATGTGAGGTCAAAATTTGCAATTACCTCACCATTTTTTAATATAAAATCTCGACCATTTTTTAAGTTTTGATAGTCGCAAATTTCAATCTCTGATACTTCTTTGATAGCATCAATATTTAGCTTGCGCTCACCTTGTTTTTCTTTAAATAAAAAACCATTGGTATAGACTCTATGATCTAGAGGAATAGTTTCCACTTCGACTTTGTCATCTTCGAAAATAACTTGTGCTTCGTTACTTTCTAATTCATGAAAATGTAAACCGAATTTTAGCCAACTATTAGATAGCTTTAGCTGTAAAGTGATAATTTCTTTAATTCCTTTGGGGCCATAAATGTGAAGATCATTTTGTCGATGTAGCAAGCCAAATGTTGAGATTAAGCCTATTAAACCAAAAAAATGGTCTCCATGTAAATGTGATATAAATATATGGTCAATCTTCGAAAATTTAATCTTATATTTTCTTAATTGCACTTGAGTTCCTTCTCCGCAATCTATTAAAAAAGAACGATTATTAATTTCTAAATATTGAGCACTTGGGTGAGCAAAAGTTCTCGGCGTAGCCGAATGACAACCTAATATGGTCAACTTTAGACTCATTTAATCACTATCCGTTTAGAAACGACCTCGTTATTTGTTTTAATAGAATAAATGTAAATTCCCGACTCTAACTTATCTCGATAAAAAGGAATATAATTTGCTCCTTTTTTAGTTGTAAACTTTTTAAAATATACAGTGTTACCTATTAAATCTTTTACCGAAAATTCTAATTCGAAAGATGTATAAGCACGAAACTTTATTTTAGTAGTTACGCTAAAAGGATTGGGAGATGCTACAATATTTTTTAATATCATCGTGGTATCTTTCACGAAAATATCTTGCTGTTCTTGCTGGGCGAAAACAGTGGTTGAGAATGTAACAATAAATAATAAAAGTAGTTTTTTTACCATAAGCAATTTTGTGGTTCGTTAAAATCCTAAATCTCGTTCAATTTTTTCCATTTCTATAATGTCTTGTGCTTCTTGAAGCGTTGGAACTGTAATGATTTTATCAGATAAACTGTTAAAATCGATTCCGTTAATTATAATAACAAAAGATGTGCCAGCCTGTCTATGCTTCTCTGAAAAATTAGAAAAAAGTGTAATACTTTCTGTTTTTACCCCTTTTAAATCAGAAAAGTCTATTATAAGATTAGCGCACTCAAAATTACTATATTTTTCTTTAAATACAATAAAAAAATCTGAAACAGTATTTTCAGTACATTTTAATAGTGTAATATCTTCTAATTTTTCAATTGTCATAGTTTATTGATATACTAAATTTTAACTTGGTTTTATTTGTTGGGCTAATAAATAAATAATAGCCATTCGTATAGCAACCCCGTTTTCTACTTGGTTCAAAATTATTGACTGTTTAGAGTCGGCTACATCACTGGTTATTTCTACGCCTCTATTGATAGGCCCTGGATGCATAATAACAATTTCCTTGCCAAGACTATCTAACAATTTTCTATTGATACCAAATAGTTGCGTGTATTCTCTAATTGATGGAAAGTATTTAATATCCATACGTTCATGTTGTACTCGTAACACATTGGCCACATCACACCATTGTAATGCTTTTTTTAAGTTGGTTTCTACTGTAACACCTAGGCTTGTGATGTGTTTAGGAATTAGTGTTGTTGGGCCGCAAACTTTTACTTCAGCTCCTTGTAATTGTAGCGCATAAATATTTGAAAGGGCCACTCTAGAATGTAAAATATCGCCTACAATCACAACTTTTTTTCCTTTAACTGAACCTAAACTTTCTTTAATAGAGTAGGTGTCTAACAAGGCTTGTGTTGGGTGTTCGTGTGCTCCATCACCAGCATTAATAATTTTCGCATCTATATGTTTTGATAGAAATACACCGGCACCTACATTTGGGTGTCGCATGACAACAATATCAACTTTCATTGATAAAATATTGTTTACAGTATCTATCAATGTTTCCCCTTTTTTTACCGAAGATTGAGAAGCTGAAAAATTAATAACATCTGCCGAAAGGCGTTTTTCTGCTAACTCAAAAGAAAGTTTTGTACGTGTGCTATTTTCAAAAAATAAATTGGCTATGGTAATATCTCGTAAAGAAGGTACTTTTTTAATTGGTCTATTAATAACTTCTTTAAAATGATTAGCAGTTTCAAATATCAGGTCTATATCTTTTAAATTAAGATATTTAATACCTAGTAAATGTTGTACACTTAAATGCTTCATTTAGTTATTATTTATAATGTAGACTGCATCTTTCTTATCGTTTTCTTTCCAAGTTACTTTTACTTTTTCAGAATTAATGACGTCAACTTGGCGTCCTTTATAATTTGGTTGTATTGGTAAATGTCTACTAAATCGTCTATCAATCAATACCAATAATTCGATTGAATCTGGTCTGCCAAATGATTGAATTGCCGTTAATGCCGATCGAATACTTCTGCCTGAAAACAAAACATCATCAATTAACACCACTTTTTTATCTTCTATGGTAAAATTTATATTGGTAGAATTGGCTTCTAATGGAGCGTCTCTTCTTCTAAAATCATCTCTAAAAAAAGTAATATCTAATTGCCCCAACTGTATGTTGTTAATGTGATATTCCTCTTTTAAAATTTGTGCAATTCTATTTGCAAAAAAGATGCCTCTAGGCTGCAAGCCAATAAGAACTGTGTTAGAAAAATCAATGTGGTTTTCGAGTAATTGACAGGCTAATCGATGAAGGATGATATGAATATCTTTCGAATTAAGTAATGTCTTTTGAGCCATGTAACTATCCAAACTTTGTTCGGTATGCAAAGTTACATTATTTTTTGAAAAAGCCTATTTCTGCGCTTGTTAATTAAATTGTTAAAAAGATTTCTCTTGTTTAGTTATTGAAAAAGAGATTGCCGTTACTTTTATTACAAGTAATCGAAAGCTTTTTATATGTATCAATTACCAGATAATAATGGCGATTTACCTTTGTTGAAATTTGAGTCAATGCTCAAAACCAACAATGTTTATTTTTTCGACTCAACCGAGTTTGAAGAAATAGTCTCGCATTATATGGATGTTGGTAAAATATCGCTCGCCAAAAAAGCAATTGAGTTGAGTTTGCGCCAACATCCAACGTCAGTTGCTTTAAAACTACTATCGGTTGAGTTACTTATTTTTGAAGATAAGTTAGATGTAGCTGAAAAATTATTGGGTGAATTAGAACAAATAGAACCTTCTAATGATCAATTATATCTACAAAAAGCGTCGTTACTTTCTAAGAAAGACATGCATGTTGAAGCAATTAATGCGCTACATAAAGCATTACTATATGCCGAAGATGAGGCTGATATATTTTCTATGATTGGGATGGAATATCTCTTTTTGGACGATTATGATACTGCCAGATTGAATTTTGCTAAATGTTTAGAAGTAGAATATGATGATTATTCTTCATTGTATAATGTCATTTATTGTTATGATATGCAACACAAGCATATTGAGGCTATAGAATATTTGCATAATTATATTAATAAAGACCCGTATTGTGAGATTGCATGGCATCAATTAGGTCGTCAATTTTATATTACCGAAAAATATAAAGAGGCATTAGATGCTTTCGATTATTCTATTTTAATTGATGAACGTTTTATTGGTGCTTATCTCGAAAAAGCAAAAACGTTAGAAGCCTTGGAGCGTTATGAAGAAGCAATTGCAAATTATGATTTAACAACACAATTAGAAGATGGTACACCATTTACCTATTTACGAATGGGTAAGTGTTATGAGAAGTTAAATAATAAAAAATTAGCATTAAAGTATTACAATCTAACTGTAAAAGAAGATCCTTTACTAGATAAAGGTTGGTTGGCTTTGACAAATGTATATATAGAACAAAAAAACTATCAAAAAGCATTATATTTTATCAATAAGGCATTACAAATTGATGATGAAAATGTTATGTACTGGTCGAGTTTTGCTCATATTAATTTGAATTTAAATCTTTTTGAAGAGGCTTCTGTAGCATTTCAAAAATGTATAGATTTAGAAGATTATAGGCTAGATATTTTTGTGGCATTGGTTGATGTACTACATTTTTTGGGTGAATTTAAAGATGCATTAAAGGTCCTTAGAAAAGCGAAAAAAATGTATACCGATTTTGCCGAAATTGAATATCGATTAAGCGGAATGAATTTTTTGTTAGATAATAATGTAAAAGGATGCCAACACTTCAAGAATGCTCTTAAGTATGATTATGAATATCACAATGTTGTAAAAGAGCTATACCCAACTATTTTTGATAAAAGCGAAATACAAGAGTTGGTTAAAAAAGCAAAAATTTAATCTTTTCGAATAAAAGTATACTTTAAATTAAAGTTAGATTCATTACTGTCAAAACAATATTGATAGTTATATTTGACGAGCTAATTTTAATTAATGAAACGAACCTTCTTAGATTACTTTATTATTTCACTTAAAGGTATTGCAATGGGAGCTGCTGATGTTGTTCCTGGAGTTTCTGGTGGTACAATTGCTTTTATTTCTGGTATATATGAAGAATTAATAGAAACAATAAATAAAGTAAATTTTAAAACTCTTATCATTCTTAAAAAGGAAGGTTTTAAAGCAGCTTGGCAATCAATTAATGGTAATTTTTTAGTGTCTTTACTACTCGGTATTGGTATTAGTATTTTAACCCTTTCAAAATTGGTAAAATGGTTATTAGAAAATAAACCTATTTTAATTTGGTCTTTCTTTTTTGGGCTCGTTCTTGCCAGTATCATTTACATCGCTAAACAAATTGAGAAATGGGATATTGCTGCTATTATGATGCTAATTCTAGGGGCTGCTAGCGCATTTTATATTACCACATTACCACCAATGGTTAATGAATCATCCTCAAGTCTATTTATGTTTTTAGCAGGCGCTTTAGCAATATGCGCTATGATATTACCTGGTATTTCGGGAGGCTTTATTTTGTTATTGTTAGGTGCTTACAAACCAGCTTTAGATGCTTTGCATGATAAAGATGTAAAGACCATTATATTATTAATTAGTGGAGCTATTGTAGGCTTACTCACTTTTTCACGTCTCTTAAAATGGTTATTCGAATCATATAGAAATATAACGCTAGCCGTTTTAACAGGTTTTGTTGCTGGTTCACTAAATAAAATTTGGCCATGGAAGGAAGTGCTGACCTGGAGAACAAATTCGAAAGGAGTAGAAGTGCCATTAAATGATCAAAGCATCTCACCTTTCACTTTTGAAGGCGATAATCAATTAGTATTAGCAATTATATTTGCTATAATTGGTTTTGCAGTCATTTTAATTTTAGAAAAAACTGCTGTTAAAAAAGTAGTATAATTAATGTACAAATTAGAAACATTATTAGATAAAATCTATCTCTTTCTTAAAGGGTTGGCAATGGGTGCGGCAAATAAAGTGCCTGGTGTTTCTGGGGGTACCGTAGCTTTTGTGGCTGGTTTTTATGAGCAACTAATTTATTCGCTGCAAAAAATAAACTTAAAAGCTTTTAAGTTATTGATTAATGGGCGTTTTAGGAGTTTTTTTCAGTACGTAAACGGTCCTTTTATAGTGTTACTTTTTGCAGGTAGTATTTTTAGCTATTTTACTGTTTCACAGGCGTTAGACTACTTAATTCGTAATTATGAATTGTATGTGTGGAGTGCTTTTTTCGGAATGATACTAGGTTCTATTTATTATATTTCTAAAGATTTTAAAGATTGGCGAACACAAAATTTGATAGCGATTTTTATAGGAATTGCATGTGGTATTGCTATCAGTTTTATGAGTCCTGCAAAAGAAAATGACAATCTTTGGTTTGTGTTTTTTTGTGGTATCATTGGTGTTTCTGGCATGACTTTGCCAGGCTTGTCGGGCTCTTTTATTCTAATTTTATTAGGTAATTATGTGCTGTTATTGGTAGATTCTGTAAACATGTTGTATAAAACGATTACCGATGTTTTTTCTGGAGATTTTAGTTTTTTACAAGATGCAGTAAGAGTTAGATACCTTAAAATTATTGGTTCGTTTGGTGCAGGTTCGGCTTTTGGTTTAGTTGTAACTTCTCATATAATAGCATTTGTTTTAAAGCGTTGGCATCAAATCGTAACTGCCACCATAATTGGTTTCATATCGGGCTCATTAGGAATCGTTTGGCCATGGAAAAAAGAAATTTATAAATTAAGTAGTGAAGGAGAATTTTTAATTGACTCTAAAGGTAATCAAGTCATAGAAAATTATAAACGTTTCATACCTGATGTTTCTGATACCGAAACATGGGTGGCATTGTTTTTTATTTTTATTGGGGTTGGAGTTATTTTATTGATAGATTATTATGGAAAAAGATCAAAAAATAAAGCATAGATTTGGTTTAGTTGGTAAGGATATCTCTTATTCTTTCTCTCAGCAATACTTCTCAAAAAAATTCGAAGCACTAAATTTAAAGGACCATTTGTATCAAAATTTTGATATTTCAAGTAGTGATAATTTTGCAGATATTATCGTTAAAGCGGAAAATTTAAAGGGTATAAATATAACCATACCTTATAAAGAAGAGGTGCTAGAATATTTAGATGAAATAGATGAAGAAGCTAAAAATATTGGAGCTGTTAATACCATTAAAATTTTAGAGAACAATAAGCTAAAAGGTTTTAATACAGATGTGTATGGGTTCGAAAAATCAATCAATCCATTTTTAGAAAAGCATCATAAAAAGGCACTAATTTTAGGTACTGGAGGTGCTTCTAAAGCGGTAAATTTTGTATTAAATAATTTAGATATCGAAGTGTTATTCGTGTCTAGAAATCCGAAAAGGGAAAATGAAATATCTTATAATGATTTAACAGAGTCTATCATTACTTCATATACTGTGATTATTAATTGTACACCTATTGGTACCCACCCGGCTGTAGATGAATGTCCTAATATTCCATACCAATATATTACTTCAAATCACTTGTTGTATGATTTGATCTACAATCCGTCACAAACATTATTCCTTAAAAAAGGGTTAGAAAAAAAAGCGAAAGCGAGTAACGGATTCAAAATGCTTGAGTTACAAGCAGAAAAATCATGGGAGATTTGGAATGAATAACTTTTTTCAATAAAAAGAAGCAACTATTATTAAAAAATTCCATCTAATCTGAGTAAATCAGTTTGGTTTCTGCGTTGCTATTAGTACCTTTAGAAACTTTTATTGATTAAAAGAGGAACCTTAAACATGTATTAGTATGTTAGACGAGAATATTGAAAATACACCTACCGAAGAAACTGAAAATAAAGAAACTTCTGAAAGCCTACCCAAAAAAGAAGTTATAACCGATGCTATTGCTGAAACAACTGAAACAAATACAGCCGAAACAGTAATTGAGGAAAATGAAAATTCTGTTGAAGATATTGACGAAATTGTACCAGTAGTTGAGGAAAAAGAATCTGTAATAGCAATAGATGAAAATACACCAACAGAAGAAGTTGAAAATATAGAAACTCCTAAAAACATACCTAAAAAAGAAGTTATAACCGATGTTATTGTTGTAGCAGCTGAAAAAGATATACCCGAAACAGTAATTGAGGAAAATGAAAATTCTGTTGAAGCTACTAGCGAAATTGTTCCAGGGGCCGAGGAAAAAGAATCTGAAAAAAAAATAGATGAAAATACTCCTACAGAGCCTAAAACTGACGTAACACCAGCTCCTCCAAAAAAGGAAGTTATTGCTATAGATTATAAGTCATTTAATTTGGATGAATTAGTAGCTGAACTTCAAAAATTATTGAAGAATGGCTCAGTACATCTTATCAAAAATGATGTAGAGCAAATCAAAACAAATTTCAATCAGAAATTTGGCGAGTTGTTACAAGAAAAAAAGAAAGCTTTTTTAGAAGATGGAGGTAATGAAATAGATTTTCAATATCACAATCCGATAAAATCACAATACAATGATTTATTGTTTGAATATAAAGTAAATCGCGAAAAACACTACAAACATCAAAAAGAAGAACAACAAGAAAACCTTATTAAACGTCTTGCGGTTATAGAAGAAATAAAAGCATTGATAGATAATGCTGAGCCTTCTAGTATGTATAAGCAATTTAGAGAGATGCAAGTTAAATGGCAGACTTTAGGAAAAATACCACATGCCAATTATAATGATGTTTGGCGTACATATCATCATCATGTAGAACGATTTTATGACTTACTACATTTAAATAATGACTTTAGAGATTTAGATTTTAAACATAATTTAGATGAAAAGTTAAAGCTAGTTGAAAAAGCAGAGGCTTTAACAAAAGAGACAGATACAAACAAAGCATTTAAAGAGTTGCAAATTTTACATCGTTTATGGAAAGAAGATATTGGACCAGTTGCAAAAGAATTTAGAGAAGATGTTTGGGGTAAATTTAGTGCGGCTACCAAAATCATTCATAATAAACGACATGATTTTCAAAAAATTTTAGAATCTAAATATGAGGACAATGTAGCACTTAAAGAAGCTGTAATTACTGAGATTCATACTCTTTTGGGAGATGAAAAAATAAATTCTCATTCGGTTTGGCAACAAAAAATAAAAGAATTGGAAGCGTTACGCCAAAAGTTCTTTAAGATAGGTAAAGTACCAAGAGCAAATAATGAAGAAATTTGGGATGCTTTCAAAAAAGCAACGGCCGATTTTAACCGACAAAAAAATGTTTTCTATAAAGATATAAAAAAAGTTCAGCAAACGAATTTAGATAAAAAACGTGCACTTGTAGAAAAAGCAGAAGCATTAAAAGATAATGATGATTGGGATGCTACAACCCCTATTATGAAGCAAATACAGTCTGAATGGAAATCTATTGGGCATGTGCCAAGAAAGTATTCTGATTCAATCTGGAAAAGTTTTAAAAACGCTTGTAACTATTATTTTGATAAATTACATGGTGTACAAGACGAAGCGAATAAAGGTCAAATAGAGGTATTTACTAAGAAAAAAGATATGCTAGATGGCTTGAAAAGCCAGGCAGATACAAATGATGCATTGTCTTTAGATTTGATAAACTCTTATGTCACTGATTGGAAAGCATTAGGAGAAGTGCCATTTAATATGCGCCATATAGAGTCTAAGTTTAATAAGTTTGTTGATCGATTGTATGATAAATTAGACTTAGATAAAAATGAAGTAGCCATGTTGCGTTTCAAAAATTTGATTGCTAATTATATAGCGCAAAAGAATTATAGAAAAGTTGATGACGAGCAATTATTTTTAAGAAAGAAAATAGACGAAATTAATAAAGAGATACAGCAGTTAGAAAATAATATTGGGTTTTTCTCTGGCGCAACTGATGATAATCCGTTGCTTAAAAATGTAAGAGATAACATAAGCAAGCACAATGATGATTTAATTATCTGGAAAGAGAAATTAAGTTATATTAGAAAATTAGAATATTAAAAAAAAGCGCTCGAAAGAGCGCTTTTTTATTGTTTATGTGTAAGATTACCATCTTATAATCACACTTCCCCAAGTAAAGCCACTACCGAAAGCTGCAAGTATTACAAGATCATTATCTTTTATTTTTCCTTGTTCCCAAGCTTCCGTTAAGGCAATAATAACCGATGCTGCTGTGGTATTACCATATTTCATAATATTATTATGTACTTGGTCATCGTTCAAACCAAATTTTTTCTGTATAAATTGTGAGATTCGTAAGTTGGCTTGATGCGGAATCAACATATCAATATCACTAGCTTCTAATTTATTTGCTTGTAAACCTTCTACAATCGCTTCCGAAAAGCGTACCACAGCATGTTTAAATACAAACTGTCCATTCATATATGGATAATAGGATACATCATCAGGATTATTTTCTTCTATAATTTCTGGTACCCAACGTCCCGTTGCGGGACCTTCAAGTGCTAATTCTTTTGCATATTTACCTTGTGAATGTAAGTGCGATGATAAAATACCTTTTCCTTTTTCTGTAGACCTACTCAACACGGCAGCACCTGCGCCATCACCAAAAATAACAGTAACATTACGACCTCTAGTAGATCGTTCTAAACCACCTGAATGATTTTCACTACCAATAACCAATACATTTTTATACATACCCGTTTTAATAAATTGATCGGCAACAGACATTGCATAAATAAAACCAGAACATTGATTTCTAACATCTAATGCACCTATAGTTGGCATATCTAACAAGTCTTGCACACGAACACCACCACCTGGAAAATACATGTCGGGGCTTAGTGTTGCAAAAACAATAAAATCTATATCGTCTTTTGTTAAACCGGCTCGTTCTATGGCAATTTTAGCCGCTTTTGCTCCCATGCTAGAAGTATTATCACCCGTTTTTGGGTCTATCCAACGTCGTTCTTTAATACCAGTACGTTCTTGAATCCATTCATCATCAGTGTCCATCCATTGCTTAAGATCACTGTTGGTCACTACATTTTCAGGGACATAGTAGCCAAGGCCTGTAATTTTTGAATTATACATAATCAGTTAATTGGGTCTTGTTTTTCGATCTCAAATATAAATAAATTTAGTATGCATAGAATAATAAAATTTGATTCTATACTATAATAAATTTTAGATAACTGTCATCTTGTCATTTAATAAGCTTTGGTACTTTTTTTGACTAATACTATTTTAGAAATTAATCTAATAAGATTCCCATTTTCATGGGAATGAAAAATAAAACAAACATATTATGGCAAAAGGAACGATTAATGTTTCGGTTGAAAACATATTTCCATTGATTAAAAAATTCTTGTATTCTGATCATGAGATCTTTTTACGTGAATTAATTTCAAATGCAACCGATGCAACTTTAAAATTAAAGCATTTATCAACTGTTGGCGACACAAAAGTTGATTATGACAATCCGCAATTAGAAGTAAAGGTTGATAAAGAAGGTAAGAAATTACACATTATTGATCACGGTATAGGAATGTCTAAAGAAGAGGTTGGTAAATATATTAACGAAGTTGCTTTTTCAGGAGCTGAAGAGTTTTTAGAAAAATATAAAGATTCCGCTAAGGATTCAGGAATCATTGGGCATTTTGGTCTTGGGTTCTACTCAGCTTTTATGGTCGCTGATCAAGTAGAAATTATTACAAAATCGCATGTTGAAAAAGAACCAGCTGTGCATTGGACATGTGATGGGTCACCAGAATTTACCTTAGAAGATTCTGATAAAAAAGAGGGAGGTACTGAGATTATCTTACATATTGCTGAAGATTCTACCGAATTTTTGGAAGAACACAGGATTAGTGAGCTCTTATTGAAATATAATAAGTTTATGCCTGTGCCGATTAAATTTGGCACAAAGGAAATTGATGATCCAAAGCATACACCAAAAACTACTAAAGATAAAGACGGCAAAGAAACTACGGAGCCACAAAAAAAGATTACTGTAGATAATATCATTAATAACCCGAATCCAGCTTGGACAAAGCAACCTGCAGATTTAAAAGAAGAAGATTACAGTTCTTTTTATAGAGAGCTATATCCTATGCAGTTTGAAGAACCTTTATTCAATATCCATTTAAATGTAGATTATCCGTTTAATCTTACGGGAATCTTATATTTTCCTAAAATGACTGCAAATATTGATGTTCAAAAAGATAAAATTCAATTATATCAAAATCAGGTATTTGTAACAGATAATGTAGAGGGTATAGTGCCTGAGTTTTTACAAATGTTACGTGGTGTAATTGATTCGCCAGATATTCCATTAAATGTTTCTCGTAGTTATTTACAAGCTGATGGCGCTGTGAAGAAAATTGCTTCGTACATCACTAAGAAAGTAGGGGATAAACTACAGTCATTATTTAAAAATGACAGAGAAGAATTTGAAAAGAAATGGAATGATATCAAGATCGTTATTGAATATGGAATGTTATCAGAACCTAAATTCTTCGAAAAAGCGCAAAAATTTGCGTTGTATCCTACAGTAGATGGATCTTATTTCACTTTTGAAGAGCTAATAGAAAAAACAAAAGCTGCTCAAACAGATAAGGATAAGAATTTGGTGTTATTATATGCTACTAACGAAAAAGAACAACATAGTTACATTCAAGATGCGAAAGAGAAAGGCTATGAAGTGTTATTATTAGATTCTCCAATTATTTCACATTTAATACAAAAAATTGAAGGTGAAAATTCTGAATTGTCAGATGAGAAATTCCCGATTAAATTTGCACGTGTAGATTCTGACTTTGTAGAGAATTTAATTAAGAAAGATGAAACACAAATTTCTAAGTTAACAGATGATGAAAAATCGAAGTTAAAAGAAATTGTAGAAGGCATTGTGCCAAAAGAGAACTATAGTGTACAATTGGAAGCGCTAGATTCTAAATCGAATCCGTTTGTGATTACCATACCAGAGTTTATGCGTAGAATGAAAGAAATGAGCGCAACAGGAGGTGGTGGAATGATGGGTATGAACAATTTCCCTGATATGTATAATTTGGTAGTAAATACCAATAATGACTTGATGCAAAAGATTCTAAAGGCTAAAGGTAAACGTGAAGAATATGTAAACCAAGCATTAGATTTGGCGAAATTATCTCAAAACCTATTACAAGGTGAAGAGTTAACGAATTTCATTAAGCGAAGTTATGAGCTGATGAAATAATTTAGTCATGCTTAATTTATTTTAGCATCTCATTATATAATAAAACCACTTTGTGAAAACGAAGTGGTTTTTCTTTTTAAAATAGTATATTGCTTTTATAATGGATATGGTTAATATTAACTATACCCCTACGTTAGCAATAATTGAAAACAGCATGAAAATAGTAAAACGAGTTCTTAAATTCATTGCCATATTCATCGGGATTTTTCTAATATTTATTGCCATTGTGGTATTTGTAGATAAGCAAAACACCAACTACCTAAAAGTAAAAAATATTAAATTTGCTAATAATAATTCCTTTCTAATTACCAATGTAAATATAATTCCAATGAATCAAGACACTATTTTAGTTGATAAAATGGTGTATATCAAAGATGGTTTAATTAATAACATTGCTGACAATATTAAAATTAAAGATGTTGAAATTATTAATGCAAAAAACAAATATCTAACACCTGGTCTTATAGATATGCATGTTCATATTTGGGATAGATATGAACTGGGTTTGTATCTATCCAATGGTGTTACTGCTGTTAGAAATTTATGGGGAATGCCAATGCATTTAAGACTTAAAGAAGATATAAACAATGATGAAATTATTTCTCCAATGTTTTTTACAACTGGTCCTAAACTTACTGGTCCAGAATTTATTGGAGATGATAATTTACAACTAGTAAACCCAACTGAAGCCAAAGAAAAAGTAATTTCATATAAAAAAAGAGGATATGATTTTATTAAAACTTACTATGGTCTAACCGAAGATATATTTGATGCTGTTATTGAACAAGCAACGATTTCTGATATGGATATTGTTGCACATCCTTCCCAAAAAGTACCTTATTCCTATCATTTTAATCCTCAAATAAAATCTATAGAACATACTGAGGAAATTATACAGCAACCTCTAAACTATAAATTAGATTCATTAAAATTAAAAGAAGTAATTAATAATTTCGCGAAATCAAAACACAGTTATTTTAGTCCGACTTTGACGGTTTACAATAACATCTATCAAATGCTTATTGATGATAATATTTTAGAATCAGAGCAACTGCAATTCATGAATCCACTTATTAAAAGGGTGGATAGTAAAGCTCAATTTGAAAGATGGTATACTACTAAATTAAGAGATTCTTCTATTGTTAAGGTAATAAAAACCCAGCATGATTTTCATTTAAAAATCATCGACAAACTTCATGAGACTGGTGTTACTTTTATCTGTGGAACTGATGCTGGAATAGGCGTAACTATTCCAGGGTTTTCTATTCATCAAGAACTTGCTTTTTACAAAGAAGCCGGACTTTCTAATTACGAAGTGCTAAAAACAGCAACAATAAATGCTTCAAAAACTCATTCAATTATGAACAATATGGGAACAATCGAAGTAGGTAAAGTTGCTAATCTAATATTAGTAGATAATAATCCTTTATCAAACTTGTCTGGATTACAAAATCCATCGACCGTATTTATAAAAGGAAGAAAGTTGAATAGGAAAACTCTCGACAGTTTTGAAAAACAGGCGAAAAATCGAAATAACTTAATTGCCTCTGCCGTTAGATACCTAGAAAATTTGATAATTGAAAAATAAACTATTGCTAACACCGTATATAATTTATTGCTAGTTCTAGCCTACTTACAAAAATTCCGCTGGAATTTTCTATCTGTAATTTGTTTGCTAAATTAGTTGCTTAAACACGCAACAAACCATACATAAAACGTTGCCATTCATCGCGGAACTTACTCAAAACCAAAATTAAATAAATATGAAAAAAAGAACTTTTGACATAATTTTTATAATAATATCAACTATAATATTGATAGTTTATCAGAATACGGACTTTTAGAAAATTATATAGCTTTTTCATTAATTCCGGTTTTAATTGCCTACCAATTAGGGCAATATTCTGAAAGGAAATTTAAACAATAAATAATTGAAATCTGAATTGAAAACCAAAAAATAGAACTGTATGCTGAATTCGGCAATTTCCCGAATTACTCACTCAATCGGAATTGAATAATATTATGGAATAATCCGCTGACTGAATTGAATCAAACGCAGAAAAGTGGAAAACGGAATTTAGCCGAATAATACTAATTCTGAAAAAACAACGAAATGGTAACAAAGTGTATAATTAATTGCGCCGAAAATTCCTACCTTTAAATAATCTCTTGGTTCTCTCGGAATGGTCATCGCGGACTCCCGAAGCGTCGGGACCACAACGGAATCATAGCCTAAACGTTGGCAAGCATTAAGTACACAATAATACCATGATAGAAATCAGACCACTTAATAATTTGTCTGTTCATTTAGAACACCTGATAAAAGGTCGCTTATGGCTTAAGGTTATCATTGGATTGACTTTAGGAGCTGTATTAGGACTGCTTCTTAACCCATCTACAGAACTGGTTCCAGAGAATATAAGTATATGGTTAGCCAATTGGCTCGACTTGCCAAGTCAAATATTTATGAGACTGGTGCAAATGATCATGATACCATTAATATTTGCATCCATAATATCGGGAATTGTAGGCAACACATCAGAAAATCTTAAAACCTTTGGATTAAGGCTACTGCTTTATTTCGTTTTTACAACTGCTATTTCCATCATCATCGGTCTTACGGTAACCCTTATTATGAAACCCGGTCAGTATATTTTTAAGTTGGGTGGATTTCCTAATAGTAGTGGAGAACAATCAGTATCTACTGAAGCACCTAATCTTATGGAAAACATCCCAACCGCTATTTCCAACCTCATCCCAAATAATCCGTTGGAATCAATCTTGATGGGCGAAATGTTGGGTGTTGTTATTTTTACCATCATAATAGGTGTAGCCATTACCCAGCTACATAAAGAAACTGCGAAACCCATCATTCGTTTTACCGAAGCCATTCAAAAAATTTGCATGATTGTAGTATCATGGGCAATGATCCTCGTGCCTTATGCTGTATTTGGACTAATGGCCGCTTTACTATCCAGAACAGGTATTGATATATTCCTCGGTTTGGGTTACTACATGATAGTGGTTATAACAGGATTGATACTTTTAATGATATTTTATTTATTGCTGGTTTTACTGATTGTAAAGAAAAATCCTCTAAAGTTTTTACGAGCTATACGAGAACCTCAACTATTGGCATTTTCAACCGCTAGTTCAGCTGCTGTTATGCCGATTTCGATGAA